>SL_3KL_010_SEDDRAFT_10002660_pt1 | contig 16301 bp, 13 predicted proteins | sample SodLakKL_010_SED_2_FD_10381 | JGI IMG/M metagenome (IMG submission 10381) | reverse complement strand
CCTGTTTTAGGATGCAAACTGTAGTACCACGAACCATCTTCATTTTGATGATGAAGTGTAAAATCTAATACTTTTTGAATCGTATCTTGATGCTCATTCTTATCTGATAAATAATCATCATATGCGAGAATTTCAGCAGCTAAAAGATTTGCATTAAACACGGTATCTCGTTGTTCAGGAGTGTAGGAAAAGCACAATCCTTCTGGATGCTCTGTGCAGTACACATCGTTCAAAACAAACTGTACCGCACTGGATACTATTTCCTTTACTTCTTCTTTCTTAGCTGCTCTTACTTTTATGTACTCCATCAACCCCCGGCAAATAAAGGCTGTAACAACTACGCTCGGTGTGTGTGCTCTGAACATGGACCCATCACTTCTTGGCCAATTATAATGGTAACCCCAACATATACCACTCCAACCCTTACTATGGTTCACCTTTAACCAATTATAGAAAAAATCAGACTCATCCGATATGTTATCATTACCATTCAATTCCAATAAACTGTATGAATGTAAAAAGAGCCCCATTCCCTTCGGATTATACTGTTTTGGAACTCCAATCAGAGCACGAAAATTAACAGGTGACCTTTTAATTACCTGATTAGAAAGAAAAGAAATTGTATGTCCAAATTTTTCAAACGGTATTTTTCCGGTGTGAGAATCATAAAGGCTGTATCCTTTAAAATCTTCTTTTCTACAATAAGTAAGTAACCTACTCAACGAATCTTCAATCATTTATTGTCCACGAATTTGATGGCTTTCAGAAAACCTTCAGCCATATATTCTATTTTGGCTTTTTCCTTAAATGTTTTGATTGCATTCTTAGAATAAGTCTCACGAATTTCATCGTTTTCTAAGATCTGTCGCAAAACCTCACTCAGGTTGTCTTGTTCAGGGCGGTAAAACCTTCCATTAACACCATCTTCTAATAACATGATTGGTTCAGAGCTTATTAGAGAGGGATCAGATTTAATGTCTGCTGTTACAACAGGTAATCCATATAAAAAACTTTCATTTACAGCTAACCCTATATGACCAGGAATGCAAAAAATATCTGCCATACTGTAAAATTCTGATAATAAATCCAGTGCATATATAGGGCCAAAATAGTAAACATTATCTAAGCTGTTAACTTGTTTTTGTAATTTACCTTCTAATCCTGGACCAATGATTATCAAACCATATTCTCTAAGTTCATTCTTAAATGAATCAATCAAAAGATCTAATCGTTTTCTGTGTTCTATACGTCCAACAAAGAGTACAATTTTTTGATGATTGATACCGTGTTTTCGTTTGAGTGTATCTTTTCTTTCAGCACAATTTTTGTATACATATTGGTTGATTGTGTTATTAGCAATAAAAACCTTTCTAGCTGATGCTTTAATAAATTTTTTTTCATATACAGAATAAAGTATTAAAGCATCAGCTACAAATTGACGTATATAGTAAAGTATATTTTTTAAGGGTTGATCAACATTTTTTATGTTAATTCCTTTTGACCAAACAATAGATTTTGTTTTCATAAATAAACGCATAATAATTAGGAATGGCAGAGACCATTTATATGACAGCCAAATAAAGTAAATTGAAATATCTGGTTTTTCATCTCGATGCAATTTAATAAATGATAAAAATGAGTATTTTATAGGAAAATATGAATCATTATTAATAATTGTCTTATTTTCATCGTAGTAAACTTTTAAATTTATACCATAGTTTTTAAACTCAGATATAAAATAATTATAAACATGGATACGGTAAGAAAGACACGTAGGATCAAATAGTAAAACTTTTTTATTCATAACTATCTCAAAATTAATCTTTGATTCAAATATAAGAGAACTCCGAAAAATTCCGATATGCCACCATAATTCAATATCAATAAAGTTCCCTGTGCAAAGAATATAAAAATTAATATATGCATCAAATATTTAGTTTCTCTATACTTTCTAACTCTATTAAATAGAATTATATATGATATCAAAAATGCGGATAATCCAATTATACCAGTATATAAAAAAAGATATATGTAATAATTATGTGTAAACCAAGATTCAGGAAGTTTATTATTAGAAGTACTAGCAGCATGTCCAAAAATTGGCCTTTCAAAACCTCTAGCAATTTGCCCATCCCACCTCATCACTCTTGCTTCAAGTGTAGATGGTAGAAATGTTTGCCCTGATTGAGTTAAAACCCTCCTGTTGATACGCTCATCATATAATATTTCTAAAGCCTCTTTAAAAGGAAGTAAATTCATTAAAATTATTACAACTATTGTACCTCCAAAGATTGAATAAAAAACCATTTTAAAACTAAAATTCTTAATAAAAAGATAAAAATAGAAGATTATCATGAGAAAAATACTGGTAAGCGACCCTGATAAAACAACAAACAATAACAACAGCAGATTTGCAATCAAATATTTTTTGTTTTTGGTTTTGTTATAGAGATGTAACGCAATAAAAGAAACTATACAAAAAAATGCAGCTCCTCCATTGATTCCACTCATAGTTGATGTTAATCGATATGGGAATTTTTCAGTAGGCCAAATATAATCTACTATAACTTCTAATCCTGCGATATTGGTTAATCTTACTATACCAATAATACCTGCAATAATAGAAATGATAATGACTACATCAAATATAAATTGATTCAGGTTATCTACATTATATATAAAGTCAACTTCTTTAATAATCCTGTATACAAGATATATTTTAACAGACAAAAAAATAACATGAATATCTCCCCGGTAATGAATTAACTCATAACTATTAAAAAACATAGGAAGATATAAAATACAAATAAAATAAGAAAAGAAAGCGTAATCTATTTTATTTAATCTTATGTTAAAACGATTAATAAATATTGAACAAATTGTCAAAAATAAAAATAGTATAACTAAAAAAAGCTCATATGGATTTCGACCTGCGATATAAAAAATAGGGTTCAATAGTCCAGACAAAACAAACCCTAAAATCACTAATAATAAAATAATTCTAGCTATATAATATGATATCATCTGTTTTCAATAATTCGAATTTATAGTATTATATACATTTTATATAGTATATTATCTATACTATCTCATTGTATAAAATGCATATTATTTATAAGTATCTTTATTTTTCCAGTATATCTTAATAAATAATGTATGAATATATTTGATATAATTAATCAAATCTAATCTTAATTCATTATCAACTTGATCATATTCTTTGTTTTCAGTTCAGGATCAGCGTTGTTAAATATTGAAAAGATTTTATCACGATTATATTTGATGTCATCACTGTTTAATGGTTTTATTGCATATATGTCATTTTCAGGAAAACTATTATTTATTGAACTAATTACCAAACCTCTCGATTTTTGCAGTTGATAAATTGGATTTTCTTCTCGCAAAAAAACATTCATACCCAATGAAATACACATTGAAATATTCCCCGCGCCAATGTGTCTTATACTGTTAAATATCGCAATCGAACAAACAGAGATTTTTTCAAGGTAATTCTCATAAGGCATAAATTCTGTTATAGCATTAAACTTCTTGCCAAAAAAATATTTTCCATATTTTATCACTCTTTTTTTATACCAATCATTTCCATAACTCAATGGGCAAACTACACTTCTGTGTCCTAAATCAATATCCCTTAAATATTTGAATGCATCTAAATGATTGTTTAAAAATGAAGCACTATGTCCAATTAATATATCATCACCCATTATTCGATACTTTTTGAGTACATCGTAATTTCTTGAACTACTACCATAGTTCCAATCAATAAACCGTGGTTTAAAACCGCTAACTATTGATTTCAGCATGTCGTATTCAGAGTTAATGACAGGAGCGAAATAACTAAATCGATTGCTCAATCTGATTATTTTTTTTCTATTAAAATAATTAGGCCCTAAATGTTCCTTAATAAAAAAACGATGATTTTTACACATTTCTTTATAAGTCTCCGAAAGTAACATCTTTTTCCATCCAGAATATATTATCGGAGTGTAATCAAAACCCATTCCTATCCAAATGAGCACTGGCTCTGCACTTAAACGCGATATGAACTTATATGTGTGTTTATAGAAACCATGAAAGAATATTGCTTTATAGGAATTTGATAAATAAATATTTTCATCAGACAAAAACTCTTTTGTAGAAAGAATTTGTATATATTCTTTATCAGTATTCCTGGTATCACCTCGAAAATCGATATAATTATATATACTCATTGAGGGTACAACATTTTCAAAAATACGATATGCATAATCAATAAATTTCTTGTCAGAAAATACATGTAGATATCTTTTTTTCATTCAATTTTAATTAAACTATATTTATTTATAAATATTTTTATGGTTTGTCACAATTTTAAACAGTATCTAATCCAACTAACATTTTTACTTCATTGTTCAGGTTTGTATCAAAAATAACATCTATTCATTCAGGTTAATACGCTCTTCTAATAGTTTGGCATAATCCATCTTTAATCAACTAATTTTCCATATCTTTGTTCAAAATACTCAAACGAATCTTTTATATGTTTGTCATCTTTTGTACGGGGATTTAATATATCAAACCTTTCAGGCCCCTTGTAATCGGGAACATCCAGTTCAGAGCACGAAATACTCATCATGGAAGAAAGATCATGATATACTCTTTTTGGATTGTTACAAAACTCTTCGTAGCTCAGTGTGAAGTATCTTCCGTTCAATGTTTTTTTTTGCTTTCTGATATCTTTTTCAATAAAGTAGATTTGTCCTGCAACCTGATGATAAATATCCATTTCTTTGAGTATATGAAACTCCCTTGGTTTCCAGGAAAACCACTGCTCCAAACTGCCTTTCCATTTTTTTCTTGCGTGTAACAGCGACCTTATAGACGCTATAGGGTCTCTCCACAGATGCAAAATTATCGATTGATCTATATGATCGGAGATTATACTGAAATATGGATTTATAATGTGCGATTTAAACAAAAAAGGGTTTTGAAATACCTTTTGTAAAAGTATGAGCTCTTTTCTAAACTCAATAAAATCAAATTTTTTTTTAAACTCATCCAAGTTGACCGGTGGTTCCTGGAAATCAAAAAAACGTCTCCAAAAATACCAAAATTCATGAGGAGCTTTAAATCCCTTCGTTTTACCAATATTTGATGAAAATTCAATCGATCGATTTATATCAATAAATTCATCACGGTATTGATATTTTGAATCTGTTACCATCTGATAAATTAATGCCCCAATATAGGGTGCTTTATAAAAGCGGGACAAAAAATTTGATGGATAGGCAAATAAACCGGTATCAGCAGCCCATTGAGTGAAAAGAGTACTGCCGCTTCGTGGAGTTCCCACTAAAAAAAGAACGGGAAATTTTAATGTTACACCCTTTTCATTTTTCATTTTTTCCTTTTCTATCGGCTCAAGAAGACTGTTTAATTCGAAAATGATGTCATCCAGATTTTTATTTTTTCCGAAGCCCATATCAATTTTTTACCACATCGGTATAAATTTTCATGTAAATTCCTTCCACAATTTCAGGCCTGGGTTCCAGTTCATTTCCCATCATTACCAGCATATGGTTTTTAACGATATTAAATCCACTACGGATCGTAAAAGATACACCGGCCGAAAACCTCGGGTTGACGTCCAGCAGATAATAACTTCCATCAAAACACAAAAACTCAATATTTACGGCTCCGTAAATATTTAATTTCTCTGTAACTGTTGCTGAAATCTTTTCAAGCGTTTTATTATTCGTAATTTCAACGGTAAGGCCTGCTCCGATTTTATTTCTGATATATTCTTTACGCGGTATTGAAACACAGTTTCCAAAGAAATCCCGAACAATATCTACTGTGAAAATCTCACCATCATAATAGGGTTGAATAATACTGGTTCCATTTTGAAAAGCTATTTTACCAGCACCATTTCTCTTTTCGAGAATTTGCAACCCTTCGGAGCTTCGTCCTTTTCTGGGCTTGATAATGAGCGGATAGCCATGGAATTTTTCGGCAATTTCCAACCGGGTGTAGGTTGGTATTACATTTACATTTCCGTCATCTTTAAATGTCTGGTAGAGCGTTAGTTTATTCCTGCACTTTTCTATACTCTCTGTTCCGGAAATGCATATTATGGTACCCTCTTTCTCAAATGTTTCCCTGTTAAGGGCCAAAATATCAACTTCAGGGTCAATAAGCGGTATCAGCCAGTCAATGTGGTGTTTACCGCAAATCTCTGACATGATCCGGATGTAATCCGGGTGATCTGCTCTTGGTACCTGGAAAAATTTGTCTGTATTTTGGCTTTGTGCCAGCCACTTTTCAGGATATATATCCGTACCGATAACGGTTGCTGTTTGCCATCGCTCCCTTATTGAATCAATAACTGCAACTGATGCCATGGATCCAATGGCAGTAACCATTACATTCATTCTTTATTTCCATCATTTCGTGAAAGAAATTCCTCTTTAAGGATACTCATAATTACCATGTCTTTGAATTCACCCTGCATATAAATATCCTGCCTTAAGGTACCATCAATGGAGTACCCTATTGACAAGCATGACTTAATGCTTGCCTCGTTGTCTTTCCTGATTTTAGCATAGATTTTATTCAGGTTATATCTGTTGAAAATGTAATTCATTTTTATCTTATTACTTTCCCGGGCAAAGCCTTTTTTCCAATATTTTTTTTCACCAATTCCAGTGTACGATTCCGCTTTAAGATTAACAAAATCAATGTTCCGGAATCCGGTGTAACCAATCAATTCATCATTTTCAATCAAACAAATGGCAAAATCAATCCGGGATGGATCCATGGATATTTTTTTAATCCACTCTTTTATAGAATACTCGGAAACAGGAAATGGTGAGTTCAGCATTTCCCTGACTTCCGGATCATTCATCCATTGTACTCTTTTAGGAGCGTCAGCTACATCAAAAAGGCGCAAATAAACTCGTTTTCCTCTTAGCATAAATTAACCCTATAAGCATGATTTTTTATTAGAGGCAATTTCATAAAGAAACGATAATGTACCAATCGTACATGATAATGATTTTCATACTTGTTAACTATGCCAGCTTTTTTTTAGGCGACTTATGTTCGTATAACTGAGCAAACGTTGATAAATGAAAATATGCGCTTTGTTAATTGATTCATGTTAGACTACCATTTCTTAAACCGTTGCAATGGGAGTTACAGGCGAGCCAACAGCTCCAGTAAGCCGTAATGGTGGTGCCGTGAGTAAAAATCTGTTTCGCTGATGTTTTTTTAGCCATTTCGCCAGTTCCGCGAGATGCCAAAGTTCGCCAAGGTGAATTCCAAGCCTGAAAAGGCACAGATCATGAATGGGTAAATTAGACCCTCGGCTGTTTACACTAACCTCTTTTCCCACGGCTTCTACTGCAAGATTGTCTGAGGCAATTGCAGCCACACCGCTTGCTTCAATCCAGTACAAAAGCTTCTTATCAAATCCATTTAATACCGCACAGGCATCACGAATTGATGGGGAGTACTTTAAGGATTGTAATTCTTACCACTACTATTACTTTATACATCAGCATTCCAACCATTTTCAGTTAAATATTTTGCTTTATATGAGATATATAGTTGCCTTCCCCACAATCCAAGTTATCTGTCCAGTAAAAAAAATAAAGTTTCTTTTTTTCATGTCTTTATTGACAGAAAGAACAAAATATAATATATATTTAAAATTAATTTATTCAATTGAAATCATATATTTTGTCGATTAAATTTTATATTTAGTTTTAGAGCCATTCTTTTATTGCAACACTTTCATTATTCATGCTATAAATATCAATCTGCTCAAGAATTTTATTAACTTTAAATTTAAGTTCAATATGGTCGCTTGCTTCCACTATAAATGAAGCAACTCTATCTGAGCTTGAAAAATTACTGCTTGTAGATTCTCCAGTATTCTTATGAATGTATATTTCTTTCATCAAACCTTCTTTGATACATTTCTCGTAACCGGTTATCTCCCTAAATTGACAAGGTTTTGTATAAAGATGATAGCAAAGTAGAATAACTTTTCTCTTATTAGGATTTATGATTGTTTTATTTCCAATAAAACAATCATATGTAAATTTTATAATATCAACACCAGACATAATTTCAACGGCTCTAAAGTTTAAACCACCACCGACCCTTGGTGCAAATTCTATAACAAAACAATCATTTTCACAGATTAACATTTGCACAAGTAGTGGAGTATTATTTAAACAAAATGCATCACTGATTGATTGGACAACCTTATTTATTTTATTTTTTAATTCTTGATTTACTTGTTTTGATGGAGATATCGATGCAAAGTTAGATATTACTGAGTTTTTTGTATTACCCCTGATAAATTTTTCTCTAATCAACAAAACTTCAGATTTACCATCCACAACAACAGCATCAACTGATATTTCAATTCCATCGATATATTCTTCAACGATAAAATTGTTTGTTTTCGATCTTTTTCTCGCTTCATTAACTGCATGTATGTACTCATTATATGAACCAACCTTACGGACACCTTTTGAACCTCCACAATCTGTTGGTTTAACAACAACCGGAAATGTTAACTGATCTTGAGACTCATATAGTTTTGATGTTGGTATTTTACTCTCCAACATAATTTTTTTCATGTAATATTTATTTGATGTTTGTAAAGCAATTTTACTATTGTACGGTGTATGTAAACCTAATCTGCTACATAAATCGATAGCTGTTACATTTGCATGATCAACACATGCACTAATTACAAGTGAAATATTATATTTTTTTAGTTCTGTAAAGATTTTTTCAAAATCAAATATGCTTATTTGAAAAAAGAAATCACAATATGGCCTGGCCGGAGGCTGCTTCCTACTGTCAAATAATAAAACTTTGTATCCTTTTTTCTTTAGAAGATTTATTAAAGCTATATGTGGATTAGTTCCGCCAAGAACAGCAGCATATTTATAAATCATATTCATTATTATATATATTTTTATATGGTAACACTACTGGCAGGGGTGGTCTCAAAGTGTTTGATTTGTAGTCGAGTTGTCTGATTATTTCAGATATTAATCCCGGTAATCTTCCAATTGTGAAAATTGCTAAGCCATTTTCAGATTTCAAATCCAAGCAATGAAACAATATTCCGGCTACATAATCAGTATTAGGTTTAAGGTTAGGTTTTATGTTATTTATCTTTTTTGCTAAATCTAATAATTCACTAATCATGTCTTTTTTTTCGGGAAAGCACTTCTCAATATTATAAATCATGAATTTTACTCGAGGGTCTGAACCTATATCATAATTATTTTTTACTTTATGAATTCTATGACCAAAACCGGATACATTTCCTCTCTTAAAAATTTTTGAAATATACTCTTCCTTATTTTCCTGTTTTAGATAATCACTTTGAATATTCATGCAATATGATAAGGCTCCTCCATGAGTCTTGCCCGTACGTACAATAAATGAATTGATTAACGCTCTAGGGAATGATAATCTAACAGAACCTGCAATTCTTGCTGCAAACTCACCGGGACTTAAGCCGTGTGTCGCACGAATAAGCATTATTTTTTTAATTATGTTTTGCTGATATATGTTTAAATTAAAACCAGATTGGGTTAAAAATGCAGAAATCGGACAATAATTATCGCTGAAATTATCACATATAGAATAATTTTTATTCATAAGTGAAACTCCGCACATTATTCTTCCCATTAAATAAAAACCTTCGCCTATAACTAACTTTCTTCTATAGGTATTTTCTTGATTACTTTTAAATGGATCATATTCATATTCTTGAATACTTTTATAATCATTTTTCTCTTGTTCATAAGACATTAAACTAGTAATAAAATTCGTTGCTGAATCAGTACTGCTGATCATTTGTTTTATTATTTTTTCTTCAGCTGAATCAATTGTAAATCCTTCTAGCCATTTATTCCTTGCAACAATCAAAAACTTTTCCTTTTCATTACCAATTAACTTAAGACAGGCTTTAAAAAAATCATTGATATTTGCGTAATCAATCATCGACATATTAGCTATATCTATAACACCGTCTGAAACATAGCCTTGTGTTAAGTCAACATGTTTTATATCAGATAATATTTCCAACAAATTATTACATTTCATTTGAAGCTCTTGATGACCTTCTGTAAGTCTTTTCAGTAAATCTTTATTATCAAAATTAGTTTGAATATTATTTATTATAAATTCTGATAGCTTTTGAACTAAATAGAGAATTTTATGCGGGTTATGATAGGAATTAAAATTTTTAATAAAGTCTAATCGTTTATTATCAATCTCTTTAGTCAATATATTTAATTCACTCAATTCTTTAATTGTATTCCAATAAAATTGAGCGACTAAGTGTTTCACAATTACTTCTCGAGGATCATGGTAAGTACTTGGTTCGTATTCGTTTATTATTTTGTACATGCGGCTATTTCATGCTCTTTAATATATATTTTATAATCAATTCTTGTTCGTATTGACTAAGTTCAAAATAGAGTGGAAGGCAGAGTATCCGTTTTGCTATGTTATCAGCATTCTGAGTTTTTTGCTTATCTACATACTTTAGCGAGCTAAGGCTTGGATAAAAATAACGTCTTGGAAAAATCTCTTTTCTTTCAAGTGTTGATTTAACTTTAAGAGCAATATCCTCTGATTTAAATATTAGTGGATAGTAAGCACAATTAAACTCACTATTTTTCTCGATGCAAATTTCCTGAAATGGAGATCCGAAGAGATAGTTTTCGTAAAATTCAAATTGTTTTTTCCGTTTTAGCAAAATGCTGTCTATATAGCGAAGGTTCACAATACCCATTGCCGCATGAAATTCAGAATTTTTGCCATTAATACCCACTCCATCAAATTTTTCAGATCCTGCATGGCCAAAATTGCGCATACGGCTCATCCGTTTGTTTAGCTCTTTGTCTTTGGTGAATACGGCTCCTCCCTCCACAGTATGAAAGAGTTTTGTAGCATGAAAACTGGCTGTACTGATGTCACCATAAGAGAATACCGACTTGCCTTTGTAAGTTGTGCCAAAACAATGAGCTGCATCAAAAATCACTTTCAAATTGTGCTTATCTGCAATGGCCTGAATCGCTTCAATATCGCAGGGGTTACCAAATACATGTGTAGCAAGGATTCCGGATGTCTTTTCAGTAATTGCTTCTTCAATCAGGTTAGGATCAATATTCAGCGTATTTGGATCAATGTCGACAAAAACCGGAGTACATCCTTCCCAGACAATGCTGGATGTTGTAGCAACATACGAAAATGGTGTAGTTATGATCTCACCTTTGAGATCAAGAGCCTTAATGGCAATTTGCAGGGCCATGGTCCCATTTGCTACATAAAGAAGATTTTCAACGCCAAGATATTCTTTCAGCCTTCTTTCCAATTCTTTTACCAGCGGACCATTATTGGTCAGAATTTCCCGTTCCCAGATTCCTTCCAGATACTTTTCATACTCTTCCCGTGGCGGCATAAATGGTTTGGTTACTGGGATCATATCTGAAGCATAGTTTTTATTTTATCCGGTAAATAGGGTATAAACATTGTAATGACAATATTGGTTATTTCGGTACGATAGACCAAATTTGTTACGAAATAAATAATCGCACTTCCTGATAAGGCGAATAATAACATCCATAACGAATCAATAGAATAGTGATATACCAATACTCCTGCAATGAATGACATGGGTATGGCAAGCAGCAATACAGAAAAAACGTCTTTTGCCTGTTCAAAAATCGAATAGTCCAAAAATCTTGCAGTGTAAAATGTATTAATCCATAATGCAATGTAGGAAGTAATGACCTGTGCGATTAACAGTCCCCAAATCCCAAATTGCAATCCAACAATTATAGCAATTTTTGTATTAACTTTTTTGATTATTTCAAGTTTAAGAAACAGGTCTGACCTGCCCAATACTTTAAGTACATTCAGATTTATTGCGTGAAGATGATACAACATACCGCTCACGCAGAGTATTTGTAAAAACGGTGACGCCGGCTGCCACTGTTTCCCAAGCACCAGAATCATTATCGGTTCCGCAAATATAAATAGCAGCAGAATGCCCGGAAAAATCATAAATGAACTTGATTGTATAACCTGCCGGTATGCCCCTTTCATGCGTTGTGTATTGTCAGAGGTTTTGGATAACAACGGATATGTTACTTTTTGAATAATACCCACAATAGTTTTACTTGCAATCGACTTCAGGTTTTGTGCTTGTGTGTAATAACCAAGGACTGAAGCCATAAAAAACTTTCCAATAACCAATTTATATATGTGCTGATAGGTTGTGTTTAATAAACCTGACAATAGTAATTTATATCCAAATCCAAATAATCGATTAAATGATTCCCTGTTCCAGTTTAAAATGATTGTTGCCGGCTGTACAACCCACAGCAGTACGCTGCTAAAGAGTGCCAGTAAAATATATTGTGCAGCCAGAGCCCACACACCATATCCCATATATGCCATTGTGACTGAAACAATACCTGCTATAAATACGGCCGGGATCTGTGCAAATGCCTGTTTTTTAAATTCCAGCATCTGTGTGAGTTCGGAACGTTGTACAATCGCAATTCCATAAAATATGACAGAAAAGCCCATTACCCGGGTTAAATTTGTAAGCTCAGGCCTTTCATAAAACATTGCGATAAAAGGGGCTGATATATATAGCAAACCGTAGAACAGAAGAGACAGAATCAGGTTAAACCAAAAAACAGTAGCACGGTCCTGGTCTGTTATCTTTTTCTCACGTATCAACGCCTGCCCCAATCCGCTATCCACGAAACTTTGTGATATAGCAAAAAAGATGATCAGCATAGCAACCAGTCCGAAATCCTCAGGTGTTAGCAGACGGGCCAGGATAATAAAAATTGCAGCCTGCAGAAACTGCTGTCCAAATCGCTCTATAGCAACCCAAATTACCCCTTTTGTGGCCTCAGTTTTTAAAGACATGCAAATCGGCTAATTTTCGGGAGCATTCGCTATAACCGTTACTATGAAATTCATCTGCCATGAACACAGAATATTCTTTACAATTCACATGAACCGAATATAATTAAAACAATGACCTCAGATTTTACCGGCTTTATTTCAATCTTTTTAATATTTTTTAATCTATTATATTTTAATCAGATCAATTCTACCGGTATCAGATTCTGAATATTATATACAAGCATTCACTAAATCTGCTGATACTTTTCTACTTATTCAGTTTCACAGATATAGCATCCCACATCTTCAATCCAAATATCAATCCCACACCCATAATACCTCCAAAGATTGTATAAAGAATGAGAATTTGCCCTCTTTTCGGCTCACTCCTGCGATCCGGCACTGCTGCGGGCTCCAGCACATTTACTACAGGTGTTTCCTCCTGTAATTTAATGCGGGCTTCTTCCAGCCGTTCGGCCATGGTGTTGTATAGATTGAAGGTAAGATTATATTGACTCTGCAGGCGCTGCTCTTCGGTGCGGGCCATAGCTGTGAGCTGTCCGCGGTTTTCATCGTTAAAACGGGCCAGTTCGCGCTGGGCTTCTTCAAACCGTTCCCGTGCTTCATCATACCGCTGTTCAATAAATTCCACATCACGGCGGGCTTTCTCGGTACGGTAGTCCGTAATGTAGCGGCTGAGGCGGGTCACCACTTCATCGGCCACATCGGCGGCAATCACATCGTCCTGCATCTTTACCGACACGCTTACCACGCCGGATTCCCGGTCAACATTAGCGGATATCCTGTCTCTGAAATTCCGCAGTATTTCCCACTCCCCGCGGCTCATCCGAACCAGGCGCTGCATTTTTTCGCTGCCGGCCAGTTCACGGTCAACCGCGGTTATTTCCTCTGAATCACCGCTGCCCCGGATCCAGCCGAGCACGGTAAACGGAAGGCGGATGGTGTACCGGCTCAAAACTCCCGGCAGGGATGCTGACTGATGCTCCCTGAAATAATCCATGAGGGTGACGGTTCCCCCATTATCGGGCAGGCTCACCTCATAATCCAGAAGCTCCCGGAGAAACACCGTACTTTGTGTGATATCGGGGTAAAGGTTGGGTGGAATTCCATCTGCTGTTTGCTGTGCCCCCGAACTTACACCAAACTGCCGTGCGAGGCCACCGAGGCCGCCCAGTGTGCTCTGCTGCTGGGTTTCCGGCATCAGCCTCACCCGCGATTCATACTCTTCCGGGGAGCCGAGGGCCACAATCAGCCCCAGTACAATAAACACGGCAACGGTTTTGGCAATGAGCCACCGTCCGTCCCACACGGTTTTTATTAGCCCGATCAGGTCAATCTCGTCGTCATCATCCTGCATGGCCTGCAGGTATTCGATGGGCACGTAGCGTACTTCGGGAGGCTGCTTTTCCCGTTTTTCGGGTTTATCGGGTGAGGGTTGGTTTTTGTCTTCTTTAGTCATTTACGGGGTTCGGCCCAACTACGCCAAGGCTTCGTTGGGTAAAGTTTCTGGTTGCGGCCCAACTACGCCAAGGCTTCGTTGGGTAAAGTTTCTGGTTGCGGCCCAACTACGCCAAGGCTTCGTTGGGTAAAGTTGCGGTATCAAAAATCGTATATCGTGTATCGTGTATCAAAAATCGTGTATCAGTCAGGTTCAGGATTCAGGGTTCAAGATCGTATATCGTGTTTCGTGTATCGTGTACCTGTCCGGCCACCGGCGGATCGCAAATCGTGTATCAATCAGGTTAACGTTGATTGTAACAAAATCCCGATTACCCGGGTGGTACGGTAGTAACATCCCAAACTTTCGGGATACCCGACAACTTAAACAGCGTTCAAGATAACCCGTTTTCGGTAAAAGATGTAGTGCAAATTTCAGCTCTTTGCCTGCAAATCTTCGCGCCCCCCGCCTGCCGGATCAAAATTCTGCCTAAACCAACCGCTGGGAGGCTGAGGAACACGGAGCGATTCATTTCTGATTAAAAAATTTGTCAACTGCCTACTGCCAACTCGTTTGATATTTGATATTTGATATTTGAAAATTTATCCCTTCAAACCCCAGACTCTGACAGGAGCTCACTCACGTTCGCACTCTGTCAGGTCTTCAAACCTCAAGACTCAAGACTCAAATCTCAAGACTCAAGACTGAAAATCATCACTCATCAATCCAAAAATCATAAATCAAACCCCAGACTCTCACAGTCTCGACAAGCCTGTCAGAGGTTTTTTATTTTAGTGCAAATTACGATTAAGTGAAAATCAAATTCAAATTCATCTTCATTATTAACATAGAAAATGCCGTTAGGCATAACCGATTTTATAGCCCCGGATTTTCCCGAGGGGATACCAGTGGTGCAATCCGGGGTTGTAACGGGCCCCCTCTCTTTTAGTGCCGTAGGCACGATCCATCACAAAGAATGGATTTGTGGTGGTGTGGGTTTTATACGGATTGTGCAGATGGCATGATCCAATAACCAGATTGTTCGTACCTACGGCACTTATCGCAATAAATGTCCATCTTGATCCCCGGATTGCCCCACAGGGATCGCTGTGCGGAAATCCGGGGCTATAAAATCGGTCATCCGCAAGGCGGATTATTTACAAATCCTTACCATAGTTCACTTAAATTAAATCTGACGGTTTTATCAAAAAAATCTTCCGCAACCAGATAATGAAAGCTATAGGTGCGAACCAACTAAAAAATCGCACAAAAAATACTGCCAATTTTTATTGCTGCATAATCTGAAAGAAACAGGCTTCTGTGACCTCCTAAACAATAGATATAATTGAATGACAAAAATAAGTTGCACTGAAAAAATCCTTGACCTGTTTTGTGCATTTCATGACCCAAATTCGATAGATCTCTGATCCGGATAACAGTTTTGAGGTTTCTGCATTCAGCAGACCATGCTCAATCCCTTCGATGCTTTTTGTAGCCTTTTCTTCATTCCCTGCCTCGGGACTTTTTGCTTGCTTCATTAATCCCCGGACTGCGCTCGTGTTCAAACGCAGTGGCGTTTTTTACACCTCACTTGTCCGGGGTTACCCCGAAAAGGGATGGCTTTGCCATAAAATCGGTCACTCCTATCGGAGTTTGGTGTTACTCTCATCGGTGACTTACACAGTGAATTCGCGGATTTGGTTTACTCAACTTGAAGGGCAATTTGTTTTGGTATATATGGGCCATAAAAATCCCGGCAGGGATGGCCGATATTATAGCCCCGGGTGAAGCGGCAATCAGAATTGCGAAGCAAGAATGATGGAGCGCAACCCGGGGTAAAGTGAATCCAATACCAAAACCCCGAGGCGGCTACTTTGCC
>SL_3KL_010_SEDDRAFT_10002659_pt1 | contig 16312 bp, 10 predicted proteins | sample SodLakKL_010_SED_2_FD_10381 | JGI IMG/M metagenome (IMG submission 10381) | reverse complement strand
CTCCCCGGCGGGCCCAACCCGATTGAACGAGTAGCTCAGATTCCCATAGACTTCAGCGGTGGTCTCCTGTGCCGCGAGTGGCACGAGTGCCCCGGTGGCAGGGGCGACGGACAGCAAAAGGACCAGGACAGAACGAAGGGAGCCAGGCCAGGGCGCGGGACGGCGGGAGTGCCCGTTGGGGGGTACCATGGGGACTGACCTCCGGATCTGGGACGGATGGCAAACTCCGGGTCGGACTATTCCAGGGTATCGACCGGTTCCCTTCCCTCCGCAACCTCCGCTCCCTATCTCTCAGGGAGGCGACTCCCGGTCAGGCACACGCCCGAGACCCTGACCTCCCGCCCACAATCGCTTTTCGATCCTTCGCATCCGCCCCATCGCGAGTCGACCCGTGGCCCTGAAGACCCTCGCCCGAATCCTGACCCCGGTGCTGTTCCTCGTCCTGGCTTGTGCCTGTGCCCCGGACCGACCGGAACCCGACGACGTCGACCGGAACCGGGACCAGGAGGTGGGAGCGGAGTCCACCGGCGCCTTCGACCTCCTCATTCGGGGAGGAACCCTGGTGGACGGCACCGGCGCCCCCCCACGCGCCGGCGATCTGCTGGTGCGGGACGGCCTCATTGCCCATGTGGGACCGGTGGACCCGGACACCCTCGAGATCCGGAACGTCTTTGACGCCCAGGGCCTCACCATCACACCCGGTTTCATCGACGCCCACATCCACGGCGATCCCACGGAGACGCCGGGATTTCCCAACTTCCTGGCCCAGGGCGTCACCACCGTCGTCCTGGGCCAGGACGGCTCGAGCCCACGCCCCGCCGACGTCCCGGCGCTGGTCCGGGAGCTGGAGCGGACGCCACCGGCCGTCAACGTGGCCTGGCTCACCGGCCACAACACCATCCGCATGGCCTCGGGGGTGGAGTTCGGCGAGCCCGGCCCGGGAGGGCTCACCCGCATGGCCGAACTCGTGTCCCTGGCCCTGGAAGAAGGGGCCTTCGGCCTGTCCCTGGGGCTCGAATACGACCCCGGCGTCCGGGCCGGAATGGACGAACTGGTAGCCATTGCCCGTCCGGTGGCGGAACGGGACGGCATCGTCATGAGTCACCTGCGAAACGAGGACGCCGACCAGGTGGAAGCCTCCCTCGATGAGCTCCTGGAGCAGGGACGTCGCTCCGGCGCCCGGGTCCACGTCTCCCATATGAAGTCGGTGCTGGGAAACGACCCGGCCCAGGCGCGACGCATGCTCGACGCCATGGCCGCCGCTCGGGAGGCCGGCACTGAAGTCACCGGCGACGTCTACCCCTACACCGCGTCCTTCACCGGCCTCTCCATCCTCTTCCCCGAGTGGGCCCGCCCGCCCTACGACTATGCGGATGTGGTGGCCACCCGTCGCGGCGAACTCGCCGCCCATCTCCGGGAGCGGGTAGAGGGGAGGAATGGACCCGAAGCAACCCTCTTCGGCTCCGGTCCATGGGCCGGGCTGACCCTGGCCCAGGCCGCCGCCATGGAGGAGCGGCCCTTCCAGGACCTCCTGGTGGAGCTGGGCCCCGGCGGTGCCACCGCCGCCTATTTCGTCATGAACGAGGAAGTCATGACCACCTTCCTAACCGACCCCTTCGTGGTGGTGGGCTCCGACGGAAGTCCCACCATGCGCCACCCTCGCGGCTACGGGTCCTTCTCCCTCGTCATCCGGAAGTATGTGGTCGAAGAGGGCCTCCTGACGCTGGAGGAGGCGGTCCGGAAGATGACGGGCCTCACCGCCCGCACCCTGAGGCTCGATGACCCCGAGCGGGTGGAGATCCCCCGGGGTCGATTGGAGGAAGGGTGGGCTGCGGACATCGCCGCCTTCGATCCGCTGGAGGTCCGGGAACGGGCCGACTTCCAGGACCCCCACCGCTTGGCCGAGGGGATGCGTAGGGTGTGGGTCAACGGCTCCCTGGCGTGGATCGACGGATCTCCGTCGGAGGCGGGGCACGCCGGGCTCCCCCTCCTGGCCCTTCCCCCAGGATCCGGAACCAAAGACCCTTGATGGAGGCCAGTCCGCACCCCCATATTCTGCAAGAATCCCACATCGTCGAACGCCAATCGTCAACAATGAGCCGTGCGCCCATCGTGACGCTACCTGGGAGCCTACCGTGCCCACCCTCTACTGCTACCTGGAACGAGGATTCTCCGGGGAGGAGGTCGTGTTGCGACTGGGCGAACGGATCGTCTTCCGGGGTACCGCGACCACCGATCTCATGATGGGCTTTGCGGCCGAACTCATCGAACCCCTTCCCGCTCAGGCCGATGAGGTCCTGATCGTGGGGCTTCCCGCCATGGGCCTGACGGATCAGGCCACCCTCCCCGGCGGAGACAGGGATCTCTGGGTTCGCATCCGGCTGGAGGGCGGCCGGCTCGTCGTGATGGTGGATACGGAGCCGTTGGGATTTCTCTGAGCGCCGGTCCACGGACGGCCCGGTGCGCCCTTCCTCCGAATCGGAGCCCACCATGGCCCTTGACCCCGACTCACCCGACCCGTCCTTCCTGGACCCCGGAACGTCCACCGCGCCCCTCAACCTTCGCGACATCCGCCGCTATCCGCTCCCCGGGGAACGGGTACTGGACTTCGATCTCAGCCATTTCAAGTTCCTGGTAGGGGTCAGCGGCACCTACGAGGGCAACTCCATCAGCCCCGACACAGACGAGCGCATCGTGCTCCGGGTCGATGTGGATGCCCGCTCACCCCACTCCCCGGTCCTGCATCGATTGAGCGCCGACATCTTCCGTGTGCATCGCTGGAGTTGGGGCGGCCGTTCGTTCACGTGGTCCACCTACCAGCGGTCGTGGATCGTGGATTCCGTCACCCTGGGCTGGGACGGGTCGACCCGGGTGGCCAGTGGCACGATCCGGAACTGGTCGGGTGGGATCTCCATGCATTCGGTTGAGGTCCGGATCCCCGTTCAGAACCGTCGGGTCGGCTCCCCCGTCGAGGTCAGGGTGCGGAACCGTCGCACAAAGCAGATCGCGCGCACCTTCCACTGCACCCGGACATCCCGGGCCTTCCGGAATGTGCGCCTGGAGGTGGCCGTCTGCGATTCCGTGAACAACGAGCCCATCCTTCCCACGTGCAACACCCACGCCCCCTCCGATCGACCCACGGAGCTGGCCGAACGGAACATGACCCTGGCCTCCGCCTTCGATGAGGCCGGGGTTCATCTGGACATCCCCGACGCCTTCACCGTCATCGACGACAGTGCCCCGCAGTTCACCACCTGGAGCAATGCCGAGCTCCATGACGCCATGGAGACCCACTTCAGCCGCTATGCCGTCGGCGGCGCGTGGCCCAAGTGGGACCTGTGGGGAATCCTCTGCGGACGCCACGACCGCGCCGGCCTTGCCGGGATCATGTTCGACTGGAGCGCCACCGGACAACCCCCGGAGCGTCAGGGATTCGCCCTCTTCCGGAACCACTGGTGGTTCAACAACGTGCCCTCCGGCGAACCCACCACCCAGACCCAGGCGCGGGCGCTCCGGGATTACCTTTTCACCTGGATCCACGAGGCCGGTCACGCCTTCAACTTCGTTCATTCCTGGGACAAGGGACGGGCCGACTCCCTCTCGTGGATGAACTACCCGCAGAACGTGACGAACTTCTGGAATGACTTCCTCCTGGAGTTCGACGAAGAGGAGCTTCTCCACCTCCGCCACGGAAACCGGGCGTCGGTGATTCCCGGGGGAGAGGCGTGGGCCACCGGGCTCCATCTGGAGGACCATGGGCACGCCACGAACCTCATGCCCCCCGAGGGCGAGATGCCGCTGGAGTTCCGGGTGCGTTCGGCGGGGTACGTCGACTTCCTGGAGCCGGTGGAGGTGGAGTTCCGCCTGCGCAACACCTCGCCCTTCCCCTGGGAGGCGGCAGCCGACCTCCGACCGGAGGCCGGCTACGTCTCGGTCGACGTGCAGAAGCCTTCCGGGCAGATCGTCCACCACCACCCGCTTCTTTGCGAACTCGGGCCCCATGAGACCCGCACCCTCCAGCCCCAGGGCTCCGAGCCCGGCACCGACCGGTTCAGCCAGACCGTCTCCCTGGTCTTCGGCAAGGGTGGGTTCATCTTCGCCGAACCGGGAGAGTATCACATCCGGGCCACCTATCACGACCCCATGGGGGTGAGCTTTCCCTCGGCAGTGCATGCCCTGCGGGTTGGGAATCCCGCCGGACGGGAAGAGGATCGAATGGCGTCGGATGTCTTCACCCGGGACGTGGGTCTGGCCATGTACCTGGACGGATCCAGTGCACCCGCCCTGAAGGGCGCCATGGACGTCCTTCGGGAGGTGGCCGACCGCTTCACGGACTCGCTGGCCGGGGTCCACGCCGCCCTCACCGTGGCCAAAGCCGAAGCCCGGAGCCACTTCCGGCTGGAGGAAGAGGAGAAGGGGAAGGAAGAGGAGGAGCGTCCCCGCCTCACCCTCTCCCACGCGCCCGACCCTGAGGAGGTCCTCAAGGTCACGCAGCAGGCGGCTCGCCTCCTGGCCGGGCTCGAGGGGGCTGCCGTCAACCTCCTCCACCATGAACTGGTGCGGGACCGGGCCCACGCGTTGGTCTCGGCGGGGCGGCCCGGAGAGGGACGAAAGGAGGTACGAAGCCTCCGCCGCACCCTTCAGAAGCGAGGGGTCAATGCTCCGGTCCTGGAGGAGATCGAGCGTTTCGCCGTGTCGCTGAAGTAGGCACTCGGGTGAGGCCCGTGGCGGGTGGACCGACCGGATCTCCGGGCGGTCCACCCGTTGTCCGTCCTGGATCCCTGCATCGTCACGGTCCCGTATCCGCCGTTGCCACTTCGTCGGAGCCTCCTTTCTAGGCTGCTTCATCTTGCTTGGAACGTCGCTCGTTCCTCTCTCTCAACAAGAACCCCACGGTGATGATGATGCTTGGGAAGAGTTCGGCCGCAGTCAGGGTCCGCCATGCCTTCCGGGCCACCGCTTTCGCCGCGTTTTGCCTCTCAGCCGGGTGCCAGGACTCCGGACTCGAGATCCACGACCCCTACGCCGGTGTCGATTGGGAGCGGAGCGCACACGTGAAGGCCAATCTCCACACCCACACCACGCGGAGTGACGGACGCATGAATCCGCAGGATGTGGTGGATCACTACCATCGGATGGGCTACGGCATCCTGGCCATCACCGACCACAACGAGGTGACCTATCCCTGGACGGGGTTCTCCGATCTCCAACCCAGCAATACCTCTCTCAACCGGGTGGAGTCCCAACCTGAGAACATGCCGGCAGACTTCGTCTACGACAACCGGGATCCATCCTCGCTGGAGATGCTGGCCATCCAGGCCAACGAGGTGTCCGCTCCGCACCATGTGGGAAGCTATTTCAGCGACTTCATGGAGCGCGAGGAGACGGAGGAAATGACGCTTCGGCGCCTGGCCGAGGCAGGCGCCACCGTGGTCCTCTTTCATCCGGGACGATATACGGATCGAGCCCCGGAAACCTACACCGACGAGTGGTATCTGGAGCAGTATCGAAGCTTTGACAATGTAGTGGGGATCGAGATCTACAATCAGGGTGACCGCTATCCCACCGATCGCGCGCTCTGGGATCGACTCCTCACCGAACTCATGCCGGATCGCCCCGTGTGGGCATACTCCAACGATGACATGCACAGTGCCGGCCATCTAGGCCGGAACTGGAACGTCTTCCCCCTCTCCGAACGATCCCACGATGCTTTACGAGAGGCCATGGAAGAGGGTCGCTTCTACTACGTCTACGCGCCGGAGGGGCAATCCGGCCCCGCTCCTCCCGGTATCGAAGCCATCCGGGTGAACCATCAGAGGGGCACCATTCAGGTGGATGCATCAGGGGCCGACGAGATCTTCTGGATTTCCCGTGGCGACACTGTTCATGTGGGCTCCACCATCGACCTCTCGGCGGTGGATGCGGCGGAGGGATATGTCCGAGCTGAACTCTGGGGCCCGGGTAACACCATTACCGGAACCCAGCCCTTCGGCGTCCTTCGCCAGGAGCGTTAGAAGACCAGGGTAGTCCGGCAGTACGTGGACTCAAAGGCCAATGGGTGCGCCATTCTTGGATCACACCCTCGGTGTGGTCCCGGTCCACCTTTCACTGGAACGCTCGCGTACAAGTGCTGTACAGCTTATGTGCAGGTGATTTACATCACGTGTACTAATTGCTGTTCCGACACACTATCGAGTTTCAAGTGGGAGTTGTTTGATGATTCAGCAGTGGAGATTCTGGGTCGCCCTGGCACTTGTCGCATTCTGGGGGTGGCGTGTGGTGGCCATGCCGAGCCCCATTGGACCCGTCTTGTTCGCCACCTCGGTCCTGCTGCCCGTAGCGGGCTTTCTGGGCATTTCTGCCTTTCAGCGAGCCAACCGGGAAGTGGACGCCTGACCTGGCGTCGCAGCAGGGCGACCCACGAGGCGAGCCGAAGATAGCGCCTCCCCCCCTCCTGTTCCGCGGCTGGGCCGATCTCTCCCTGGATCGGCCCAGCCGTTCTTTCATTCCAGGGCTTGCGGGAACCCCGGTGTCCATCTATTGTACAGCAGTTGTTCAGGACTTGCCCATTTGCTGAGCAGGAAACGCACAGGTATTGTACAGCATGCGACCTGGATGCTAGCTAGACACCGCCACCCTCGACCTGGGAGTACAACAATGTTCATGCACCGGAATCTCTGGTTCGCCCTCGCGCTCGTCGGACTCTGGCTTTGGAGCCTTCTTGCGACTGAGAGCCCCATCGGTCCTGCTCTGTTCGCCACATCGGTCCTCCTCCCCATCGCGGGCTTCCTTGTGATCTCTGCATCACGACAGGAGCCCCAGGAGGCTCGGCAGCCGACGGCGCGACTCCCGCTGGAGGGATAAGTCGGGGAAACGGGCATCCGACGGCAGAAGATTGGAATAGCTGCGTCGTCTGCTCGGCCACGGCTGGGCCAACTCATGGGAGTCGGCCCAGCCGTTTTTTCCGTTCCGCCGCTCGGACCCACCGGAGATCGACTCCTCACCAGATATGGAGGGGAGATCTCTTCCCTGGGTGTGGCCCACAGCTTCACCGGCTCCGAGAATCGGAGTCAGCGCAGGTTCCGATAGAAGGTGATGCCACCGTCCTGGCTTCCCACCAACAGATCCAGGAGACCGGTCCCGGTGAAATCCACGAGGCGGGGGGCCGCCAACCGGGGAAAGGGGCCTTCCAGCTCCACGGCCTCCTTCCGGAAGCGGGGAAGTCCGTCCGAACCGGGTCCCAGGTTCTCGAAGAACACGATCCGCCCGTCTCGCGCACCCACCACCAGGTCCAGAAGCCCGTCACCGGTGGTATCCACCAGTGTGGGAGCGCTCCGAGCGCCCACCTCGACCCCGACCAGGCCGTCGGGCACGAGTTCCAGATCCGGCGCACCCGCCGTACCCACGTTCCGGAAGAGAGTGAGACGCCCCGACCCTTCTCCCACCACCAGGTCCGGCAGTCCATTCCCGGTGAGGTCACCCACCGCTGGCGAGAAGTAGTTCCCTCGCGGCGGACGGGCGATGGGCCCCTCCCCTACCGGCACGAAGCGGGGCCCATCCGCCCCTCCATCATTCCGATACAGGAACACACCTCGGTTGAAGCTCCCCACCACCAGATCCAGCCGTCCGTCGCCGGTGAGGTCCGCCAGCACCGGCGCCCCGTTCAGGTGAGCGGGCTCGGGGATCTCGCCCCGATACTCGAAACGAGGATCGGCAGTGGCCCCCATATTGGCGTACCAGTGGAGGGAAGGGGCGCGTGACGTGGCAGGATCCAGCTTGGAACCCACTACCAGGTCCGGCAGGCCGTTCCCGGTGAGATCACCCACCGCCGGTACCGCCTCACTTCCCCAGTCGATGCCGTCCAGGAATCGGGTGGTCTGGAGTTGGAATACCCCCTCCTCCGTCCCCCGGTAGAAGACCAGGTTGTTGGCCGAGGTGCTGTTGGCGTTGTACGCGCCTCCCAGCACTCCGATGAGGAGGTCCGGTCGCCCATCTCCGGTAAGGTCCGCCAGGGCCGGTGCGTTGAACCCGCTGGTCACCACCGTTGGCTCGGCAGGCAAAAGCACGGGAGGCACATCGAGATCCGGCGCCTCCCGCGTCCCCACATTCTCGATGAGCAGCAGCCCCGGCTCGAAGAAATCCCCCCACACCAGATCCAGTACGCCATTCCCGGTGACGTCGGCGAAGGCCATGGAGTTGGCCCCATGAAGGGACGGGCGCTCGTGACCCACCAGTGGGATGCCCTGCCCCGAGGGCGGATCCGTGTAGGCACCGTAGATCTCGATGTCGGCAAAGCGGTCCGTGACCCGCCGGAAGATGGGGCCCTCGTCGTCCATCTCCACAAACTCGTACCGGGTCAGTGTCCCGTCGATGCGGCCCAGGAAGAGGTCGGGCCGACCGCCGGCGTCGATGTCCACCAGGAAGGGGATGTTCTGGGCGTCGGCGAAGATCCGCTGCCCTTCCGTATCCCGCACCGGAAGGCCCGGCATCTCGAAGTGTGGCGCTTCCGGTGTCCCCGTGTTGGGCACGTACTGGATGAGGCTGTTGGGAAGTTCGGCAAAGAGATCCACCCGCCCGTCTCCGTCCAGATCGAAGAACCGGACCCACCCTCCCACGTCCAGCTCCTGGAACCGGGAGGTCCGCCATTCGAAACGCGCCTCGGCGGCCGTGCCCACATTCTCGAAGAAGACCAGCTCGTCCCGGAATGTCTGGACAAAGAGGTCCTGGAGGCCGTTTCCGTTGATGTCCACCAGATGGGGCCGGGGCACCTCGAACCCGCCCAGGAAGGGGAACTCGTAGGGCATCCCACCCCGCCCCACCACCGGGAAGGGGTGGATCTCCCGCTCCAGGGGATCGGAGGGAAGGAAGGAAGGTCCGGGCACAGGCTCGAGCCCCCCCCGGTCCGCCGCCGGCACCCTCGTGCACGCCGCCGCCAGCCCCAGGACGACGAGGAGAAGGGTAAGAAGGCCAAGCCGACCAGCCTCCTCCCCTGCCGGCCGGACCCGAATCACCAGGGTCTCATCCCGATTCCCGTGGTGTTCCGGCCCATCTCAAGCACCCGCACCACTTCGGCGGTGGAGAGATCGATGACGCTGAGAGTACCCACCGACCGCACCCCATCGGGATCCATGGCCTCGGGGCCGTGGGCATGGGCCGGATCATGACCAGGGTCCGGCCGGTGGTCGTGATCCGGGTGATGGTTCGGATCCCCGTGGTGCATCCCATGGTGGGCACCTCCCGCCAGCGTCTGTCCCACCTCCATTCCGCCGGGACCGCTGGACGAGAGGAAGAGGTAGCGGCCGTCGGGTCGGATGAGGGCGCCGTGAGGACCGTGGAAGGCCGGGTGGGAGATCCGCTCCACCACCTCCCCCGTCCTGACATCCACCGCCACCACCTGGTCCGCCCCCTTCAGCCCCATCCAGACCCGGGCACCGTCCGGCTCGAAGACCGGATGCCACGGCCCGCTCCCCACCTCCACGGAGTGACGTAGCTGCGGGGCGTCAGGAGAGGTCAGATCGAAGACCAGGAGACGGCCGGTGAGTTCGCCGGTGGCCACCAGGGTGGACTCGTCGGGCGACACGGCGACCTGTACCACGGTGTGGATGGGCCCGTCCAGATTCGTGAGTCCCATCTCCAGCGTCTCTACCTGCAGCGATCCCATCTGGTTCTGTGAGAGGCTCGCCGAGAAGATCCGATCCTGCCCGGGCGCCAGAGCCACGGCGTGGGGCCGGGGGAAGAAGACGTCCATCTCCTCCACCTCCATGGTGCCGGTGTGGATGCGTCCCACCGACCGAGGCGGATCGGCCGCCATCATGGAACGGGCCACGTAGAGCCAGGGACCGCTGGGATCCCTCACCATGAGCCCGGGGGCCGTGAGCTCGGCCTGCCCCACCATCCGGTTCTCCCGGTCGAACTTCACCACCCGATTTTCGGTGATGAGGGAGACGTACCAGTGGGACCCATCGGGATCCACCGCCGTGTGGTGGGGGCTGGCGTTGGCCGAGAACCCCAGCTCCGTGAGATCGATGCGGGCCACCTCCTCAAAGGTGGCCGCATCCACCACCGCCACTCCCGCCTGCCCCTGGAGCGACACATAGATGCGGTCCTGAGCCTGCCCCACCCCGGGGGCTGCCGGCAGTCCGAGAACGAAGAGGACGAGGGCCGGGATCCAGGTCGGCATGGCCGTCAATTCTCGAAGACCACCCCGCCCACGGTGGGCCGGAGCATGAAGAGACCCTCCGCGCCACCGGTGGAGATCACGGTGCCGTCGAGGAAGAACGGGTAGTTGGACCACGCCCCGGACGTACCCGCACTGTTGTCGCCGTAGGGGACGGTGTCGAAGAAGCCTACTTCAACGGGCTCAAGCGGCTCGGAGATGTCGACAACTCTCAGTCCGGCCTTGTAGTTGGACTGGTACATGAGGTTGCCCACGATGTAGAGGTTGTGGTCCGACGCCTCCTCGGAGCTGAAGAACTCCCCGGCCACCTGCGGATCGCTGAGATCCGACACGTCCCAGATGATGGTCCGGGTCCGATCCACCAGGCCGGCGATCTCGTCCAGTTCGTCGTTCATGTAGAACCAGCGGTGGTCCTCGCTCAGCCATCCCTGATGGGAGTAGGCCACATTCGGGTAGCCGGCGCTGGAGATCTTCACAGGGTTCGCCGGATCGGTCACATCGGCGATGGAGAGGGCCGTCTCGTTGGAGCCCAGGCAGATGGACCGACCCACCCACTCCGTGTCCGGGCCTTCATACACCAGGCACTGGGCGTCGTGGGTGTATCCGGTGCCGGCCCGTCCCGTCTCCGTATCCGAGAAGCAGCCGGCAAAGACCGGATTCAGGGGATCGTTGATGTCCACGATATGGAGCCCCCCACCACAGGTCTCCCCTCCCCCACCGGCGCCCACGATGTAGGCATGCCCGATATCCGTGTTGATCACCACGTTGTGGGCGCTGGCGATCCGGTCGTACACCAGGTCCTCGTCAAAGAAGACCGGGGGACCGCTGGTGTGCGCCCGGAGCCGGGTCAGATCGAAGATCTGCATCCCGTGGGGGCCGGCGGCGTCGGACACGATGAAGACGTGGTTCCCGAAGGTCTTGAGGTCGCGCCACGCGCTTCCGTTGGCGCCCTCGGTCATCATGAGTACGCCCACTACCCTGGGATTCTCGGGATCGGTCACATCCACGAATGAACTCCGGTCCGTGAGACCCACCAGGGCGTACTTGCGACCCGTCTCCGGATCCTGCCACCCCCAACTGTCGTTGGAACGGAGACCCCGGCTCCCGTCGCCGGACAGTTCGGTGACCGGCAGGTACGAGAGGAGGTTCACCTCGCTGCACTCCCAGACACCGGCCCGGCCGTCCACGCAGGAGACCTCGCTCCCCACCACGCGGTCGAACTCCTCGGGCTGACTTCCCAGCACTGCCGTCACCTCACCATCCTCGTAGACCACCACCTGGCCAACCCCGAAGTCGGCACGGGGAGCGCCAACCGCGGCCAGGGTTCCGTGCGCCGTCACCGTGCTCCCGAATCCACCGCCGATCTCCGTCCCCCGGTCGCGATTCACCCGCGTCACCGCACCCGCTTCATCGAGCTCGAAAACGTAGATGCCCTGGCTGGACCCCACCCACACGGCTCCGTCGGTGGCGGCCATATCCACACCGAAGGCGCTGCCGGGACGCCGCCCCTGTCGGGGAATCCCGTCAAAGGGAGTCCAGCGTCCTGCCTGCTGCCAACCCTCACCGTCCGGCTCGAAGGCAAAGACGGCTCCGGCGCCGGCGCTCTCCGGCGCCCCGACGAAGGCGAGACCGTGGAGGAAGGCCACCGCCGCCCCGAATCGGTCATTGGCGGCCAGGCCGGCCGCCTGGAGTTCAGCCACCATCTCGGCCCCGTCGTCGTGGACGCGGAAGACGAAGGCGGCCCCGTTCCCGTCACTCCGACCCGGAGCGCCAATGAGCGCATGATCCCCGTCCAGCGCCAGCGCGGAGCCGAATCGGTCATTCTCCTGCCCCTCGGGGAGGCTCACATCACCAACCCGGGACCAGTCGGCCCCGCTCCGCTGATAGAGATGGACGGCACCGGTGCCGCCGGTGGCACCGGGAGCTCCCACCAGGGCCAGATCTCCGGCCAGGGCCAGCACCGCCCCGAAGGCATCGTCGCCGCTGAGCCCCTCCCCGGAGAGCTTCCCGGCTGAGGTCCACTCCCCGCCCTGGCGCATGAAGCGGTAGAGGCCCTGGTTCCCGGTCACCAGCATCTCGTCGCCGGACACGGCTACCGCCGTTCCGAATCCATCGGCCATCTCGGCATCCTCGGCCATGAGGGTAGCCGTCCGGGTCCACTCCCCGTCCACGCGCTCATGGATGTGCACCATCCCCGGGCGGACCGTGTTTCCACCTTCGCCCACGATGATCTGACCGTCGGACAGCACGATCTGCCCCCCGAAAGCCGCCAGGAGCGGAGCGGCTTCCTCACCACCGATGAAGGTCTGTGCCGATGCCGACAGGGGCACCAGCCCCATCAGGGCGAGGGACAGAAAAAGGACGCTCAGCCGACGACGCAGGGGCATGATGTCTCCTGTTTGTGGGGACCTTCGAGCACGTCCACCGGGATGGCGGACGGTGGACGGGGGCTCCGGGTAACAGCCCGGATCGTTACACCCGGGTACAGAGTATCGGTCCAGACCTGGTTCGGCTACCGTCGCTCGTCCGACCACTGCCGTCGACTACCGCCAGAGGGACGGGAGGTGGCTACCTGTGGCGGGAGGTGGCCACTTGTGGAGGACGGCAGTAGACTTTCCGGCATGGATCCTACCACCGACTCCCCAGATATCCTTCCTCGCCTGAGGACGGTCCTCGACGATCCCTCCGACGGGCGTGCGGGACTCACCGTCTTTCTGGCCGACGTACGCCCTCAGACGCTCCTGGAGCTCTGGTACGAGCTTCACCCCTTGGAGCGGGAACGGGTGCTGGCGGTCCTTCCGCCGCAGTCGGCGGCGGAACTTCTGTCCAACCTGAGCGCCGAGGAGCAGCCCGAGATCCTTCAGGCCCTGTCCCTCCCCAGGGTGGCCAACGTCCTCGAGGAGCTCTCTCCCGACGACCTGGCCGACACCCTTCAGGCCCTGGAGAACTCCGATCCGGATCACTCCCGGGAGGTCCGGGACCTCCTGGATCCCGGGACGTTGGCCGTGGCCGACGCCCTGAGCGGTTACGACGAGGAGGAGGCCGGGGGGCTCATGACCCCCGAGTTCGTGGCGGTCCGGTCCACCATGACCGCGGAGAATGTGTTGACCTTTCTCCGACGGGCCGGCCCCGACGCCGAGACCATCTACTACCTCTATGTCACCGACACCGACGGGCGACTCACGGGGGTGCTTTCGCTGCGGCAGCTCATCGTCTCCCCCGCTGGACGGCGGGTCCACGAGATGATGAATCCCGATGTGGTCTACGTGCGCACCGATACGGACCAGGAAGACGTGGCCCGGATCATGGCGGACTACGACTTCACGGTACTCCCGGTGGTGGACGAGGAGACCCGGATGGTGGGGATCGTCACCGTCGACGACGTGCTGGACGTCGTGACGGAAGAAGCCACGGAAGACATTCGGCGACTGGGGGCGGCCCCCATCGACATCGACTATGTCCGGGCCAGCGCCTGGCTGATGTTCCGGAAGCGGGCATCCTGGCTCATCCTCCTGGTCGTCTCCATGACCCTGACCTTCAACGTCATCAACTACTATGAGGATGTCCTCGCGGAGGTGGTGATCCTCGCCGCCTTCATTCCCCTCCTCATCGGAACCGGCGGGAATGTGGGATCCCAGGTCGCTACCCTGGTGGTTCGGGCCCTGGCCACCCGGGAGTTGGAGCTGAGGGACTACTTCCGCGTGTTCTGGAAGGAGCTGCGAACCGGCCTTCTTCTGGGGCTGGCGTTCGGGCTCTTCATGACCGGATACGTCCTTCTGTTCCAGGCCGAGCCCCGGGTCGCGGTGGCGTTGGGCATCACCATGGTGCTCATTGCCCTGTGCGCCAACCTGGTGGGCGCCAGCCTTCCCTTCCTCTTCCGCAAGCTCGGTATCGACCCGGCCCTGACCTCGTCGCCCGGCATAACCACGGTCATGGATGTNGTGGGTCTTCTCATCTACTTCCGGGTCGTCATCTGGGTGCTGGGCCCCATGCTCACGGGGGGATGAGCGAAGGGCGTTGGAGCTGTNGTCCAGAGGCGTTGCATCTAATCAACCAATCCGGCAGATTATGGGGCTGAATTCTATGGGTTCGCCCCCATTGAGCCTACCTGAAGCGCTTTCCACCGACACGAGGACCGGAGACATCCATGGCTGGAAGTGAAGTGAAGACCAACGGGAAGTGTCCCGTGATGCACGGAGCCAAGACCACCACCGAAAGCACGGTGACGGACTGGTGGCCCAATTCGCTGAACCTGGACATCCTCCACCAGCACGACCGGAAGACGAACCCGCTGGGCGAGGACTTCAACTACCGTGAAGAGGTAAAGAAGCTGGATGTGGAGGCCCTGAAGAAGGATCTCCACGCGCTCATGACCGACAGCCAGGAGTGGTGGCCGGCGGACTGGGGGCACTACGGTGGACTCATGATCCGTATGGCCTGGCACGCTGCCGGCTCGTACCGCATCGCTGACGGCCGTGGCGGCGGCGGGACCGGAAACCAGCGCTTCGCTCCGCTGAACTCCTGGCCCGACAACGTCAACCTGGACAAGGCCCGTCGGCTCCTCTGGCCCATCAAGAAGAAGTACGGCAACAAGCTGAGCTGGGCCGACCTCATGATCCTGGCCGGGAACATCGCCTACGAGTCCATGGGGCTCAAAACGTATGGCTTCGCCTTCGGCCGCGAAGACATCTGGCACCCGGAGAAGGATGTGTACTGGGGCTCCGAGAAGGAGTGGCTCGATGCCAAGCGCTATGCCGACGGCGAGGATCGGGGGTCACTGGAGAACCCGCTGGCGGCAGTGCAGATGGGGCTCATCTATGTGAACCCCGAGGGTGTGGGCGGCCAGCCCGACCCGGCGCGTACCGCCCATGACGTGCGGGAGACCTTCGCCCGAATGGCCATGAACGACGAGGAGACCGCCGCCCTCACCGCCGGCGGGCACACCGTGGGGAAGACCCACGGAAACGGCCTCGAGAGCCTGCTGGGTCCGGATCCCGAGGGGGCCGACGTTCACGAGCAGGGTTTCGGCTGGCGGAATCCCCAGGGTTCGGGCAAGGGGCGCCACACCGTCACCAGCGGCATCGAAGGCGCCTGGACCACNCATCCCACGAAGTGGGACAACGGGTACTTCCACCTGCTCCTGAACTACGAGTGGGAGCTGAAGAAGAGCCCCGCCGGCGCCTGGCAGTGGGAGCCCATCGACATCAGGGAAGAGGATAAGCCCGTCGATGTGGAGGACCCGTCAATCCGCCTCAACCCCATCATGACCGACGCCGACATGGCCATGAAGGTGGACCCGAACTACCGGGTCTTCATCGAGAAGTTCGCCCAGGACCAGGAGTACTTCTCCGAGACCTTTGCCCGGGCCTGGTACAAACTGACCCATCGGGACATGGGGCCCCGGGAGCGCTACATCGGTCCGGACGTGCCCGAAGAGGACCTGCTCTGGCAGGATCCGGTCCCGGCCGGCTCCACCCACTACGATGTGGAGGCGGTGAAGGCCAAGATCGCAGCCACCGACCTCTCCATCGCCGATCTGGTGAGCACCGCCTGGGATAGCGCCCGCACCTTCCGGGGCTCCGACATGCGGGGGGGCGCCAACGGCGCGCGCATCCGACTGGCCCCGCAGAGGGATTGGGCCGGGAATGAGCCCGAGCGGCTGAGCCGGGTACTCGGTGTGCTGGAGCCCATCGCGGCCGAAAGCGGCGTCAGCATCGCGGACGTCATCGTCCTGGCCGGAAACGTCGGGATCGAGAAGGCGGCAAGGGCGGCGGGCCATGACGTCACGGTACCCTTCGCGCCGGGCCGCGGGGATGCCACCGCCGAGATGACCGACGCCGACTCCTTCGTGCCCCTGGAGCCGTTGGCCGACGGCTACCGCAACTGGCTGAAGGAGGACTACGCGGTCCAGCCCGAAGAGCTCCTTCTGGACCGCACCCAGCTCATGGGCCTCACGGCGCCGGAGATGACCGTGCTCATGGGCGGGATGCGGGTGCTGGGAACGAATCACGGTGGCACGAAGCACGGGGTGTTCACGGACCGCGAAGGCGCCCTCACCACCGACTTCTTCGTGAATCTCACCGACATGGCGTACGAGTGGGTCCCCAGCGGGGAGAACCTCTACGAGATCCGCGA
>SL_3KL_010_SEDDRAFT_10002658_pt1 | contig 16315 bp, 13 predicted proteins | sample SodLakKL_010_SED_2_FD_10381 | JGI IMG/M metagenome (IMG submission 10381) | reverse complement strand
TTTTTCAAAACGTTGATGGTCACATTATCCGAATCACTCAACAGCGCTTTCAAAATGTGTGCCGGTTCCACCGCCTGGTGATTTTCATTCTGCGCAAGCTCAAGCGCTTTCTGAACTCCTTCCTGTGCTTTTATTGTAAATTTATTGAAATTCATATCTCACTGATTTTTGGATGTATTAAACAATTTCTTTTTTCATTTCTATCTGAGTATTTGCCAAAATCATACCCTTACAACATTCTATGCCGTAATTACAGGCTAAAGAAAAACCGTGCAAAAAGCGCATGAATTGATCATGAAACTTGGCAGAAATGTGACGTTTTTGATGTTTTTAACTTTGGGTGGCAGAATAATTCCTTGTCTGAGGAGTGAATGCGGCTGATTATACAATTTCAGGCAATGTAAAAGGCTGAAAGGAACGGCAGATATGGGGTGCTGTCTCGTCTCATATAAAAAAGGAAAAGAACTGTCCCTTTCCATTCGCCAGAAGAAGACAAAAAAAAATCCGGCTGACTCGCTTTCTGTTGAAGGAATCAGCCGGATTTGGGTGGGTTACAGTTTATGTAAACTGCTCCATAGGTTAGCACAACATTGAAAGTTGTATATATCTATCTTTCCTGTTGTATATCGGATTAATTTGTAGTTAATGAGAATTGCTCGGACTGAATGGTCTCCTGAAGATAGAAGAAAATTCCGTCCTGGTAAGAGTGATCCAACAGAGCCAGCAAATTTTCCGGAGATTCAAAATCACTCTGGTTTTGATAATACGCCAGAGCAAGATAGGCTCGGTATTTTGTAGAATGATTTTCATTCTCTGCTGCGATTCTGTTCAGCTTCAATTCAACTTTTTCCGAATAAAATTCGGGATATTCAATTTTAAAATTGATAGCGTTATAAATTGAAGATTCAACGACCCCTAATACATCCGAAGACAACCCGTATAACAGGGAAGTTTCGAAACGGTTAAAGAGTTCGTCTGTATCTGCTTGTTGTGTAACTGCAGCTGAATCGTTCTTCGCCTGATTCTGGGCAGCAGATTGAACTGATGCCGCTAATCCTGCAAGAGTGAATACTAAAACTGTGGTTACAACTTGTAAAGCTTTCATTGTTTTGTTTTTTATTGCGGTTTATTGTTTGGTTGAATGTTAATCAACACGCAATAAAGGTAGAGAGATAAATCTTCACTTTTCAACACTTCAATCATTCTTAATTTAATCATAACAACTATTTTTATGTCATTTTTTCACAAATACTAATTGGAAGCCCTTTTCAGATTTTTGACATTATAATTTATTAACATCGTAAATTTTGAAGATGAATTTTTTATCTATTTATTAACCAAAAAAGCCCTTACAGAAGCTAATTTTATTAAAAGCGCTTTCTAATTTTTTGCATTTCACATGACAAATAATCATACAGATTTTTGTATATTTTATACTGAAAAGCGCTACGAAATTTTCAATTTTGCAATTATGTCAGAAGTGTTTCATTGAAAAAGTGAACACTTTGAGAGTGATGTGAGAATGTTCAACTTTTGAATTCGATCAGGCGAATATTTGTTCATTCCAAAAACTGGTAATATTATCAATAGAAACTCCTGGAAGTGTGCTTTATAAGAAAGAATATTGTAGAATCTGATTTGTAGTTGTTCCGTTTATTTGCATACTTAAAGTAGTATCATCAAATTAAATGAAGCCATGAAAAGAATACGTTTTAACCACGTTCAACTCGAAATAATACAAGGGGATATTGTTGACCAGCCAGACTGCGATGCCATTGTAAACGCAGCCAACGCACAACTTAAAACCGGCGGAGGGGTTGCCGGAGCCATCCATGGCAAAGGAGATCCTGAACTTGAAAAGGAAACCAGAAAATATGCCCCGATCAAGCCCGGAGAGGCGGTCATAACATCAGCTCCGAATCTTCCAAATAAATTTGTGGTTCATTGCCTCGGCCCTGTATATGGCAAAGATAAGCCCGAAGACAAGTTGTTGGAAAGCTGTTACAGCAATGCACTTAAGCTGGCTGATGAAAAAGGAGTTGAAACGGTAGCTTTTCCGGCCATCTCTACCGGAGCATTTGGTTATCCAATGAAGGACGCTGCAAGAATTGCTTTTAAGACCGTCAAAAAACTGTCGGGAGAATTCAAATCCCTGCGGGTTGTGCGATTTGTATTATGGAGTGCTACTGACTACAATTTACACCTGGATGTTTTAAAAGAAATTTAAGTTCAGTTTCTGCTTAATCATCATAAATTTCATTTAACACACCGGCCATCCTGATACCTGCCTGAAGCAGCCGTTCAAAAACAATATCTTTGTTGAAATAGCGGTACTCATAGCCAATCCGCATATTTCCGGGCAAATCGTAAATTCGGTTGCGGTAACTTACCGACTCATAGGCCCAATCCTGTACGGTGCTGTTCTGCCACTCTTCTACTTTTTCCGGAGTAATTGCATTCATCAATTCACGTGTAAGCTCCGTATAGCTCATTTGAAATGAATTGATAATGTCGCTGTCCCAGACACGGTGCAGGTTCGAGGAATTTCCCATCCACTGCAGACGCACATCATTGCCGCCCCGGTCTTCGCCATTTCCCACATGCAGCGGTTGGTGAATATCCCCCACCATGTGCATCACCATCTTCAGTTTTTCTCTCTCATCCGTTTCACTTAAACCGCCCTCTTTCAATTCGGCAATCAGTTTTTCGAGTGCCCAAATGATGTCTCCTCCTTCATCCTGTTCGGTTTCCTCGTACGTTTTTCCATCTGCAATGGTTGCCCAGTGCCAGGTCCGTGTGTAATCAAAACGGTTTTCTGACCGGATGTCATCCATCCAGACTGAAGCTCTTGCCATCGTTTTTGTTCCCAGAATATCATTCACACGTTCTCTTGCCGTCTCTGTAAGATGGAGCTCGGCAATCTCTCCGGTAACGTAGTGACCAACCTGGCCCCATTTTTCGGCTGATTCTGTTGTTTCTGTAATGAATAAGATTCCAAGCAGTACGATCAGTAAACTCATAGATAATATCAGATTATGACAGAAATGATGAAATCAGAAACAACTTTTCCTGATGGCGGGCAGTATAAGCTTCAAATTTATTTCAAAATAATCAAAAGCATTCTAATGAATTTGCCGGTAATCCTTTCTGTCTGTTTGCTTTTAGTATGGTATACCAAGATAAGATCAAATTTTCTTCTGTGCTGTAAAATCCGGTTCAACAACCGAATGGATTTGATTTTCCTTACATGAATTGACTTGCCCATGGAAATGGCTTATCAAAAGTTCATCTGTGCCATCAAAAACTCAGCCTTTCCGAAGTTTCGACAATTCTTTAAACAGTTTTTTCTCTTTGGGTGTAAGGTTCTTTGGCAGATAAATCTCCGTTTTAATGAAATAATCTCCCCGTTTTTCGGAACTGTTCACCCCCGGTAAGCCTCTTCCTGTGAGCCGGAATACTTTTCCATTTTCTGTTTCGGGTGGTATGGTGAGTTTTACTTTACCATTCAATGTTTGTACCGTTACATTTCCGCCCAAAACAGCCGTGTAGAGGTCAAGCGGTACCGTCTGAATAATATCTTTTCCACGCCGTTCAATTCCCTCAGGTTCATTCACTTTAACCTTCAGAAACAGATCTCCTTTGGAACCTCCGGTTTGTGAAATCTGTCCTTTACCTTTCAATTTTAAGCGTTTACCGTCTTCAATTCCGGCAGGTATTTTTACTTTTACCCGCTCTCCGTTTATTCTGAATTGCTTTTCAACACCATGAATCAGGTCTTTCAGGTCCACTGGAATTTCAGCTTCGCTATCTCTGCCTTTTCGGGAAGTCGTTCTGGTTCTGCCGGGTTCATATTGATATTGCCGCCCTTGCTGCCGCCCCCCTGCGAAAGGATCGCCGCCACCACCAAAAATGGTTTCAAAAAAGGAGGAAAATGGACTGCCACCACCACTCTGACGGCCTCCTCCAAACAGATCTTCAAAATTAATATTTACACGCTGACCGCCACCGCCGTGGCCTGCATATTTGCTCCAGTCAAAATCATCTGCACTGGCGCCTGCCTGTTGATATCGTTTCCAGTCAGCCCCTACCTGGTCATACAACTTCCGTTTTTCGGGATCTTTAAGAACTTCGTAAGCTTCCCCTACTTCTTTAAATTTTTGTTCAGCACTTTTGTCATCCGGGTTGCGATCAGGATGGTATTTGGATGCAAGTTTACGGTATTTTTTCTTGATCTCATCCTGAGATGCATTTCTCGAAACACCTAAAATTCTATAGTAATCTTTATAGTCCATAACACCTCAAATTTTCTACTATCAGTTTTGCAAAAGTAGTGCCACACAGCCAGATGTTGCGATTTTGGCAGGTTTGGAGTCAAAATCGTCAGTTCCACTGTTGTTTATTCAGAGTTTTTTGGGTTAAACCCAAAAAAGTAGTTAGACCTTTTTTGAAGCTATCCAAAAAGAGCGTGAAATTGCATAAACATAATCAATTTCGCCATCCCGGACTTCGATCCGGCATCTCCTGCCTATATCAACGACAGGAGATCCCGCATCAGGCCTGCCTGCGCTGCCGCTTCGGAAGGCAGGTGCGGGATGACGACCTTTTTGGACAGCCTCCGACAAATCATAGGTTCATCCCGACAGGCTGGTCGGAATCGGCCCTTCGGGCAAAATTGTCATTGTTTCAATGACAATTTTGGATTAAAATATCAGTCTTTTGGTGCATCACATCATAAAAAAAGCCCCTTGACAGAGGCTTTTAACCTTAACCATAACTACACAGTTTATAACTCAATTGCGATAAACATATTTCGTCCCTGGCGATTTACACGTAGCAGTGCCGCTTCGGTTCCTTCTTGCATGAGGGCTCTTACAGCGCCATAAAATTCATCGGGGTTTGTAACGGGTTGATTGGATATTTGTGAAATCACATCACCGCGCCGCAATCCCTGTCTGTAGGCTCTGCTGGCTTGCGAAATTTCAGACACCACAACACCTTCTACGGATGAACCCAGATTTAACTGGCGTCTAATGGAATCTGTAAGCTCATCCACGGCAAACCCGAGATTTTCTTTCAGCTCATCCAGTTCGTCGGATGTCATCGATTCAGCAATCTCTTCTGTTTCGAGTTCGCCAAGTTCAACATCCAGGGTGAGACGTTCGCCGTCCCGGAAAATTTCGAGTGTAATATTATCACCCGGATTCCGGTTTCCGATTTCCACTCTGAAATCCATCCAGCTTCGTACCTCTTCTCCGTTCAATTGTAATATCACATCTCCTTCTTCAAGTCCGGCCTGATCTGCGGGGCCATCGGGCATCACTTCACCCACAACAATGCCCCTTGCTCGTTCAAGCCCAAGTGCACGTGCCATGGTGCGGTCAACCTCACCACCAAACCCAATTCCCAGATAACCTCTGGAAACATAACCATCCGTAATCAGTGCATCCATCACATCGCGCACCATATTTACCGGAATGGCAAAACCTATGCCCTGGTTTCCACCACTGCGGCTGGCAATGGCCGTGTTTATGCCAATGAGTTCACCGTCAAGATTGATAAGTGCACCACCGGAATTACCTGGATTTATGGCAGCATCCGTTTGGATATAATTTTCATATAAATTCAGGTTCAGGCCCGAACGGCCGCTTGCGCTCACAATTCCTTTCGATACGGTATGGGCAAAGTCTCTGCTCAGCGGACTCCCGATGGCCAGCACCATTTCTCCCACACGCAAATTATCACTATTGCCCAGCGGGATTGCGGGCAGATCATTTTGGTCAACTTTTAAAACGGCAATATCACTGCCGGGGTCGGTGCCCACAATTTCGGCATCAACTTCTTCGCCTTCAAAAAAAATGATGCGTATTTCATCTGCATTATCAATTACATGATTGTTGGTGATAATGTAACCGTCTGAAGAAACAATCACACCGGAACCGAGTCCTTCCCGCCTGAACTCCCTTTCCTGATCAAATCGGGGATCATCAAAAAAGAACGAAAACGGAGAGCGCTGCCTCATGCGAACCGTTTGTTCTGTGGTGATGGTAACAACTGTGGGATTGGCTTGCTCCGCGATATTAACGATAGCGTTGTTAAAGTCGCGCAGTGAATTGATTGGAATCTCATCGGATGATTGTGCTTCCGTATTGTATTGCGGGGTTTGCGAAATTTCGGTCTGTGCGGGGTCGTTGTCATTGGCTATATACATGCCAACTAAAAAAGAGAGCGAAGCAAAGAGAACTGCTATAGCAATTTTTACTTTATCCATAGTTATTTTTGATGATATTTTAGTTTTTACAGTAGAGTTAAATGAGACTTTTTATGATTATTGCGTGATTCCCCGCGCTATATTCATATAAATGCCGGAGGCGCATGTCAATGCAGCTCCGGCGCTAACTAACCTGCTCTCTTTAGGGGACTAAGTAGAACAGCTCTTTACTTAATTTTAATTTGCTTCTTCATGCTCTTCTCACTTTTATCAACAGAAATATTTAAAATTCCGTTGTTGTAAGTTGCATTTATCGTTTCAACATTTGCATTGTCCGGCAGTGTGAACGAACGGCTGAAGCTTCCATAGTGTGATTCTACTCTNTGAAACTGCTTGCCATCTTCTTCTTTTTCAAATTTTCGTTCACCACTAATGGTCAATGTATTATTATCAACGTTTAGATCGATGTCTTTCTTATCCATTCCCGGAACTTCTACATCAATAATATATTGTTTGTCGGTTTCGGAAATATCAATACTCGGTGCAAACGTGCTCTGCCGGGTTGATAATGCATCATTGAAAAATTCATCCATGATGTCTGAAAATCTTTTTCCAACTACATCGCTGCCTGGTCGGTTATATCTTATAAGTGTCATTGTTCTGTCTCCGTTTGGTTTAAAATTTACAACTGTTTGTTTAATACAGTTGCAAGCTTGGTGCCAAACAGAAATCATCTGACATTCCTGACAATCGGTGTCAGGAACTCTGCATGTTTTTCACTCCTAACAACGAAATAAGACCCTTTGACATTATATAAAAGACAGGCTGTCCATTCCGGGCTGTAAAAATGTCCGGTTATCCGCAGGAATTATGACTCTTTGGGGATTTTAATCAGAAGCGCCTGAGCCGGCTTCAGTTTACAAATGGCTTTTGTTCCACTCTTTGGCTACCAGAAATGCCATTTCAAGGCTCTGCTCGTAGTTCAGACGGGGATCGCAGTAGGTTTCATAGTTGATTCCGAGACCATCTTCCTTCAGCCCGTTAGCCCCTCCCACACATTCGGTTACATTATCGCCGGTCAGTTCGAGATGTACACCTCCCAGATTGCTTCCTTCCGATCTGTGTACACTGAATGTCTCTTTGATTTCTTTGAGGATCTCATCAAATCTGCGGGTTTTTACGTTGTCGCCGGTAGCGTAGGCATTTCCGTGCATGGGATCGCAGCTCCACACTACAGGATGGCCATTCTGTTTTACTGCCCGGATAAAAGAAGGCAGATGTTTTTTCACTTTATTATGCCCCATCCGGGTGATGAGCACAATTTTCCCGGCTTCGTGTGCCGGATTGAGTGTATCGAGTATGCCCAAAAGGTTGTCTAAATCGAACGGAGGGCCAACTTTAATACCAATCGGATTTTGAATTCCTTTCAGATACTCAATGTGCGCGCCGTCGATCTGCTGAGTGCGATTGCCCAACCACACCATATGTGCAGTCAGGTTAAACCAACCCTGTTTGCGTGGCACCCTTCTGGTTTGAGCCGATTCGTAGAACAGATTCAGCGCTTCGTGGGAAGTGTAAAAATCTACTTTATCCGAAGTATTCAGTTTATTGGGTGTGATGGCATCCATAAACTTAATCGCCTTGTTGATGGTGTTGACCATTTGAGCGTACTCCTCATAAAACTCGTTGTTTTTCATAAAATCGAGTTCCCACTGCTCGGGATGCTGCAGGTCGGCAAATCCTTCATCCGAAAGAGCCCTGAGAAAATTAATGGAAAGTGCCGCTTTTTCGTACGCTTTCAGCAGGCGGATGGGATCGGGCTGCCGTGCCTTTGCATTGGGCATGTAACTGTTGATCAGATCACCCCGGTAATTGAGCATTTTTTCACCGTTCACCACTTCAAAATCTTTGGAGCGGGGTTTGGCATATTGACCGGCAACCCGACCTACTCTCACAATCGGGATCCCCATTTCATGGATCATAATGAAACTCATCTGAAGCATCACCTTCAGCATGTTTACCAGTTTATCTGAAGTACATGATTCAAACGTTTCGGCACAATCTCCACCCTGCAGCAGAAATGAATTGCCTTCAGCTGCATCGGCCAGTTTATCCTTCAGAGCTTCAATTTCCCAGGAAGTAATCAATGGCGGTAGAGCCCTCAGTTCCTGATATGCCTTCTGAAGTGCTTTCGTATCAGGATATGGTGGCAGCTGTGCGATTTCTTTCTCATTCCAGGAAAGCGGATGCCAGCCATCTCCTTCCATATAATCGGTTATTTCAATCTGGTTTGCCTTTTTGATAATCGTGCTCATAAATGGGTTAATGCCTTGCTTTGATTCTAAAAAGACCTTAAATATACACATCATTTCTTAAATAAATAAGTTATCTGCATCTGTGATGGCAAGACAATTTTTATTAACCGGGAACGTGTGGTTGCCTGAAAGGTTTATTATTTTTGCTTGTTTAACTTAAAACCAACTTCCATTGCAAGAGAATATTGTCATTCGCGGAGCCCGCGAGCATAATTTAAAAAACATTGACATCGACATTCCCCGGGAAAAGCTGGTTGTGTTTACCGGGCTTTCGGGGTCGGGCAAATCTTCACTCGCTTTCGATACCATCTATGCCGAAGGCCAGCGCAGGTTCCTGGAGTCGCTCTCTGCCTATGCACGCCAGTTTCTCGGGATGATGGAGCGTCCCGATGTGGATTTTATAGATGGACTTTCACCGGTCATCTCCATCGATCAGAAAACCACTAACCGGAATCCGCGCTCTACGGTTGGCACTGTTACCGAAATTTATGATTTCCTACGCCTGCTTTTTGCCAGAATCGGTGTACCTCACTCCTATATTTCCGGCAATAAAATGGAGAAGCAAACCTCTGACCAGATAGTTTCTGCTATAATGGATTTGCCTAAAGGCACCAAAGCCTACTGCCTGGCCCCGGTTGTGCGCGGCAGAAAAGGACATTACCGTGAACTGTTTGAGCAGATGCAAAAACAGGGATTCATCAAAGCACGGGTAGATGGCACCCTGATTGATCTTGAGGGAGAAATAAAGCTTGACCGGTATAAAACCCACAATATTGAAGTGGTTGTTGACCGTTTTGTGATCTCACCGAAAAGTGAAAAACGAATTTCAGAAAGTGTGCACATGGCCCTCGAAATGGCCGACGGCAACCTGATTCTCGGCATACAGGAAGAGGGGATTATCCGCGATCAGGTATTCTCAAAAAATCTTTACGATCCCGAAAGCGGACTTTCTTATGAAGATCCCGCTCCCAATCTCTTTTCGTTTAATTCTCCCTACGGAGCCTGCAAGAAGTGCAACGGCCTGGGCTATCGCTATGATGTAAACCGGGACCTGGTGATTCAAAATCCGGAGCAGTCTATCAGCGAAGGGGCGATCCGGTTTTTAGGCGAACCCAGGGATATTTTTGTTTTTAAACAACTGAAGGCTGTTCTCGACAGTGTTAATTTCGATTTTGATACACCCATCAGCCAGTTTTCGGATAAAGCACTCGATCTTTTGTTTGATGGCGGCGGAGATCAGAAGTTCAACGTCAGTTACGATTTTAAAAACAACAGTGTAACATATAAACACCGGTTTTCGGGGCTAAGAAACATCATCCGTGAGCAGTATGAAGAGAGCAAATCGAACAAACAGCGAGATAAAGCCCGGGCTTATCTTTCCAAAATAACCTGCCCGGCTTGCGGCGGCGGCCGGCTCAACAAAGAAGCCCTCAGTTACAAGATTGACGAATACACGATTCAGGACCTCGTTGAACAGGACATCAAAACCCTGAGACTAACCATTGGCAACCTGAAGTTAACCGAACGACAGCGAAAAATTGGTCAGCAGGTGCTAAAAGAAGTGATCGACCGAATCGATTTTCTCTTGAATGTGGGGCTGAACTATCTCACACTGAATCGTGAAGCTCAGACTCTGAGCGGAGGTGAAGCGCAGCGCATCCGCCTGGCCACACAGATTGGAACCCAGCTGGTGGGCGTACTCTATATTCTGGACGAGCCGAGCATCGGCCTTCATCAGCGCGACAACATCAAACTGATACACTCGCTTGAAACGCTGAGGGACCTGGGAAACACCGTAATTGTTGTGGAACACGACCGCGAAACCATCGAAAGTGCCGATTATGTGATTGACCTCGGCCCGGGGGCAGGAACCAAGGGCGGACATGTGGTTACCAAAGGCAAACCCGGCGATCTGGATCCCGATTCCATGACTACAAAATTTCTGCGGGATGAAGAAATGATACCCTATCCCAAAAAGCGAAGGAACGGGAATGGGAAAAAACTGGCCATCAGAAATGCCACCGGCCACAACCTCAAAAATGTTGACCTGGCCATTCCTCTCGGCAGGTTTATCTGTGTGACTGGTGTGAGCGGCAGCGGGAAAAGTACCCTCATCAATCAAACCCTTGCGCCCATTCTCTCGAATGAGTTTTACAAATCGAAGGATGTTCCCCTGCCCTATCAATCGGTGAAAGGGCTTCAGCATGTGGACAAGGTGATCTCCATCGACCAGAGCCCGATTGGCCGTACACCAAGGTCGAATCCCGGAACCTACACCAAGGTTTTTGATCACATCCGTTCTCTTTTTGCTGAGTTGCCGGAATCCAAAATCCGGGGGTATGACCAGGGAAGGTTCTCCTTCAACGTAAAAGGCGGCCGGTGCGAAACCTGCCAGGGTGATGGCGTGCGAAAAATTGAGATGAATTTTCTGCCCGATATCTATGTGGACTGCGAAGCATGCAGCGGCAAACGCTACAACCGCGAAACCCTGGAAATTCATTATAAAGGGAAAAATATTTCTGATGTGCTGCAGATGCCGATCAGTGATGCAGAAGATTTTTTTGATTCGGTGCCATCCATTAAACGAAAACTGAAAACACTGAACTCGGTCGGCCTCGGATATCTTACGATGGGACAGTCGAGCACCACACTGAGCGGCGGTGAGGCACAGCGGATTAAACTGTCACGCGAGCTTTCGAAAATCGGCACCGGCGATACCATTTATATCATGGACGAACCGACCACCGGCCTGCATTTCCAGGATGTGCGCATGCTGGTTGATGTGATTCAAAAACTGGTGAAAAAGGGCAATACCGTGATTGTGATCGAACACAATCTTGACCTGATTAAAGCGGCCGACTGGGTTATAGACCTCGGCCCGGAAGGCGGCCACGAAGGCGGAGAAATTATTGCCGAGGGAACCCCGGAAGAACTCTCCCGGGTCGAAAAAAGTTATACCGGCCAATATTTAAAAGATGAGTTTGATCGCGAAAAATCAGCGAAACGTGTAGTGAACTCTTAACGTGTGTTCATGATAAAATTATTGAATTTATCAGCCTCTTAATGGGTATGGTCAAAAAGGGCGTTCAACGAGATTATACTTCATCAGTACCGTCATGGCGGACTCCGGTCCGGCATCTCCTGCCTATATCAACGGCTGGAAATATCACTCCGCTAATGCTGCGTGTTCAAAAAAATTAGCGCATCAAGTGCAGGATGACTTACATGGCGCAAACAGCCTGTACTTAGCGGTAACCTATCACTATTCTTGACCCATATGCTAATGGCCAAAATCTTAAATGGCGCAAACGTCTCGTTTGTGCCAAATGCTAATTCTCAGAGGTTCTCTGCGCCCACCGCCTGCCCTCGGTACCTCGGGGCGGTTAAAATGTTGTGGTATAAATTTCTATTCATAGTACATCAAAATCCCTTCGAAATTGCTTGCTGCTTTATCTAAAATCTGTTACAGCCGAAAGTATTCATTTATGACACTTTTATTAGGCCAGAAAAGAAATGGCACAACGGACGCTTGCGCCAGAATAGAGGTTGAGCTCCTGGATGGTACAAGCCGATGCTTGCACCAGGGATGGCGGGAAGGACGTCACTTTTCAATATGTTTTAGAAACCGGTTGTGAATCAAATTTCAGACTGTAATCATCCGTTTTTGAAGGTAAAATTTATTGACATACCCTCGCTGATAATCTTTCAATGGCAGTATCGTTACATCACTGATTATCAGAAAATATAGTTTGTCAACAGGCAGGTTTCTGCCTATTTTTATGGTTCTGATGAAAAACCACCTATCTCACATATTTCGGTCGCTGACCATCTCCGTTGTGATGGCCGGATTTATGGCGCATCTGATCATGCCGTTTTCCAGCCATGCTCAAAAAACTGCCTTTACACAATGGCTCGACCATAATGTTGTGGCATCCGGAAATGAGAATGAGATCAAACTGAGAAACACCATTCGCGAGCTACCTGAACAGTCCGGTGATTTCTGGATTTTGGTTCAGCAGGCTTCCGAGCTGGTAGCCAATCACAAAGAAGACTTTCGAATTCATTTTTCATTTTCAGATGGTTTTGAACATCATCATATGACCTCCTGGCTAATTGGGCAGTGGAATGTGTTTCAGAATCATCAAACAGGCACGAATGCCATTCTGCCTGAAATCCACCAGCCGGTTTACAAGTGGATTTCATCCAACGGTTTTTCATCAGCATTACAACCTTGTTTAACGAAAGTTCTCTCACAATTTCAGGAATTTTCGATTATCCAGCTCCCAATCATTCCGCGCGCTATTTCACTGATTCCTTTGGAAAGCGGCATCAGCATAAATGCTCCTTAGCTCTTATCAGATCAGTAACGGGGTGCGGGCACCTGTAACTTGCGATCTTTTGAATCTATTTCTGTTCAGAAACATCTCGGAACTTTTTAGATTCGGAATCATTCGTAAGATTTTGTATTTATTCTACATATGCATTAAATCGATTCGACCTGTGCCCTCGCAAATCTTTTTCTATCAATATTTAAACTCATTATCAAACAAAACCATAATCCATCATGAAAAAGCAAAACAACGGATTTAAAATAGGTTGCATCGTTCTGTTTCTTGGACTTACAATCTATTACCTGTTCCCCACTCTGCAGTGGAATCTGGAACAGCGCCATATGGCAAGCATGACTGAATCTGAACGAATTCAGTACGAAAATGAAAACCTGGCAAAACTTCAGAGCTTGCGCGAACGCTCTCTCTCACTTGGACTCGACCTTCAGGGCGGTATGTATGTGACGCTCGAAGTGGGAACACCGCAGCTCATTCTTGAATTGGCCGGAGATTTTGCCGACGATTATCTTGAGGATGTGATCCGTACAGCTGCCGACATATCATTTGAACAAAACACCAATTTTGTCGATGAATTTGTTGATGAATTTGAACGCCGGGACCCGGATGCCATGCTGAGCCGGTACTACCGGTCTGATGCGGCAAATATTACCCGCAGATCCACAAATTCTGAAATTGCATCTTATCTGCGTGAGCAACAAACAGCNGCAGTAGAACGTGCTATTGAAATTATACGGTCGCGTGTTGACCGATTCGGTGTAACCGAACCAGGAATTTTGCAGCAGGGAAACAACAGAATTGTTGTGGAACTTCCCGGCGTGGATGACGAAGAACGGGTGCGAGATCTTCTGCGTGGAACGGCAAGGCTTGAATTCCGGCTAACACCTGAAACAGATGAAATAAATAATGTAAAGCAGCAATTTACCAACTACTTCAGCCAGCTCGAAGAAGAAGCTGACTCACTGAATGAAAACGGTGAAACAAAAAATCTGCTTGAAATTTTTGATCTTAGAGGCCCGACCCAATATTCATTCGGATATGCCGCCGCGAGAGATACAGCTGAAGTAAACCGAATACTGCAGCAGGAAGAGGTTCAGAGCCTCATTCCCGGCAATATGTCCCTCCTCTGGAGTGCCAATTCATTCGCGCAAGACAACGGTTTCGAACTTTATGAAAAAATTGCCGTGCGCAGCCAGATCGAGCTGACCGGAGACGTGATCTCGGAAGCCCGGGTAGCTTTTGATCCGAACACCAATGCTCCCGAAGTATCGATGACCATGGACTCCGACGGCGGCAGAAGATGGGCAAGAATTACCGGAGCAAATATTGGCCGTCCGGTAGCCATTGTATTGGACCAACGTGTGTATTCCTATCCCACCGTTCGCTCACAAATTAACAACGGTCGTTCCTCTATATCGGGTATCGGCGGTGTGCGAGAGGCCGAAGACCTTGTGAACATTTTGATGTCGGGTGCACTTCCTGCCCCACTTGAAATTATTGAAGAACGAACCGTGGGTGCCTCACTCGGTGAAGCCTCCATCCGTGCGGGACTCTATTCGGTGATGTTCGGGCTGGGCGTAGTGGCCATCTTTATGATCGTTTATTACCGTACCGGCGGGGGAATCGCTGATATTGCCCTGATGCTCAACATCATTTTTATTCTCGGAATTCTGGCCGGTTTCCAGGCCACACTTACGCTGCCCGGAATTGCCGGTATTGTACTGACCATCGGTATGGCGGTTGATGCCAACGTGCTGATATTTGACCGGATCAGGGAAGAACTGCGGGGAGGTAAAACCTTACGCGCCGCAATCGACAACGGTTATGCTAACGCCATGAGTGCGATTATTGACGCCAACGTAACCACATTCTTCGTAGCAGTGATTCTTTACAGCTTCGGAGTTGGCCCGATTAAAGGCTTTGCCGTAACACTCATGGCAGGTATTGTAGCCTCACTGTTCAGTGCCATCGTAATCACACGGGTTATTGTTGACTACCTTACGCGAGAGAAAACATCCGTTGTCAGCTTCGGTTAATCCCGGTTCAATAATCAAGAATTTTAAACAAATAGGTATTTTATTATGAGATGGTTTGAAACACCCAATTTTGATTTTATCAAAGCACATAACATTGCTTACTTCTTTTCAGGTGGGCTGATTGTTATTTCTCTTGTTGCCATTTTTACAATGGGACTCAATTACGGAATTGACTTCCGGGGCGGACAAGAGTTCGTCTTTGAATTTGACCGGCCGGTTGATGTGGTTGAACTCCGGTCTGAACTCCAGGAACCCCTGGGAACTGTACCCGAAATTAAACTTTTCGGATCTGACCGGGAAATTTTGCTTCGAATCGACACGGAAGAAGATATCACCCAGACACGACAGACACTTCTGGCCAATTTTGAAAACATCTATCCGGGAAGTACCGTCACGGTTCAAAAAACCGATCTGGTGGGACCCCGGTTTGCAGAAGATTTAAGAAGAGGTGCATTTTACTCTATAATCTTCGCCCTGGCCGTTGTGTTTATNTACATTTTCATCCGGTTTAAAGGATGGTATTTCTCAGCCGGTGCAATTGCTGCACTTGCCCACGATGTATTGATCGTACTCGGAATCTTCACCATAATGGGCGAATTGGCTCCGTTTGATGTAAGTATCGATCAGGCCATTATTGCGGCATTCCTTACCATTGTGGGTTATTCCCTAAACGATACAGTGGTTGTGTTTGACCGTATCCGGGAAAATTCCATCATCTATAAAACGATGAATTTTACCGATATGATTAATAAAAGTCTGAACGATACACTGAGCCGGACAGTAGTAACTTCGGTTACCACCTTGTTTGTGGTGAGTGTGCTGTTTATCTTTGGTGGAGAAGTACTAAAAGGCTTTGCGTTTGCTCTTGTACTCGGAGTAATTTTAGGTACTTATAGTTCGCTTTTTGTTGCCAGTGCACTTGTTGTGGAGCTTCAGAAACGAGCGATGAAAGCAAAACCATAACAAACAGATTTCACTTTTAAACGGTTTCTACTATGAGTTTTAATGTTTCCGAACGCTATAACTGTGTTATCATCGAATTTAAAGGAAATGTGATGGGCGGCCCCGACGCGGTAAGCCTGAACGAGAAGCTCCACGAACTGATTGAGCAGGAGAAAACCAACATTGTTGCAGATCTCAGCAAGGTTAAATTCATGAACTCCTCCGGGCTGGGCATGCTGATTGGTGCACTCACAACCATGCGAAAAGCAGGCGGTGATCTTCGGATTGCCAACGCAACCGATAAAATCGAAAGCTTGCTCATTATCACAAAACTCATTACCGTATTTAAACACTTCAAATCTTTGGATGAAGCGATTGAATCATTTGATGAGAAGTAATACTGCCTCATGACAGTTATTAAAGATTAATTCATGGAGGTGTTTGCGCACCTCCTTTTTTTTGGAAAAA
>SL_3KL_010_SEDDRAFT_10002657_pt1 | contig 16319 bp, 12 predicted proteins | sample SodLakKL_010_SED_2_FD_10381 | JGI IMG/M metagenome (IMG submission 10381) | reverse complement strand
CCGCCGCACGCTGGGCTTCGCTGGCCAGAAACACCGCGCGCAGCTCCTCCGCGATCACCCGCAGCCAGTGCGGCTCGCCGAAATGCCGCCGCACGCCCTGCCCCAGCGCTTCGCCCAGACGCGCCATCGCCGCCTCGTCCAGCCACCCGTACTGGCGCAGCAACTGCCCGATCCACTGCGTCAGGGACAGGAAGCGGTCCCACCGGTACAGGTCATCATCCAGGTAATACACCGCGCCGCCGGCATCCACCCCATAGTTGGAAAGCCCCTCGTCCAGCCGCACGCCGCCCTGCGCCGCCGCCCGCAGATACAGCTCCCACGCCGCCTCCAGGCAATCCAGCGCCCGCCCCGGCTGCGCCTCGCCGGCAAACAGCGTATGCAGCGCCTGCAGACGCGGGGTGGCATTGCCGGGCACCGGGCCCTCCTCCGACTGCAGCAGAAACCACGTACGCTCCGGGTGCCAGACCGCCAGCTCCCGCTCGCGCTCCAGCGTGCGCTCCACCCAGCGGTGCATGTCGCGCGGGGAAAACCCCAGCTCCGGGTGCAGCTTCACCACCACCGCATCCGACACGAACAGATGCGTCGACGGCCGCCCGGTAAACAGCTCCCCGTGCTCCAGCGCCACCGGCCCCGCCGCCAGCGCCGCCTGCACATCCGCCACCGCCACCCCGGCACCACCGCCAAGCACCCCGACCCGCTCGATCTCGCCCGCCATATCCGTCATCCCCTGCACATCCCTGCTCCAGGCGCATCCCGGCGCATGCTGCCACCCAACCCTGCCGGAGACGAACCGCCCCGGCAACGCCAGCGCCAGAACCCGCCCAAACACCACCGGCCACCCCAACACCCAATCGGCCGGGGAGCCGGCCTCCTGCAGCCACTCACGCCCCACGGCCGCGAGGAAGACGATCCATCCCGTACGCAGGTCGGCCGAACCTCGGCCCCAGCTCAACCAGCCTCGCCTCCGAGCCTCTCAACGTGTACGTTGTACCCCAACGGGACACAGACATAACGACGTGTCTTCACGTGCCACATGCCATTGAATTCATTGAGACTCCAACGTTCACCCGGCAATTTCAGGCGATCGCCTCTGATGATGCACTGAAAGAACTCCAGCGCACTCTAAGGAGACGCTGATTTATAGGCGTTTCCCTGCGGCACAGGGATGTGCCGCCGGAATCGACCACCGCAGGGGCAGTTGATTCCGAAGCAAGCTGCAAACCCCTTTGCCAGTGCAAAACCTTGCAGGACGATGCAGCGCCGCGCGCGCCGAGAAAGCCAGGATGGCTTTGTTCAGCGCTTCCTAAGCGCCATCCCGGCGCGGGCCGCCGCGGGGAAACGCCCGGCCGGGTGCAGGTGTCATGCAGTTGTCATCTTCGCGTCACGATCCGGTCAATCCCGCTGCGGATAATCCTCTCCCGAAGCCGTCGAGACACGGCTTTCCGATACGCAAACGAGGGAGAATCCCATGCCGTTCAAGCGAAGCATCCTTGCGCTGGCCTCCGCCACCGCCCTGACCGTCTCCTCGATGGCCATCGCCGATGTCGACCCCGACCTGCCGGCCTACCAGGCTGTCAGCGGGATCTCCGGCAACCTGTCCAGCGAGGGTTCCGACACCCTGAACAACCTGATGGCACTGTGGGCCGAGGAGTTCCAGGACTTCTACCCGAACGTGAACATCCAGATCCAGGGTGCCGGGACCTCCACCGCCCCGCCCGCCCTCACCGAAGGCACCGCCGACTTCGGCCCGATGTCCCGCCAGCCGCGCGACAGCGAGCAGGCCTCGTTCGAGGAGCGCCACGGCTACGAGATGACCCTGGTCCCGGTCGCCATCGACTCCATCGCCGTGTACGTGAACCGCGACAACCCGATCGAGGGCATGTCCATCGAGCAGGTGGATGCCGTGTTCTCCTCCACCCGCCGCTGCGGCGGTGCCGAGGATGTCACCCGCTGGGGCCAGCTGGGCCTGGAAGGTGCCTGGACCAACCGCGACATCACCATCTACGGGCGCAACGCGGTCTCCGGTACCTACGGCTACTTCCGCCAGCATGCGCTGTGCGACGGCGACTTCAAGAACGGCGTGAACGAGCAGCCCGGCTCCGCCTCGGTGGTCCAGGGCGTGGCCGAGTCCCTCAACGGCATCGGCTACTCCGGCATCGGCTACCTGACCTCCGGCGTGCGCGCCATCGCCCTGGGCGAGAGCGAGGACGCCCTGTACGAACCGACGGCCGAGAACGCCGCCTCCGGCGACTACCCGCTGTCGCGCTTCCTCTACGTGGCGGTCAACAAGCACCCGGAAGACGGTCTCGCCCCGCGCCAGGCCGAGTTCCTGAAGATGGTGCTGTCGAAGGAAGGCCAGGAAGTGGTCGTGCGCGACGGCTTCGTGCCGCTGCCCGAATCGGTCGCCCAGCGCCAGCGCCAGGCCCTCGGCCTCGAGTAGGCACCCGCCAGCCCCGGCGAAGGCCGCTGCCCCACACCGGTGCCGGCAGCGATCTCGCCACCGAAGGAGGCCCCCGCGGACACGCCGCGGGAGCCGGAAGGCCCGGACCCGGTCCGGGCCTTTTCTGTGCCGGCTCCCGGCCCGCGGCGGGTGGCACGGCGTTCACACCATACGGTCAAGCGTCTGTCACCGGACTGTCATCGTTCTGTCACGCAGGCCCCGTAGCATCCGCGCCAACGAACACCCTGTCTCCCTACAACACCCCAGGGGAACCGAATGTCCGGCATCACTGCGAATACCACCCTCGGCCGCTTCCAGCGCTGGCGCCGGGCCAAGGACACCTCGGCCCGCTACGTGATCGGCTTCTTCGGCCTGGCCGTGATCGGGGCCCTGACCCTGATGTTCGTCTACCTGCTGAGCGAGACCCTGCCGATGTTCCAGGGCGCGACGCTGGAGGAACGCACGGTCTTCGAGGCCCCCGGCGGCGCTGAGACCGGCACCATCCATCTGGCGGTGAACCGCCACCGCGAGCTGGGGGTACGCCTGACCGAGGACCGGCGCGCGGTGTTCTTCCGCCCGTACGGCGGCGCGATCGTGCACGAGGAATCCCTGCCGATCCCGGACGACGTGCAGGTGACCAGCTTCAGCGCGGCCGAGCCGCGCGCGCGACTGGTCGCGGCCGGGCTGGACAACGGCCAGGTGCTGGCCATCCAGTACGAATACAACGAGCGCTTCACCCCGGACGGCCGGGAATACGACCCGGGCCTGGCCTACCCGCTGGGCGATGCCGATTCGGCCCTGCTGGAGGTGGATGCCGAGGGACGGGCGATCCGCGTGGTTGGCATCCAGCGCGGGTCCAGCGGCGTGCGCGTGGCCGCGGCCACCGAGGACGGCGACCTGCGGCTGGTGAACTTCGAGGAACGCACCTCGATGATGACCGGCGAGACCGAGATCCGGCGCTCGGCCCACGACCTGCCGGCGCTGCCGCAGGGGTCGACGGCGACCCGCATCCTGCTGGACATCACCGGGCGCCACCTGCTGGTCGGCGACGACCAGGGCCAGCTGCACTTCTACGACATCAGCAACCCGCGCAACGCCCGCCTGGTGGACAGCAAGCGGGTGATCGGCGGCGCCGACGCCGAGGTCACCTCGCTGGAATACATCCTGGGCACCGTGTCGATCGTGGTCGGCGGTTCCGATGGCTCGGTCACCCAGTACATGCTGGTGCGCGACGNCGACAACGTGAACCGCATCACCCGGGTACGCGAGTTCCCGCGGCANGACGCCGCCATCACCAACACCCAGCCGGANTACATCCGCAAGGGCTTTGCCACGGCCGATGCCGGCGGTGGCCTGGCGATCCACTACCCCACCTCGCAGCGCACCCTGGTGCGGCATGCGAACAGCAATGCCCCGCTGCAGCGCGTGTACATGGATCCGCGCAACCGCATGCTGATCGCGATCGACGATGCCGAGGGCTGGTGGGTGCACGACCTCTCCAACCCGCACCCCGAGGTGTCGTTCCATGTGCTGTGGCAGAAGGTCTGGTACGAGGGCCGCTCCGGCGGCGACTACGTCTGGCAGTCGTCCTCCGCCACCGACGAGTTCGAGCCGAAGTTCTCGCTGGTGCCGCTGACCCTGGGGACGGTGAAGGCAGCCTTCTACGCCATGCTGTTCGCCACCCCGCTGGCGATCATGGGGGCGATCTACAGCGCCTATTTCATGTCGCGGCGCATGCGCAGCCTGACCAAGCCCAGCATCGAGCTGATGGAGGCGCTGCCGACCGTCATCCTGGGCTTTCTGGCGGGCCTGTGGCTGGCCCCGTTCATCGAGGCCAATCTGCCCGCGGTGGCCAGCATCCTGATCCTGCTGCCGCTGTCGATGCTGGTGATCGCCTTCGCCTGGACCCAGCTGTTCCCGGAAGGCCTGCGCCGGGCGATCCCGGCCGGCTGGGAGGCGGCGATCCTGATCCCGGTGATCCTGCTGGTGGGCTGGTTCGCGGTGTTCATCAGCCCGCACCTGGAGGTCTGGCTGTTCAGCGGCGACGCCCGCCAGTGGCTGACCGACGCCGGCTACACCTACGACCAGCGCAACGCCCTGGTGATCGGCATCGCGATGGGTTTCGCGGTGATCCCGACCATCTACTCGATCTCCGAGGATGCGGTCTTCAACGTGCCGAAACACCTGACCCAGGGCTCGCTCGCCCTGGGCGCCACCCCGTGGCAGACGGTGGTGCGCGTGGTGCTGCTGACCGCCAGCCCCGGCATCTTCTCGGCGGTGATGATCGGCTTCGGCCGCGCTGTCGGCGAGACCATGATCGTGCTGATGGCGACCGGCAACTCCCCGGTGGTCAATTTCAACATCTTCGAGGGCATGCGCACCCTCTCCGCGAACATCGCGGTGGAGATGCCCGAGACCGCGGTGGGCAGCACCCACTACCGCATCCTGTTCCTCGCCGCGCTCGTGCTGTTCGCGCTGACCTTCACGGTCAACACCATCGCCGAGATCGTCCGCCAGCGCCTGCGCCGCAAGTACAGCACCCTGTAAGGAAGACTGATGAAACGTTGGTTCCAATCCGGCACCCCCTGGATCTGGCTGAACGCCGGCGCGATCGCCGCGTCGCTGGTGATGGTCTTCGGGCTGATCACCATGATCGCGGTCAACGGCCTGTCATTCTTCTGGCCCTCCGAGGTCATCGAGTTCGAATACCAGACCCCGGCCGACGACGAACCGCGGCGGGTGATGGGCGAGCTGTCGCGCTCGGAGACCATGACCGCCCAGGCCATGCGCGACGCCGGCTTCGACGTGCCCGAGGGCCAGGACATCGTGGTGCGCCACCTGATCAAGCGCGGCAACCGCGACCTCGACAGCCGCGACTTCCGCTGGTACCTGGACGACTTCATGTCCGACCGGGAGCGTCCGCGCGACGCGGTGGTGCTGGAGCGCCTGCAGTGGGGCGACTTCTTCGGCTACATCCGCGAATACCGGGAAAACGGCGAGACCGTTGCCGAAGGGGCCGAGGCGCGTGCCGCGTTCGAGCAGCGCATCCCCGAGACGCGCAGCCTGGTACAGCAGATCCAGCAGATCGAGCGGATCGAGATCGGCCGCGTGAACCACCAGCTGGAACAGCTGCGCATCACCCGGCGCGGCCTGGAGCGCGACACCACGCTGTCGGACGACCAGCGCGCGCAGCGCCAGGCGGAACTCGACGAGGAACGGGCGGCACTGGATGCCGACTACGCCGAACTGGAGGCCGAGCGCAACGCGCTGCGCCAGGAGGTCGCCCGCTACGCGATCGTGCTGGAGACCGCCGATGGCCAGCGCACCACCATCGCGCTGTCGCAGATCGTGAATGCCTGGTGGCCGAACGACATGAGCACGGCCGCCAAGCTGCGCCACTACGTCGGCAGCTTCTGGGACTTCATGACCGGCTACCCGCGCGAGGCGAATACCGAGGGCGGCATCCTCCCGGCGATCTTCGGCACCGTGCTGATGGTGATCCTGATGTCGATCGTGGTGACCCCGTTCGGCGTGCTCGCCGCGATCTACCTGCGCGAATACGCGAAACAGGGCCCGCTGGTGCGCATCATCCGCATCTCGGTGAACAACCTGGCCGGAGTGCCGTCGATCGTGTTCGGGGTGTTCGGCCTGGGCTTCTTCGTGTATCTGGTCGGCGGCAACATCGACCAGATCTTCTTCCAGGATGCCCTGCCCTCGCCCACCTTCGGCTCCCCGGCGATCATCTGGGCCTCGCTGACCCTGGCCCTGCTGACCCTGCCGGTGGTGATCGTCTCCACCGAGGAGGGCCTGACCCGCATCGGCGGCAGCATCCGCCACGGCTCGCTGGCGCTGGGCGCGACCAAGGCCGAGACCCTGTGGCGCCTGATCGTGCCGCTGTCCGCCCCGGCGATGATGACCGGCCTGATCCTGGCCGTGGCCCGCGCCGCCGGCGAGGTCGCGCCGCTGATGCTGGTGGGCGTGGTCAAGCTGGCCCCGACCCTGCCGCTGGACGGCAACTTCCCCTATCTGCACCTGGACCGCGCGTTCATGCACCTGGGCTTCCACATCTACGACGTCGGCTTCCAGAGCCCGAACGTCGAGGCCGGCCGCCCGCTGGTGTATGCCACCGCGCTGGTGCTGGTGCTGCTGATCATCGTGCTCAACCTGACCGCGATCTCCATCCGCAACCACCTGCGCGAGAAATACCGCGCGGAAAGCGACTGAGGCACGCCATGCACAACATTCCCCGCATGCACCGCCATTGCGCGGCCCCGCCGGGGCCGCGGCAACCTGCCGTTGCACCCCCGGCGTTCGCCCCGGCCGCCAGCGGGGCCCGCCACGGAGATCGCCACGGAGATCGCCACGGCGCTGCGCGCCGCGCGATGACGGTGTGCGTCGAACCCTGTTCCCCATGGAGTACCCGAGATGAGTGATACCGCCACCCAGGCCGTCAACGTGGCCCAGAGCAACCCGGCGCCCCACGCCCCGCGCCTGGAGCGCGAGGACATCTGCCTGACCGCCGAGAACCTGAAGCTGTTCTACGGCGAGGACCAGGCGCTGAAGGGCCTCGACATCCGCATCCCGAAGAACCGGATCACCGCGTTCATCGGCCCTTCCGGCTGCGGCAAGTCGACCTTCCTGCGCTGCTTCAACCGCATGAACGACCTGATCGACGCGGTGCGCATCGAGGGCACCATCCGCCTCGACGGCGAGGACATCTATGCCCCCGACGTGGATGTGCCGGAACTGCGCCGCCGCGTGGGCATGGTGTTCCAGAAGCCGAACCCCTTCCCCAAGTCGATCTACGAGAACGTCGCCTACGGCCTGCGCCTGCAGGGGGTGAAGAACCGCCGCCGGGTGGACGAGGTGGTGGAGAAGTCGCTCCGGCGCGCGGCGCTGTGGGACGAGGTGAAGGACCGCCTGCACGAGAACGCCTTCGGCCTGTCCGGCGGGCAGCAGCAGCGCCTGGTGATCGCCCGCGCGATCGCCATCGACCCCGAGGTGCTGCTGCTGGACGAGCCCTGCTCGGCGCTGGACCCGCTGGCCACGCTGAAGATCGAGGAGCTGATGATCGAGCTGAAGAAGGACTACACGCTGGTGATCGTCACCCACAACATGCAGCAGGCCGCGCGCGTGTCCGACTACACCGCGTTCATGTACATGGGCGAGCTGATCGAATACGCCGACACCGACACCCTGTTCACCTCGCCTGCGCAGAAGCAGACCGAGGACTACATCACCGGCCGCTTCGGCTAGCCCACCCGGATCTGGAGCCCCCGATGGACAAGAGCTTCTTCAAGCAGCACATCTCGCAGCAGTTCAACGCCGAGCTGGAGGACATCATCCGCAAGGTGATGGCGATGGGCGGGCTGGTCGAGCAGCAGCTCGGCGATGCCGTCACCGCGATGGTCGCCGGTGACACCGAACTGGCCGAGAAGGTCACCACCTCCGACTACAAGGTCAATGCCATGGAGGTCGAGATCGACGAGGAATGCACCCATATCCTCGCGCGCCGCCAGCCCACGGCCTCCGACCTGCGCCTGGTGATCGCGGTGATCAAGACCATCACCGACCTCGAACGCATGGGCGACGAGGCCGAACGCGTCGGCCGCATGGGACTGCACCTGCTGGACGCCGACCGCCAGGCCGCGCCGATGGACGAGATGGCCACCATGGGCGAGCACGTGCGCACCATGACCCGCGGCGCGCTGGATGCCTTTGCCCGCATGGAGGTGGAGCAGGCGGTGCGCGTCGCCCAGCAGGACATCCAGATCGACAGCCTGTACGAGAGCATCACCCACCGGGTGATGAAACAGATGACCGCCGCCCCGGATGCGGTGCCACGGCTGATGGACGTGATCTGGGCCGCGCGCTCGCTGGAGCGCATCGGCGACCGCGCCCGCAACATCTGCGAATACGTGGTCTACTTCGTCAAGGGCAAGGACGTGCGCCACACCAGCTACGAGCAGATGGCGGAAGAGGCAACCGGTGATCGCCGCTGACGACCTGTCGAGACCGGCCGTGGTGGCCCTGCGCGTGCTGACCCGCCCGCGCGCGACCCTGCGCCGCTGCGCCGCCCTGGCCGAGGCACCGCCCTGGCGGCGGACCTTCCTGCGCCTGACGCTGCCGCTGCTGATCGCCAGCGTGCTGGTCAGCCAGGCCCTGTACCAGGTGATCCCGACCGGCCTGCCGCCCGAGGCCATGCCCGATGCCCTGGGTTTCGGCATCTACAGTGCCGTCACGATGGCGGTCGGCGTGCTCGCCCTGGCGCTGTCCGCGCATCTGCTGACGCAACTGTTCCAGGGCTTTTCCGATTTCGACCGCAGCCTGCTGGCCGCGACCCTCGGGCTCGTCCCGGCCTGGGTCGGCAATATTGCCGCCGCGTTCCCCTGGCCCTGGGGCAACGGCATCGCACTGATCCTGATCGCGCTGTCGCTGGTCCTGCTCTACCACGCCCTGGTGCACCTGCTGGGCCTGCGCCCGGGGAACCGCGCCGGCCTGTTCGCGGCCACCCTGTTCTGCGGACTGTTCCTGACCGTGGTGTTCGGCTGGCTGTTCATCGACTGGATCCCCGGGGCAAAACCGGAGGTGCGCCTCGGCACCACCTGGCTGATCTGATCGCCGGCACGGCGGCGCATCCGCATGCCCCGGCGATGAAGCCACCCCTCCGGCCGCCACCCCCATGGAGGCGCCGAACAAGGCGGCCATCCCGGCTTTCCCGGCGCGGGCGGCGCTGCAGCGCCCTGGATGCCCTGGCACTGGCAACGGGGTTTGCCGCTTGCATCACGCCCCCCCTGCGGTGGCCGATTCCGGCGGCTTGCCCGTATCCCGCCGGGAAACGCTGACGGATCCGCGTTTCCCTATGGCAGCCACCGTCACCTGTGGCATGCTTCGCCCATGAGAATCGTGATCCGCTATTTCTTCCGCGGTGTCCGCCTGGTGCTGACGCCATTCATGCTGATCGGCGAATGGGTGTCGCGCCCGCGCGGCATTCAGCGCGACCCGGCGGAACAGGCCCGGGTGGACGAACAGACCCGCCACCTGGCGCTGTACCACTTCCCGGCCTGTCCGTTCTGCATCAAGGCCCGGCGTGCGATGCAGCGCCTGTCGCTGGACATCGAGCTGCGCAATGCCCAGCCCGCCGGGGAACACCGCGAGGCGCTGCAGAACGAGGGCGGCCGCCTGCAGGTGCCCTGCCTGCGCATCGAGGAGCCGGACGGCGCGGTACGCTGGCTGTACGAATCCGACGCGATCATCCAGTACCTGCGCAGCCGCTTCGACCCGGAACAGGCCGGGGACGAGGCCATGCCGGAGGACCGGCGCGGCGCCTGAGCCGGCCGCCCCCGCGATGGCGTCCGTCCGGCCCGCCCGCCCCCACCACCGCGCCCGACGCCTCGCCGGGCTGGCGCTGGGGCTGCTGCTGACGCCCGGGGCCGCAATCGCCGCGCCGCCCGCGGTGTTCGACGCCCACCTGCACTACACCCCGCAGCTGGCCGAGGCCGTGCCGCCGGAGACCGCCGCCCGCACGCTGGCGGAGAACCGGGTGCAGGCCGCGCTGGTCATGGCCCCGGATGCGCAGACCATCCATGCACTGCAGGCGGCGGGCGAGGTACGCGTCGTGCCCTTCCTCGCGATCTCGCAGCGCCTCGGGCGCAAGATGGACTGGATGCACGTCGAGGATCTGGCGGAACAGGTGAGCGAGATCCTCGACGCCGGCGAGATCGACTGGCAGGGCATCGGCGAGCTGCACATCCAGGCCGACGACCGCTTCGCCCCGGCCTTCGCGGCGCTGCTGGAGCTGGCGGTGGAACGCGACCTGACCATCATGATCCACGGCGACCCGGCGGTGATCGACCACGCCTACGCCCTCCAGCCGGAGGTGCGCATCCTCTGGGCCCATGCGGGCAGCTACGCCTACCCGCCGCTGGTCAACGACTATCTCGAACGCCACCCGCGGCTGCACATGGATGTCTCCATGCGCAATCCGCGCATCAACCCGGAGGGCGTGATCGACGCGGCATGGTTCGAGCTGTTCCTCGAACACCCCGAGCGCTTCCTGATCGGGGTGGACACCTTCAGCGCCGCACGCTGGCGCGAATACGGCCGGCTCAAGGGGGAAACCCGCGCCTGGCTCAAGCAGCTCCCGGAGCCGGTGGCCCGCGCCATCGCCTTCGGGAACGGCGAACGCCTGTTCCCGCCCGCCACCCGGCCCTGACCCCGCGGCGGCCGCCCCGGCCAAGCCTTCGCTGGCCCCCTACCCGGCCGTCCCCGCCCCGGGCTCGCCCCCGGAGAGCGTCTCCAGCAGCCACTGCTGGGCCGAGTGCGGCGCCTCGCCGGCGCCCGGACGCAGGCGCTTCCAGGAGCCATCGGGCTGCAGCACCCAGGCGGTGGCGGTGTCGCGCAGGTAGTTGAACAGCGCCTCCTCGGCCACGCGCTCGCGCAGCGCCGGATCGACCACCGGAAATGCCACCTCCACGCGGCGGAAGAAGTTGCGCGGCATCCAGTCGGCGCTGGACAGGTACAGCTCCGGATCATCGTCGTTGGCGAACCAGAAGACCCGCGAGTGCTCGAGAAAGCGCCCCAGCACCGAGCGCACCTCGATGTTGTCCGACACCCCGGGGATGCCCGGCCGCAGGGTGCAGATGCCGCGCACGATCAGCTGGACCCGCACCCCGGCCTGCGAGGCCTCGTACAGCGCCTGGATGATCCGCTTCTCGTTGAGGGAGTTCATGCGCGCGACGATGCGCGCGGGCCGGCCTTCGCGCGCGTGTTCCGCCTCGCGGGCGATGCGCTCGCAGATCGACTCGTGCAGGCGGAACGGGGCCTGGATCAGCCGCCGCAGACGCGAGACCTTGCCCAGCCCGGTGAGCTGCTGGAACACGCGGTGGACGTCCTCGGTCAGCACCGGGTCGGCGGTCAGCAGGCCGAAATCGGTATAGGCGCGCGCGGTCCCGGAATGGTAGTTGCCGGTGCCCAGATGGGCGTAGCGCACCAGGCCGTCGCCGTCGCGGCGCACCACCAGCGCCAGCTTGGCGTGGGTCTTGTAGCCGACCACGCCATAGGTCACGTGCACCCCGGCATCCTGCATGCGGTTGGCCAGCTCGATGTTGGCGGCCTCGTCGAAGCGCGCGCGCAGCTCGATCACCACCGTGACCTCCTTGCCCGCCTGCGCCGCCTGGATCAGCGTCTCCACCAGCGGCGAACGCGTGCCGGTGCGGTACAGCGTCTGCTTGATCGCCAGCACCTGCGGGTCCGCTGCCGCCTGGCGCAGGAACTCCACCACCGGCATGAACGACTCGTACGGGTGGTGCAGCAGCAGGTCGCGCTCGCGGATGCGGGCAAAGATGCCGCTGCCGGCATCGCCCCCCGGCAGGGTCGGCACGAACGGCGGGAACTTGAGATCCGGGCGCTCGACCAGGTCGTACACCGCCAGCAGGCGGTTCAGGTTGACCAGCCCGGTCACCTGGTAGAGGTCCGCCTCGTTCAGCCCGAACTGGCGCAGCAGGAACTGCGCGACCTCCGGCGGGCAGTTGTCGGCCACCTCCAGGCGCACCCCGGCGCCGTAGTTGCGCTGCGGCAGCTCGCCCTCCAGGGCGTTGAGCAGGTCGTCGATATCCTCCTCGCGCACGAACAGGTCGGAGTTGCGGGTCAGACGGAACTGGTAGCAGCCGGTCACCTTCATGCCCTTGAACAGGTCGTCGACATGGGCATGCAGGATGGACGACAGCAGCACGAAGTCGTTGTCGCCGCTGGCCACCTCCGGCGGCAGGCGCACCAGACGCGGCAGCGAGCGCGGCGCCTGCACCACCGCGTGGTCGGATTCGCGGCCGAAGGCATCCTTGCCCTTCAGGGTGACGATGAAGTTCAGGCTCTTGTTCAGGATGCGCGGGAACGGATGNGCCGGGTCGAGGCCGATCGGCGTCAGCACCGGCTGCAGCTGCTCGCGGAAGTACTGCTGCACCCAGGCCCGCTGTGCCGCATTCCAGTGCGAGCGACGCACGAAATGGATGCCCTCCCCGGCCAGCGCCGGGATCAGCTCCTCGTTGAGGATGCGGTACTGCTCGTCGACCAGGGCATGGGCGCGCGGGGCGATGCGCCGCAGCTGCTCGGGGGCGGACAAGCCGTCGGGCCCCGGGGCCTGCACGTTGAGTTCGATCTGCTGGCGCAGCGAGCCCACGCGCACCTCGAAGAACTCGTCGAGGTTGGTGGAGGAGATGCTCAGGTAGCGCAGCCGCTCGAGCAGCGGAAACGACGGCTCGCGCGCCAGCGCCAGTACCCGCTGGTTGAACTCCAGCAGCGACAGCTCGCGGTTCAGGAACAGCTCGGGGTCGGTCACATCGGTATCCGGCATGGACGGCTCGCGGCAAGTGTGGGGCCGCAAGCCTACCCGCCGATTATGGCATTTCCGCGACAGCCGGCGCCGCGCCCGCTTCGGGCGATTGCTTCGCTGCGCTCGCCATGACGGGTATGGGGGCGCTCGCGATGACGGGTCGGGGAGGCCGCGCCATGACCGGCCGGGGAGGCGCTCGCCATGCCGGGCCGGGGCCCGGCGTCGGGTTACCGGCTGGCGCGGATCAGGAACTCGAGCAGGGCCTTCTGGGCGTGCAGGCGGTTCTCCGCCTCGTCCCAGACCACGCTCTGCGGGCCTTCCAGCACCTCGGTGGAGACCTCTTCCTCGCGATGCGCCGGCAGGCAGTGCATGAACAGGGCGTCCGGCTGCGCCAGCGCCATCAGGCCGGCGTCCACGAAAAAGCCCGAGAAGGCCTGGCGCCGCGCGCTCTTTTCCTGTTCCTGGCCCATGCTGGCCCAGACGTCGGTGACCACCAGGTCGGCCCCCTCGGCCGCGGCGCGGGCGTCGCGGGTGAGCTCGAAATGGTCGCCGGTGGCCTCGACCACCGCCGGGTCCGGGTCGTAGCCCTCGGGGCAGGCGGCGACCAGCTGGAAGTCGAGGGTGCGCGCCGCGTACATGTAGCTGTGGCACATGTTGTTGCCGTCACCGATCCAGGCCACCCGCTTGCCGCGGATGTCGCCACGGTTCTCGACGTAGGTCTGCAGGTCGGCCAGCAGCTGGGCCGGGTGCTCGAGGTCGGTCAGGCCGTTGATCACCGGCACCGAGGCATGCCGGGCGAACAGCTCGATCTTCTCGTGCTCGTAGGTGCGGATCATCACGCAGTCGACCATGCGCGACAGCACGCGGGCAGTATCCTCGATCGGCTCGCCGCGCCCGAGCTGGGTATCGCGCGGGGACAGGAACAGCGCGTTGCCGCCGAGCTGACGCATACCCACCTCGAAGGACACCCGGGTGCGCGTGGAGGACTTCTCGAAGATCATGCCCAGCGTCTTGCCGCGCAGCAGGTCGTCGTGATGCTCGCCGGCCTTCAGCTGCCGCTTCAGCTCGATCGCGCGCTGCAGCAGGGCTCGGGTCTCCTCGGCCGACAGGTCCAGGAACGAAAGGTAGTGTCTCGGGTTCATGCCTGCGCTTCCTCTGCATTGGCGGAGACCAGGAGTCTGTCCACCAGCTCGGCGACGGTATCCGCAATCCGGGTTACCTGGTCGTCGTCGATGATCAGGGGCGGCAGCAGGCGGACCACTCGCTCCGCCGTCACGTTCAGGATCAGGCCGCGCTCCAGCGCGGCCGCGACCAGCTCGCCCGCCGGACGGTCGAGTTCGATCCCGAGCATCAGGCCGCGGCCGCGGATGGCGGTGACGCCGTCACGGCCGTCGAGCCGCTCGCGCAGCCGCGCGAGCAGCAGGTCGCCCTGCCGGCTGGCATGCTCGCACAGGGCCTCCTCCTGCATCACGTCGAGCACCGCAAGGGCCGCGCGGCACACCAGCGGGTTGCCGCCGAAGGTGGTGCCGTGGGTGCCGGGGGTGAACAGGTCGCTGGCGGCGCCCGCCACCAGGCTGGCCCCGATCGGCACCCCGTTGCCCAGCCCCTTGGCGAGGCTGAGGACATCCGGGGTGACGCCTTCGTGCTGGAAGGCGAACCACTGCCCGGTACGGCCGATCCCGCTCTGGATCTCGTCGATCATCAGCAGCCAGTTGCAACGGTCGGCCAGCGAACGCAGCGCCTTCAGGTAACCGGCCGGCGGGATGCGTACCCCGCCCTCGCCGGTGATCGGCTCGACCAGGATCGCGGCAATGTCGGGATCCCCGGCCAGGGCCTCGACCGCGGCGGCATCGCCGTAGGGGACACGCACGAAGCCCTCCACCAGCGGTTCGAAGCCGCGCTGGATGTTCGCGTTGCCGGTGGCCGACAGGGTGGCCAGCGTGCGCCCGTGGAAACTGCCTTCCATGACGACGATCTTCGGACGCTCGATGCCGCGGCGGCGCGCATGCAGGCGTGCCAGCTTGATCGCGGCCTCGTTGGCCTCGGCCCCGGAGTTGCAGAAGAACGCCCGTTCCATGCCCGCCAGGCTGCACAGCCGCCGGCCCAGCTGCTCCTGCAGCGGGATGCGGTAGATGTTCGACGTGTGCACCAGGGTCTGCGCCTGATCGCACAGGGCGCTGGCGACCCGGGGGTGGGCGTGCCCGAGGCCACAGACCGCGATGCCGGACAGGGCATCGAGATAGCATTTGCCGTCGGTATCCCACAGCCAGGCCCCTTCCCCGCGCTCGAAGGCGACAGGCAGGCGCTTGTAGGTGTTCTGCAGGGCGTCGTTCATGGTGTTCTCCCAAACGCAGAAGCCGGCGGGGTTGCCGCCGGCTTCTGCTTCGAATGCCGGACGAGCCGGCATCATATAGCGTTGTTGCGGCTTATTTCATCTGCTGGGCGACAAAGTCCCAGTTGACCACGTTCCAGAAGTTCTCGAGGTACTTCGGCCGCGCGTTGCGGTAGTCGATGTAGTAGGCATGTTCCCACACATCGCAGGTCAGCAGCGGGGTCTTGCCATCGCGCATGGGGTTGGCCGCGTTGGAGGTGTTCACGATCTCCACCGCGCCGCTGTCGTTCTGCACCAGCCAGGTCCAGCCGGAGCCGAAGTTGTTCGCGGCCATCTCGTTGAACTTTTCCTTGAAGGCGTCGAACGAGCCGAAGGCCGCATTGATCGCATCGGCCAGCTTGCCGCCCGGTTCGCCACCGCCGTTCGGACCCATGCAGTTGAAGTAGAAGGTGTGGTTCCAGACCTGGGCGCCATTGTTGAAGATGCCGCCGGCCGGGGCCTTCTTGATGATGTCTTCCAGCGAGGCGTTTTCGAACTCGGAGCCCGGCAGCAGACCGTTCAGCTTGGTCACGTAGGTCGCGTGGTGCTTGTCGTGATGGTATTCCAGCGTCTCGGCCGAGATGTGCGGCTCCAGCGCGTTCTTGGCATAGGGCAGATCGGGCAGTTCGTAGGCCATGAAAGACTCCTTGGATTGGATCGTGCGAGACTGCATTCGCGCGCGCCGCNTCGCGGGCGGCNCCTGTTAACCCGTCAACGATAGTCACCTTGTGCGGGTGATGCAATTCCCGATGCNCGGACTTGGTTACCCGCAACAACCAGAACGCCCTGCCGAACANGNCCCTCCCGGCCGNTANGGCAGCGCAGATGCACGGCAACTGGCATCATGCAGCCTCCGCCGCGGCGATCGATTCCGGCGCGACGAGCCCGTGCCACAGGGAACTGCCACCACGGCGCAACAGTCAGCGAGCCCATGACCGATACCGCACCGGACAGCGAGACCCGCCCCGCAGACAACGCCGGCAACTGGCGCGCTCGCGCCGGGCTGGCGCTGGGGCCGCTGATCTTCCTCGGCTTCCTGCTGGTGCCGCCGCCGGGCGCATTCACCCCCGACGCGTGGCTGGTGCTGGGCATTACGCTGTTCATGGCCAGCTGGTGGATCAGCGAGGCCCTGCCCCTGCCGGTCACCGCTCTGCTCCCGATCGCCCTGCTGCCGGTGC
>SL_3KL_010_SEDDRAFT_10002656_pt1 | contig 16323 bp, 12 predicted proteins | sample SodLakKL_010_SED_2_FD_10381 | JGI IMG/M metagenome (IMG submission 10381) | reverse complement strand
GGTAAATCTGACACTAAGTATATAAGGCTCTTCACCCGTTTCCCAGAAACCATAAGTTGTAACCACGAATGTACCATCAGGTAGCACCTCAACGCCGGGGTATGCCGTATCATACAACCATCTGCCTTCGGTGGCCTTGTTTTCCTTAAGGCGTACAACATATTGTCCTTCCTTTCCGCCGGCAATGTCATCCCAGGTTCCCACCCATCCTGCCCAGTCGGTTTCAAAAGGACGACCATCGCGCCTGTTTTCTGGTGAGATAGCACGGAAGCTTATGAACAATCTCCCGTCAGGCCCGTATTTCCCCGTATGCCTGTCGCCCGTCAGTGACAGCGGCAGTTCACGCGGCCCGGTCCATGACTTTCCCTCATCATCAGAAAAAATCACGAAAGAGTTCTTGTTCCTCTTGTTTTCCCGCAACAGAACCGCAAGGTGCCTGCCGTCTGGTGAGCGCACTACTCCGGGCTCACAAAGATGAATCTCGCTGTTTTGCCAGATAGCTTCAGGATATGACCAAGTTAGTCCGCCATCATAGCTGAAAGTCTGGTAAAGGACCATTGTGTCGGACCTCTNACCTGCCGGGGAGCCCCAGAATTCGCCGTCGCCTCCGCCAATAAACCTTCCGTCATCATGAAACATCGCTATATAGTGTCCCTTGCCTGTCTGCAGCGGTTCAACAAATCCCATCACCACAATTCCTCCCCATTCTCCTGCAGGTTCCAGCTCCGACCAGGTTCTGCCGTCATCCTCGCTCACTGCCAGCCTTGCCGGATAGAGGCCCGACCACAGGATAAGCCTTTTAACACCGTCTGGATCAACAACACGGTGTATGGTAGGCACTTCGCGACTGGTCGCCCAGCTTTCCGGAGTAGGCAGCCGGTCACTCCATGTGAGTCCACCGTCATTGCTGCGCTTCATTACTATAGCACCCTGTCCGTGACCCTTGGGATATACTGCATAAATCGTATTCCCATCTTCAAGCAGAACCGTTGTCACATGCCCAAGGTACTGTCCTTCCTCCTTGTCAACCACCACCTGTCGGTATGAGTCACCATCCAGATCAAGAGCTGGTATAGTTACACTGTTTTTAATCTCTTCGGGTGTCTCTGCTGTAAACAACCTATCCTTTGAACTACACCCAACTATTACCCCCATTGCTAATACAATTGCAGTAAAATGAAAAAGCATGTTTTTATTAAATTTAGTATTTTCCATAACTGATAAATATTAATTATACTATTTAAACCTTCCAAAAATATTTTTCTGCACATCATCCCGAAATGACTCCCTCTTTATGCTTCTTAATATTAGCATAAACAACACGAACGATCCATCGGAATTACAATTACAGCATAGTGGGAGAAACCTGCTCAGGATTTGCTGGTTGCCGATATCTCCTCAAGGGTCTTCCAGCATTGGAGCAAACCTCTGGGAACATGAAAACAACCTTTCCATTTCCCCCCTTTAAGTGGTAACATCACCTCCCCCCTGCGGTTAAGATACCCAAACCATTCACCGGCCTGAGGATCAGGAAANTGATCCCAAACATAGCCGTGTACCCGGAAAAACCACTCTGCACATCGTTTATCTCCTGTCAGCAGATAACCTTTCAGCAGACTTATAAGGGTTTCGATATGGACCCACCACAGCTTCTGGTCCCATTCAAGCTGTTGCGGGGGATGCCCCTTAACATCCTTAAAATAGAATATGCCGCCATGTTCGTTATCCCATGAGAACTCGAGTGTCTCGATAACTATCCTTACAGCCTCTTTGATAATATCACCGTTATTATATTTTCGTGCAACATCCATAATAAACCACATGGCTTCAATACCATGCCCGGGATTCACAAGACGACCATCAAAACAGTCGGCGAAAGACCCGTCAGGTGACACATTTTCAAGAATTACGCCCTTCTCAGGATGGTAAAACACTTCCATCACATCCATGATCAAGTCATCACCAAGCTTTCTGATCTCCGTTGGATCAAGCAACTCCTCTATCTCCAGGGCAAGATTACACAGGATCATGGGAAGCGAGAAATTTCTTAGCGGCCTGGTATCAGGGAAAGCCTTGTTGTATTTACCCTTTGGGTTATCCTGCCTTGAAAGTATATTCCTGAATGTTGCATGAGCAATATCTGCATACCTTTTCTCCCCGGTTGCTTTAAAAAGCTGGCCAAACCCCATCGAAGCAAAGCAATCGGAAAATATGTTATAGGGCTGGACCAATGGCTTGCCTTCTCTGTCAAGGGAGAAATACCAGTTCCCAGCTTTGTCTCTCCCATACATCTCAAGGAACGCTGCTCCGTGCAGAGACATCTCAAGCCACTCATCCCTTTGCTCTACCCGGTTATACATTGCAGAGAACATCCAGACCTGTCTTCCCTGAAGCCAGATGAATTTATCGGTGTCATAAATATTTCCCATTCTGTCAAGGCAAGTGAAATATCCCCCGCACCTGTTGTCCCGGGAATACTTTATCCAGAAAGGGATAACATTATCCAGCAACTCCTTTCTGTACTGTTCAGAAAGCTTTCCGGCTTTTTTTATGATTTCATGATCTGTCATCCTGCCCTTAGTTTTTTATTAGAAATCAAATCGTACAGAGCACGTTTATTAATCCGTATTTCTGCTTATAATTTGTTTTTTGGTACTTCTTCCAAACCATATCATTCAATCGTCCTGGCCTTTCTTGTTTTAAAAGTATATCCCTCAACAGGCTTTTTATTGGGGACCGCCATGGCAATCAGCACCGCCACTGCAACGCTGACAGTCATTCCCACCGCTCCGTAAAGTAAGAATGAGAGGTTGGTATTCATCTGTATCCATACAAGTACCGTCATGCCCGTAGTGACCCCACCCAGTGCAGCCGGTGCCGAAATGTGCCTGAAGAATATCCCCATTATGAAAAGCGCCGCAAGTCCGCCGGTCAGCAACCCTAGAAAAGTATTGAACTGGTCCCAAAGTGAGGCAATATCCCAGGTTGCCAGCATTAAGGCCATTGAAATTCCAAGAACACCCACCACTATTCCTGATAACCTGGCAGACAGCATTATACTCCTGGTACCGGCCGAAGTCGACAGTATTTTATAAAAATCCGATGTAATAACTGCTGATACCGAGTTGATATTTGATGACAGGGTAGACATGGCAGCGGCAAAAATTGCCGATATGAGTACCCCGGCTATTCCAGCCGGCAGCTCTCCCACGATGAATTGAGGAAACGTGGCATCAATATTGGGATTTGTTAACGCAAGTCTTTCAGGGTTAAAGTAATAAAATGCAAAAAGTCCTGTTCCAAGCAGGAAAAAGAGCAGCGAAACCGGCACACTGATTATACCATTCAGCCATATGCCCCGTGCCGTGGCCTTCTCATTTTTTGTTGTCATATACCGCTGGACCACCGACTGGTCACTTGTGTAAAGGATAAGCGAATTTGCAAGTCCGCCGATCATAACTACCCAAAACACCGGTTGTGTGAAATCAAAGCTGAAATCAAACATACGGAATTTGCTGTATTCAGAGGTAACTTCAATAAACCCTCCCAGCCCCCCTTCCACTCCGGTTATCATGAACCCGAATGCAAGAAGAGCTCCTGAAACAAGAATAAATCCCTGTATAACATCGCCCCATACAACAGCCTCCATTCCTCCGCTGGTACAGTAAATTATTGTTATAACCCCCATGAGGATTATCGACCAGTATACACTGAACCCTGTAACCGCATGCAGTGCAAGTGAGGGCAGAAACAGTACTATCGCTATCCGTGAAACCATAAATGTAATAAACAATCCGCTGGCCACCCACCTTACCGGGCGGCTGAAACGCAATTCAAGATACTCATAGGCCGTACTCAGATTGAACCTTCTGAAGAAGGGAAGGAAGTACCTGATTACAACGGGAGCTATCATAATAATGCAGATATTGAACATCAGCATGCGCCAGTCGTCAGCATACGATTTGGCTGGTATTGCAATAAAGGTAATTGCGCTGAGAGTTGTGGCAAAAATACTGATTCCCGCGGCCCACCAGGGAATCCGTCCGCCTGCCTTAAAAAAATCATCCGCATCCTTACCCCGGTGCATAAACCAGAATCCTACACCAAGCATGGCAACAAAATAGAGGGCAAGGACCAGGTAGTTAATCCAGCCAAACCGCGGCAAAGATGTCAGGGTCAGGGAGGTAAGATTGGGGGTACGGATTCCGGGTCTGATCTCCCCGCCGGGAATTACTATCCTGTTATTAAGACTTATTGCCCTGGTAACAGCAGGAGCCTCACCCTCCCATTCTCCGGCAATGTACCATACATCTGTAATCGTATTATATGCCAGAATATTTTTACTGAACCCCGGATGGTTCCTCCAAAGGCTGTCCCTTACCGGTATGTATCTGTTATTTCCCGCCTCTATCTCTCCTATGGCAAGCTCCACCCTGTTAAAGACCTCACCCGTGTCGCCCCCGATAACTAATATATGGCTTGCGCCTGCAGGCATGGCTGCTCCGGCAGCAAGAGTTACACTCTCTTTACCGGGAATCCGGATATCACCCCTTCTTTCCCATACCCCTGCAAGGGGTCTGTACCTGAATACCTTCGCAGAAAACCTGGTTATTTCATCCCCCGCTTTCCTGATTCTTCCGCCTATTAACCAGAGTGCGGGAAACTCGCCGTCGGTTTGTGCTGCAAACATGAAATCACTCAACGGAGATGGCATATCCGGCAATTTGATCCAGCCGTTTCCGGGATTGCCGGTATCAAGGTACATAAACCGGGATGAAGGACCATCCGGCGATTCACCACCTGCCACATAAACCCTGTTGCCAATAACAGATGCCTTATGTCCCCGAAGTGCAACAGGAAGAGAAGGCATCATTTCAATTTCAATCCTGCTTCCCGACCACTTAATCAGAAATGTTTTCTCTGCAGGCCCGTCATCAGTTTGTCCCCCGATACAAAAGAGCCCACCGGGAACAGTCGCCGAAGCACCTCCTGAAACAGCCACCGGCAGTCTGACCGGGCTCTCAATTACATTTATTGCGCCCTCATCATCAGGAAAGCCAACCAGGATTCTGTCATGCAATACCCGTGTTCCACCTTCCCAAGGCTTCCTGTCAGGAAAATTACTCCCTCCTGCAATGATAACCACACCATTGTGGACACCTGCAAAACTACCGGCAAGACCTTCTGATATCTCAGGATCCCCCGGAAGATCAATTACACCAATGTGCGATTGACGTACTGTGTTAATATTCTCTGCCTGTAACTGTAAAGCTATAAAAATCAATAAAAAGGCCAACAAAGCCGGATACCTCATTTTATAATCTCTTTGGAGGGTTTTTACTTAACAGGTAAGCAATACCGAGTGCATCGACATCGTTGCTGAATCTAATGTAGTCCTTCTCACTCATCGGGTCAACAGGTAACCGGAACTGACCGCAATCTATCCCTGTATAATGCATAAACGCCTTGCCCGCACCGATGCCACCATATTTACCGAGCAGGTTTACCATTTCGATCGATTTGAGTTGCAGATAACGTGCCTGTTCCATATCTCCTTTCCTGTAACAATCAATTATCGACCTGTACAGAGGTGCAGCATAGTTGTACGTACTCCCTACAGCACCCTCTGCACCAAGTGCAAGGGCAGACAGAAGTGTCTCATCCCTGCCCCATAATATATCATATTTACCCTTATCAAAATTAAGGCAGGAGAAGAAGTCAGCCATATCTTCCCAGGTATATTTAATACCGGCAAAATTGGGTATCCTTTCATGCACATAATTCAGAAGCTCTGTCATACGGAAGTGAACACCCGTAAGAGCGGGTATATGATAAAAATAGACCGGGGTACCGGGAACTTCCTTTGCCACTTCACCAATAAAACTACCAAGAGTGGTAATTGAGCAGGGTTTAAAAAAGAATGGCGCCATAAGTGCAATTGCGTATACACCTTTTTCAACTGAGTATTTTGCAAGCTCAACACATTCATTTAATGATGTTCCGCCCGTTAGATTTATGATTCTCAACGCTCCATTCTTTTTTCCCGCATCTGTCCATGCCGACACTACCTCCTTTCTTTCTGCCAGGGTAAGAGACACTCCCTCGCCTGTGCTGCCGTTGATAAACACACCGCTAACGCCATTATAATCCAAAAACCTGAAATATTTTTCGATCAGGCCCATATTGAGCTTACCATCATCTTTCATCGGCGCAAATGGTGCCGCTACCAATCCCCGAAACTTTTCGTACTCCATAATAATTGCAACTGTTTAAAATTGTAATCCTTTAAGGCATTAGCATAAAAATTTGCCGGCATTTTATCATGATAGGATAAAACCACAACATTGTTATTGTGTATTGAAAACAAGGCATACATGCAGCAGGCTATCTTCCTCTGTATATGTAGAGCGGACCGGTAAACTCATACTCCCTGTCATCCCACCCCAGGCCGGTTATCACATAAAAATATGTGCCTGGTGAGGCAATCCCTCCACCGGCAGCTGTTCCATCCCAGCTCTCAGACGGGTCGGACCATTCAAACACTTTCCTGCCGTTGCGGTTATATATTATTCCCCTGAAATCCCGCATAGAAACGGCCCTGACCTGGAAAACATCGCTATCACCATCTCCGTCTGGAGAAAAAACATTCGGAACCTCAAGCTCAGATGGGAATACCCTGACCGGCTCAGGGTGGGTAAAAACATCATCACACAGTCCGTTAACAGTGCGAAGGGTAATGTCATATTCACCGGGGATATAATATGTATATTGCGGATCAGGAGTTGTATCGTCGGGCGGTTCAGTATCCAGATCACCTGTACGATAGTCAAAATACCACTGGTATTCAGATGCATTCAGTGACTTGCCGGCATCAAACATTACCTCCAGCGGCGCTTCACCCTCACCCGGCTCAAACTCAAACCCGGCACGGGTTGCAACAGGGTCTTCAATAATGGTATTCTTCGCTGTACACGACAGGTAAAGCGCCGTAAGAGTATAGGAAGTCTCAACAGGCGGGGGATTCCATACACGCGGATCAGGGCGGGATGCCACAGGAACAAAGGGATCAGCTTCCCAGCTAAAGGCAGGTTCATCTGTCAGAACATACCTGCCGGATGTCAATGGATTAAAATATATAAAGTCCTCCGCTACAACCTCTCCAAGAAGGTCGATTACCTGGCAATCGTGCCTTACAACGTTAGCAGATGCAGACGGGTTATTTATAAAGATCCATGCCATAAAAAGGGTATCCAGTCCGTCGCCGTTGGTAATCCTGGCGCGGTATCCACCATTACCAAGTCCGTTAACCGATGAACTGCTGCCTGTTTCCGGACCCGAATAGGAGACAAAGGTGTTCTGCAATGAATCGTACTGAAACCACTCAAAAGTCAGTTCGCCTGGAACATCTGCCAGGGAGGCAGAAAGGTTTCCGCTCTCATGACAGAAAATATAGATATTGTCTCTATGTGTTGTATCTGGATAAACTGTCTCATATCCGGTGGTTACAACCAAAGAGTACCCTGATGATGATACCTGCGCAATTGATGGCAATGTCATTGCACAAAAGGCAAAAACCATAATCGCCAGACTTCTGACTCCAACCTTCAATAGTTGCTGCATATATGTGTCAACTTTTACTTCTTCAAAAATATCAATTCTTTTGCAAACAACCTCATGTTGATAAAATGATGAAAGCTTATCTTGGAGAAACAAAAGTAAGAGGGTAATTTTACGGTTCTTTACATCACCCGGCGCAAACAAATTCCTTTTTTATTAAACCGGCAGAAACAGGGGATATAAACCCGGAAACCTATAGTCTCTCAGGCCAGTCCGGAACAACCGTATAACAAACCTATAGAACTTAAATCGTGAGTGATTTTTTAAAAGATCTGAATGAGATACAACAAGAGGCCGTAAAAGAGATAGACGGTCCGGGACTGATCATTGCGGGAGCAGGTTCAGGCAAAACCAGGGTACTTACATACAGGATAGCATGGCTGATGGAGCAGGGTATCCCTGCAGCAAACATACTTGCCCTTACGTTTACCAATAAGGCTGCAGCCCAAATGAAAGAGCGTATAGGCAATCTGGTCGGATATTCAAAATCGAGGCCTCTGTGGATGGGAACTTTTCATTCGGTTTTTTCCAGGATCCTGAGAATGGAATCACAATACACCGGTTTCTCCTCAAATTTCAGCATATACGACACCCAGGATTCAAGAAGTGTGATCAAGACTATTATCAGGGAACTCAGGCTTGATGAACAGATTTACAAACCTAACGAAGTTCTGGGAAGAATATCATTTGTAAGAAACAATCTGATAAGTGCAGGAGCCTACGCCTCAAACGCCTCACTGGTAGCTGAAGACACAAGGAACAGGAAACCCAGGATAGCAGAAATCTTCAGGCTTTACCAGAAAAGGTGCCACGCTGCCGATGCAATGGACTTTGACGATCTTCTGCTGAACACAAATATTCTCCTGAGAGATCATCCCGAAGTACTTGCAAAATATCAGGATAATTTCCGTTATATCCTTGTTGATGAATACCAGGATACCAATTATGCACAGTACCTGATAGTATCAAAGCTGGCTGCCAAACACAAAAACCTTAGTGTGGTGGGTGACGATGCCCAGAGTATCTATTCATTCAGGGGAGCGCGGATTGAAAACATACTGAACTTCAAAAAGGATTACCCCCAGTACAGGATCTTTAAGCTGGAACAGAACTACCGGTCAACCAAAACCATCGTAGATGCGGCCAACAGCCTGATCATAAAAAACAAGGGACAGATCCGGAAAAAAGTATGGTCGGCAAATGAAACCGGTGAGAAGGTCAGGGTTATCGAATGTTCCACAGATCATGAAGAAGGCGCAATGGTAGCAAGATGCATCGAAGAGAAAAAAACTGCAACAGGATGCAATTTTGAGGATTTCGCTATTCTGTACAGAACAAATGCACAATCCAGGATCTTCGAAGAGGTGATGCGGCGTAGGGGAATACCTTACAAAGTTTATGGAAGCCTCTCGTTCTACCAGAGAAAGGAGATAAAAGATCTGCTGGCCTATTGCCGGCTTGCAGTCAACAACCGTGATCAGGAAGCCTTATACAGGATAATCAATTATCCTGCCCGGGGTATTGGCAAGACTACAACCGACAAAATTACCAGGTACTGTAATGAAAATGAACTGAATCCGTGGGATATTGTCGTGAACATCCAGAATTACCAGTTGCTGCTGGGTATTAACCGCGGAACTACCAGGAAACTGGCAGAATTTGCGCATATGCTGGAAGGTTTTTCAAAGAAGGCAGTACAAGAAGATGCCTGGCAGCTGGCCAGTCATATTGCCTCTGCTTCAGGAATGCTTAAAGACCTTTTCGACCCCAAATCTCCCGAAAATATCTCAAAATATGAAAATATCCAGGAGTTACTGAACGGTGTAAAGGAGTTTACCAGCCGGCAGGAGGAACTGGCAGAAAGCTCTACACTTGCAGCATTCCTGCAGAATGTATCCCTTCTTACCGATGCCGATACAGAAAAACCAGACGACCGCAACAAGGTCACTCTTATGACAATACATTCGGCAAAGGGACTGGAATTCAGACATGTGTTTATTGGCGGACTGGAGGAGGAGCTGTTTCCAAATCATTTTGCAGCGGCATCACTGCCGGAGCTGGAGGAAGAAAGGAGACTGTTTTATGTGGCTCTCACCAGGGCTGAATCTTCAGCTACCCTTACACACTCCCAATCCCGCTACAGATGGGGTGTTCCTGCATTATGCAAGCCCAGCCGGTTTCTTGCTGAAATAGACCCTCAATATCTGGAATTTGAAGAAACAGAAATGAGCGATAGATCCGGCTCACTTGAATCATACCGCGAACATAACAAATCTTTCAGGCGAAGAAGCCCTTTCCCGGAGGGTAAGGCAAGCAGTAGATCAGGCGGCCCGTTAAAAGGCAATCAGGGGGTAAAGGCAAATCCGGAGCCTTTGCATAAAGGAAACCTGATCCGTCTTGATAGTACGGGAAACAAAAAAGGACCCTCAGGTGCAGAAAACGGAAACATAATCAGTTCCAACGAAAAAAATCTGGTGGCTGGAATGACGGTTGAACATGCCCGTTTCGGCAGGGGAAAAATATTGAACATAGAGGGTATTCCGCCAAATACAAAAGCCACCGTGCATTTTGCGGGAGCTGGAAATAAACAGTTACTTTTAAAATTTGCAAAACTTAAAGTGATAAGTCCATAAAATCTGCCTGCGAAGCCTGGCGAAACAATGTCCGGACAGTGCAAAAGACAAATTAGCAGGCAAAAACCTTTTTTTAATCAGATATTTAGTAATTTTGCAGATATAATAAAGATACGAACAATATTTTAATAATGGAAGAAGAGAGCAAACTACTGACATACGATTACAACACGGAGAGGGAGAAAATGGCAATTCCCGAATATGGAAGGAACATCCATAAAATGGTAAAGCATATTTCAACCATAGAAGACCGCGAAATACGTAACAAGGCGGCCCGTACAATTATCTCAATAATGGGAAATATGAATCCCCATCTAAGAGATATTAATGACTTTAAACATAAACTATGGGATCATCTTGCCATCATATCGGACTTTACCCTGGATATCGACTCCCCCTATGATCCGCCGAAACTGTCTACCCTTACGGAGAAACCAAAACCGGTGCCGTATAACAATTACCCCATCCGGTACAAGCATTATGGCAGGCTCCTGGAACAGATGATTAAGGCAGCCACTAATTTTGAGGAGGGAGAAAAAAAAGAAGCCCTGATACATATGATTGCCAACCACATGAAAAAATGTTACCTGACCTGGAACAGGGGGCAGGTAACCGATGAGGTAATTTTTAACGACCTGAAGCAACTTTCGGGCGGACTGATTGACACGGGAGGGGAGATAAAACTGTCCGAGTCCAGAGAGATCCTTTCCAGGGCCAAGAAGAAGAAATCGCCCCGGAAATTCAATCCGAGACACGGCCAGCGTTAGAGATATGCAGGGCGCAAAAGTGCCATGACCCACATCACACCTCATTCGGTGTGATGTTTAGTTATAACTCATATTAATTAGATTATGGCTTCATTCGAGATTATTGGAGGTCATCCCCTGAGAGGTGAACTGACTGCCCAGGGTGCCAAAAATGAGGCACTACAGATTATTTCAGCAACCCTGCTGACATCTGAGAAGGTTGTTATAAGGAACATCCCCGAAATACTGGATGTGATGCGGCTTATCGAGCTGCTAAGACAGCTTGGAGTTACGGTCGGCAAAAAAGGTCCGGGAGATTATGAATTTAATGCAGACAGGGTGGACCCGGAGTACCTGCTGACTGAAGATTTCAGGGTCAGGGCATCAGGATTGCGCGGATCGGTCATGATCATAGGCCCCCTTCTTGCAAGGTTCGGAAAGGCATATATGCCAAAGCCGGGAGGTGATAAGATCGGGAGACGCAGACTGGATACCCACTTCACAGGATTCATAAAACTGGGAGCTGAATTTGAATATAATGTAAAAGAAGATTTTTACCGGGTAAAGGGGAAGAATCTTAAGGGTTGTTACATGCTGCTTGATGAGGCATCGGTAACAGGTACCGCCAACATCGTCATGGCTGCTGTTCTGGCAAAAGGAACCACTACTATTTACAATGCAGCCTGCGAGCCCTATCTGCAGCAGCTATGCAAGATGCTTAACAGGATGGGCGCAAAGATCAGCGGTGTCGGATCCAACCTGCTTACCATTGACGGGGTAAATGAACTTGGAGGAACAGAGCATACTGTCCTGCCTGACATGATTGAAATAGGTAGTTTTATTGGTATGGCAGCAATGACCGGTTCTGAGATCACTATCAAAAATGTATCATATGATAACCTGGGGATCATCCCTGAAGCATTCAGGAGGCTGGGAATCAAACTTGAAAGACTAAATGACGATATTTTCATCCCGGCCCAGTCAAACTATGAGATAGAGACTTATATTGACGGCTCGATAATGACTATTGCAGATGCGATCTGGCCCGGACTGACACCCGACCTGCTCAGTGTGTTTCTGGTGGTGGCAACACAGGCCAAGGGAAGCGTACTGATACACCAGAAAATGTTTGAAAGCCGCTTATTCTTTGTCGACAAGCTCATGGATATGGGAGCGCAGATAATTCTTTGTGACCCGCACAGGGCGACTGTAATAGGACTGAATAAACAGTTCCGGTTGCGGGGTACAAATATGGTATCTCCCGACATAAGAGCAGGGGTGGCCCTGCTGATTGCCGCCATGTCGGCCGAAGGCACCAGTATCATTAACAATATCGACCAGATAGACCGTGGATATGAGAGGATTGACGAAAGACTCAATGCGATAGGTGCAAGCATCAAACGACTACCATAATTTTTAAATCCTTAACTTTACGGTTTTATAATATTGAATATATTACTATGAGAATAATAAAAATCACCGGTGGTGCAGTACTTATAATAATACTGTTATTCTGGCTATACAACCAGAACCGGACAAAAGCAGATATGAATCCGGTCATGGAAACATCCGTTGAGCCGACAAACCATACTGGAATTGACATAGGGGATACTGCCCCGGAGATGGAATTTGAATCGCCTGATGGAGAAAACATTTCGCTTTCATCACTTCGCGGACAGATGGTGCTTATTGATTTCTGGGCCTCCTGGTGCGGACCCTGCAGAAGGGGAAATCCTTATAAAGTGGCAGCCTGGCACCAGTTCAGGGACAAGGAGTTTATGAACGGCAGCGGATTTACCTTCTATTCCGTTTCGCTCGATAACAACCGCGATGCATGGTTGAGTGGCATAGATGATGACAGGCTTGATTGGGAGACACATGTAAGTGACCTTAACGGATGGAATTCGGTTCCTGCCGCAATGTACCAGGTCAGGGGCATTCCGGCAAGTTTCCTTATTGACGGCGATGGTGTCATTGTTGCCAGAAACCTCAGAGGTGAACTGATATCGGAGGCACTTTACGGTTATCTTAAAGAGTAGTCAGTGCCTGTCCAGACACTGGCTTTATAAACAGAGAATAGTTAGAGTCTGTCCTGATTTACATGAAACATCTCCCCGGATCATGTGGTAAATACCGGCATGTCAAAATGTCGGTCTGCCCGTTATGGTCCGGTATTTGTTTGGCAGTAGGTTCATCAGTCAAATAATATATCTATAACGTTCAATAATTATGGTGAAAAAGAAAAAAGGCATGCACCAGGAAAAAAGTGGGAAAAAATCCGTAAGCACGCATGCTGAAGATGAAAACAACAAGAACTCAGATCAAAAGGAAAATCACAGCAAAGAAGAAGAGTCGCTATTTCCGGATGGGGATGAGGGATCCGAACAGGATGACATTTCCTCCGATCAGGTAAATGCAGAAGCGGGGCAGGAAGCCGGGGATACTGAACAGGACACTGATGACACTGTTACAGTCCTCGAAGAGAAGCTCCAGGCCAGTGAGAATAAGTATCTCAGACTTGCGGCAGAATTTGATAACTACAGGAAGAGGACTCTCAGGGAAAAAGCGGAACTTACAAAGCTGGCTGGTGAAGATTTTATTACAGGACTACTTCCTGTGATAGACGATTTTGACCGGGCTGTTGATTCGATGAATAATTCTGAAGATGCCGGGGCATTAAAGAAGGGTGTTGAACTTATCCACGGTAAGCTCAGGGAATTCCTGAAACAGAAAGGGGTAAAGGAGGTTCCGGCACTCGGTAATGAGTTTGATACTGATCTTCATGAAGCTGTAACTAAAATCCCGGTCTCCTCAAAGAAAGAGAAGGGTAAAATTGCAGATGTTATCCTGAAGGGATATATGCTTCATGACAAGGTCATAAGATACGCCAAAGTAGTTGTAGGTGAGTAAAGGCAAAACATAAAAAGCCCAAAAAGATATTAGCAGTAATGGCGAAAAAAGATTATTACGAAATTCTTGATCTAAAACGAAATGCTACCCAGGCAGAAATCAAATCTGCCTACAGGAAAAAAGCATTACAGTACCATCCCGATAAAAATCCAGGCGATCCTTCCGCAGAAGAAAAATTCAAAGAGGCAGCCCAGGCATACGAGATACTTGGAAACGAGCAGAAAAGAGCCAGGTACGATCAATACGGACATGCCGGAGTTGAAAGCGGAGCAGGCGGATTCGGCGGAGGCGGAATGACTATGGAGGATATCTTCAGTCACTTTGGCGATATTTTCGGTGGCGGTTTCGGTGGATTCGGAGGCTTTTCAGGTGGCACCAGGGGACGAAGGGTAAATAAAGGGTCCAATCTGAGGGTTAAGGTAAAACTCAATCTTAAGGATATTGCCCACGGAGTTGAGAAAAAGATCAAGGTAAACAAGTATATTGCCTGTAAACCCTGTGACGGAACCGGTGCCAGCAACGGAAGTGCATTCAGTAACTGCTCAACATGCCACGGCACGGGACAGGTAACAAGGATCTCAAACACATTCCTTGGTCAGATGCAGTCCACTTCTACCTGCCCCTCGTGCGGCGGTGAAGGGAAAACAATTACCAGCAAATGCCCTGAATGTTACGGAGAAGGTATTGTAAAGGAGACAGAGATAGTTAAACTAAATATACCTGCAGGTGTTGCCGAAGGTATGCAAATGTCAGTGTCAGGAAAAGGAAATGCCGCCCGAAGGGGGGGCGTAAGTGGTGACCTGATAGTAGTAATTGAAGAAGAGAAGCACCCTGAACTCATTAGAGACGGGAATGACCTTATCTACTACCTTTACCTGAGCTTCCCCGATGCCGCCCTTGGTGTGCCGGTCGAAATACCCACTATAGAAGGTAAGGTAAAAATCAAGGTGGAACCCGGTACCCAGCCAGGTAAAATTTTAAGGCTTAGAGGGAAAGGACTGCCGGAAATTAACGGATACGGTAAGGGAGACCTTCTTGTCAACATCAGCGTGTGGGTGCCGAAAAACCTGTCGCGCGAAGAAGCCCAGATTATTGAAAAAATAAGAAGTTCTGATAACTTCACCCCTAATCCCTCAAGGGAAGATAAAAATTTCTTTGAAAGGATGAAAAGTTATTTCGAATAGATATTATTTGTATTTTTATTCCTGCCCAAAGAGAATATTATCCTAAAAATAATAAAATGGAGCTATTTGCCGCAAAAGAGGTAACAAAGAATTTTGCCAATCACCAGGCTCTCTGCGATGTCAGTGTATCGGTGCCTGAAAAAAGCATTTTTGGTTTGCTCGGACCAAACGGAGCAGGAAAAACAACACTCATAAGGATCATTAACCAGATCACCGCACCCGATTCCGGCCAGTTGCTGCTGAACGGGAAGAAAATGCGGAGTCAGGATATCCATCGGATAGGTTACCTGCCGGAAGAAAGGGGCCTGTACAAAAAAATGAAGGTTGGCGAGCAGGCACTCTATTTCGCCAGGTTAAAAGGGCTGGATAAAAAGACAGCCATGAAACGTCTGAAATACTGGTTCGATAAATTTGAGATCAGGCCCTGGTGGGATAAAAAGGTGGAAGAGCTTTCTAAAGGTATGCAGCAGAAGGTCCAGTTCATAATTACAATACTTCATGAGCCCGAACTGCTCATATTCGATGAGCCTTTCAGCGGTTTCGACCCGATAAATACGAACCTGCTCAAGAATGAGATCCTGGGGCTTCGCGAGCGGGGGGCAACGATAATATTCTCAACACATAATATGTCATCAGTTGAAGAGTTATGCGACCATATAACGCTTATAGATAATGCAAAAGCAATTATCAGCGGATCGGTGAATGAAATAAGACAACAGTTCAAACTTGATATATACCAGGTCGGTTTAGATGGTGATCCGAAAAAACTTAACGATATACTAAGCGATGATTACGAGGTACTCAACCTCAGCAGCACTCCGGCCGGACATACTGCACGCATTAAACTGCACAGGCAAAGCACCGACAATGTTCTGCTGAAGCTTCTTATGCCGCACTTTCATATTACATCATTTACTGAAGAGATACCGGGAATGAATGATATATTCATCGACCTTGTGAACAGGCAAAAAATTCAGAGAAATTAGTGTCTGCTGTTTATTCAGTATATAGCTGGATAACATACCAGAAAAAAAAATATTTCCGAAGATGCAAAATAAAAGTTTGTTGATAATAGCCAGGGAGTACCTGACAAGGGTCAAAAAGAAGTCGTTCATTATTATGACAATTCTGGGTCCTGTACTTTTTGCGGCGGTTATAATCGGACCTGCATGGTTTGCAAGTATGGAGGACCGGGAGGTAAGGACCATCGCAGTGGTTGACAGCTCAAAGTTG
>SL_3KL_010_SEDDRAFT_10002654_pt1 | contig 16324 bp, 25 predicted proteins | sample SodLakKL_010_SED_2_FD_10381 | JGI IMG/M metagenome (IMG submission 10381) | reverse complement strand
CGGGGGATCGAACCCGGGACTCAACTTGAAGATCTCCCTGATGACTATACCTGCCCCGTCTGCGGGGTTTTCGTTGTCACCGGAAACTCGCCCTTTGTTCTGATCGAGCCAGAAGGCAGTGGGTGCGGGCTGGAGAGGATGTATGGCGGACGGGAGGAGGAAGAGAGATGATATGTGCGGAGACAGGTGATCCCCGATGATACATCCTGATGAGAAGAATCTGCGGATTGAGCGGATCAAAGCGCTCTCCACCAGCACGTACCGGGATGTCCTCATCTACGATGAGAAGACCTGCGGGGGCATCTATAATGGAGAGGAGATCGACCCAAAGAGTGCCGGCCGTTTACGGAAGAGGGGGCCGTATGTTATCATCAGTGAGATTGACGAGCAGGGCGATGGATAAAAGACTATCTTTTTTTATGCGAGGGGGGCGATTCGAACGCCCGAACTCCTACGAGACTGGGTCCTAAGCCCAGCGCCTTTGACCTGGCTTGGCAACCCTCGCGCAGATCAGTATAGGCACTCCGATAATAAATAGAGGAATGGTTCTTTCACCATCATTCGGCCTTCGGGTCGCTGGCGACTTCCTGCTTCTTTGCCATCTCAAGTTCGCGGAGAAGGAGAATGTATCCTGAGACGACGAAGGCAATAATCAGAGGTCCAAGGATAAACCCGATGAGGCCCATGATAGCCAGTCCCCCAAAGAAGCCGATCCACATCAGGAGGGGGTTGATACTCGCCCGCATGCCCATGATGAGAGGGCGGAAGACGAGATCCGGGAGTGCGCAGACGACCGGATAGCCGACAAGACCGATCATGGCGACACCACGGTAATCACCCATCGAAAACGCATAGATTCCGAGGAAGAGCATCAGGAGCGAGGGGCCAAGGATGGGGACCAGCTGGAACATGGCAGCTATCGTCGCATAAAAGAGGATGTGATCATAGCCGAGGACATAAAAGAATGGGATTGCAAGGAGGAAGGTGATCAACGCTGTCACCACATGCACCACATAGATTGCATAGAGCGTATCAACAACGGTCTTTGATATCTCCCGCAATCCTGAGGAGAGACGGCCTGGAAGGGCATTGACAGCCCGGATATACATCTCCTCTCCTTTATACAGGAAAGCCATCAATGCCATCAGGAAGATAAGAATATCAAGGACAATCCTTGGAGCATGATAAATGAGGGAAATACCCCATGCAGTCAGATTATTTATCTGGAGCGTGATCCAATCGTTCAGTTCGCTCTCTCCAACCGTCGGTGTCCCGGACGCGCCGAGTGTGGTCAGCCAGAGGAGGATTGTGTCGATAATCTCCTCAATTAATGCGGAATTTGTATAAAAGACAGCGATTGTAAAACTGATCACAAACGTCACAAAGACGATGACAAAGGTTGCAATAAGGAGTGCGGAGACCCCCGGATTAATCACCCTGGTCAGCTGCCGATGGATGGGGAGGAGAATAACGGCAAGTGTTCCTGCCAGGATGATGATTGCCAGCAGCTGCCAGAAGAAAATTGCGGCGGCTGCCATGATTACACCAGTTACCAGCAGCACATTCTTATCAGGATATCCTCCACCGGGCATTTCACAGAGTGATACTCCTCGATACCTTATAAGAATATAGTCAGAAAATTTCGGAACTGATGTTAGAAACATAAGGTTTTACTATTCCTGCGTCGATATATCGAATCAGCTTTGATGCAGAATGCTTGAAGAATATGGACGAATACTAATTGCAGCTGCACTGTCCTGGATACTTTTTGTATCTGTCGATGTATTCTGGCGTCTTCCCGAAAAAGGAGGCGTCAGTGGCGCCAAAGCCATTGGTGAGCTGATTGCCCGGCGTGGCGGCGATCGAAACGGTGGCTGGATGATGGGCAACATCGTCTCATCACCTGATGCATCCGCCGGAACACTGCTTGCGGCATGCGGGGTCTTTGTCGCCGGTATTCCAGGGGGCATTGCAGCAGCTCTTCTCGTATTCATTGGAAACAGGATCTGTCATGATCCCGGATATGCAGGGACAACCGGAGCACTCATCGCAACCGGTATCATTGCACTCTCCATGCAGTCTGGATTTATGCCATCCGACTTCATCGTTGGGACGGTCATTGCAATCCTTACGATACAGGGCCTCTCTCTGACAAAAGCAAGCCATCTTTTAGGCCGTCTCTGGAGGTGGAGAGCCTGATTGCAGCCGCCATCTGCCTTCTGATAGCAGTCTATGGTGCCTTCAGGGCTGTCATCGAAAAGGAGACTCTCGCCAGACTGCCTTTTGTAAATGTGATGAACTTCGGGATCGCCGGAGCCATCGTCCTGATCCTTCCCCATCCCCTCACACTCGTTGCAGCAGCTGCATACTTCATCGGATCTACCCTTGAGGCAAATGCAATTGCCAGTGCCTATGCAAAACGGGGTGGCACATGATCGATAGTCTGGTTATCCTGCTCCTGACAGTGCTGATCACGCTTGGAGCGGTCGCTACCGCACTCTGGAAAGGACCCTTTGACAAGCTGATCGGGCTTTCGATCATCACTGCCGGGATCATACCGTTCGTCGTGATGAGAGGGTATCTGGATGTTGCAATCGTCGTCGCCCTCATCGTTCCGCTCTCAACGATCATCATCCTGCTTCTGCTTGGGAGGCCGGTTCGATGAGTCCTGAGTTTATCATCGGATGCGGGCTGCTCATCCTTGGAACGATATGTACCGCCTGGCCATCACCGAGGGACTACATCACACGACTGATCAATATCGAAGTGGCGGCATTCGGCCTCCTCCTTGTGATGCTCTCCTTTGATGAGATGATCGCCCTCCTGACATTTGTTGCCGTCTCGGCGGTCAGTGTATTCATCCTCGTCCGGGTTATCGGAAAGAAGGAGGCTGCTGGTCAATGATACGCAAAATATCCAAAATTCTCTCAAATTTCGATAACCTCTCCCGGGTTTATGCTATCCTGATCATCATCGTCATCCTTGCTGGTCTCATCAGCATCCCCTCGATGGAATATCATGGCGATCGCCTCTATCCAAAGACGATCGATCGTGACAGCCCCCTCGATCCTTATGATCGGGGAGGCGAGCCATTCGAGAGAGCCGATATCCTCGCTGAATACCCGGAGAACAGCCCATACCTCGGCTTCACCACCGCATACCTGACGCCCCTTGCGATGGCGGTTGTTGCCACAACTCCCTATATGGGAACCACTATCGTCGCCCACCCTGGTGGAATAATCGATGAGATCCTCTATGTAACACGGGGACTTGACACCGTCGTCGAGACGGCGATACTCTTCGTCGCCTTTGCAATGGCGGCATATCTGTACCGACGGAGGGATGACGAATGATCACGCCTTTCCATATCGGGTTGTTTGCAGTTTCACTCTGTATCCTTGCCACCTTCCTCGCATTCCTCCAGGAGAAGGATGACCTGCACAAGCTCATCCTGACAGATCTTGCCGCGATTATGGCACTCTTCATCATCGCCCTCGTCGGTACTGATCTCGCGGAGGCACTCATCCTTCCAGGACTTGTTGTTGGGATATCAAAGCTGATGGCTCTTGCAGAGATCTATCTGGTCAAGGAAGGAATCCAGCAGGAGAAGAGCAGCACAGTTCTTGATATTGAGATCCTTGATACCGCACCTTCAATTCTTGCAGCGATTCTTGTGATCTATGGAATCATCCTGTCCGGATTCTCCGGAGGGGCGATAGCGGGTCTTGGGATCATCTTCTATCTCGCCTTCAAAGCGCATGATGAGAAGTTTGAGCTGATNGAGACGGTCAGNGGATATGCCTGGGTTACATGGATTGCAGCCTTCTTCATCTTCCTCATCTTCCCGTCACAGTGGTTCCTCGCAGTGATGCTGGCAGGAGGGGGAATCCTGCTGAAGGTGATGGCAAAGTTCTCACTCATCGGAACGATGCGGGGTGATCCAGGTGTTTGATCTCAATGTCGAGGGGAGAGAGCTCTTCTCCCTCTCATTTGGAGATATTGTTCCCTACTTCAGTGTCTATACAGGAGCACTCGCTGCATTTGTCATCATCTTCATTCTGATTGCGATTTTCAGCCTCCCTGAACGGCAGGTGAATATCNCCTTTGGCGGTGATGCATACTATGCAAAAGAGGTCAATGAACCGGATATGCGATTCTCCAGGTTCATGGCTATCGCCTGTGGTGCAGCCACCCTTGGCGCCATGGTAACCGGGGATATCTTCAACTTCACCCTCTTTGCCGTGATGGTCGGAATAACCAATATCGGTATCGTGGCAGCCTCCGGAAACCGGCATGTTCTCAACGCCGCATATCAGTATGGTATCGTTGCAATGCTTGCAATAGTTCCGCTCTTCGGTGGAGCTGCCCTCATCCTCGCAACGACCGGGAGCCTCTCCATCTGGGTGCTCGCCGGTGCAGGCGTTGTTCCACTCCTTGCAAAAGCCCTCCTCGTCCTTGGAGTGATGGGGGAAGGTATCGCACCATTGTATATCGGTAAAGCCGAGATCATCAGGGCACAGGGAGCGCCGTATGTCCTGATGATCCATTTCAGCTCACTCCTGCTCTTCCTGCGGGTAATTGAGATAGTTCTGGTGATATGATGAAGAGACTCTCCATTCAGTTGTTGGCTATCATCTCAGGTGTGATCCTCGTCATAACATCTGCCGGGGCACACCTTGGAGCAATAGCCCCATCCATCTCTGCAGTAATAGCCATCCTGATTGTGCCGGTTCTGCTCATCTCCGTGGGTCTCCTCTTTGCAGCACGGCTGACCGACGGAGATATTCCGTTTATGGGGTACTGATATGATCGAATATATCCTCGCAGCTATCTTTGCGGGCCTTCTCCTCCACGGCATTCACCGAAAAGTGATCGCACGTGTCCAGGGAAGGCCAGGCCCGCCGATCTGGCAGGAGATACTCCATACCCTCAAGTTCCTTGCAAAAGAGACCTGGATACCAAAGACCGCCAGCCAGGGTGTCTATGTCGGGGTTGTCGCCATATCAATCGGCCTCTGGGTCGCCGCATTTGCCCTCCTGATGGCAGGAGAGAGCCTGCTGCTCCTCTTCGCCCTCTATGTCCTCCATAAGATCGTGGAGCATGGAATAGGGCTTGCCTCAGGCTCGCCGTATACCAAGTTTGGAGCGATACGATCAGTCGTCTCGGCGGCATCGGAGCTTCCGCTCCTCGCCAGTGTCGCTCTCATCTACCTGATCACAGGATCACTGATGCTCCGGGACATTGAGGCGTACCAGGTGATCAACGGACCGCTTCTCCTTCCGGCTCTTCCTGCGGCGATCGCATTGTATATGGTGATCCTCTCAAAGGTCCACTACGGCCCCTTCTCGATCGTCGAGGCAAAAGAACTCGTCTCAGGATACTGGACCGAACACTTCGGGGTCTGGCGCGGGGTAATGAACGCGGCATTCGGTCTGAAGACCTTCGTCCTCCTGTACGCCTTTGTGATGATCTTCATCGGACCGGTCGGGGTTCCGCTGACGCTTCTGCTCATCCTTCTTCTGATGCTGACGCTCTCNTTCGTCTGTGCGGCCACACCGATGCTGGCACCCTATGACTCGGTGACGGTTCAGACGATGACAACCGCCCTGATCGCCTGTTATATCATCTACCTGGGGGTCTTTGCATGAGTCTGATTCGCCTCTCAATGGTTGCCGGTGTCGCATTGTATATCGGACTCTTCATGGTTCAGAGTGCATATATGGCATCCATCCTCTATGCCGCGATCATCGGATCCCTGATACTCATCGGTCTTGCCTCACGATTATTCACCTCAAACGAAGAACAGGCAAAAAAATACGAGATGATCCTGATCTGGTGTTCTCTCCTGACCTTTGCCATCTATGGGATTCTCTATGCAGGAGGTGTGATATAATGGAATATCTGTATGAGAAGGATCTCAGGAGGATGAAACTGCTGATCCTCGGAAGCCGGAGGCACCATGCCGCCACGCAGGAGATTGCCGCAATCCTTGGTATACATATTCAGGGAGCACGAAAGATCCTTATCGAACAGTGTGATATGCTTCTTCTTGAAAACCTGCCAGCCCGGTGTGATGCCGCACGAAGAAAAGGAACCGATATCGAGCAGCAGCTCGGCATCCACCTCCTGACACAGGCAACCCTTCTTATACCACCGGATAAAGGCCAGAAGGCGGTGGCCGGTGTTATGGAGAAGATCGAGAGAGGAATGGAGAGAGAGATTGCATTTAAAGAAGGGAGAGCAGAGATTCTGGAGCTGATCAGATCATGAGTATCATCCAGAGACTGAAGAATACCGTCCGATCACGCTCAATTCATGTCTGCTATGTAAATGTCGGATCCTGCAACGGGTGTGACATTGAGATCATCGCATGCCTCTCCCCGCGCTATGATATTGAACAGTATGGGATCTATGTCCATAACAACCCGCGTGAAGCAGATGTGCTCCTGATAACCGGTGCCTTCTCTCCGCAATGGGAAGATAAACTCAAACAACTCTGGGAGAAGATTCCCCATCCGAAGGTTGCTATCGCCATCGGCAACTGTCCTATATCGGGCTGTGTCTTTAACCGGCCGGAGACGCTCGTCGATCCCCCGGTCTCAAAACATATCCCGATTGCAGCAGAGATTCCCGGTTGCCCGCCACGTCCAACAGAGATTATCAGCACCATCCTCTCACTGGCACCACTCATCTTCAAGGATTACGAGGAGAAGAAGAAATGAAGAAGACAGTTGACATATCCCTCCCAGTTGGTCCGGTACACCCCCTCTTCAAGGAACCCTGCCGGATAAAATGCGAGACACGGGGTGAGTATGTCCTCTCGGCAGAAGTCGAGCTCGGTTATGTAAAGAAAGGGATCGAACGGATTATGCGGGGCCGCCCCTGGCAGGAGGTGATGTTCCTTGCAGAACGGGTCTGTGGGATCTGCTCGGTCATTCATAATTACACCTTCATCGAGGCTGTCGAGAAGATATCCGGGATAACACCGCCGGAGCGGGCAGCATACCTCCGTGTCATCGTCAACGAACTCGACCGGATGCAGAGCCATCTTCTGGCAAACTACTCCTACTGCTATACCATCGAGCATGAGACACTCGCGATGTATATCCTCAATCTCCGAGAGACGGTGATGGATCAGCTGGAGCTGATCACCGGTGCACGGATCACCTGCTCATATATCGTCCCTGGAGGTGTCAGGTGGGATCTCCCGGATGAAAAAGAGGAATCCCTCAGGGTGGCTCTTGATCATATCGATTCGGAATTGAGACGCTTTGTGAGGATCTTTGAGACAGGACCTTTCATCGCCCTTCGATCCAAAGGGATCGGCATCCTCACCAAAGAAGCGGCAGAGGCAGCACATGCCGTCGGTCCGACTGCACGGGCAAGCGGGATATCGGTGGACTGTCGATCTGATCATCCGACCTATCAGGCACTTGGCTTTACTCCTGTTGTGCGACAGGAAGGAGATAATTATGCCCGGATCATGGCACGATTTGAGGAGGTCTTTCAAAGCACAAACCTCATCAGGGCGGCTCTTTCCAGGATGAAGCCGGGATCAGTCCGTGGTGGCGGTGTCATACGGGCAGGAGCGATCCAGTACCGGGCAGAGGCCCCGCGTGGCGAACTCCTCTATGATCTCGTCACCGACGAGTATGGCCGTATCCTTGAGATTGCAATCCAGACACCATCTATTATGAATACCCAGGTCTGTGCGCATGAGATGCTGACTGATGCCGAATCCGCAGCCGACATCACATCGATCTTCATCAGTTCAGATCCCTGTATTGCCTGTACGGAGAGGTGACGTTGTGACATCGATCATCTGGTATATCAGAGAGTTCCTCCGTCCTGCATGGATCAGCAGGTTTCTGACAGCGAAGACCGAACCGCTGGTGACCCCGCCGTACTTCAGAGACTTCCCTGTAACGACTGAGAATGAATGTACGCAGTGTCTCGCCTGTATGATGATCTGTCCTGCACCTGAGGCGATCGTTGTTGTGAAACGCGGAGGTATATGGAGACCTGAGATAACAAAAGGGCATTGTATCCGTTGCGGCCTCTGCGTCGAGGCATGCCCGGAGGATGTCCTTGCAAGCGGACAAATTCTTGCAATAAAGAAAGAGGAGAAACTGCTCATCTCAGGGACCTATCATATCAGCATTAATCCAAAGACCTGTATGGGATGTGGAAACTGTTCGGTGGTCTGCCCGGTGAATCGTGAGATCGATCCCTCATTGCGATCAAGTGGGACATCACGATCGAACGAAGTGATCATGCGGGTTGATACCGGCCAGACCAAAGTCTTCCATGAGGAGAAATGTACAGGATGCAAAACCTGCGAGGAACACTGCCCAAACAATGCCATCCGGGTTGCCCGTGTTGTTGAGGCAACAGAGGGGGGGAGCCATGACGATATACACCCTCACTTCAGGAAGGACGATCCCGCAGGGATCCTTTGTCGAGCATAAGATCTCACAAGGCTACAGAGAGGCAACCTCGATCCTTTTCATCCATCCGATGGATCTCTTCGATCTTGGTATCGAGTCGGGTGACAATGTCCGTGTCTCAAGTGAGGCAGGATCTGTGGTCCTGAAAACCCAGGAGACAGAGACCTTACGGGAAGGGTGTGTCTTTATTGCCCTTGGACCATATGCAAACGCCATCACCGGCGGATACAGTCATGGAACAGGGATGCCTGATTATAAGGAGATTTCTGTCGAGATTGAACCGACAGACGATCCTATCGTCACGGTATGGGATCTGATGGAAGATATTGGAGGGCTCCGTTATGATAGTTGAAGATGTACCATGCCCTTTCTGCGGCTGTCTTTGTGATGACATCACCCTGACAGTGAAGAACAATCGTATTGTCGGCGTTGAGAACTGCTGTGTGCTTGGGAATGCAAAGTTTCTCTCAAAGAAACGCCTGAAGCACCCGATCATGAGAAAAGACGGTGCATGGGTGGAGGTGAGCTTTGATGAGGCGATTGAGGAGACCGCCCGGATTCTTACCGGAGCAAACCGCCCCCTCCTCTATGGATGGAGCGGAACCTATAATGAGGCGCAGGTGACGGCGGTCCATCTCGCTGAAGAGCTTGGTGCCCTCATCGACAGCACCACATCGGTCTGCCACAACCCTTCCATCATCGCGATTCAGGAGGTGGGCCATCCCGGCTGCACCCTCGGTCAGGTGAAGAACCGGGCAGATCTCGTCATCTACTGGGGGTGCAACCCGATCGAGGCGCACCCCCGCCACCTGAGCAGGTATTCAACCTATGCAGACGGGTACTTCTTTGAAAATACCGTCCGTGACAGAAAAGTCGTCGTCGTCGATATTCGTGAGTCCGAGACGGCAAAGATTGCCGATGAGTTCATCCAGGTGAAACCGGGAGGGGATTATCTCATCCTCTCGGCACTCCGGGCGATGGTGCGAGGACGAGGAGATGTTGTTCCCGCAACGGTTGCAGGTGTGAAGAAGGAGCAATTGGAGCGGGTCGTTGAGGCCTGCCAGAATGCAAGCTATGGGGCAGTCTTCTTCGGTCTTGGAGTCTCCATGACCAGGGGGAAGTATAAAAATATCAGAAATGCCATCGAGCTCGTCTCTGAACTGAACAGGAAGACGAAGTTTACGATCAGTGCGATGCGGGGCCATTATAACGTCTATGGCTTCAATGAAGTCCTCACCTGGATGGCAGGATATCCGTTTGCTGTAGACTTCTCACGTGGTATCGCTTTTTACAATCCCGGCGAGACGACCGTCATCGATGTACTGGCCAGAAAAGAACCGGATGCATGCCTCGTTGTGGCAAGCGATCCCGGCGCACACTTCCCAAAAACCTGTATTGAACATATGGCAGCAATACCGACCATTCAGATCGATCCATGCGTCAATCCAACGACAGCACTCTGCCAGGTGCAGATCCCCGTTGCGATCACCGGAATCGAGGTTGCAGGAACCGCATACCGGATGGATGGTGTTCCAATCAGGATGAAAAAGGTGGTAGAGACAGAATTTCCAACCGATAAGCAGGTTCTCGACAGAATCTGCGAACGAGTCAGGGAGTTGAATGGAAATGGGTGAGATTCTTCTGAAGAATGCCTGGGTCATCGATCCGATATCGGGCATCAATGGCGAGCTGATGGATATCGCAATGGATGGCGGGAGGATCGTTGAGGACGTATCAGGGAAAGCCGAAGTGATCGATGCACAGGGGTTCCTCACCCTGCCAGGGGGTATTGACTCTCATACCCATACCTCCGGGACGAAGGTGAACTTTGGGAGATACATGAGCCCTGAGGATATGCGTGCAGGAAGAACGCAGAAAAAGGGTCCGATGCACATCACCTCCGGGTACAGCGTACCCACAACCTATGGAAACAGCTACAAATACAGTGCTCTTGGATACACCTGCCTCGTCGAAGGGGCGATGGCACCACTGGAAGCGAGGCATACCCATGAGGAGTTTGCCTTCACCCCACTTCAGGACTCATTTGCCAATGCACTCTTTGACGGGAACTGGGGGATGCTTGGAGCAATCGAAGAAGGAGACATCAAACGGACGGCGGCCATCATCGCCTGGACACTCTCAGCAGTGAAAGGTTTTGCGGTTAAGCTTACCAATCCCGGAGGAACCGAGGCATGGGGCTTTGGGAAGAACGTCTCATGCATCAACCAGAAGATGCCACGGTTTGATATCACCCCGACCGAGATCATCAGATCCGCTATCGAGGCGAACGAGCTCCTGAATCTTCCACATTCTGTCCACCTCCATTGTAATAATCTTGGAACCCCGGGCAACTATACCTGCACCCTCGGTACCTTTGACCTCGTCCCGGATCTGAATGACAAGCGGCAGACACTGTATGCAACTCATGTCCAGTTCCACTCATATGGAGGAAGCGGATGGTCCGACTTCTCTTCAAAGAGCGAACCGATTGCTCGAAAGGTGAATATGCGCCCTCAGATCGTCATCGATATGGGCCAGGTGATGTTTGGAAGGACCACAACGATGACGGCAGACGGGCCGATGGAGTTTAACCTCTACCGGCTCCACCATGACAAGTGGAGCAACCATGATGTCGAGCTTGAGACCGGATCCGGGATTATTCCGGTTAATTACCGGAGGAAGAACCTTGTCAACAGCATCATGTGGGCGATCGGCCTTGAACTTGCCCTCCTCGTCGAGAGTCCATGGCAGTGCCTCCTGACGACCGATAATCCAAATGGTGCTCCGTTTGTCAAATACCCTGAGATCATCGCACTTCTGATGAGCAAAAAATACCGGGACGCAGAATTTGCAACGGTTCACCAGGATACCGGGAAGAGGGTGCCCCTCCCTGCCATCGACCGGGAGCTCACCTGGCATGATATCGCGGTGATGACACGTGCCGGCCAGGCACGGGCGCTTGGGATCACCGGTGTCGGGAAGGGATATCTCCTCCCCGGTGCTGAAGCAGATATTGCGGTCTATCCGATGAGGGTTGATGATATTGACCCCGCACAACAGTATGAAGAGGTCATCAAAGGCTTTTCACAGACCGAATATACGATCAAGCGTGGCCGGGTCGTATCCAGGAGGGGTGATGCACTGATTCATGGTGAGAATACCACATTCTGGGTGAAGCCTGAGGTTCCTCCGGAATATGACATGACGCATGATGAACGGTTCAAGGAACACTTTGAACGGTATTACAGCATCCGAATGAGTAATTATCCGGTCCAGGAGGAATACCTCCACAGGAACTACTGCATCAGGACGGAGACCGATCTATGAAAGTGACGATAACCCTCTGGGACAGGGATAACCCGCTGATCCCGGTCGAAGCCGAGATGATAACACCCGACGCCTTCTTCTCAGGAGAAGAGATCATCGTCGCTGTCGGAAACAGACATATCCATCTTGCCGAAATTGCAGATATCCATATTGAAGGGGAGGCCTCCTCGGCTGCGGAGGTTGCTATTGAGATACGGGGTGACTCCGCACGCTTCAAACGGGTCGGTGAGATGATGACCGCCGGCTCGATCACCATCGAGGGTGATATCGGGATGCATTGTGGCAATTTTATGTCCGGGGGGAGTATCGAGATCCTGGGATCTGCTGACGGGTGGCTCGGCCGTGAGATGAAGGGGGGCGAGATCATCTGCCATGGAGATGCGGGAGAGTATTGTGGTGCCGGATACCGTGGCGGCCGCAAGGGGATGAGAGGCGGATCGATCGAGGTGGTCGGATCGGTCGGAGACTTTGCATGCGAGCATATCGCCGGTGGTGAGGTGATCATCCGCGGGAATACCGGTGATTACCCGTGTGCTGAGATGAAAGGTGGCACGGTGATGATACTTGGCGACTGCAGCCGGGTATGCGCAAATATGTCAGCCGGTACATGCTATGTCTATGGATATGCGGATGAGATGATCCCGACCTTCGAGCGGATCGGCTGTGTCGATCGGGACGGCCTCCAGCTCCATCATTTTAAGGGAGATGTCGCCAACCGGGGCCATGGCGATCTCTATGTTGCCAGGTACGGGTATCTGAGCTGAGTTCAGGTTGGAATATGCGCCTTCACCCACCGGGCATAGGTGGTGCGAAGGCGGGCGATCTCCTCATCGGTCAGCTCATCCCTGCTCGCCCTCTTCAGGTACTCTTCAAGCCTGCCGATGAGATCTTCAGCCTCTTCATAGCTCTGCACCTCAAGGTAGACCGGTGCCCGTGCTCCGCTGATGATCTCGCCACAGACCGGGCAGAGCCGCCACCGCTGAAGATGATCGATATAGGTAAATGACCGGCACCCCGGACACCGGATTACATGGTACATGCGTACCCGGTTGTCTGCGGATTTAAGCATAAAGGTATCGGAGAGGCGGACGATCACCATCCCCCCAAGCGGATCAGAAGGAGACCTGAACCAAAAGGTATTCCCCAGACGGTATGGTGAGGGGGCTCTCTTCGTATCATCGCGGATAAACACAATTGCGAATCTTAATCTGGACCAACACAGAAGAGAAGATCTCATGTCTGTCGAAGTCATCGGGGTTGAAGGACTCCCCATTATCCAGCCGGGGGACAATCTGGCCCGGCTCATCTGCGAAGCGATCAGCGTACAGGACGGCGACATCCTCTGTGTTGCAAGCTCTGTCTATTCCAAGTCGGTTGGCACTATACGGCATCTCTCAACCGTCACACCAACAGATGAGGCGATCAGGATCGGAGCGATCACCCATGAGGAGCCAGCATTTGTTCAGGCAGTCCTTGATGCATCCGAGGAGATCATCATCGATGCACCATTCATTCATCCTCTCCCGACTTCGATCAGGCCATATCGGAGTGCGGGCGGGTGTTGACCATAGCAATGTCGAAGACGGGATCGTCATTCTTCTGCCAGAGGATCCGATGGCAGCCGCAGCATCACTGAGGGATGAGATCCTGGCAACGACCGGGATGACTGTACGCGTCATCCTCACCGACACCTGTGGGCGGGCATTCCGGCGGGGCCAGACCGGCCATGCCATAGGATGGAGCGGTATGACAGCAATACGCGACTTCCGTGGCGATCATGATCTCTTCGGGCATGAACTGCTCATCACCGAAGAAGCGGTCGTCGATGAGATAGCAGGATTTGCAAACTTCATGATGGGAGAGAGTAATAAAGGCGTTCCTGCCGTCATCTTCAGAAACATGGAAACCTGGAAGGGGCATGATATGCTCTACTTCAAGGAAAAAGAAGATCTCATCCGGGAGGCATTGAGAGAATGCCGGGAAAACAGGTTAGTATAGGAGGTTTAGGATATAGATGAATACTGCAATGCCAATCGTTGCCGCAAAAACGGTCTTTGGGTTAATAGTGATGGCTCGTCGGTCTTCGCTGTCGTAGTACGTGACAAGACCTGCTGATGAAATCATTCTCCCGCCTTTCTTCTTTGCCATGCTCAATGGTTTCTCATTGCCTATATATAAAAGGGAGGTCAATGGATAGCTATGGAGTCTGAACGCTCCCTTGAAGGGCTTGCATTTCTGGAGGATGACCTGGAACCACGGCATGTTCGCATACATCTTGAGGAAGGATCCATCCGGACCATCGAGGAGACCAGGACCTCCCCCTGCCGGTATATACTCCCCGCGCTCTTCAATGCACACACGCATATCGGCGATACGGTTGCGATGGATATTCCCATAACCGGGGATCTTGCATCCATTGTCGCACCTCCTGACGGCCTCAAACACCGTATCCTTCGCGCAACAGATCAGGGAACACTCACCACTGCGATGCGTTCGACGATGGAATATATGGAGCGATCCGGTATAGCAGGGTTTGCCGACTTCCGGGAAGGTGGTCCGCCCGGTGTCAGTGCCCTGAAGGAGGCGGCGGTGGGTCTTGGGATCCGCCCCCTCATTCTCGGACGGGATGGTGGGGAGGTGCATGGAGATGGTCTTGGAATAAGCAGTGTTCGTGATATCCGGGATTATGAGAGGCAGATAGATGAGGCGCGGAGAAATGGGAAGCTCATTGCCATCCACGCAGGGGAACGGGACCATCACGATATTGAAGGGGCGCTCTCCTGTGACCCCGATCTTCTCATTCACTGCACTCATGCGAGAGAACGGGATCTCCGGGAGTGTGCTGACAGGGGGATCCCGATTGCCATCTGCCCACGCTCAAACTGGGTGCTCGGTGTGACAGAATCTCCCGCCGCGCCCCCTGTTGAAAGGATGATTGAGCTTGGATGCACCGTCTTCCTTGGGACTGATAATGCAATGTTCGTCCAGCCCGATCTCTGGGGCGAGATGGCATTCCTCTCTGTGATCACCTCTGTACCTGCGCGGGAGATCCTCAGGATGGGGATAGCCGGATCAGTGCTTCCGGGCTCCGGGTATCGCATTTCTGAAGGTCAGAAGAGCCCGATCATTCTGATTGATGCAGAGCAGTCGAACCTCAGGTACTCACGTGACCCTCACCGGACCATCGTCTCACGCGGGGGATCTGATCATCCCAAGAGGATTCTTTTTTAATTGATCAGTACCAAATATACTAGAACTTATTTTGGTGATACCATGTTTCACAAGCTACTGGTCGCCATAGATGGCTCAGAGATCAGCATGAACGTCCTTGATCAGGCCATCGATATGGCCCGCGGATGGAAGGCGGAACTTCATGCTGTGTATATCATAGAGACCGGCCTCATCTCGTCGGTACCGATGGATAACACCTGGGAAGTCATCTATAGCCTCCTTGAACAGGAAGGAGAGAGACTCCTTGATATTGCAGAGAAGAAAGCGCAGGATGCAGGTATATCCCTGAAAAAGCACCTTCTCTCGGGTCATGCAGGCAACGAGATCATCAATACTGCAGAGGCAGAAGATGTTGATCTGATCATTGTTGGATCACGTGGCAAATCCCAGATTGATCGCCTCTTAATTGGAAGCGTATCAGCTCATGTGGTCAAATACAGCACTATTTCAACTATGGTGGTGAGAGTATAAGCGTGATGCTTGTTCGTGACTACATGACAAAGAATGTGGTCACTGCTGATACTCCGGCAAATCGGGATGAGATCCTGAAGATCCTCAAGAGGACCGGAATCAGTGGTGTCCCTGTAATGAAGGATGGCACACTCATCGGGCTCATTACAAGAAAGGATCTCCTCAGAAGTCCTCATGAATCGCAGATCGCACTCCTGATGAGTCATGATCCAATCACAATCTCACCGGATGCGACCCTCAGAGAAGCAGCGGAGATTATCATAAATAACAATATCCGCCGTCTCCCTGTCGTTGAGGATGGGAAACTCATCGGACTCATCAGTGTCGCCGATCTCGTTGGTGCTGTTGCACAGCTCAAAATTACCGACGAAATTCGGCAGCACTTTGTTTCAAAGACGTTTGCTCTCTGGAATGAGACACCCCTCACGGTTGTCGGCCGGATTATGGAGATCGGGCATGCTGATGCCATCCCAATCCTTGACTCGGAAAATAAGCTTGATGGTATCATCACCGAACGCGATCTCATCCGATGCTCCTGCATCGAAGATGATGTTGAGATCAGTGACTTCTCGAATGGAACCGATGATGATGAATGGACCTGGGAGAGCATCCGCGACATGCATGTCATCTCCTATGGGATCTCACGTATTCAACTGCCAGATAAACCTGTCAAGCTTGCAATGGTGAAGAAGGTAATTGCTGTTCCGGTGAATGCCGGGGTGAGTGAATGTGCACTGAAGATGAAGAGGGGCAGAGTTGACCAGCTTCCTGTCGTCAACGGAGATAAGCGGCTTGTCTCCATGCTCTTTGATCGCGACCTGATCAAAGTCCTGCTCAATGACAAGCCA
>SL_3KL_010_SEDDRAFT_10002653_pt1 | contig 16325 bp, 12 predicted proteins | sample SodLakKL_010_SED_2_FD_10381 | JGI IMG/M metagenome (IMG submission 10381) | reverse complement strand
TTTACCTTGTCGAAACCGGTTTCCAGCACACTCTCCACACTTAAGAGGGTGAGTACGGTCTTGTCTTTGTGGTGGGTGATCAGATGCCCCTTTTGGGCAAGTTTGCGGGTATACAACGAGTGGGGCTGGAAATAGACCACCGTCATGTACGAAATGGACGACACCAGGATGAGGGGAATAAACAACTCATACCCCCCGGTAATCTCGGCGATCAGAAAGATGGCCGTAAGGGGGGCGTGGATTACCCCCGCAATTAGGCCGGCCATGCCCACCAGCGAAAAATTGTGTTCCGAAATGCGCCAGTTGCCAAACAGGTTAAACAGCCTCGAAAAGATAAAGCCGGTAAAGGCCCCCATGAAGAGGCTGGGGGCAAACACCCCACCGATGCCGCCGGCCCCGGTGGTCAGGGAGGTGGCAATGGCCTTGAAAAAAAGCACCAGCACCATGAAGCCCACGAACACCAGGCCGGTGTGGTCTACCAGATGTCCGAAAATGCTCTCGTCGAGCAGCTGTTCGGGCCTGCCCGTCAACATGCTGCGCATGGTATAATATCCCTCACCGAACAATGGGGGGAACAAAAAGATCAGCATCCCCAGCAAACTCCCCCCATAAAGCACCCGGGTGTAGGGATCGTCGATTTTATGCACCCGCGATTCGACCCTGGAGTTCATCCAGGTAAAATACAGCGACACAAGGCCGGTAACCACCCCCAGCAGGATGTAGACAGGGATATGCCCGTAATTGAAAGGATCTTTGAGGGTGAAATAGAACTCGATGCCCTCTCCAAGGAAAATGGTCGAAAAAATAGTGGCCACCACCGTGGCCAGCAGCAGTGGGATGATGGAGGCCATGGTCAGGTCGAGCATCAATACCTCCAGGGCAAAGATCAGCCCGGCAATGGGGGCCTTGAAGATAGCGGCAATGGCTGCTGCAGCCCCGCATCCGATCAGCAGGTTGGTGCGGCGGAACCCCAGCCTGCTGGCCTGTGCAACATTCGACCCGATGGCCGCCCCGGTAAAAACGATGGGGGCCTCCATCCCTACCGAACCCCCGAACCCTCCCGTAAAGGTGCAGGCAACAATAGAAGAGTAGGTATTGTGGAGTTTGATAACCCCCTTGTTGCGCGAAATGGCATGCAATATCCTGGAAACCCCGTGACTGATGTCGGCTTTTACAACCCGCCTCACATACACCACGGTGATCAGAATGCCGATTAAGGGAAATACCAGAAACAACCAGTTGCCCAGGTGGGCGCCGGGCACGCTGCGCACCCAGCCCTCCAGGTAGTGCACCGAGGTTTTCAGCACCACGGCGGCAATGGCAGCCAAAACGCCGATGATGACACTGAGTATCAATATTAGCTGCTTCTCGCTGATGTATTTCATCCGCAAGAGCAGGAAACGCTCGAGCATGCTTCGTTTTTCCATTACGCGATCAAAAATACATGATTCCCCTTATCCCGTGACGGCAGGTCTTAAAAAAAACAGGGAGAAGCTCAATCGGTCTATGGTTCGTTTTTTCCGCCCTTGAAATGTGCCCTGAGTATTTTCGCCCTGGCCGGACCCACCGCCTTCTCCAGTTGCTCCAGGGAAGCCTGTCTGATCCCTGCCACCGAGCCAAACTCCTTCAGCAGCCGCTGAATACTGGCCGGCCCGATGCCCCTGATCGCGGGCAATTCCGACTGCAAACTGGATTTCTGCCGCCGCGAACGGTGGTGGGCAATGCCAAAACGGTGGGCCTCGTCGCGCAGTTGCTGTATCACCCTCAGGGTCTCCGACTTTTTGTCGATGTACAGGGGGATGGGATCGCCCGGGAAATAGATCTCCTCCAGCCTCTTGGCGATGCCGATCACCGGTATCTGCTGCCGCAGACCCAGCCTGTCGAGGGCCTTGATGGCAGAGCTGAGCTGGCCCTTGCCCCCGTCGACCACCACCAGCCGGGGCAAGGGCTTTTGCTCCAGGCTGAGCCGGAGGTAGCGCCGGTACACCGCTTCCTCCATCGAGGCATAATCGTCGGGGCCCTCCACGCTGCGGATGATAAAGTGGCGATAATCTTTCTTGCTAGGACGGACCTGCCTGAATACCACCATGGCCGCCACAGCCTGATTGCCCTGGGTATTACTTACATCGAAACCCTCCATGTAATCGGGCAGTGCGGGCAGGCCCAGGTCTTTCTGCATCTGCGTCATGATCCGGCGGGCATGCCTGTCGGGATCCACCAGTTCCTGGCGTTTTTTCTTTTCCAGGCGGTAATACCTGACGTTCCGTTCGGAGAGCTCCAGCAGTTTTTTCTTATCGCCCCGCTGGGGCACCACAAAACGCACTCCGGGGATGGTGGTGGGAGGCCTCAGGGGGACGATGATCTCGGGCGATGAGCTCTGAAGCTGTTGCCTGAGCTCTGCAATGGCAATATCCAGGAGCCTGGCATCGCTTTCGTCCAGTTTTTTCTTGATTTCCAGGGCGTGCGACTGAATGATGGCCCCGCTGACCACACGCAAAAAGTTCACATAGGCATGAGCCTGGTCGCTGACGATAGAAACCACATCCACATTGCTGAGGCTGGGGCTGACCACGGTCGACCGGCTCTGGAAGTTTTCCAGAAGCCGGATCTTTTCCTTGACCATATCGGCTTTTTCAAAGTCGTAGGCGGCGGCCAGCTCCTTCATCAGCCGCCTGAGTTCTGCAAGTACCGTTCCCAGGTTGCCTTTGAGTATCTGTTCGATCCGGCGGATGGTGTCCAGGTAATCGGCTTCGTCCTGCAGCCCCTCGCAGGGGCCCTTGCAGTTTTTCAGATGGTATTCGAGGCATCGGCTGAACTTGCCGGCAGCGATGTTTTCGGGAGTCAGGTCGAGGCGGCAGGTACGGTATTGGAATAGCCGGCGGATCAGGTCGAGCAGGGCGTTCATCATCCTGCCCGAGGCATAGGGCCCGTAATAGTTGCTGCCGTCCCTGACCAGGTTCCTGGTGGAAAAGATCCTCGGGAAGGGCTCATTTTTTATGCAGATCCAGGGGAAGGTCTTGTCGTCCTTAAGCAGTACATTGTAACGGGGCTGGTATTTTTTGATGAGGTTGTTCTCGAGCAGCAGCGCATCCAGTTCGGTGTCCACCACGATATGCCGGATGTCGGCAATGCGCCGGATCATTAGCCGGACCCTGGCGCTGTCGTGGCTTTCGCGCCCGAAATAGGAAGAGACCCTCTTTTTGAGGTTTTTGGCCTTCCCGATATAGATTACCTTTTCGTCCTTGTCGTAAAACTGGTATACACCGGGTTTGCCCGGAAGAGTGCGGACAAGCGGTTCAAGCCGGTTCCGGTAAATATCGTCTTTTTTTCCCTGCATCCTTACACAAACGAAGCCTGTAGCAAAGTTGGTGAATTTTTCCCATATGCCCACCCAGGCTTCAGCTTATTGCCGATGCCCGGACTGCTTTTCGGGGAGGTATTTCCAGTAACGCCTGGGCATGGCTGCCTTCATCTGCCGCTGATTGGGCCTTTGGGCGATGCTGACCGAATGATAATAATGTTGCCAGAGGCGACAGTAGTGTTCTTCGTCATCAGCAACGGCAGCAGGGGGCAATGTTCCGTCCGATAAACTGAATGCTTTGTTTTCAAGCACCACATCATGGCTCTTTTTGCCGTCGTACCAAATGCCACGGTTGCGCCTGGCATCGTAAATCACCCAGGGCCGCGCAGCATAGCGCCCCCTGAAGTGGGGGATCAGCAGATCCACAATGTCGTTGTCGGGATCGATAAGGGCAAACCAAAACCCATCAGCGGTTTTGCGGAAACGCACAAAACCGTGAAAACGGTGAACTTCCCGCTTTACCCGTCGTGCTGCCTGCAATACATCCCATACATCGGGGTCGAGCATGTTGCGGCAAAAACTGCCGTCGGGGCAATCGAACAATCTGCAGAGGTAGCGCCAGATCAGCAAGAGGACATCCTCCTGCCCGCTGCGAAATGCCAGTTTCAGCATGCAGGCATTTTTTGCCCCCGACCGCTTTGCCACCCCCAGGTCTACACGGGCAGCCAGTGCCGGGTCGGCAGGCGCATGCCTCAATTGCTCCAGCAAAGGGATCTGCTGGCCGGCATTGGCTGCCAGAAAGCGGGAAGGTTCCGTTTTGTCGCGAAAAGCCATGAACACCGCGGTATAGAACCCCTCCAGGCTCCCGTCAAAAACATAGGCCACTTTTTCGCGGTTTGGCTTCATTTGGTGGTTCTCCTTCTTTAAAATAATGCGAGTTGCCTGCCCTGCCCCTCCCCTTTTTTCAGCAGCCGCTGTTTGATCTGTTCGGGGTAGAGCGAGGCGGCCGCTGCGGGCAGCTCGCGGCAGCAGATAAAATACCTGGCGCGGTTCAGGGCAACCCCCATGCGCTTCAGCTGAGACAACCCGATGTGTCCGTGGCGGCGGTTGGCCATGATGATCCTGGCCGACCTCACCCCGATACCCGGCACCCTCAGTATGAGTTCGTAGGGCGCCTTGTCCAGGTCGACCGGGAACAGCTGGGGGTTGCGCAGGGCATGGGCCAGCTTGGGATCCAGTTGGAGGTCGAGCTGGCTGTTCTTTTCGTCCAGGATCTCATCGAAGCGAAAATGATAGAAACGCATCAGCCAATCGGCCTGGTAGAGGCGGTTTTCCCTTACCAGGGGAGGCTTCTGCAATGCGGGCAAACGCGCATCGTGGCTGTTTACCGGCATAAAGCCCGAATAATATACCCGTTTGAGCTGTTGCTGCCGGTACAGGCCCGAGGCCAGTTTGAGAATGGTGAAATCGGTTTCGGGGGTGGCACCCACAATCAGCTGGGTACTCTGACCAGCCGGGGCAAACCGGGGGGCTTTCGGATGTTTCTTTCGCTCCTGCCGGCTGATGCCCGCCTCCCGGTTTATCTGGTCCATGGGACGGAATACACTGGAAAAATTTTTCTCGGGTGCCAGGCGTATAAGCTGCTGCTCGGTGGGGATCTCGATGTTCACGCTCAGGCGGTCGGCCAGCAGCCCAGCCTCCTGCACCAGCAGAGGATCGGCCCCGGGAATGGTTTTCATGTGGATGTATCCGCCAAAACGGTATTGCTGTCTGAGGATGCGCACCACCTCGTTGAGGCGCTCCATGGTATGATCGGGGCTGACCATCACCCCCGAACTCAGGAAAAGGCCTTCGATGTAATTGCGCCGGTAAAACTCCCCGGTGAGCCCGGCCAGCTCCTTTGCCGTAAAGGCCGCACGGGGCCTGTCGTTGCTGCGGCGGTTAACGCAATAGGCGCAGTCGTAAATGCAATGATTGGTAAAAAGGATCTTCAGCAGAGAAATGCAGCGTCCGTCTTCGGTAAAGGAATGGCATATCCCGGCACTCCGGGTCGAACCCCCGCCCCCACTGCTGCCACTCGACGAACAGGACACATCGTATTTGGCTGCATCGGCCAGCACCCGGAGCTTTTGCAATACCTTTTCCTTCATAACGCGGAGGCCGTGATTAGTTTTTGATCAAAACCCACGTCCAAAATATAGGAAAAGTTTTCCGGCCGGCAATATTTTCAGGCTCAGCGTTCGATCGAATACCTCAGGCCCAGGTAAAACTTACGTCCCATCAGCGGACCCCAGATCATGCTGCCGTCAAATCCTTCGTCGAAAGGGTTGTGGGGGTTGAGGATGGGGTCTTTCTGGACGAAATCTGTCAGGTTCTCCCCCCCCAGGTAGATATCCATGCTCCTCCAGCGATAGGTAACCTGGGCATTGACCAGGGTATAGGCCGGTGAGTGCGTCGCCATGCCGTGTTCGCCTGGCAGATCGGGAAGCTGTTGGCCGCGCATGTCGGGAATCCGGCTTTTTCCGCTGAACTGCGAGGTGAGGTCGACCTGCCAGTTGTTGCGGGGGGTGGCCCAGGAAGCGGAGACCATGCCACGGTAACGGTTTACAAAGGGTTTGGCCCGTAACTCGTCGCCAATGGTGGCTTTTACATCCGAATGGCGGTAGGCGGCCGTCACCTCCAGAAAGCGGATGGGTTCCACATTGAGTTCGAGCTGGTAGTTGTTGGCGTATGAATCCCCGCTTAGGTTGGAAAAGACTGCCTTGCCCGGATCGCTGTCCACATCCACGATCAGCTGATTGACAAAATCCGTCCGATAGGCTTCGGCCACCACAGAGGCCTCGTTGCCGAAAAGCCGGAAACGGCGGGTGATGCTGCCCCCGTAATTCCAGGCCTCTTCGGGCCGGATCTCTTCGGTTACCACAATGCGGCGGTTGCTAACCAGCAAACCGGTGTTTTCGGCAATGGGGTTGGGAACCCGGTAACCCTTGCCTGCCGAGGCCCTGATGGTGGTGTACTCGTTGAGGTTAAAGTGCAGATGCGACCTGGGCGTAAGGAAAGTACCATAGAGGTTGTGGCGGTCGGCGCGGAAGGCCAGAATGGCCGTGAAACGTTCGTGGGTATGGTAGGTGTATTCGAAAAAAGCCCCGGGTACCGACTCCCGGCGATCGAATACCGAATCGTTGAGAGCCTCGGAGTAATCGTCGAGAAGATAGCTCAGCCCGGTAACGAATTTGTGGTCGGGGTTGCCGATCGAATTGGTATACAGCAGGCTGGCATACATTGTATTTTGCTGCCCGTTGTAGGGGCGCTGACCATAATGCGACTCATGGTCGTGGTGGGTAAACTGCAACTGGGTGCCAATGCTGGCATCGGGTTTTTCGGGCAGATAAAAACCGGTACGGGCAAATGCCTGAAAGCGGGTGGTGTTAACCCCGAAACCATAATACTGCCCGGAGCCGAAATCGGCGCCGTTCTCAAAAAAACCGGTTTGCCCTCCCTCGCGGTTTTCCTGCATTACATTGAAGCCAAACTGCGAATCCATCACTCCATGCCTGTCGTAACGGTAGCGGTTCATCACATTGTATTTCCTTACCAGGGGGTGATCGAGAAAGGAGTTGTGGTTGTGGTCGATCTGGTTATCGAACACCTCTCCGTGAGCCAATATCATGGTCGACCAGTTGTGGCTGAGGTCAAATGCCGCTGTGAGGGAGGATTCCAGGCGGCCATCGTTGCTGGCAAAGGCATTGTAGTGGAATCTTTCGGTTCCTTCGGGCTTTTTCAGCTCCACGTTGATCTGCCCGGTAAGCGATTCGTAGCCATTGACCACACTGGCAGACCCTTTCGAAATGCTGATGGATTCCATCCAGGGGCCGGGGATGTAAGTCAGGCCGAAGGGCTGGCCCAGTCCGCGCACCGACGGGATGTTCTCGGTCATGATCTGGCTGTAAATGCCAGCCAGGCCGAGCATCTGGATTTGCTGGGCTCCCGATACGGCATCGCTGTACGACACATCGACCGAGACATTGGTCTCGAAGGCTTCCGACAGATTGCAGCAGGCGGCACGCTGAAGCTCGCTGGTGGTCAACACATTGGTGAGCAAAGGATCCATCGACGACACATGGGCACCTGGCCGGCGGCCTCTTACCTCCACCCCTTCCAGGTCCTGGGAGGCACGAAGTATGATCTCGAACTCCTCGTGCACCGAGTTCACCATCAGGGTGTCGCTGCGGTAACCGATGTAGCTGACCACGATCTGGTGCGGAAGTTCAACCGCCACATCCAGGAAAAAATGGCCGTTGGCATTGGTTGCTGTTCCCTTGGTTGTGCCCAGCCACACCACATTGGCCCCGGGAAGGGGTTCCAGGTGAACATGCTCGCCATGGGACACCTCCTCAAGGACGGCGCCGTGGATGCGGCCGGGCTGGCTCAGCAACAGCTTGGGGGCCAGCAGCAGGCCGATTAAAAGAAAGGTATACATTTTTGCACTCATAACTTATTCATTCTGTGGTTATTACAAAACAATAGGGCCGCCTCCAGGGCAGCGCGTCAAAAAACCAGAATGAATGCGTTACGAAATGACGAGTTGGTGGGCAAAGATCACAAATTCCCGCCCGACAAAGCGGGGCGGATCGGTATTGGTGGCCGTGCAGAGCGACAGTCCCGGCAGAACGCTTTCTTCAACGGCAACAACAGGGATCATGGGGGTCAGGGGGGCCACCGCAACGGGGTCGATCCTTATGCCCTGTTTTTCCTGCACCACCTGGTAGTCGTTTTTCAGGTATTCCACCTCCGACTCGCAGCAGCTTCCGCAGGCGTGACCGTGGACGTCCTCATCGCCGGGGCAGCAGTCGGACTGCAAGCCGTCGGAAAAGCCCGAAGGCAGATGGCAGGCCGCAGCGCCGGTGTGGTCGAGGTGAAACTGTTGGCAGTTTTCGGGAGCCAGCCCAATCAGGGCCTTGGTGGTGGTTTCGCAGGCCAGGCAGTGATGGATCAGCATACGGATCCCGGTGAAGGAAAGCAGGAACATGCTTGCCATCAGCAGGGCCAGTGATTGCAAAACCAGTCGTTTCATTGCAACAAAACTAAACATTTATATTAAAACGGGCAATACCTCCCCTGTCAGCAGGACTGCCCCGGATCCGTCATGCCCCATGGATTAATGTTCGTTGTGTACCCGGTTGTTTTTGAGCATTTCGGGCCTGCGGGGGTACACACAGCAATGGTGCAGGTTTTTATAGGTCTCTTCGTCGGTAAGGAAGTTCTCGGTGTCGTGCCCCGCTTTGGCGATGGCCCGCTCAATCTCTTCCTGGCTGGTGCGGTTGGGACGGTAGCGCACGCTGATCTTCTGGGCTTCTACGTCCCATGCGGCAAACCTGACCCCCCGTACTCCATAGGCCGCTTTTTCAATCCGGTCCTTGCACATGCCACACATGCCCAATACCGTAAAACTGGCTTCGCCGGGTGTATTGTCATCCACCGCCACTGCATTTACGGCCAGTGGAAGCATCATCATAATCGCCATCAGGGCAGAGATCAACATCATTGGGATACTTTTCATGTTCAAACGCTTTTTAAATTTATATCTATATATACAAATATAACAAATTGTCAGCATATACGATCAGCTGCCGGGGCCCCAAAACTGTTAAATCTCCTTAAAATCATCGCTGAAACCGGGAGCGGAATCATCAGGAGAGTCGAGCATCAGATTGAGGAAGGCCCATTGGTTGGCGATCCTGGTAAGCGTAATCATGGCCACGATGCTGTGTTTGCCTTCCGAAAAGGTGCGGCGTTCGTACAGGTCGCGGACGGCCTGCCGGCTTTCCTCGTCGGGGGCCTGTTCAATACGGCTTTTGCGGATGGCCGGCCAGGAGGGGTCTACCTCAAAGGCACCGAACGTAAAGATCCGCGACACCACATGGCCTTCCTTCACCAGGATGTCTGCCTCCAGCATCACATCGACAAATTCGCTGCCTCCCAGTTCGTCAAAGAAATGGTCGGCATAGTTCACCTCGACTACCTCAACCAGCCCTCGGTACGCCGGCAGGTTGAAGTGATTGACCAGGGCCTGGTGCGCAGCCCCTACCGGAGGCCTTTCGGTGCGCTGGCATGAGGAGGCCAGCATAAGCAGGGCTGTTGCGGCCAGCATGAATTTACGGTAAACGGGGCTCACAGTCATGGGTGGATTTTATTTCGACACTGCAAAAATAAAGGAACTGCTTAAATAAAAAAAGTCCGTTTATCGCTTTGGATAAACGGACCCTGGTAGTAGCGGGGGCAAGATTCGAACTTGCGACCTTCGGGTTATGAGCCCGACGAGCTACCTCTGCTCCACCCCGCAGTGTTATTCAGTGGGCAAAGATAATGGTTTTTATCTCCCCGGCCAAATCTTTACGGGTAATTATGCAGAAAAGGCCTAACTTTGCAGAACTTAGGCATCCAAAGGGCCACAACAGGACAATCCCCCGCATACCCAATCAGCTATTCCCATGCACAAGGCAGGCTTTGTAAACATCATCGGCAACCCCAACGTAGGGAAATCGACCCTGATGAACGCTTTGTTGGGCGAAAGGATCTCCATTATCACCCCGAAGGCCCAGACCACCCGTCACCGCATCCTGGGCATTGCCAACGGCGATGATTACCAGGTGGTATTCTCCGATACCCCCGGGGTGCTCGACCCCCATTACAAGCTGCAGGAACAGATGATGCAGTTCGTAAAGGGCGCCCTGGAAGATGCCGACCTCTTTGTGGTGCTTACCGACATCAGGGAAGATTTTGCCCATCCGGGCATCATCCGGCGCATCGAAAACCAGGGGGTACCGGTCCTGCTGCTGATCAACAAGATCGATCTGTCCAATCAGCAGGAAGTGGTGCTCAAGGCCGAACAGTGGAAAAAGCAGCACCGCGGCTGGCATGTGCTGCCCATTTCGGCCCTGGTGGGTTATAATGTGGATGCAGTATTTAAGAAGATCCTTGAACTCCTGCCCGAGTCACCTCCATTTTATCCGAAAGACGAGCTCACCGACAAACCGGTCCGGTTTTTTGTGGCCGAGATGGTGCGCGAGAGGGTGTTGATGAATTACCAGCAGGAGATCCCCTATTCGGTAGAGGTCGAAGTGGAGTCGTTCAAGGAAGAGCCCAACATCGTAAACATACGCTGCATCATTCACGTGGCCAGAGACAGCCAGAAAGGCATCATCATCGGCCACCGTGGCAGCGCCCTGAAAAAGGTGGGCACCGAGGCCCGAAAGGAGATCGAAGCCTTTTTGGGCAAAAAAGTATTTCTGGAGCTCCATGTCAAGGTTTCCAAAAACTGGCGGGAAGACGACAGGCAACTCAGGCGCTTCGGTTACCGTTGAGCATTCGTCCATCATGCCATTCATTCATCAGATCAATAAAACAAGCTGACCCCCCATGCCGAATATTGTCGCACTTGTCGGAAGGCCCAATGTGGGCAAATCCACTCTGTTCAACCGGTTCACCAAACGCCGCATGGCCATTGTCGATCCAACTGCGGGAGTTACCCGCGACCGTCACTACGGCCAATCGGACTGGAACGGAGTTGAATTTTCGGTAATCGATACCGGGGGCTATGTACAGGGCTCGGGAGATGTTTTTGAACAGAACATCCGCACCCAGGTCGAGATCGCCATGGAGGAAGCCTCGGTAATCCTTTTCCTTGTCGATGCCATGGAGGGGGTTACCCCCATGGACAAGGAAGTGGCCGATATGCTCAGGCGCAGCGGCAAAAAGACCTTTTTGGTGGCCAACAAGGCCGATAATAGCCAGCTCATGGCGCTGTCGGCCATTTTCTACGAACTGGGAGCCGAAAAGGTATACCCCGTATCGGCCATCACCGGCAGCGGCACCGGCGACCTGCTCGACGACGTGGTGGTTGCCCTCGACCGCATTTCGCCCGATGAAACCCAGGAAGACATTCCGCGTTTTGCGGTGGTGGGGCGCCCGAATGTGGGCAAGTCGTCGCTGATCAACGCCCTGCTGGGCCATGACCGCAACATCGTTACCGATATCCCGGGCACTACCCGTGATTCCATTTACACCAGGTACACCGGATTCGGATTTGACTTCTACCTGGTAGACACCGCCGGACTGAGGAAAAAGGGCAAGGTGACCGAAAACATCGAATTCTATTCGGTGATGCGTTCGGTACGGGCCATTGAGAGCGCCGATGTGTGCTTGCTGATGGTCGATGCCACACAGCCGTTTGAGGCCCAGGACCTGAATATTTTTACCCTGGCCACACGAAACCGCAAAGGGATCCTGATCCTGGTTAACAAATGGGACCTGGTGGAAAAAGACCACCAGTCGGTCAAGCTTTTCGAACAGCAGATTCGCGAAAAGACCGCCCCCTTCACCGATATTCCCATAATCTTCACCTCCGTGCCGGGCAAACAACGCCTGGTAAAGGCCATGGAGAAAGCCCTCGAAGTATATCGCAACCGCCAGCGCAGGATCCCCACCAGCAAGCTCAACGAAACCCTGCTGCCCCTGATCGAAAAGACCCCGCCCCCTGCCCTGAAGGGCAAGTACATCCGCATCAAATACGTTACCCAGCTGCCAACCCATTACCCGGCCTTTGCCTTCTTTTGCAATTTACCCCAATACGTCAGGGAGCCCTACTACCGTTTCATGGAAAACCAGATACGAAGCCACTGGGACTTTACCGGAGCGCCCATGAATATCTACTTCAGAAAAAAATAAATGCCGGCATGCACAGCGAGCAAGCCCCCCGGATTGATAAATGGCTCTGGGCCGTCAGGGCCTTTAAGACCCGCAGCATGGCAAGCCATGCCTGCCGCGCCGGAAAGGTTAAAGTAGAAGGCCAGGCCGTTAAGCCTTCCCGTGAGGTACAGCCCGGCATGGAGATCAGTGTGCAAACGGGCCCCATCAAACGCATCCTGAAGGTGAGCGCCCTGCTTCACAACCGTGTTGGTGCCAAACTGGCCGGGCAATACATGCAGGACCTCACCCCCCCGGAGGAATACCGCAAACTGGAGTTGCTGCGCAAACAGCAGGAGCTCCACTATCAGGGCAAGGGACGGCCCACCAAGAAAGACAGGCGCGACATGGACCAGTGGTTCGACTGGGAATGACCTGCGGTTTCTTATAGTAAGCAATGCAAATAACCGTTCACGGGGAATCCGCCATTTGATTCCCCGCAAAGGGTTGCCTTATCATACCCCGGCCCGGGTCGAATAAAAAAAATCATGTACTTTTGCTATTTCCCGGAATTATTCACCCCTAATAAAATCATTTATGAAAGACCTGAAGAAACATATCGAGACCAACGAAGACCGGCTGTTGGACGAATTGTTCGAATTTATCCGCATCCCCTCAGTCAGTTCAAAGGAGGCCCATAAGGCCGACATGTACAAAGCCACCGAATGGGTAAAGGAGAACCTGTTGAAAAAAGGAGCCGATAAGGCCGAAGTCTGCGAAACACAAGGTCATCCGGTTGTTTATGGCGAAAAGATCATCGACCCCGGCCTGCCCACCGTGCTCATATACGGGCATTACGATGTTCAGCCCCCCGAGCCCCTCGAGCTCTGGAAGAGCCCGCCCTTTGAACCCGAGATCAGAGACGGCAGGATCTATGCCCGGGGTGCAGACGACGACAAGGGCCAGATGTTCATGCATTTTGCCGCTTTTGAATACCTGGTGGAGACCGGTCAGCTGCCCTGCAATGTCAAATTCATGATAGAAGGAGAGGAAGAGATCGGCTCGCCCAGCCTGGGGCAGTTTTTGAAAGACAACCGCGAAAAACTGGCCGCTGATGTGATCCTGGTATCCGATACCTCGATGCTGGGCGCCGAAACTCCCTCCATCACCACCGGCCTCAGGGGGTTGTCTTTCTGCGAAGTGCATGTAACAGGACCCAACCGCGACCTCCATTCCGGACTTTTCGGCGGGGCCGTGGCCAATCCCGTCAATGTGCTCTGCGAGATGATCGGCAGCCTGATCGACGAAAACGGCCGCATTGCCGTCAAGGGGTTCTACGACGATGTGGAGGAATTATCCCCTGAAGAAAGGGAGGAAATGGGACGGGCCCCCTTCGATGACGAAAAATACAAAGAGGCCCTGGGGGTGGAAGAACTGGCAGGCGAAAAAGGCTACACCACCCTCGAAAGAACGGGCATCAGGCCAACCCTCGATGTCAATGGCATCTGGGGTGGCTACACCGGCGAAGGCGCAAAAACCGTACTGCCGTCCGAGGCCCACGCAAAAATCTCCATGCGGCTGGTACCCCACCAAAAATCCGAAAAGATCACCCGGCTGTTCAAAGACCACTTTTTATCCATTGCACCAAAAACGGTGAAAGTAACAGTAGACTTTTTGCACGGCGGCGAAGGCTATGTGAGCCCCACCGACACCCCGGCTTACCAGGCGGCCAGCAAAGCCTACGAAAAGACATACGGCATCAAGCCCATTCCATACAGAAGCGGGGGCAGTATTCCCATCATCTCACTGTTTGAACACACCCTGGGGATCAAGACCATTCTGATGGGCTTCGGCCTCGAATCCGATGCCATCCATTCGCCCAACGAGAACTACCCCCTTTCCCAGTTTTTCAGGGGAATTGAAACCATTCCTTACTTCTACCGGCACTTTGTCGAACTGCACAGGAAGTAAGCGATTGATATTCTGATTTTTTGCTGTTCCGGTAACGAAGTGGACCGCAAACTGGTCTTCGGCAAACGGAAGGAAGCCCCGGACAGGAACCTCGTTTTGCGGGATCAGGGCGGAGCCGCCCTGATCAACAAATGGTTCGTCAAAAACAACGGGAACTCTCCGGGGGGCCTTCCGGTTGCACGATCAGACCTGCTTCATCGACAGGGTAATGCGCTTACGGCCGGCATCCACCGCCACCACCCTGACCCTGACTTTCTGGTTCAGGCTTACCACCTCCGAAGGATCCCGCACGAAACGATCGGCCAGTTCGCTGATATGCACCAGCCCGTCCTGCCGGACTCCGATGTCGACAAAGGCGCCAAAGGCGGTGATGTTGGTCACAATGCCCGGCAACACCATGCCCTCCCGCAGATCGCCCGGGCTGTGCACCTTACTGTCGAATTCAAAGAATCCGTACGACTCCCGCGGATCCCTGCCGGGACGGGCCAGTTCATTCATGATATCGGTCAGGGTGGGCAGGCCGGTGGTTTCGGTCACATAATCGGCCAGGCGTATCCTCTGCCTTAAACCGGGGTCTTTCATCAGCTCAGCGATACCCACTCCCAGGCCGGCGGCCATTTGCCCGACCACCTCATAGCTTTCGGGATGCACAGCGCTTCTGTCGAGAGGATGCGCCGACTGCGACACCCGGATAAACCCGGCGGCCTGCTCAAAGGCCTTTGTCCCCAAACGGGGAACCTTCAGCAAATCATTTCTCGACCCAAAGGCCCCGTTCATATTCCGGTAGTCAACAATGGCAGCAGCCAGTGCCGGGCCAATGCCCGAAACATAGGAAAGCAGCTCCCTGCCTGCCGTATTGGCCTCCACCCCCACGGCATTCACACAACTCATCACCACATCGTCGAGGGCCTGCCTGAGCAGTTTCTGGTCGACATCGTGCTGATACTGACCTACACCGATCGCTTTGGGGTCGATCTTCACCAGCTCCGACAGCGGATCGGCCAGCCTGCGGCCAATACTGACAGCCCCCCGTACCGTGACATCATAGTCAGGAAACTCCTCCCGGGCCAGGTCGGAGGCCGAATAGACAGAGGCCCCGCTTTCATTGACCATTACGGCCACCACCTTGCGCTGGAAACGGATCTTTCTGATCAGGGTCTCGGTTTCCCTTCCCGCGGTGGCATTCCCGATGGCAATGGCGTCAATGCGGTAGGCATCCACCAGGCTTTGTATCTTTGAAATGGCCGGGCCGGTTCGCCCCTGGGGCGGATGGGGATAGATGGTTTCGTTGTGCAACAGCCGTCCCTCCTCATCAAGGCAAACCAGCTTGCAGCCAGTGCGGAAGCCAGGGTCGATGGCCAGGATGCGTTTTTGCCCGAGCGGAGGAGCCAGAAGCAGCTGCCGGAGGTTTTGGGCAAACACACCGATGGCTTTTTTGTCGGCCGCGGCTTTGAGTTTGCTTCTCAACTCGGTTTCCAGCGAAGGCAGCAACAACCTTTTCCAGGCATCCTCCAGAGCCAGGACAAGCTGCCCGGAGGCAGATCCGCTGCTCCTGACAAACAGCCTTTCGAGTATCTTCAGTGCATCCTCTTTGGGCAGGGCAATGCTCAGTTTCACCATGCCTTCCTTTTCTGCCCTGAACATGGCCAATACCCGGTGTGAGGGTGCCCTGAAGGCAGGTTCCGACCAATCAAAATAGCTGGTGTATTTCTCCCCCTCCTTCTCCTTTCCCTTGCCAACACGGCTATGCATAACCGCCTTGTTCTCCATGAGCCGCCTGAGCGCCGACCTGGCCCTGGCATCTTCGCTGGTCCATTCGGCCATGATGTCGCGGGCCCCCGAAAGGGCATCGGCCGTGGTTACCACCTCCTTTTCGGGATCAATGTATGCCCGGGCAAGGAGCTCCACATCATCCGGGGGCTGAGCCATCAGTTTGCGTGCCAGGGGTTCCAGCCCCCTGTCGACGGCAACACTGGCGCGGGTCTTGCGTTTTGGCCGGTAAGGCAGGTAAATATCTTCCAGCTCTGCCCGGGTGGTGGCACCCGCCAGGGCTTCCTCCAGGCCGGAGCTTAGATGGCCCTGATCCCCCAGAGATTTTAAGATCGCCTGCCGGCGCTTGTCGAGTTCTTCGAGTTGCAGCAGGGTGTCGCGTATGGTGGCGATCTGCACCTCGTCGAGGGCGCCGGTGACCTCCTTGCGATAGCGGGCGATGAAGGGAACCGTAGCGCCCGAACCCAAGAGGCGGGCCGTACTCATCACTCCCTTCGGGGGCAGCCCGGTGCGGGAGGCGGTCAGTTCGATGTGCTTCAGGGGGGTGGGTTCCATAGACGTTTATAAACAGGTTCGGCTGGTAAAGTCGAGGCGCAAC
>SL_3KL_010_SEDDRAFT_10002652_pt1 | contig 16328 bp, 11 predicted proteins | sample SodLakKL_010_SED_2_FD_10381 | JGI IMG/M metagenome (IMG submission 10381) | reverse complement strand
GCAGTCGGCCGTTAGTCCGCACTTCAGTGCTGACGCGATCCTCGGTGCAAGATCCCTGCCAACGGAGGATGCTCCGAATAAACCTATCTGAGGTTTTTCATCTTCGAAAAGTCCCCGTACTATGGCCGCATGAGGCAGTGTAAGGTAAGGATACAATCTATTGTCATCTGCAATATGAACAACGTCTGCCCCAAAGGGGAAAATCTGTTTCTCTATGCCTTTTATATCTGACCCTATTACAACTGCCTCAAGCTTGCATTTAAGACGATTTGCCAGTGAACGGCCTTTGGAAAGCAGTTCCAGACTGACTTCGGCAACCTGGCCATCTTCAATTTCACAATAAACAAAAATATTATGCATATGTAAATTAATTATTAAGATTCTTTATTAATGCTGTTAAGCATGGCTGAAGCAAGAAACTTCCCTACCCAATGGTATGATTTTCTATAAGTTCTTTCATCAGGCCTTCAATATCTTTATCGGTTGCAGAGAGCACCTTTGATTCCTTTGCAGTGAAGATAACATTCTCGATCTTCTTTACCTTGGTTGGAGATCCTGACAGACCAAGCTGCTGAACATCCGCACCAACGTCTTCTACGCTCCATTCTTCAATAAGAAGGTAGGGCCTGTCTTTCTGCAGCTGAAGGTAGTCCTCACTGGTATCCTGAAGTTCGCTCAGACTTCTTGCATGTTTATACTTAATTGTATATTTGGCATGCCTCGAGCGACATTCCGGTGCTGAACTATGGGCGGTAATCACCACTGGCATAGATGATGCAACTGTCTCAACACCCCTTTCAAGCCTGCGTTTAACGGATATCTCACCCTTTTTAAGTGATGTTATCTCTTCAGCATATGTAATCTGGGGAATACCAAGTTTTTCAGCAACTTGCGGACCTACCTGTGCTGTATCACCATCGATGGCCTGACGCCCTGCAATAACCAGGTGATAAGGAGCCAGTTTTTTAATGGCGAGTGATAAAGCGTACGAGGTGGCAAGAGTATCAGAACCGGCAAATTTCCGGTCGGTGACCACATACCCTTTATCGGCACCGCGATACATAGCCTCCCTTATAATTTCAGCAGCCCTTCCCGGTCCCATTGTTATAATGGTTATTGATGCATCAGGGTTATTATCTTTAACCCTAAGTGCAAGCTCAAGCGCATTCAGGTCCTCCGGATTGAATATCGCAGGCAGGGCAGCCCTGTTAACGGTACCATCTGCCTTCATCGCATCCTTCCCAACATTCCTGGTATCGGGAACCTGTTTGGCCAGTACAATAATTTTTAATCCCTTCATCTTTTTATGGTTCATTTTGAAAATTAAGTGACAAATATACATTAAATTTTTTCTGCGTAAAATTAGACACAGACGCATGAAATCCTCATCACATTAATTTCACTAATCGTTAAGTCCAAATCATGAGGATTCAATAGATTGAAAAACATAACACTCAATAGCCGTAATTGTAACATATTGTTAAGCAACAAAAAAATCAGACCTGAAAAGTATGAATATTCATGCATTCCTGCAATTAATTCAGGCAACTATTCCGGCACCTGCCTGCCCTTGATATAAATCGGGAAGATTGAGTATACTGCCTGCAAAGAAAAACCCGGTATCAAACCGGGTTCTCTTATCACAATTGTTTAGAAAAACAGTCAGGCCTGTGCCGAAGGGCCTCCAAAATTCATGGGCATTCCGGGATCTCCCTTGCCATCAACCTTTTTAATAGGACCATGAATTGACTCAAATTTCGATATATTTTCCTTCAACGCCATAAGCAACCTCTTGGCATGTTCCGGTGTTATAATTATCCTCGACTTTACCGCTGCTTTTGGGATTCCAGGCATAACCCTTACAAAATCCAGAACAAACTCTGAACTGGAATGGGTAATCACAGCCAGATTGGAATATGTACCCTGAGCAACTTCTTCTTTCAGTTCAATATTTATCTGGTTATGCTTTTTGGAATCTTCAGAATTACTCATGATATTCAAGTTTTATTGTTGTGCAATACCTGCGTCGCTTGGTACCTTTTCCTTTTCAGACATAAGAGAGTCATACTCCTCCTTTGAACCTACCACCAGCTTTGTATACTCTTTCTGTCCGGTTCCTGCAGGAATAAGGTGTCCAACAATTACATTCTCCTTCAATCCTTCAAGATGGTCAATCTTGCCATAAATAGCTGCTTCATTAAGCACTTTTGTTGTTTCCTGGAATGAAGCTGCCGAAATAAATGACTTGGTCTGCAATGCGGCCCTGGTAATCCCCTGCAGTACCTGACTGGATGTAGAAGGAATGGCATCCCTCGAAGTAACAAGTTTCATATCCTTTCTCTTGAGCATTGAGTTATCATCCCTTAGTTTACGGGCAGTTATTATCTGTCCCGCTTTAAGAGTTGTTGAATCTCCCGGATCAAGAACAACCTTTTTACCATAAATCCAGTCGTTTTCATCCATGAATGCCCACTTGTCTACCACCTGCTTTTCAAGGAACTTGGTATCACCAGGATCATCGATTGACACTTTCCTCATCATCTGCCTTACGATCACTTCAAAATGCTTGTCATTGATCTTCACACCCTGAAGCCTGTATACCTCCTGTACTTCATTTACAATATATTCCTGGACCTTGGTGGGCCCCTTTATCATAAGAATATCCTCAGGAGTAATCGCACCATCTGACAGAGAAATTCCTGCCTTCACATAATCGCTCTCCTGGACCAGTATCTGTTTTGCCAGGGGAATCAGGTATTTCTTGATCTCTCCTGTTTTGGACTTGATGCTAATTTCCCTGTTACCACGCTTAATCTTCCCGAATTGTACCTCACCGTCAATTTCGCTTACAACTGCCGGATTTGAGGGATTTCTTGCCTCAAACAGTTCGGTAACACGGGGCAAACCACCGGTAATATCGCCCGATTTTCCAACTGCCCTGGGGATCTTCACAATTATCTCACCGGCTTTTACTACTGAGTCGGCTGCAACAGAAACGTGCGACCCTACAGGAAGGTTATATGATTTAAGAGTTTCACCATCATCAGACAGGATCCTTATCATCGGGTTTTTAGACTTATCCCTGGTTTCGATAATGACCTTTTCTCTGAATCCGGTCTGCTCATCAGATTCCTCTTTATAAGTAACACCTTCAATCAATGCATCAAATTCAACCTTTCCGGTTGATTCGGTAATAATCACCGCATTGTAGGGATCCCACTCACAAACCAGGTCTCCTTTCTTCACTTCCGCACCATTCTTAACATATAGCTTTGAGCCGTAGGGTATATTCTGGCTTGTAAGAGCAATATTTGTGTTCTTATCAATAATCCGCAATTCAGCAAGCCTGCTTATTACGATATCTATCTTATTTCCAAGTTCGTCAAACCTTTCGACGGTGCGCAGTTCATCTACCTCCATAATACCATCGTAGCGGGCAAGAATACTGGACTCAGCAGCAATATTGGAAGCCGTACCACCAACGTGGAAAGTTCGCAGGGTAAGCTGTGTACCTGGCTCACCTATGGATTGGGCGGCTATAACACCAACTGCTTCACCAATCTGGACCATTTTACCAGTAGCAAGGCTACGCCCGTAACATTTTGCGCAGACTCCCTTCTTTGATTCACAAGTCAGTACCGACCTTATCTCCACCTGCTCAATCGGTGATTCCTCAATTACTGAAGTTATCTCCTCGGTAAGCTCCTCTCCGGCAGCAACAATAAGATCGGCAGTTGAAGGATGGTAAACATCATGAACCGTTGTCCTTCCAAGAATCCTTTCGTACAGTGATTCAACAACATCCTCATTGTTTTTTATTGCCGTAGCCTGCAACCCTCGTAATGTTCCGCAATCCGGTTCAGATACAATCACATCCTGCGAGACATCAACCAGTCGCCGGGTCAGATAACCCGCATCTGCAGTTTTAAGAGCTGTATCGGCAAGACCTTTCCTTGCACCGTGAGTCGATATAAAGTACTCAAGAACAGATAATCCTTCCTTAAAGTTTGAAAGAATAGGGTTTTCTATAATTTCTGACCCGGAAGCACCTGATTTCTGAGGCTTGGCCATCAAACCTCTCATCCCGGACAGCTGGCGGATCTGTTCTTTTGATCCTCTTGCGCCTGAATCAAGCATCATATAAACAGAGTTGAATCCCTGCTGATCGGCAATCAACTGCTTCATCAGCGTCTGTGTTAGCTTCGCATTTATATGGGTCCAGATATCTATAATCTGGTTATACCTTTCATTGTTGGTAATGAACCCCATATTATAGTTATTGAACACCTCTTCAACCTGGGCATACCCCTCATTAATAAGCTCCATCTTCTGGTCAGGAACAATAACATCATCAAGGTTGAAGGAGAGACCTCCGCGAAAGGCCATGTCATAACCGAGGTTCTTGATATTATCCAGAAACTTTGCTGATTTGGCAGTGCCGGTTTTCTTCAGAACCTGACCAATTATATCCCGAAGAGATTTCTTTGTCAGCAGTTCATTTATATAACCTGCTTTTTCCGGAACAGACTGGTTAAAGATAACCCTGCCTACAGTAGTTTCCAGCATTTTTACTTCGCCGGTTTCACCATCATTGATTCTGACTTTAATTATTGCGTGCAGATCAATAACACCTTCATTATAGGCAATAATTACCTCTTCTGGCGAGTAAAAAGTCATATCCTCACCTCTCACAGGATGATCGGGTTCACTTTTTCTGGATTTTGTAAGATAATACAAGCCAAGTACCATATCCTGAGACGGCACGCTAATCGGAGCACCGTTTGCAGGATTCAGAATATTATGCGAGGCAAGCATCAGTATCTGTGCCTCAAGGACCGCCGCATTGCCAAGTGGCAGGTGCACAGCCATCTGATCGCCGTCAAAGTCGGCGTTAAAAGCGGTACACACCAGCGGGTGAAGCTGGATAGCCTTGCCTTCAATCATTTTTGGCTGAAATGCCTGAATACCCAGCCTGTGAAGTGTAGGTGCACGGTTAAGAAGCACCGGGTGTCCCCTTATCACATTTTCAAGAATATCCCATACTACCGGATCTTTGCGGTCAACAATCTTCTTGGCAGATTTAACTGTTTTCACTATCCCCCGCTCAATAAGCTTCCTTATAATAAAGGGTTTATAGAGTTCAGCAGCCATATCCTTCGGAAGTCCGCACTCGTGTAGTTCAAGTTCAGGACCAACCACGATAACAGAACGCGCTGAATAGTCCACACGCTTACCGAGAAGATTCTGACGGAAACGCCCCTGCTTACCTTTCAAACTGTCGCTGAGGGATTTTAACGGGCGGTTTGCATCTGTTTTGACTGCATTGGCCTTTCTTGAGTTATCAAACAGCGAATCGACCGATTCCTGCAGCATCCTCTTTTCATTACGTAGTATAACCTCCGGTGCCTTAATCTCAATAAGCCTTTTCAGGCGGTTATTTCTGATTATGACCCTTCGGTAAAGGTCATTAAGATCAGATGTTGCAAACCGTCCACCGTCAAGGGGTACAAGGGGACGCAATTCGGGGGGTATTACCGGTACAACCTTTACTACCATCCATTCCGGACGGTTAATACCCTTGGATGCCCTGAATGCCTCCACTACCTGGAGCCTCTTGAGAGCTTCATTCTTTCTTTGCTGGGAGGTTTCTGTATTTGCCTTGTGGCGAAGAAAATATGACAACTCATCAAGATCGATTCTTGACAGCAAAAGATACAGTGCCTCCGCACCCATGCCGGCAATAAACTTATTCGGATCCTCATCATCAAGATGCTGGTTGTCCTTGGGTAACGCCTCAATTATATCAAGGTACTCTTCCTCGGTAAGAAAATCAAGATATTCAATACCATCCGCCTTTTTTATACCGGGATTGATTACCACATACCTCTCGTAATATATAATGGTTTCGAGTTTTTTTGTGGGAAGTCCCAGAAGGTAACCTATTTTATTGGGCAGAGATTTGAAATACCATATATGGGCCACTGGTACAACAAGGTTGATGTGTCCCATGCGTTCACGCCGCACCTTCTTCTCTGTTACCTCAACACCACAACGGTCACAAACAATTCCTTTGTACCGGATACGTTTGTATTTTCCGCAATGGCATTCATAATCCTTAACAGGACCGAAGATCCTTTCACAGAACAGACCATCCCTCTCCGGTTTATAGGTACGGTAATTGATTGTTTCCGGTTTCAGCACCTCACCGCTTGAACGTTCCAGTATCTCTTCGGGTGATGCGAGACCAATAGAGATTTTTGTAAAACTGCTCTTTACTTTGGTATCTCTTCTGAATGACATATCTAATAAATTAATTTATTATGCACTGCACTGCCAGCCGTCAATTTTTGCCGGCCACAATATTAACTGTAATTAAACAAGGTTGATACTCAAACCCAGTCCGCGAAGCTCATGAAGCAACACATTAAGAGATTCAGGGATACCTGCCTGAGGCATGGGATCTCCCTTGACAATACTCTCGTATGCTTTGGCCCTGCCAACAACATCATCCGATTTAATTGTAAGTATCTCCTGTAAAATATGGGATGCGCCGAAAGCCTCAAGGGCCCAAACCTCCATCTCACCAAACCTCTGACCGCCAAATTGTGCCTTGCCACCCAGTGGTTGCTGGGTAATGAGAGAATAAGGACCTATCGAACGGGCATGCATCTTGTCATCCACCATATGTCCGAGTTTCATCATGTATATCATGCCAACTGTACCGGGCTGATCGAACCTTTCGCCTGTACCCCCGTCATAAAGGTAAGTTTTCCCGAAATCCGGAAGACCGGCCTGCCGGGTATACTCTGTGATCTGCTCAATTTTTGCTCCATCAAATATTGGAGAGGCGAACGTGAGACCCAGCTTTGTTCCGGCCCATCCTAAAACTGTTTCATAGATCTGGCCGAGGTTCATCCTTGAAGGCACGCCCAAAGGGTTCAGTACAATATCGACAGGAGTACCGTCTTCCAGGAAGGGCATATCCTCCTCACGAACAATTTTGGATACAATGCCCTTGTTACCGTGGCGGCCTGCCATTTTATCACCGACCTTTATCTTGCGCTTTTTGGCAATATAAACTTTTGCCATCTGCACAATACCTGCAGGTAGCTCATCACCTATCGTAAGGTTATACTTTTTCCTCTTGTATACGGCGTCAAGTTCTTTAAATTTAAGTATATAGTTTTGTAAAAGCAGCTTGACCGTTTCGTTCCTCTCCTTATCTGTTGTCCATTTGTTGGGATTGATGTTCATAAAATCTATCTCCTGCAAAAGCTTTTGAGTAAACTTGACTCCCTTGGGAACAACTTCAACATTCAGGTAACTTTTTACTCCCTGCGAGGTGCGGCCGTTTACAAGTATAAACAGCTTGTCAACAAGCTTGCCGGTCAGGTCTTCAACCTTCCTTTCAAATTCCTCATCAAGTTTAGCAAGGTTAGCCTTTTCTGATAATTTGATTTTTTTGTCCTTTACAGACCTTGAAAACAGCTTTTTATCAATAACCACTCCATGAAGGGATGGAGATGCCTTAAGGGATGCATCCTTAACATCTCCCGCCTTGTCGCCGAATATTGCACGAAGAAGTTTTTCTTCCGGAGAAGGATCGGATTCACCCTTGGGTGTGATCTTTCCTATAAGAATATCACCCGGATTTACTTCGGCTCCAATCCGTATTATCCCGTTCTCATCAAGATCCCTGGTTGCCTCCTCACTTACATTTGGTATGTCTGAGGTCAGCTCCTCCATTCCCCTTTTGGTATCACGTACTTCGAGGAGATATTCATCAACATGGATAGAGGTGAAGAAATCCTCACGCACGAGTTTCTCGCTTACCACTATGGCATCCTCAAAGTTATATCCCTTCCAGGGCATAAAAGCAACTTTCAGGTTGCGACCCAGGGCAAGTTCGCCCTGCTGGGTTCCATAACCCTCGGTCAGGATCTGGCCCTTTACCAGCCGGTCACCTTTACTAACAATTGGTTTCAAAGTCAATACCGTGTTCTGGTTTGTCTTTTTAAACTTGGGTAATCGGTATCGTTTGATTTCAGGGTCAAAACTCACAAACTGTTCTTTATCGGTACGGGTATAACGAACGAGAATTTCCTCTGCATCAACATATTCAACCACACCGTCTCCCTCAGCTACCAGCAGGACACGCGAATCGGAAGCTACCTTCGATTCAAGTCCCGTACCTACAATAGGAGCTTCCGGTTTGAGAAGCGGTACCGCCTGCCTCATCATGTTTGAACCCATAAGTGCCCTGTTGGCATCATCATGTTCAAGAAATGGAATAAGCGAAGCTGCAATTGATGCTATCTGGTTAGGTGCAACATCCATTAATTCGACCTTATCCCATTCAGCAAGCGGGAAATCGCCGTTAAACCTTGCCTTCACCCTCTGGTGCATAAAACTGCCGTCATCCTTCAAAAGGGCGTTGGCCTGTGCTATGGTTTTTGCCTCCTCCTCTTCAGCACTAAGATAAATGATATCATCCGGGTTAAGATTTACCTTACCGGCATCCACCCTGCGGTAAGGTGTTTCAATGAACCCAAGATCGTTGATCTTTGCATAAACACAAAGTGAAGAGATAAGTCCGATGTTCGGACCCTCAGGTGTTTCTATCGGGCAGAGTCTGCCGTAATGAGTATAATGCACATCCCTGACTTCAAAACCGGCACGTTCACGTGACAATCCTCCGGGTCCGAGAGCCGACATCCTTCTTTTATGTGTCATCTCAGCCAGAGGGTTGGTCTGGTCCATAAACTGCGAGAGCTGGTTGGTACCGAAAAAGGAGTTAATTACAGAAGAAAGGGTTTTCGAATTTATGAGGTCAATCGGAGTAAAAACCTCGTTATCCCTTACGTTCATCCTCTCCCTTATAGTGCGGGCCATCCGGGCCAGTCCGACTCCGAACTGATTTGCCATCTGTTCACCCACCGTCCTGACCCGGCGGTTACTAAGGTGATCGATATCATCAACATCGGTTTTGGAGTTTATTAGTTCAATAAGGTACTTTATTATACTTATAATATCTTCCCTTGTAAGTACCTTGGTGTCTATGTCTGTATCCAGTCCGAGTTTTTTATTTATCCTGTAACGCCCCACATCACCCAGATCATAACGCTTGTCAGAGAAGAAAAGCTTCTCAATTACATCGCGGGCAGTTGTTTCATCCGGTGGCTCAGAATTTCTTAGCTGACGGTATATATGGAGTACAGCCTCTTTTTCGGAGTTACATGGATCCTTCTGGAGTGTATTGTAAATAATCGCAAAATCTGCAAGATTCTGATTCTCCTTGTGCAAAAGTATGTTCGGAGCACCTGAGTCAATTATTTCATCAATATGTTCATTCTCAAGAACCGTTTCACGATCAATTATAACCTCATTACGTTCGATGGAAACCACCTCTCCGGTATCTTCATCAACAAAATCTTCAATCCACGATTTCAGAACACGTGCAGCAAGTTTCCGGCCGATACACTTTTTAAGGGCAGTTTTAGATACTTTTATTTCATCGGCAAGATCAAATATCTCAAGGATATCCTTGTCACTTTCAAACCCGATCGCACGAAGCAGTGTGGTAACGGGTAATTTCTTTTTCCGGTCGATATAAGCATACATGACATTATTGATGTCAGTCGTAAATTCAATCCACGATCCCTTGAATGGAATAATCCTTGCCGAATAGAGTTTGGTTCCATTGGCATGGATGCTCTGTCCGAAGAAAACGCCGGGCGACCGGTGGAGCTGTGAAACAATTACTCTTTCTGCACCGTTAATAACAAAAGTACCCCTTTCGGTCATATACGGCACAGTGCCCAGATATACATCCGATATAACAGTGTCGAAATCTTCATGCTCGGGATCCGTACAATAAAGCTTAAGCTTTGCCTTCAACGGAACACTGTGTGAAAGTCCCCTTTCAATGCACTCTTCAATAGAGTACCTGGGTGGGTCAATAAAATAATCAATGAACTCAAGAACAAAGTTGTTCCTGGTATCACTTATAGGGAAATTTTCATTGAAAACCTTGAAAAGACCTTCATTCTTACGGTTTTCAGGGGATGTTCCCATCTGAAAGAAGTCTGAAAAGGATTTTAGCTGAATCTCGAGGAAATCAGGATATTCAAGCTGAATTTTCGAAGATGAAAAACTGATCCTTTTTTTTCCAGTATTTGCTGCGTACATTATAAATAGATATTAGTTGAAGCTAAACAATTACAACAATAAAAAGGGTTAGAATCTTTTAAAAAGATTCTAAACCCCTGAATACCACTAGCTTTAGGTAACTGCTATTTAAGTTCAACTTCTGCTCCTGCTTCTTCAAGTTGTGATTTAACCGACTCGGCTTCTTCTTTTGAAACACCTTCTTTAACTGCCTTTGGAGCTCCGTCAACAAGTTCTTTTGCCTCTTTCAGACCCAGCCCGGTAAGTTCCTTAACGAGCTTAACGATCTGCAATTTAGCACCACCCGGCGCAGTCAGTACAACGTCAAACTGGGTTTTCTCCTCAACTTCAGCTTCTGCTGCAGCGGGACCTGCAACTGCAACTGCAGCTGCAGCAGGCTCAATACCATATTCATCTTTAAGGATCTGAGCCAGTTCGTTTACTTCTTTTACAGTCAAATTAACCAATTGTTCTGCAAACGCTTTTAAATCTGCCATTTTTAGTAAAATTTAATTTTGATTGTTCTTATTCTGTTTTTTTTAAGGATGAAACATACCGTTCCGGTTTAAATTATTGATTTACCGGTTAAACGGTTGTCTCTTTTTCCGATAATGTTTTTATAATTCCAGCAAGCTTTCCTCCTCCCGATTGAAGGGCAGAGATTACATTCTTGGCAGGTGACTGCAGGATCAGTACAATATCCCCTATCAGCTCATCACGTGACTTAAGCTGAGACAGAATATCAACCTGGTCGTCTCCAAAATAAAAGGATTCTTCAACGTAAGCAGCCTTAAGTACCGGCCTGTCGTGCGATTTACGAAACTCCTTTATAAGTTTTGCAGGAATATTACCGGTTTCTGAAAACATGACCGATGTGGAATCTTTCAAAACATCATACAGGTCTTCAAAATTTTTCTCCGATTGTTCAAGTGCTTTTCTGAGGAGGGTGTTTTTTACCACCACAAGATTGATACTTTTATCAAAGCATTTCCTTCTCAAATCACTGGTGTCAGATGCATTGAGATTGGATATATCGGTAAGATAAAAGTGATCATAGTTGTTGAGCTTCTCAGTCAGCTCCTGAATAATCACATTCTTGTCTTCTCGTTTCATATGTTAATATTAACTTTTTATGATCATATGGAACTCGCCATATATAACTACAGGCAGTTCTAAACACCTTTAAATAGAGGCTTTTACGAACAAACACTAATCTGTCAATTTCGGATCAATTTTCAAACCCGGACTCATAGTGCTTGAGAGGTAAATGCTCTTTATGTAGGTTCCTTTTGAAGCAGCAGGTTTCAGCTTAAAAATAGTCTGAATAAATTCCCTGGCATTCTCAACAAGCTTTGGAACTTCAAATGATACCTTTCCAACAGATGTATGAACGATACCAAACTTGTCAACCTTGAAATCAATCTTACCAGCTTTAACCTCATTAACAGCTTTACCAACTTCCATCGTAACGGTACCGCTTTTGGGGTTGGGCATGAGTCCGCGTGGACCCAGTATCCTGCCAAGCTGACCAACTTTGGCCATGACAGAGGGCATTGTTATAATTACATCCACATCTGTCCAGCCGCTCTTGATCTTTTCAACATAATCGTCAAGACCAACATGATCGGCACCTGCAGTTTTAGCCTCTTCCTCCTTATCCGGTGTACATAAAACCAGAACCCTGATCTTTTTGCCGGTACCATGTGGAAGGGTAACAACTCCCCTTACCATCTGGTTGGCTTTTCGCGGGTCAACCCCAAGGCGAATGTCAATATCGACCGATGCATCGAAACTTGTGGAGCTTATCTCCTTTATCGTCTCAACTGCTTCGCTCAACCTGTACAGTTTGCCTGGTTCCAGCTTTTCCAGAGCTGCCTTTCTGTTTTTTGTAAGTTTAGTCATTATTTATGCATGTATTTATCAATTAGCAAAAGGGGAGGCGCCTTTAACGGTAATCCCCATACTTCTGGCCGTGCCTGCCACCATCTTCATTGCCGACTCAACCGTAAAGGCATTGAGGTCGGGCATTTTATCCTCTGCAATTTTTCGTACCTGATCCCAAGTCACAGCAGCTACCTTCATACTGTTAGGCTCCGCAGAACCTTTCTGAAGTTTGGATGCTTCCATCAACTGAATAGCGACCGGTGGTGTTTTAACAACAAAATCAAATGATTTGTCAGAATAAACCGTAATGATCACTGGTAACAGTTTACCGGCGCTTGACTGGGTTCTGGCATTGAATTGCTTGCAAAATTCCATGATATTAACACCCTTGGCACCCAATGCAGGTCCAACTGGTGGTGAAGGATTGGCAGCACTACCTTTGATTTGCAATTTAATTAATCCAGCAACTTCTTTTGCCATAATTTTACCTATTTGCTTTTAATGTGACAGTTACATTCTGGAAGCGATTTATAACCATCATGAATATTGAAAGGATGCGTAACAGTTCATTTTAAAAACCGCAATTTGCGGCTATTCTTTTTCAACCTGCATAAAACTAAGTTCCAGCGGAGTCTTTCGTCCGAAAATCTTAACCATAACCTTCAGCTTTTTCTTTTCATCATTAACTTCTTCAATAATTCCGGAAAAGCTGTTGAAAGGACCATCAATGACCTTTACAGTTTCACCCACAAAGAAGGGGATATTGATCTCCTCTTCGCTGGCAGCAAGTTCATCGACCTTTCCAAGTATCCGGTTTACTTCTGACTGACGCAGCGGGACAGGCTCTTCTCCCTTGCCCCCGAGAAATCCGATAACATTCGGGATGTTTTGCAGAATATGGGGTATTTCTCCTGCCAGAACAGCTTCAATAAGAACATAACCCGGAAAAAAATTGCGCTCTTTGCTGATTTTCTTCCCGCTCCTTATCTTATAGACCTTTTCGGTGGGAATAAGTACCTGTGAAATAAAATCCTGAAGATTCAGGCGGTTGATCTCACTTTCTATATACTCTTTGACTTTTTTCTCCTTCCCCCCGATAGCTCTGAGCACGTACCACTTTTTTATGTTCTCACTCATTACAATTCCGGCATTAATAGAATAAGCTGTATACTGTCTCCATAAAATTCTCAAAGACGAAATCCATCCCGAAGACTATCATCGCAATGATAAATGAAGCTATCATAACCACAACAGCCGAGTTTTGCAGCTCAGCCATGGTTGGCCACGATACTTTATGTACAAGTTCAGTAAAAGCTTCCTGAAAATATGTTTTAATTCTCATGTTGAAAATGATTTGCACGGGTGGAGAGACTCGAACTCCCAGCCAATGGTTTTGGAGACCACTACTCTACCAATTGAGCTACACCCGTGTCTATAGTAAAACAGGCATAATTTACGTTTTCTTTATTATACCTGTTTCTGATTTCAGATTTAGTCCATCACCTCAATTACCTGGCCTGCTCCAACTGTACGGCCCCCCTCGCGAATCGCAAACCTGAGTCCCTGGTTAATAGCGACCGGGTAAATAAGTTCAACGGTAATTGTCACATTATCACCAGGCATTACCATTTCCGTGCCTTCAGGAAGTTTGATCTCTCCGGTAATATCAAGTGTCCTCAAAAAGAACTGCGGACGATAGTTATTGTGAAAAGGAGTATGACGGCCACCCTCATTCTTTTTCAAAACATAGATCTCAGCCTTGAATGATGTATGAGGAGTGATTGAACCTGGTTTGGCTATAACCATGCCTCTCTTGATCTCTTTTTTGTCAACGCCCCTGAGGAGGAGGCCAACGTTATCACCTGCTTCACCACGGTCAAGTATCTTGCGGAACATTTCAACACCTGTAACTACGGTTTTTCTTTCGGCCCCAAGTCCTACAAGTTGCATCTCGTCACCCGAGTTAACAACACCCGTTTCAATTCTTCCAGTTGCAACTGTTCCGCGTCCGGTAATTGAAAATACATCTTCAACAGGCATAAGGAAAGGCTTTTCAACATCCCGTGGAGGAACAGGTATATATTCATCAACGGCATTCATAAGTTCCATCACTTTCTCTTCCCACTTCTCTTCGCCGTTAAGAGCACCAAGCGCCGAGCCATGAATAACTGGTGCATTATCTCCGTCAAAATCATAAAAGCTAAGCAATTCGCGTACTTCCATTTCAACAAGCTCCAGCAGTTCAGGGTCATCAACCATATCTACCTTGTTAATAAATACTACAAGGCGGGGAACATTCACCTGGCGTGCCAGAAGGATATGTTCACGTGTCTGAGGCATGGGTCCGTCTGTTCCGGCTACAACGAGTATGGCACCGTCCATCTGTGCGGCACCCGTAACCATGTTTTTAACATAGTCGGCGTGACCGGGGCAGTCAACGTGTGCATAGTGACGAGCTTCTGTCTGGTATTCAATGTGTGCAGTATTAATAGTAATACCTCTCTCCTTCTCTTCAGGTGCATTGTCGATCTGATCAAAGGTTTTTATCTCAGAAAGCCCTGTTTTTGAAAGCAAGAGAGTAATAGCCGCTGTCAAAGTTGTTTTACCGTGGTCTACGTGACCTATAGTACCGACATTGACGTGAGGTTTGTTTCTTTCAAATTTTGCTTTTGCCATAACTCCAAAATTATTTGATAAATTGATGAATAATATTAGTTTCGAAATCGATTAAAAACTGCTTTTTGAGCCAATGATGGGAATTGAACCCATGACCTCTTCCTTACCAAGGAAGCGCTCTACCTCTGAGCTACATCGGCAAAGAAAGAGCGGGAGACGGGACTCGGACCCGCGACCCTCAGCGTGGAAGGCTGATGCTCTACCAACTGAGCTACTCCCGCTTGTGCAATTGGTGGGGAGAGAAGGATTCGAACCTCCGAAGTCGTATGACAGCAGATTTACAGTCTGCCCCAGTTGGCCACTTTGGTATCTCCCCGTTGTTTCCAGTACATTGAGCCGATGGACGGATTCGAACCCCCGACCTGCTGATTACAAATCAGCTGCTCTGACCAGCTGAGCTACATCGGCATCTTAAAGAACGTACGATTCATAAGGTTACCCTCCAAAATCGGATTGCAAATGTATAAATATTTTGCCAATAACCCAAAAATAATAATTTATTTTTTTCAATTCGTACGATCTTTGAAACTATTGGTTTCTCAGGTATTTGAATGAATGGGGAAGCATCAGCTTTTTCTGAGCTTAGCCTTTTTCTTTGTTACTTGTTTTCTGAGCGCATCAACGGCAAGATCTGTTGCTTCCTCGAAAGATTTACTCTGTTTTTTGGCAAACAGATTATTGCCGGGTATATCAAGTTTGATCTCAGCGATCTTATTTTCCATATCCTGGGAGTTCTCAAGTCTGAGAAACACTTCGGCAGCAATTATATCATCATTGAACTGGATAAGTTTACCAACTTTGTTCTTGATGAAGTCTGTCAGCTTTATATCAGCATCAAATCTGACTGAATGAATCTTAATATCCATATGCATCCCTCCTATGTTTTTATGCTCGTGGATGAGCCTGTTTATAAATCCTTTTTAATTTTTCAAATGAATTTTGCGTGTAGACCTGTGTGGCCGACAGACTGGCATGGCCAAGCAAATCCTTTATTGCATTCAGGTCCGCTCCGTGATTAAGCATATGAGTTGCAAAACTGTGTCTTAATATATGCGGACCTCTTTTTCCGCCCGTAGTAACCAGGCGGAGATATTTTGTAACTATTCTGTATATGAGTTCAGGATAGACATTCTTATTGGTGCCGGTAACAAAAAAAGGACCTGAAACCGGCGACTGGCCGTGATAGGCAATCTTCTTCCCGGTATATTCCCTTAATGTTTTTGAAAAGGCTTGTCCCACCGGTATGTGCCTCTCCTTTCCACCTTTACCCTGAACCTTGATTACCATTTCCGGGATGTCAACATCGGAGTTCCTCAATTTAATGAGCTCCGATCTTCTGATACCCGTAAAATAGAGCATCTCTATGATCAACCTGTCACGGACACCGGTAAAATCATCTCCGAAATCAGTTTCATCGAGAAGGCAGTCCAGTTTCTCTTCGGGAATAAAACCCGGTAACCGTTTAGCCATTTTAGGAAGCATGATCCTGTCCACCGGGTTGGTACCGGCAATCCCCTTCCGCATTAAAAACCGGTAATAAGATGAGAGTGCAGATATTTTTCTGCGCACAGAGCGGGGCGATATTCCTTGTTCCATCAGCA
>SL_3KL_010_SEDDRAFT_10002651_pt1 | contig 16331 bp, 8 predicted proteins | sample SodLakKL_010_SED_2_FD_10381 | JGI IMG/M metagenome (IMG submission 10381) | reverse complement strand
AAAGGACTGAACTATGCCGCCCTTTCAACGGGCCGGATTGATGTCCCTGCAAATCAGAAAGGACCTGTGAAGTACGGGATCAATAAGGTGCTGCCGATGATTGAGGCCAGGGTGCCTTTTGAGCTGAATATCTGGGAGTTGGACAATGCGGTTCGCGGGGCAGAGGATATCGACCTGGACGCCCTTGAAGATGCTGCCCGTGAAATTGCCCGATTCGAGGAAAATGCCATTTATGAGGGATTCAAGGCAGGTAATATTTCGGGATTGAAGAACAGCTCGGATTATGAACCGATTCCGTTCCCTGATAGCAGTGAAGGCATTCTCGGTGCTGTATCCAACGGGATTGTGAAAATGAAGGAAGCGGCCATTGAAGGGCCCTATTCGCTGGTGCTGAATACCGAAAGGTGGCAGAAGGTGAATTCCTTCCTGAAGGGCTATCCGTTGCGCCGCCAGCTGGATCAGTTGCTGGGAGGCAGTATCATCCATGCGCCCTTGGTCAAGGATTCTTACCTGGTTACAGAGCGTGGCGGTGATTACCGCCTGGTGCTCGGACAGGATGTGTCTATCGGCTATGAATCGCACAACAACAAAACGGTGCAGCTTTATTTCACCGAATCGTTTACCTTCCAGGCCATCGATCCGGCCGCGGTGGTGATACTGAAATAAGTCCAACGGACTTTAGTAAAAAAAGGGCTGCAGCACAGCCCTTTTTTTTTAACGTATGACCCCGTTGGCCCGGGGGTTACGATCCCGGAGGGGCTGACTTGCTGTGGAAATGGTTTTCCATCACTTGTTTGAAGTCTTCCATGGTCATGTCGTAATGCGGGGTGAGAGAATGTTTCCCGGGGAAGTTTTCCATGTGCAGGGTGCTGGTCGGGAAAGCGAAACGCACGCCGAGTTTTTCCGCCAGCCTGACAATCTCAAGCAGGACCTCGTGGCGGGCCCTTAATTCTTCTTTCCATGTGGGCACAGCAAAAAAGGTGTAGAAGATAATTTTCAGGGAAAAATCTGCCATTTCATTGAACTCCACCAGGTAAAAATCTTTCCTTGTCTGGGGATGATCCTCTACGATTTTTCTCAGCCCCTCAACAAACACCTCAATCAGGTCAGGGGGTGTATCATACGTGATGGAAATGTGCATAAAGAAACGCCGGTATTGCCGGAGTCCGTGGTTGTCAATCACGGAGTCGGCCAGTTTCCCGTTGGGGATGTAGGTCAGTGAATTGCGGAATGTCCTGATCCTTGTGGAGCGAAAGCCCACTTCTTCCACCGTTCCGTCGAGATCTCCGCTGGAGACCCAGTGCCCGACCGAAAAAGGTTTGTCAATGAAAATCATCAGTGATCCGAAAAGGTTTTTGAGGGTGTCCTGTGCTGCCAGTGCCAGTGCCAGACCGCCGATTGATAAACCTGCCAGCAGGGCAGTGATATTCACATCAAGGTTTTGCAGGATAAACAAGCCCCCGATGATTACCACAAATACCCGCAACACTTTTTTTATCAGCGGGACGACATGATTGTCGAGGCTGGACTCCTTCTGACCGGCCATTTTCTCCAGGTAGAGTGCGAATACATCTACCAGCTTATAGAAGACCAGCATGGCAAAGAAAGGCAGGATGGCCCTGAAAGCAAAAGTAAAATATTTGGCGACCTCAACCGGCAATTGCAATATGGGGAAGACCACCATGACAAAGACAAACACGATGAAAAGGCTGAGTGGCCTGGCCACCGGCAGAAGATAAGGCCTGACCAGCCGGTCATAACCCATTTGGGCGGCTCCCTTGTATAGGGCATTGTCCAGCAAAAATGTCAGTAGTTTATGGATCAGGAAGCTGACAAGGATGAGCAGCAAAATACCAATGTGTTGCCAGAGGTATAAGCCCAGGAACATATGGGTGCCGGCTCTGGGAATCAAATCAATCAGCAGGTCGGGGCCGAAAGGGAAAACCTCGCGGTGCAGTCTTTCAATCTGCTGAATACTTTCGGGGCTGTAGAGCCACAGGTCGTTTCGTTTGGTCAGGTATATTTCCGGCAGATGATGGGTCGGGGTGTACCGGTGTTCATTGTGCACGGTATCTGTATAGTCAGGATCTTCCGGGGCTGCATCTACATCAATCGCATACCCTCTTCCGTCCAGGACTTGTTTGAGCTTGATGGCAGCATCACGCGCTTCTTCCAGTGTCAGCTCCGGATGCAGGAACGCCTGTGCGGCCTGGTCGGGCTCATAGTTTTCCGGATGCAGGAAATACAAATGGGTTTTTAAACTGGCCCCGGGTGTGCTGAGATCCACTGATACCTCCTCAGTGGTTTCCCATGCTGTGGTGTCAGCTTCCTGGGCTGTGGTGTCAGCTTCCTGGGTCCCTCCTTGCTGAAGTTCAGCACTTATGGCGGATGTGACAGGTGAAAAAGACAGGATGGCCAGCAGAATAAAAAATGCCGATTTTTTCAACATGATTCCGGGGTTTAACGGTTGTTTCTTCTCTTCGGGGTGATGGAAATGTGGCAGATCAAACTGGTTGCCTGTAAAAAAGGTGGCTGCCTCAAAAAATGGCTGCAAAACCTTTACCTGCCAAAAATACACAAAACACGCTTTATTCCAAAACTTAAAGTCGGGTGCTTCGCACCCTCCGGTTAGTCGGAGGCTGCGCCTCCTCCGGTTAGTCGAGGGCTATCGCCCTCTCCAGTTGTTGGTTAGTCGGGGCTGACGCCCCTCCGGTTGTTAGTTTCCATGGGATGAGAACTGTATGGGTTGTCCGTATTCACTGGACGAAGCTAAGTGGTTGTTGGTTAGTCGGGGCCCGTGTGAACTAACAACCAACAACTGCCTGGGCCGTTTCCCTGGCCATTGGCAGCTTTCCCTGCTTCTGGCCCATGAGAACCAACAACCAAGGCGCGAAGCGCCGTTAACCAACAACCAAGGCGCTCTGCGCCGACCAAATTTTTTTCCTATCTTTGGTTGTCACACAAATTCCTAAAAACTTGGCTATAGCAAGAAGGTTTGGCGCGTTCAGCGGGGTTTTCACACCCTCCATTTTGTCGATTCTTGGTGTGATCATGTACCTGCGTCTCCCGTGGATCGTGGGTATCGGTGGTTTATGGACTACGCTGGGAATTATTCTCCTGGCCCATGTGATCTCTTTTGCCACCGGGCTGAGTGTTTCTTCGGTGGCTACCGATAAACGGGTGGAAACCGGCGGCAGTTATTATATTATTTCCCGGAGCCTGGGCCTGCCCATCGGCGGTACCCTGGGGGTGGCACTCTTCATTGGCTTATCGTTCAGTGTCAGTTTATACCTGCTTGGTTTTGCGGAAACTTTTCTGTCATACTTCGGATTCGCGGTTACCTTGCAAAATATCCGGATAGCTGGAACAGTGACACTTTTGCTTGTCACAGCCGTGACATTTATCAGTACTTCCCTGGCCATCAAGACCCAATACCTGATCATGGCGGCCATCGGGCTTTCACTACTTTCGGTTTTTTTCGGAAGCCACGAATTTGTGCCCCGGCAGCCCCTGATGATGCCGGTAGACGGGGCCCTGCCCTGGATTACCCTGTTTGCCATATTCTTTCCTGCTGTTACCGGTTTCCAGGCGGGGGTTTCCATGTCGGGCGACTTGAAGGATCCACGGAAAAGTATTCCTCTGGGAACCATTTCTGCCATTTTGTTCGGGATGCTGGTGTATGTCGGCCTGGCAGTATTTTTCTCCTATACCGTGAGCCGCGAGTTGCTGATCAATGATCCGCAGGTGCTTTTCCGGATTTCTGTGGTTCCTCAGCTGGTGATTGCCGGTATTTTGGGTGCCACGCTGTCTTCAGGCCTGGTGAGCATCATGGGGGCACCGCGCATTTTGCAGGCCGTGGCCATGGACAGGATTCTTCCCGGTTTTTTCTCAAAAGGGTATGGCCCGTCAAACGAACCACGGAACGCCCTGGTGGTGGCTTTTTTGATCGCACAGGCCGGCATTCTGATCGGGGAACTGAATGCCATTGCCCGTATTGTCACCATATTCTTTATCATCATTTATGGTTTCCTTAATATCACCTATACCCTGGAAAGCTGGGCGGGCAGCGATTTCAGGCCCTCATTCAAAATACCACGTGTGGTGAGTATTATCGGGGCACTGGCCTGTATTGTGGTGATGATACAGCTTGACCTGGTGGCCTTGATTATCGCCTCTGTGTTGCTGATCGCACTGTTTCTTTTCCTGAAAAAGAAAGAACTCACCCTTCAGAGCGGTGATACCTGGACCGGGGTCTGGTCTACCCTGGTAAAGACCGGGCTGGGAAGGCTGAGTGTGAGTGGCAACAAATCCCGCAACTGGCGGCCCAACGTGATGTTGTTCAGTGGCGGGGAAAAAAACAGGCCCCACCTGATTGAGATGGGCAAAGCCCTGGTGGGGAAGATGGGGGTGTTCACCAATTTTGAACTGACCGAACAGCCGGGGGGTGATATTTTGTTTGGCCTGAAAGAAAGAGGTGTGCCTTCAGTGCCTGCAGCGAAAACTGGTGTCTTTACGCGCCGGCACACCTGTCGTGACATCTATGAAGGGATGGATATGATATCCAGGGTGTATGGTTTTACCGGATTCGAACCCAATACAGTGCTGATGGGCTGGGCCAGAAATTCAAAGCAACCGGAAAAGTTTGCCCGTCTGCTGACCAACCTGAAGCGCCAGGATTATAACTGTGCCTTTCTCAGTTATGACAAGGAAAAGGGATTCGGCAATTACAAGAAAATCGATTGCTGGTGGAGCGGGAAAGGCAGGGAGCTGTCACTGATGATATTCCTTTTGCGTTTCATTACTTCCAGTGACCGGTGGCGGACTGCGCAGGTGCGCATTTTGGTGGTCAACCCCGACAGCTCAAAAACGGACCGTTTGTACAGCCTGATCAACCAGTTACTGGAAAATCATCGCCTGAAAGCCGGGGTGAAAGTGATCGAGAACAACATGGAGCAGCGGCCTGAGCGGGAAATTATCAAAGGAGAATCATGGCAGGCGGATCTGACCATGATGGAATTGCCGGATTTCAGTGTCAAGGATCCGGCCTCAACCGTTGAAAAAGCCAATGTTCTTGCTGAAAATGTGCGTACGGCACTTTTTGTGACAGCTTCCTCGTTTTTTGATGAGTTCAGCGTACTGAAGCGGCAAGTCGATGAAAAAGATGAGACAGTCGCGGAACCGCAACGTCCATCTTCGGATATGCTGAGCCGGCTGAAACTTTCATCACGGGAGATCATTGCCAACGAAGTGCATAACATCGGACAATCGGCGGCCCGCTTCCTTGAAAAATACTATGTGCAGTCCCCTGAACACATCCTTGAAAAAAGCCAGGAATTTTTCAGGGAACTGGATGTTTTCACCCTTAAAACAACTGATGCGTTAAAAAAGGCAGCGGAACAAAAAAGCCCGGAGAAGCGCTCCGTGGCTTTCCTGAAAATACTGAATGATTTTTCCTTTCATTCGCAACGCCACATTCAGCTGATGCGCACCCAGCGGGTTACTGAGATCCGTAAAATGCTGGAAACGGCCAACATTGAATACCTGGATGAATTACGCGCCATGCTGAATGTAATGCCGGAAAAGATCCGTATAAAATTAAGCCGGAAAGAGTTTGCCATCAAAAAACATGACAGGTTCCGGACCAGGCTTTATAAGACGGGCAAGATCGTTGTCGCTGCAGTTACCGGTAAACCTGTTTCACACAAGATCCGGATTACGCCGGCTGCCCGCTTCTTCCTGTATCATAACAGGCTGCTGAGTATGCATCGCTTCATGGAGGACTTTGCCCTTTTCACTTTTTCGGAGGTGGTGGAGATCCGGAAATTGTTTAGCGGGATTCATGAACTGATCGAAAAATCGCGGATGGAGACTGGTAATCGTGCCAGAACCCTGGAACGTATCCGGCTGGAACGGGACCGCCTTGCCGCAAGGGTTCAGGTGATTGAAAACGAAGGAAAACAATTCTATTATGAGGCAGGGCAAAAGCTGTTTGATGAACTGGTCAGTGATCTGCAACAGTTCAACTTCCACCTGGAGAGTACCGGAGCCAATATCAGGAGCAAAAACTTCAAGGTATATTTTAAGCAGGACCCGCAGCTGGTGAACGAAATAACCGGGTTTGCAGATGTCTGGGAAAAAAACCTGGGAGGATTCATCAATAAAGCCATTCTCGATTTTTATGTGCTGTCGCTGAAAAGCAGGATTCACGCAAAGATCCGGAAATATTGCCGTGATTTTCGTGCTTCCCTGGAAACAGGTATGATACGTCGGGTTGAGGAATATGAGCGCTTTGCCGGGGCGTTGTTGTCTGACGAAAAGATCAATTTCGCCAAAATTCATCGCCTGGAGCATTCAGATTTCCGGGCCCTGCCTGTGCATCCTGTTTTCCAGAAGCTATACGCTGAAATCCGGGAAGTTTTGCTTGACATTCCTGAAAAGATTGAGATCAGCGGGGAGCAATTGGATGAAAAGATCCGTGAGGCTGCTTTTGCAGAAACAGAAAGGGTGTCGGTCAGTTTCAGGAAAACCATTGATTATTACATTGGTGCAGAACTGATCGACGCTACAATCAAGCAGACCCATGAGGCTGAGCAGAAGCTTCAGCTCAATGTATCTTCAGTCAAAGATATGGTTCGCCTGCTGAACTTCAGCCTTGACAATGAAAGTAAAGAGGACGGGATAGATCACCAGCAATATCGTCAGCAACAATCCAGAATTCTGATCAAAAGTTTTCTTGAAAAGATAGCCGGCGAGAAGGAAAAGATACGGAAAGTGGGAGAAAGTGTGGAAGAGGCTTTTGAAGCCGGGTTAAAGAAGGGGTTTGAACCTCTGTCTTCGTCTACCATCGGTAAAACAAGTATGGCGTTGAAGAAGAAGGTAAAAGAAGCAGAGAACGACGCCCTGAGCAATCGCTTTCAGCGTAACTGGACAAAGCTGAAGGACAAAACACGCGATCGCTTTGTGAATGTGCTCTACAGCAAGAGTGAAGGGCAGTTGTGGGTGAATCATGCAGAGCAGTCGGACCGGCAGCCGGCCGGATCGAACCAGGATATCCTTTCATTCGTGGAAGCCGTTACACCGGCCCCGGGCCTGATGAAAGAGCTCCCGTTTTATTATGCATCCCTGTTCTCCGGGCAGTCAGGAGCCGGTGAGGATTTCTGGGTAGGGATGAAAAAGGAGATCAGTGAATGTACCCGCGCCATTCAGCGCTTTAAATCCGGGTTCCCGGGCGCGCTGATCATCACCGGCGAAAGAAGTTCGGGAAAATCGAGCCTTTCCAAGAAAATGGCAGACCAGCATTTCAGTAAAGAACAGATCCATTCTTTGCGTGCTCCCCAGGCTTGTTCGGCTGATTTAGAGTTGTTTTCCCGTAAACTGAAGGAATCTTTGGGGGCGCATAATAAAAATATTGATGATGTGTTCCGCGCACTGCCGGCGGGCAAGGTGGTCATAATACAGGACCTGGGGCTCTGGTGGGAAAGACGGCCCGGCGGCGATGCCGTGCTTGAAATGGTCAAAAGGCTGATCGATCGTTTTGGCCACAAATGCCTTTTCATCCTCAATGTGAACGCCCATGCCCTGCGGCTCATTGACAGGCAGACCAGACTGATGCGCTATTCGCTGGCCACCGTGAACTGTGCCCCTTTTGATGCCAGGGAGCTGAAGGATATGCTGCTGCTGAGGCACCAGGCAGGCGGGATGAAACTGAGATACAACAAAAAAGATGAAGACCGGATGACCGCCTGGGATCAGGCCAGGGTCTTTAACAAACTGTTTGATCTTTCCCGGGGGAACCCCGGCACAGCCACCATACTGTGGCTGGCCTCCATTAAAAAAGTATCCGGTAAAACACTGATCATGCACCCCCTGTGGCTTCCTGATCCGGCTGTTTTTGAACGGCTGACCCCTGAACAATGGTTCTATGTGCACCAATTTGTCGTAAACCGTCGTTTTTCCATTGAAAAGCTGGCGCTGAACATTGAAGTTCCGCAGGAAAAGGTCGCCTCGGGTGTGCGCACACTGGTCAGGGCAGGTATCCTGACAGAGAAATTTGACGGAATTTACGCCATCCGTCCCGGCCTTGATCTTTACCTTGTAGACCAGTTAAAAGCTAACAAACGATTATGAACCTGTTGATATTTTTTGTGGCCGGCTTACTGATTTTTGGCTTGTTCAGGCTGCTTGCAAGGGCTGGCAGGGCCCTGATCAGGCGGAAGGCCGTTCGCAGCAGAATACTGGCCCTGCTTCCTTTTGTGGAGCTGTTGATCTGGATCGTTTATGCTTTTTGGGGCATCAGTATTCTTTTCGGTGGCTTTGTATATTATGACCTGATTCTGGGGGTTGCGGCTGTGTTGTTGCTTCTGGCGTTTGCGTGGTTTGTGTTCCGGGATTTTCTGGCCGGGGTTCTCCTGAAAGCCGAGAAATCGCTGGAACCCGGACGGTTTATCAAAGCCCCCTTCGCCGAGGGGCATATTCGGTCGCTGGGAGCCCGGTCGCTGGTGTTGGTCAACGAGAAAGGAGAGGTCGTCAGGATCCCTTATTCCCGGGTCAATAAGGAGATGTTCGTCCTCCCGCCGGAAAATGATGAGAGCCTGCCCCACCACCTCAAGCTTACGATTCCTGCCACCCGCGATCCGGAAGCATACAAGCGTATGGCAGAAAAGGAACTGATGGCGATGCCGTGGATCACCGGTTCTTCTCCTTCCGTGAATATTGTGGAGGAGGAAGACGGATCATACCGGCTTCACCTCACATTTTATACGCATATCCGGAGCCAGGGTGCCCTGGTGGGGGAAAAGATCAGGAAAATCTTATCGATTGCGGCTGACAGTGAATTCAATCAGCTTCCTTAGCGAGTTTCTGGCCGGAACATCAGGCAGGGCCTCCATCAGTTCCAGTGCTTCCTCCTTGAATTGATGCATATACCTGCCGGCATATTCGATGCCGCCGCGGTCGTCCACCATGCGGATCAGTTCGGCAACCCTTTCCGGATCCTGGTTGTGATTTTTGACAGTATTGATGATCCATCGCTTTTCCCCGTAGGATGCATTGTTGAGCAGATAGATGAGCGGGAGGGTCATTTTCTGGTCCCTGATGTCTACCCCGGAAGGCTTGCCCTTTACACGGTCTTTCTCAAAATCAAGGATGTCATCTTTGATCTGAAAAGCGATCCCGGCCTTTTCACCGATGCGGCGCAACAAGTCAACCTGGTCGGCCGGGGCATCGGCAGATGCCGCTCCGCATGCCAGGCAGGCAGTGATCAGGGAGGCGGTTTTTTTCCGGATGATCTCATAATAGACATCTTCCTTGATGTCCAGGTGCCTGGCCTTTTCAATCTGCAACAGTTCGCCTTCGCTCATTTCCCGGACCGATCCCGAAACAATCTTCAGCATGTCAAAATCATTGTGGTCAATACTCAGCAGCAACCCCCTGGACAACAGGTAATCACCCACTAAAACGGATATTTTGTTTTTCCACAAGGCATTCAGCGAGAAGAAGCCCCGGCGCTCATTGGAATCGTCCACCACATCGTCATGAATCAGTGTGGCGGTGTGCAGCAGCTCGATCAGGGAGGCGGCCCGGTAGGTTCTTTCGGAGATCTCTCCGAAAATTTCCGCTGAGAAGAACACAAAAAGCGGGCGAAGTTGTTTTCCTTTGCGCTTGACGATGTACCCGGTGACTTTATCCAACAGGGGCACCTTGCTTTTCATGGAGGCCCTGAACCTTTTCTCAAAGGTCTTCATGTGATGGTCAACGGGTGCCTTGATCTCCTCGAGTGTCATACGGGGCTGATTTTTACCAAACTTAAGGGATGTAACTGAGAAACACAAATCCGGGTTGTTTGCCGCGGGCATGATTGGAAATGCCAGTGGCACTCGCTGCCGGTTTCCTGACAAGGGTGCATCATGCTATTAATGCTTTGGCCGCAGGTCGGTGCGTGCGGCAACGACCCCGGCAATTTTTTCAGTGGGGATGCGCTCCTGTTTCATGCTGTCCCGCTCCCGGATGGTGACTGTATTGTCTTCCAGTGTCTGATGGTCGATGGTAATGCAGTATGGGGTGCCGGTTGCATCCTGCCTGCGGTATCTCCGGCCGATGGCATCCTTGTCTTCGTACTGGCAGTGAAAATCATACTTCAGCCTGTCAAAGATCTCCCTCCCTTTTTCAGGCAGCCCGTCTTTTTTGACCAGGGGAAGCACGGCAATTTTTACCGGGGCCAGGGCCGGCGGAATATTCATCACCACCCGCTCCGATCCGTCTTCCAGGGTTTCCTCTTTGTAGGCGTGCGTCAGGATGGCCAAAAAGGTGCGGTCCAGGCCGATGGATGTTTCAACCACATAGGGGACATAGCTTTCCTCCGTTTCCGGATCGAAATACTGCAGTTTTTTCCCGGAGAACTTCTGGTGGGCCCCCAGGTCGAAATCGGTGCGGGAGTGGACACCTTCCAGTTCCTTAAAGCCAAAAGGAAACTTAAATTCGATGTCTACGGCTGCATTGGCATAGTGGGCCAGCTTGTCATGGGTGTGGACACGGAACATCTCTTCCGGGATGCCGAGGGCCAGGTGCCAGCGCATCCGCTCTTCCTTCCAGTATTCGAACCATTCTTTTTCCTGGCCGGGCCTGACGAAAAACTGCATCTCCATTTGCTCGAACTCACGCATCCTGAAAATGAACTGCCGGGCCACGATCTCATTCCGGAAGGCTTTGCCGATCTGGGCAATCCCGAACGGAAGCTTCTTACGTCCTGTTTTCTGGACGTTCAGGTAATTCACAAAAATGCCCTGGGCGGTTTCGGGCCGCAGATAAATTTTGGAGGCCCCGTCGCTGGCGGAGCCCATCTGGGTGCTGAACATCAGGTTGAACTGCCTGACGTCGGTCCAGTTGCGCGACCCGGAAACCGGGCAGGCAATACCCAGATCCTCAATGAGCTGCCTGAGTTCATCCAGCTTCTCGTTTTCCAGGGCCGGAACAAAACGGCTTTTGATCTCGTCAATCTTCGCCTGATTGGCCTGTACCCTGGGGTTGGTCTCGCGGAACATCTTATCGTCAAAACTGTCGCCGAATTTTTTGGCGGCTTTGCTGACCTCCTTTTCGATCTTTTCCTCCAGCTTGGCGAGGTGGTCCTCGATGAGCACATCTGCCCGGTACCTTTTTTTCGAATCCTTGTTGTCGATCAGCGGGTCATTGAATGCCTCCAGGTGTCCGGATGCCTTCCAGACCGTAGGATGCATAAAGATGGCCGAATCCAGCCCCACAATATTTTCATGGTACTGCACCATGGACCTCCACCAGTAATCCTTGATGTTGTTCTTCAGTTCCGCGCCGTTTTGTCCGTAATCATAAACGGCACTCAGGCCGTCATAGATCTCACTGGAGGGAAAAATAAACCCGTATTCCTTGCAATGCGCAATGATCTTTTTAAAAATGTCTTCGCCTTTGGCCATAATGTTTTTTTTGTGGATGAGCGTTTAACGATGCCTGCTTGCTGTTTGTTCACCTGATCACCACCCTGACACTCCCGGGGATAATGTCAAAGGAAAAGGGGGAATGCCCCAGTGATTCTCCGTCTGCTTCCAGTAACACCGGCTGATCGCATTCGATACGGATCGTTTTTGCGGTGTGGGTGATCACCCGTTTGTGTTTTTTGATGGTGCCATCATAGAGCCTCCGTACATTGGCAATCACCGACCATTTGCTCAGGTCTTTGATCAGGATGATGTCAAACAACCCGTCATCGGTTTTGGCATCAGGGGTCTGCCGCATCCCGCCACCGTTATACTGACCGATCCCGACCCCGATGGTGAAAAATTTCTCACTGATTTTGGTGCCGTTCACGGCAACCCTGGTATTGCATGATTTATAGGTAAACAAAGAGCCGATCAGGTGTTTCAGGTAGAGCAGCGGATTTCCTCTTCCCCTGGTCTTGCTGTCGTTGGTTTTGCTTGCCACCAGCCCGTCAAAACCCACCCCGGCCATATTGATGAAATACCGCGTTGATTCTTTTGAGTTGTTGAAATAATTCACGATGCCGGCGTCCTGCAGCAGGGTTTTTCCCTTCTTCAGTACGAGGATGGCTTCCTCATAATCCATGGGAATGTCATAGGTTCTGACCCAGTCGTTCCCTGTTCCTACCGAAATCATCCCAACGGTAATATCTGTGGAAGGAACGACCTGCTGACGAAATATCCCGTTCACCACCTCATTGAGCGTTCCGTCTCCGCCGACGGCGATGATTTTTCTGAAACCCTGCGTTACATGAGATTCCACCAGCTCAACGGCATGCCAGGGGCCCCGGGTAAACACAGCCTGGTAGCTGAACCCCTGTTTGTCGAGCAGCCCCGAGATCTTATCCCAGTCTCTGCGCACTTTCCCGATACCGGCATTGGGGTTGACAACCACCAACCATTGATCCGTCATTGTTCTTTTTTTCTTTCAGGTGATTCAGGGCGCAGGGAAGAATAAGGAAAAGGGCCCCTGCACCAAAACAGGATGCAAAATTAAGAAAAATCGCAAAATACCAAGCTATAACCATTGCTGATCAATCAGGTATCGGGCAATCTGGACGGCGTTGGTGGCCGCCCCTTTCCTGAGGTTGTCGGCCACGATCCACAGGTTTATCCCGTTCTCCACGGATTGGTCACGACGGATCCGTCCCACAAAAACCTCATCCCGGCCTTCGGCGTATCTGGGCATGGGATATATGCTGTTATGGGGGTTATCCTGCACCACCACCCCCTGGGTGCTCTCCAGAAGGCTGCGCACCTCATTCATCCGGAAGGCCTTTTCCGTTTCAATATTCACGGCCTCTGAGTGTCCGCCCATTACGGGGATCCGCACCACGGTGGCGGTGATCTGGATGCCGGGCGCCCCGAGGATCTTCCGGGTTTCATTGACCAGTTTCATTTCTTCGGCAGCATCTCCGTTCTCATCAAAATCACCCCCGTGAGGGAAGCAGTTCAGGTCGATGGGGTGGGGGTAAGCCATTTCCCCGCTTTTCCCCGCTCTTTCGTTGAAAAGTTGCCTAACCGCATTTACCCCGGTGCCTGTCACCGACTGGTAGGTGGAGATCACCAGGCGGCGAATGCCGTATTTCTGATGGATGGATGAGACCGGAAGGACCATTTGTATGGTGCTGCAGTTGGGGTTGGCAATGATGCGTGTGGATTGGGTGATGTGGTGGGCATTCACTTCCGGGACAACCAGGGGCACCTCCTCTTCGCCACGGAAAGCAGAAGAGTTGTCAATGACATAAGCCCCGTTTTCGGCAAAAGCTGCGGCATATTTGCGGGCAGTGGCGGCTCCCGCGGAGAAAATAGCCAGCTGAGGTTTTGCTTTGATGGCGTCTTCCACACTTTTTACTTTATAGGGTTTCCCCCCTACCGTGATCTCTTTACCCACAGAACGTTCAGATGCGCAGGGGATAAAATTTGTAAAGGGGATTTGCTGTTCCTCCAGCACCCGGATCATCATTTCCCCGACCAGGCCCGTGGCTCCAATCAATGCAATTACCATACAGATCGCTTTTAAAACCGTTTGTCAAAAATGCCCGGCATTCGGGACTTTCACCGATGCAAAAATACTACATTTAGACCGGGGTAAAAAAAATGTCATGCGGAAAGCGTTGTTTTGTTTTGTATTGCTGCTGCCTTTGGCGGTTTCTGCCCAGTTTGAAGATGACTTCAGCAACGGGAACTTTACCCATGACCCGCCGTGGACCGGAGACCATGACAGCTTTATTGTGGATCAGGGCATGCTTCGCCTTTACGGTGAGGGAGCGGGGCAGGCTTATTTGTCGACCCCCAGCCATATGATCGCTGATACACAGTGGGATTTCTGGGTGCGGATGGCTTTTACGCCCTCTGACAATAACCATCCCAGGATTTACCTGGTCAGTGACCGGCCTGACTTGTCCGGTGCACTGCAGGGGTATTTTATCCAGATCGGTAAAACGGGAACAGACAACAAGCGTTTGTATTTCTGCCGCCAGAACGGGGAAGAGGTTGAGGTGCTGCTGGAAGGTTCCATGAACCTGGCCACGACCACCAATAACCGGATACGTGTCAGGGTTACCCGCGATGCATCAGGGAGGTGGGAGTTATCCGCCGATCCTTCGGGGGGCCAGCTTTTTATTCCCCAGGGGGCCGTCTACGATGCCACATTTAATACGACAGGTTGGTTCGGGGTAAGTTGCACCTACACCACCACCAACAGCCGGCGATTTTATTTTGATGACTTCCGTGTGGGGGAGATCCTTCCCGGAGAACCTCCCCGGGTGGAAAAAGTGGAAGTGGTTTCGGCCGGCAGTCTGGATGTGTATTTCAGCCAGGTGCTGGATGAAGCCAGCGCCGGTTCGGTCAATAATTACATGGCAGACGGTGATGCGGGGCGTCCGCTGATAGCTGCTGTCGACCCTCAGAAGCCCCATGTAGTGCGGCTATTGTTTGGCCGTAACTTCCGGGAAAACCACTTGTATACGTTGAACGTGTCAGGGATCGAAGGGGCTGGCGGGCTGTTGATGGACGACTATTCCGGAACATTTGTACACTACGTGTCCGAACGTTTCGATGTGGTGTTCAATGAGCTGATGGTCAACAGCCGTCCCGAGGTTTCCCTCCCCCCGCATGACTGGCTGGAGTTGTATAACACCACCCGTGTGCCGGTAAACCTGGAAGGCTGGACGCTGCAATACGGGAACAGTTCTCAACTCCTGCCGGAAGCAGTCATCCCACCAAAAGGGTACCTGGTGCTGACCAGTGAAACGGCTTATCCCTTTTTGGAGGGCCTGTTTCAGGAAGGTCCGGGGCATGTGGCGGCGGTGCCCGGACTTGGCGTCAATGCCCTGCCCATGGGTGGTTCCACCCTTGTGCTGTATGATGATTCCGGGGCAATGATCTCCCATGTCAGCTATTGTGATTCATGGTACAGGGATCAGTCAAAGGCCGGTGGCGGATGGTCGCTGGAGAAGATTGACCCCTATAATTTTTGCCAGGGTGCGGAGAACTGGCTGGCTGCGGTTGATTCCCGGGGAGGAACACCGGGTGCCCCTAATTCTGTGCTGGCTGAGAACCCCAATGTTTCGGTGCCTGAATTGTTGCGGGCGGGTTACGTTGACAGCCAGACGATCCTGCTCCATTTTGACCAGCCCATGGATGATGCCAGCCTGGGGCAAACGGGTGCTTACCTCGTCAGTGAGGGGGTCGGCATTCCCGTATCGGCTGATCCGCAGGGGCCTGCTTTTTCGTCGGTGCAACTTTCCTTGTCGCATCCGCTTTCAGAAGGGGTCGTGTATAAAGTGGAAGTGGCGGAGGGAATCACAGACTGTGCCGGAAACGGACTGGAGAATTTTGTGGTCCCTGTTGCGGTTCCTTTGCAGGCCGGGCCTTCAGATATGGTCATCAATGAAGTGCTTTTCAATCCGCCTCCGGGGGGATCACGTTACGTGGAAATTTACAACCGCAGCGAAAATGTGTTTGACCTGAGAGACTGTCTGGTGGCCTCAAAGGACACATTCACCGGCAATCTTTCAGACCCCCGGATCCTCAGCGAGGAAAGCTTTCTGGTATTTCCCGGTGATTATGTGGTGTTGAGTCAGGATGTGAAAGGGGTACTGGAAACCTTTTATACAACCAATCCCGGTGGGTTTGCAGAAGTAGAGCGTCTGCCGGGGATGACCAACAGGGGCGGGCTGGTGGTGCTGGCGGGTAGGGGGCATGGGGTCATTGATGAGCTGATGTTTTCGGAGGAAATGCACCTGCCCCTGTTGGTTGACCTGAAGGGGGTTGCTTTGGAGCGGCTTCATCCTGACAGACCGTCGGAAGACAGGCACAACTGGCATTCGGGGGCTGCATCCACGGGTTTCGGGACCCCCGGCTACAGGAATGCCCAACACCAGGCTTCCCTGGCCGATGCCGGGGCTGTATTTGAATTGAGTTCCCCGCTTTTTGCGCCTGACGGCGGCGGCACGGATGATGTGGTGCAGATTCTTTACCGGATGGAAGAGCCGGGTTATGTGGCCAATGTACTTGTTTTTGACCGTTTCGGGAGGGAGGTGAAACAGCTTGTGAACGGAGAGGCAATGGCCGCGGAGGGGGCCTTTACCTGGGACGGCTCGACTACTAATGGGCAAAGGGCTGCCATCGGGATGTATGTGATTTTCCTGGAAGTGTTCAATGCCCATGGGAAAGTGCAGACAGCAAAACTTCCCGTTGTACTGGCCGGGCAGTTATAGGCTGTTGAATCCGGGTCGGTTTACCACCTCAGGGCCTTATGTCACGGGTGGCGACCCATGCGATTTACCGCCTCAGGTCGTTATGCCAAGAGTGGCGACCCAT
>SL_3KL_010_SEDDRAFT_10002650_pt1 | contig 16332 bp, 14 predicted proteins | sample SodLakKL_010_SED_2_FD_10381 | JGI IMG/M metagenome (IMG submission 10381) | reverse complement strand
TGCCGCAGCGACGCCATGCTCAGCGATATGATGGGCGCCATCAGCGGGGCCAGGATCATGGCGCCGATCACCACCGGCGCCGAATCGGCGAACAGCCCCAGTGTGGCCAGCACCGTCGAAAGCACCATAAGCACCAGGTACGAACCCTTCAGCCGTGCATTGTCGCGCAGGATCTGGAACAAATCCTTGAACTCTTCGGTGGATGCGCGCCGCAGCACAGGCAGCTTTCCGCGGCACAGCTCAATGGCCGCCTCGCCGGTGGGCAGCGCGCCTGTCCGGAAGATCTCGTTGGATGCGGGTTCCTCCTCCGGAATATCAAGTTGCGGACCCGGAACGATCCGCAAATGCCGCTTCCTGACCTCCAGCACGATCTCGGAAGCCGCGTGCGAATCCCCGTCTTCCGTGAATTGGAGCTTGCCGTCCGGACTTGCAAACCGGATTTTGTCGGTTTTGATGTGCGCACCGAGTCCGGGCAGCTGGTTTTTCTTCCAGAACGACCGGACCGGGTAGCTCAGAAGCTCTAAAATGCTTCGGGGACATATCAGAAGCGCGTGAAGCATCCCGTCATTGAAAAAAGCCTGCTCCGGGATGAACCGGGAAAGCAGCGAGTCGGTCCGGTACGGCACCACCACGATGCCCGAAACCGCCGTTTTCAATTTGGAATCGTCTTTTTTGGTCACCACCAGCTTGAACGGTCGCAGTTTCAGGAAACTGCCCAGAAAATTTCTGGTCCGCTTCCAGAACCCGATGGATTTGTAAAACTTGCTGGTAGCCAGCAGGAAGGTGCTTCCAATGACGACGCTGCTGAACACGGCCTTCCCATTGCAGTACATCAAATCCAATGCAATAGTGCGGGATCTCTTATTTTTCTGACTATCCGGTCCGCTCTCTGCACCGCTGCCTGAGTGGATGTCTGAGCCGCTGCCTGAGCCACTGCCTGAGCCGCTGTCTCCCCCGCTTTTTTCGTCGCTATCCTCTGTCTCATCCGCCTGCCGGACCACCTTTTTCAGGTGCTCCACCGTCTTCCCGAGTCCGCCGCCGGTGCCCGTAATGGCAGAAAAGCGCTCGGCACCCGGATGCGGAAGCACTGCCAGCGTCACATCGGTATCGCCGAGCGATTTCAGAAACACTTTTATCTGTGAGTCTGACAGATAGAGCAGTACGGGTTCATCCGGCGAAACCATTGACGCGCCATCCTGCTCCGGTTTCTCCTCGGAAAAAGCCCTGCTTCCGGAAATCATCTCATCCAGGAGGGGGAGCAGTTTCTCCTTAACATCCGCCTCCTTCCGTGCATCATAAACAAGCGTAAATGTCATGTCAGTATTGTTCATGTGGATGTTAGCGGTATAAGGCAGATTGCCTGCCGGAACTCACCAAAGATACGCAATAAACGGCAAGGGGCGTTATAGCACCCCTGTCGACGCCATCCCGCGCCGGACGGTGTATCAGGCGAAGAGCAGTGATTTACCGAAAAGAGCCGGATCACTACTTTGGTTGAAAATTCTTGAAATTCTACTATGCCATGTTAGATTTTCATGCTTCTTTTGAGAATCAATATGGAAATTCTAAAGTCTGATTTTAGATTTTCAAGTTTTGCTTTCTGCAGGTGGATGTTGTCGGGCTGTTTCAGTTCATCGATGAACCAGCCGATATCTTTCCGCACCTCGCGGCATGAGGCCGTATTGCATCCTTTCTGTTTCAGGATCATGCTCTGATGCTGATGCGAATGGTTGAAATTATATGTCCGGGAGCATTAAAACACGAAAGCCCTGCGCCGCTGTGTGTAAGCAGTGCAGGGCTTCGGTTGGATGTGGGTGGTACTGGATTCGAACCAGTGACCCCCTGCTTGTAAGGCAGGTGCTCTGAACCAACTGAGCTAACCACCCGGGGTCGGGTTTCTGATTTTCGTCAGAGACTTCAAAGATACGGAAGTCAGGTAATCATTTGCAAGGCAATAACAAAAAAACAAAAGCAAGAGAAGCGTAAAAAAATGAAAAAAAATGCATTTGTGGGATTGATTAATAGTTGTGTTGTGCTATATTTGAATTGTCAGTCGGGAGGCATTTTCTGCCTGAAAGTTAACTTTTTTTAAAAAAGTATGTAACAAACCAGCTACTTGTTACTTCTTATAAAGCATAACCAATTAACACAGGGTTCGTAGCTCATCAAGCAGGCGCATAAGGAAGCTGCAACACTGTGGGGGGTTGGGGCGCAATCATTAATATTGAAAGGAACAAAGTAATATGGTCCCTGAAGGTCGAAAAGAAACCACCCTGGGCAGCCCACACATATCTGAATCTTCAGCTGAAGTAGTGGGTAGGATGCAGGAAGATTCCGGGTTGAAAGCCGGTCGGATCACCTGTTTTAAAATAGCGGGGTTTTGTTATGGAATCTTAATAAAACGCCGTTAAAATTATTTTTTCTTAAATAACTTTGATTTGCATGATACCCGTATTATACTTGCTCTCAGATTGACTTGGTGTCTCCGGTTGTCAGGATCACATGGATTAAAGTGATGGATGCAAACCAAGGATGCCAGGTCATACAAAAAAGCAGATTTAAAAAAACAGAACTTGCAACACGCAACAAACAAAACAGAAGTAACACAAACAATAAACAAACAAGGGATGACGAAACGGATGAAATCATCCGGGACCGAATCCTGAAACTTGAATAAAAACGGAGAAAAAAAATGGGTCAACAACAACTCTTACTCGTTATATTGGTAACCATTCTCGTGGGAATCGCGACTGTAGTAGCGATCAACGTGTTTGGAACAGCAGCTGAAGAAGGTAACAGGGATGCAGTAAGGCAAGATCTGCTGCAAGCAGCAGCTGGAGCACAAGCATTATACACAAGGCCTGCAGCTCTGGGTGGAGCAGGTGGAGATTTTACTGATACTGATGTTATTACACTCAGAGAAATCATGTCAGCATTATCAATTCCTGGTTCATTTGTAAATCCAACTGGAGGACCAACTGATGCACTCTGGGAAAATGAAAATGCAGAGTATAATGTGGCTACTACAAATGCATATACATTAACAATAACAGCTGTACCTAATAGCTGGAATGATGATATTCAGATGCAGGTTTGTAGGGATGGCGTCGATCGTCAGTGGAAATATGATATAACAACTGATGGATCAGATGCGGATGCCGCATGTGCAGCTCCTCCTGCATAACTGGAGGCTTGTAGCCAAAACTAAAAGGCCCAATAGTTTGGGCCTTTTAGAGCCTCTTTTATCGTGCTATGCTCGTATGTAATTATTTATTCCTGTTTAATTGGAAATAGAATAAGTAACTCCGGATTCTGTCATTGAGTCACAAACAACAAAACGTACACGTTTTTCCATTGAATTGATACGCTTTAAAGAAAAATGCCATGCCTGAATATCGATTTCAAGGTGTAAATCATCAAGGAAAACTTGTAAAAAGTGAGTTTTCTGCACCGAGTATGAAGGTTGCTAAAGCTAAGGTTGAGGATTTGTCCAAGTCGAAGAAACTAACAATTCGATCACTGGATCAAAAAGTCACTTTTCTGTTTAAGATTCGAAAAAATGGAAAAGAGCCAATTCAAGGAGAGAAGGAAGCATACAGCAAGGAGGAATTGGAGCGGGCGCTTATTAAAATGGGTTATAAAGTCGATTGGGTTCGTAAGAAATGGTTTGATTTTAAAGGAGGTGTGCCGAGCAATGAAATCGTGACATTTATTCGCCTTTCTTCTGACTTACTCAAGCAAAAGTTGCCTTACGATCAAATACTTACATTACTACATGAAGATACACAGAACAAGAGATTAAGAGAAATAATCAAGGAGATCCAAAAAGACCTTCGCGATGGGAAAGAGGGCCGCGAAGTTTATGATAAGCACAGTAAGATTTTTGGGAAATTTGCCAGTTATATGCTAGCAGTAGCTTCAACCAGTGGTAACATGGCACAGGTTTTTGAAAGCACGGCCAAGTTCCTGGAAAGAGATGCTCAGTTCAAGAAAAACATGCGCAGGGCGTTGTTGATGCCAGCCATTGCATTTCTTGCAGTAATTGGTGTCTTGTTATTTTATGTCGGTTACATCTTTCCTGCAATGGCTGAAATGTTTCTCGAGTTTGACCTTAGGCTGCCACCCATGACTTCAGCAACACTAGATGTCAGTAATTGGATTCAATCAAATTGGATTATTATTACACTCGCCATAGCGTTACCAACTGTTGGTTTCATAATGTTTATTAGAACACCTCAAGGACGTTTATGGTTTGACAAAAACTTGATACATATTCCGGTCATGGGTGATCTCATGCATAAAACCAGTATCGAGATTTTTTCTCGGGTATTCTACACACTTTACAGTGGTGCAGGTCAGAATATTGAGGTAATTCGTGTGGCCTCAGAAGCATGTAGAAACTCTTATATAGAGAAGCAAGTGAAAGATGTCTCCATTCGGATGATGCTCGAAGACGGTGCGGGACTCATAGAGTCCATGGAAGCGACAAAGGTGTTTCCTGAAACGGCATTGAGCCGATTCCGGCTTGGAGCAGAGTCTGGTGCGCTCAAGGACAACGCCAAGCAACTCGCAGACTACTATGAGGTTCAGACAACCTACAAGATGGATGCGGCCATTGATGTAATTAACCTTGGTATCAATCTGACCATTCTGATCGTTCTGGTGTTTATTACAGTAGTATCTTCCGAGGCAGCATTAATTTCACCAAACTAGTTTAAATTATATACAGAAGTTGATAATTGGATATAAAATATGAGCACGGCTGTAAAATTTAATGTTGGACGACGCGTCGGGGATCTTCTAGTGAATAAGGGGGTTATCAATACGCAGCAGCTGGACCGTGCCATAGAGATCCAGTCCAAAGAACCACAATCTGTAAGACGCCGCCTTGGAAATATCCTAATCGAAGATATCGGTGCGGATCGTCACGAGGTAATGCGCACAATTAGTGAACTGTATGCCTTTCGTGAGGTTTTGCCAAGTGGCGAGGTAAGTGAATCTCTGCTAGAGAACATCAAGAACATATCGGATGAGTTTCCTGACAATCTGGAAAATGACCTGCTCCACAGAAATGCGGTTCCTTACGATGCACGAAACAACAGCCTGGTATTGGCTTGTGCCGATCCTACCGATCCGGCAATTTCAGAAATTGTAAATAAACTGGCATTTAAACAGTATGAACTGGTTTATTGTAGACTGGAAACTATCCTAAAGATTACTGACAAGGTTTTCAAGCAGAAGAACGAATTTCTGGACCTTCTTGAAGAGTACGACTACGAAGAACCGGAAATCGAAGATCAGCAGGAAATTGACGAGGAGCAGCTCGACAAGGAGATCAACCAGAGCATGCTCAACTCCCTCGTGGAAGGAATGCTGGTGGAAGCCGTTCGTAAGGATATCAGTGACATCCACGTCATTCCTGCTGCCGGAAACAAGACGGATATCTATTTCCGATTGGACGGTAAACTCCAATTATGGCATTCGCAGGGAAACCTGAAGCCGGAAGCACTTTGTGCCGTGGTCAAGGACAAAAGCCGGAATGTGGATCGATTCGAGCGTGCTTCGGCACAGGATGGTTTTATTCAGCGAAAAGTGGATGGGGTCAACATACGTTATCGGGTATCGATTCTTCCAATAGTAGGAGAAGAGTTTGACCGAAAACTGGAGTCTATCGTCATCCGGGTTCTGGACGACCGGAAAGTAATCACTGACCTGAACAAGCTGGGTTTGCAGAAGCAGGCGTTTGTCGATTTCAACAAAGCCATCCGCAAGCCGTCGGGGATTGTAATCATCACCGGTCCGACAGGAAGTGGTAAGTCAACCACGCTCGTCGCTGCGCTGTACACGGTGGTGGATCCTTCTGTGAACGTTCTAACCGTTGAGGAACCGGTGGAATATCTTATTAAAGGTGTTCGCCAGCTCAAGATATCCGAAAGCATGACTTTCGATAATGCCATGCGCGGAATCCTTCGGCACGATCCGGATATCGTACTCGTGGGTGAGATCCGTGACCTTTTGACCGCTGAGATTGCGATCAAACTGGCCAACACCGGTCACTTGACGTTTTCCACGCTTCACACCAATGACGCCCCCAGTGCCGTGGCCCGTCTGTTCAAAATGGGGGTGGAGCCCTTTCTTATCGCCAATGCGGTGAACCTGGTGATGGCGCAGCGTCTGGTTCGGAAACTCTGCGAAAAGTGCAAACGGCCTATTGAGGATATTGATCCGGAGCTGCCAAAAAGCATTGGTTTTACAGATCAGGAAATCACCGAAACCACGTTTTACGAGCCCGTCGGTTGCGATGCCTGTACACGAGGATTCAAAGGCCGGATTGCCATTATGGAAGCACTTTATTTTGACAAGAAAATCAAGCGGATCATTTTTGAATCCGGTGACGAAATTGACGAGGATCGCATCCGTGAGCAGGCGATCCAGAACGGGATGCTGACGCTACGTGCCTCCGGTCGGGAGCGGATAAGGTCGGGCATCACTACCATCGATGAAGTAATTGCCATTACCCTGGAAGACTAACCCTGGCTGAGGATAACCCCTATGAACGATTATTCCGACCTTTTATATACCATCATGGCTGTTGTCATCTTTTCGTTTCTGCTGCTACAGGCGAACAGCCTGGTTCTTCGGAACGATGCGGTGACGGTCGACCACGAATTTGAGAAAACGGCTATTGCTGTGGCTCAGTCCATAATCGATGAGGCCAAAACCAGGGATTTTGATCCGAATACGTCTCCAAGCACCATTCCTGATGATTTTCGTCCGCCAGGACAAATGGGCTGGAATGGCACAACCCCTCGTGAGCAGTTCACGGCTTTTGACGACTACCACAATTATTCCGAGCTGGTACAGACACCATTGGGCAATTACCAGGTGACCGTCACAGTCAGGTATATTAATAACGAACCGCCGTTTGATGTTTCGGCTGTTCAGACGCCAAGCAAACGCATGACGGTCCAGGCAACAAGTGTGGACAACAACGAAAGTGCCACGCTTGTGTACATTAAAAGCTATGTGCCGGGTCTGTGACAACTCAAAAGAAACGCTGTCTTTAACCATGTTTTTTTTCTATTATTCCTTGGATTATCAGTATGGAACCAATAACCAATAATCTGATTCAGCACGAAAAGGTCCAGCAGGTGCTGCAGAGTGTTCCTTCGCAGTTCCGGAAGTTTTCTCCGGAAGATTTGCGGGGCTTTTTCATGACAGGGCAGCTTGAGTTTTACGAAGCGGGAGATGTGATCATGACCGAAGGTTCCGACCATATCCAGAATGCCTGGCTCATTGCCGATGGTAAACTTTCCATATGGAAAGAAGATGTCGAGATCGCCCACCTTGAATCGGGTGATTTTACAGGTGAAGAATTCCTTTTCACCCGTGGTGCGCGCATCGCGTCCGTGAAGGCGGAAACGGATGTCGTTCTGATCCGATTCAGTAAGGAATCAGTAATTGACTTTTTCCGGACCCGACCGGAGCGCGTGTTCAAGATTTTTATTATGAACCTTCTGGAAATCCAACAGCGACGCATCCGCGCCATGAACAGCAAAGTAGCACGTTTGCAGCGCAAGCTTTTTGAAATCAATCCCGGTACTGTCTCATGAACCTCGGTTATGTTATTAGCACTCTTATCGCCAGCCTGGTCCTGCTTTCGCTGGTGGCTTTGAACTCCCGCATTATGCGGGGAAGCGGGGAGCAGACGCTGTACACCATGGCGAAAATACAGTCGGACATGGTAGTTGATTACTTGAAAGATGACATGAGAAATTTGGGATATCGGATAGACGGTACATCTATTGTCCACGCTGACGATAACCGTGTCCGATTTCTTGTGCGCTTTGAAGGAAATGAGGATATATCCGTCATAGACTGGTGGTTTGATGAGAATGCCACACAGACGGGACGTAACCCGAACGTCAGGCCTCTTTACCGCCGAGTGAGTCTTTTTGATCCGGCAGAAGATATTAATTATGATCCTGCAACCGACGCACTGACGGAATCAATCGGTACGGGTGTTGTGGATTTTACCCTGGAATATCTGGATGGGCAAAGACAGGTCATCCCGGATCCGAATACGCAGCTTGACGACATAAGACAGATTCGGCTTAGCCTTATCGTGGAAAGCCTGGAATCGTATGATGCCAACCGATTCGAGCGATCGACCTGGCGCGGGGAGATCACCCCGTTCAGCCTGAGACCGAACTGATAGCGAATTACAACTCCTAACGAGGACACCAAAATGGGACGTGCACTTTTAATCATCACACTTGGATCGTTTATCATCCTGGGCATCATCCAGCAGGCGGTGAACAATCGTCAGATCACCATGACTGAAGGCAACATTGAAACTTTCATGGTAAGCCATGGCCGCAACCTTACGGGCAGCGCACTCGAGATGGCCGTGAACCGGATCATTCATGATGCGGATTGGGAAAATGAACCCCGCCCGTGGGATTATCCATTGGAAGACATGAATGTTGCAGTCTTTGTCGACACGAATGACGATTTTCCGACTGAGGTCGATGCTGGATTTCTGCGCGTGCGTTCTGAAGTTCAGCTGGAGAATCGTATGATTCGGTCCGTTGCTTTCGTCCGACAGGGTGTGGTCGAGATTCCCGACCTTGATGGCGCTTTGTCCGTGTATGGTAGAAACTCAAACGTGGACATCCGCGGGCAGCCGCTCAAGGTCGTTGGTAATGACACCAATCCGGATGGATCTGCCGGACCTGAGCCGTCAATTCCGGGTATCTCTGCTAGAATACCTGAGAATGAACTTGTTTCGGCAACCGGAAATCCCAATCAGGACCCCGTACAATATGAAGGTGACCCCAATTATGTGCATAACCCGGATATGGATGATACAGAACTCAAGCGCATGTTGGAGACCTACATGGAAATAGGCACTCCCTATGTAAGTGGCAACTCACTGGGTACGACGGAGAATCCTGTAATTACAATCATTGATCAGCCAGGAGTTCGTTTCACCGGTGGTGAATTCGGATCCGGAATTATGATTATCACCAAAGATGCGGATGTATTTCTGGGTGGAAATTTTACTTATGAAGGAGTACTTATTATTCAGGGAAGTATGATGACTACCGGTACAGTGGACATCTATGGCGGGGCCATAATGACCGATAATGCCGTCGTGGAAGAGGGCCAGGATCCCGATCTTGAACTTGATCCCGATGATCCGGACATCAGTCTGAGGGGAACACCAACGATTCATTACAGCAGTCAGGTGCTGGGTAATCTCCAGAATAGGCTTGGTGGTGGAGGTGGCAGCACCTTCGTGGACAGAATTCTTTACTGATAAATAGAAAATACATGAGATTACGCGAAGAAACCAGCCAGCTTTTTGAGGAGTTCCGTGCCAAAATCGCACGATATCCTGATCATCTACACGGCACCGAGCGTCAGAAATGGCTGGCAGAGATGCTGGAGCGCTCTTCTTTGGAGGTGAGAAATGCCCTGAGAGAGGTTATCGAGTATCATCTCCTTCTGATGAAGGACCTGGAAGCATCGGACATCGACATGGGAGGTGATGGGTGTAACGGTCAGATATGGTACCGGATCCACGGAGATAAACGACCTTACGAAGACTCCCCGGCTTTTTCACTGCCGGAAACGGATGCCATGCTCCTGAACCTGATCAGCAAAGACCAGCAGGAGTTCCTGTTCGAACACCGCAACCTGGACTTTTCGCATGTCATCCCGGGTGAAAACGGACCCAACCAGCGCTTCCGGGCGGATATCTACTTTGACCTGGACCATCTGGGCATGAACATGCGCCGGATCGATACGCAAATCCGTTCGTTCAAGGGCCTGGGCCTGCATCCTGAAGTTGCAAAAGTGCTCAGTCTGAAATATCTGAAATTTGGACTCACGCTGGTGACCGGGATCACCGGCTCGGGTAAGTCAGCTACGCTTGACACCATCATCGATGCCAACAACCGGAGCGTGGACGCCCATATTGTGGTAATTTCCTCACCGGTTGAATTGGTGCATGATTCCATTCGTAGTATTGTGCGGCACCGGGAGGTGGGTCGCGACGTACCCTCTTTCCGTCATGGAGTGGTCCAGTGTCTCCGTCAGGATCCGGACATCATCGTGATCGGGGAGCTCCGGGATTCGGATACCATCCTGACCGCACTGGAAGTGACTGACTCCGGCCACAAAGTGTTTTCCACCCTGCACACCGCCTCCGCCAGTGAGAGCATCGACCGGATCATCGGTGAGGTGCCCGTGCGCGAACAGGACCGCGTGCGTCATCGTCTGGCCGACGTGATCAGCTGCGTCATCAGCCAGAAACTGGTGCCTACGCTGGACGGCAAGCGTGTGCTGGCCAAAGAGGTGATGGTGGCCACCCACTCTGTCAAGGCGGCCATCCGGAATAACAATGTTAACGAAATTTACCAGATGCTAGCCGAGGGATCCAACATCGGAATGCATACGCTGGAACAGGATCTGAAAAAATTGGTATATGAATACCGCATTTCTCCCGAAGAAGCATTAAATTACGCCAATAATAAAAAACGGATGAAGGAATTGCTCCGGTAATCTGAATCTAAAATTAGGGGTCAGGTTTGAATAAGAAGGATTTTATAGGTCTTGCACTGGATAAAAACAAGATTTATACCGCCCACCTCATCAAGGTAAAGGGACGACTGGAACTGGCATCGGTAGAAACGGTAGAACTACCGGAGATCGTGGAAGCGCGCGAACGCCCGCGCCTTGGCGAGTTCAAGCCGCAGGAGGCAAAGGGAGGCGCCGATGACGATCTGTTCCTCGGCCTCGATGATGATGACTCCGGTGATTTTGAGTCCATCGACCTGGATGAATTTACCGGCGGTGATGAGGGATCTGATGATGATGATACTTTGGTCGGCGAGGAGTCGAAGGATATGTCCAACGATCAGGTAGTGTCCAATTTCTTCTCCAACTTTGGAAAAAGAAACCTGCAGCTCGGAGTGAATATCTCCCAGGGAAAAGCCATCTTCCAGCAGCTGGAAGCGGTAGACCTGAAAAAGATGAAAAAGAAAGAGCAGCAGGACTTTGTGGCACAACAGCTTTCTCCCTTGTACGGTGAAGAGATCAGCAACGATCAGTACGCCTGGGAGGTGGACGAACAGGGCGACGGCTGGCTGGTTTCCTATGACAATGACCACAGTTTCCTGAACCTGATCGACCTGGCCGAGATCACCTATGACGGCAAGGTATTCATCCGAGAACTGATGCCGGACGAGGTGATCTGGACCGGTATGGTACGTTCCCACTACACCCTCTCTGATGATCAGATCACCGGACTGGTGAGCATCGGCGAGCGATCCAGCCGGCTCATCTTCATGAAGGGCGATCAGCTGTTCCATGTGCTGCCGGTGATCAACGAGGGCAGCAAATCGCGCAACGTGCTGCAGACCCTGTTCAGCAAGCTGCTGTTCGAGATCGACAAGGGCACGCTGCCGGCGCTGGACCAGATGATCATCATGCAGAGCACCAAGCCGGGCTCGGAGGTGATTGAGTTTTTCAAGGACCAGTTCATTGATGTGGACGTGGACATGTTCCGGCCGGATCCGCACAAACTGGTGGTGCCGGAAGAGTTGAAAAACAATCCCGAGGCGCTGCGGCCCTACATCACCGCTATAGGCGCCGCTCAGGCGGCTTCCGGATTGGATGTCGCGAAGTGGCCCAACCTCTCCATGCTCCCCGAGTACATCCGTGAACGTCAGCGATACTTCAAGCTGGAATGGCACGGAGCGGCGCTGCTGGTTATGATTGCCCTGGCTCCGCTGCTGATCAACATGTGGTACCAGAATTACACCTCAGAGCGGGACGAGTTGGCCCAGTCCGTGCAGATGCTGGACACCCGCATCGCGCAGACTCGCCCGGTGGCGCAGGAAGTGGAGCAGATGATTGAGGAACAGGCGATCGTCCGGGAGGTGAACGACCGTATTGTCACGCTTTCCCGTAACAACCTTCTCTGGTCCGAAACACTGGGCCAGATCAATCAGGGTATGGCGCAGATCCCCAATACATGGCTTACCAGTTTGCGGGTTTCGGGCGACGAGCTTCAAATCGAAGGATACACCCTGTACCGGAACCGGATCCCGCTGGCGGCACGGGTGTTTAATGATGCCCGGATATCGAGCGTCAACGAGGGTATGATGCGCGAAGCCGAGATACTGCAATTCTCCCTCAGAGTGCACAACTTTAAGGAGGAAGAAGAGCGGTTCTCACCGGAGATCCCGGAACCGGATGACGACGTGATCCGTGAAATCGAAGTCCCGCAGATCGCACAATAACGGTAGCTTTTTAAATCCATATCATGAAACACGGAATACGAAACTCACTCATCCTGGCAGCGGTTCTGATCGTCATGGTGGTTGGTGGCTGGTTTATCCTGGATTATGTATACAGTCCGCAGATTGAGGAACTGGAGCAGCAGAGAACGCAGCGGGAGCAGGAATACAACAGCTACGCCGAAACAGCGGCGATGTACGAAGAGACGCTTTTGGAGCTGAACCGGCAGTACTACATCCGCGACAACCATCCCAAGGAGCTGTTTCATAACCACCGCTCCGGGCGTGTATTCGATTACATACGCCAGCTCAACGAAGGCATCTCATTCACCAACTTTAACTACTCCATTCGTGATTCCGTCACCCATGGCGAATATGGAATTGTCACGGTGCTGCTGCGCGGTGAGGGTGCGTACCGCAACCTGAACAATTTTGTGCACCGTATTGAGCATAGCAGTGCCATCATGCACATAGCCAACCTTCAGATCACCAATATCACGGAACTGGGTCGGCTCAGCCGGGTGACTTTTGAAATGACCCTGCAGTTGTACTACAACCGGGACGACCGTCTGGAGTGGCAGCCTCGCATGTACATGGCCGATGCCATGGGAAACATAGGGCATAATCCATTCTATCCGCTGATCCATCCGGTACCGCCCAACACCAGGAATCTGGTGGAAGTGGATGATAGCCGGCTTGTAGGCATCACATCACAATTTATTCTTTTACGGGATCAGGGTGGAACCCTGAAACGGTTAACGGTCGGCGATGAGGTGTATCTGGGAACTTTGCAGCGAATCGATACGGACCGGCAGGAGGCGATATTCCATCTGAATCGAGGGGGAATTTTTGACCGGGTCAGGATGGCCCTGGACTAAGGACGTAACCAAACGAACGGGAGTTAATTCATGAAGTACATTACTATGACAACCATCTTTGCAGTGATTTTTGTGATGGCCGGCTCCGTCCTGGCCCAGGATCGCCTCCCGGAAAGGGAGTTCACTAATCCACAGGAACTGGTAGTGCTTGATCAAAGCCTGCCTTTTTCCGAGGCGCTGGCCATTTTTGATGACCTTTCCACGGAATTCCGTGGAAAGATCATCATCGACCGCTCGGATTTTGAAGGAGCGATCGGTGTAGACATTCCCCGCATGCACTGGTTTGATGCCCTGCAGCAGATTGCTGCCCATAATGACTTTCTTGTAGTTGAAAGAGAGCGCTATATCGAATTAAGAGAAATACCTGAGGTAGCTGAAGAGGAGGAACGTACCAGAGAAGTGGATCCTACCCGGAGGCTGCGACCTGGAAGAGATGAAAAGATTATCACCTTTGAATCACGGGAAATAGAGATCAAGGCCACTTTTTTTGAAGCCAGCCGAGATGTAGTACGGGACCTTGGAATAGATTGGTCTGCTCTTACGAGTGATGGTAGAATTGATGTAGTAGGTGCAGATAGGGTCGCTGATGAGGCATTGCGCGCACAACTAAGCTTAAATGATGTTGGTGGCTCAGGGATTGACATCACAGCATTGCTTAATATACTTGAATCTAACAATTTTGGAGAAATAATATCTTCTCCATCGATAAAGGTCATGGAGGGACAAGCAGGACGGATCCAAGTAGGTCAAGACTTTTCTATACGTCAACGTGATTTTGCTGGAAATATCGTTGATCGTTTTTTTAGTACCGGTACTATTTTAGAAGTAGTGCCAAATATCTATTACCACGAAGGCACGCCCTTCATATTTATGACTATCCGAGCCGAACGAAGTACAGCAGCTCCGGGCGCACTTACTACTATTATAAATAAGCAGGAGGCCGAAACGGAAGTGTTACTGCTTAGCGGTGAGTCTACTATTATCGCTGGACTTTATGAAACTGAAGAACGCATAATTCGACAAGGTGTACCGATACTTAAGGACTTACCGGGTTGGTTTTTTGGATTGCGCTATCTGTTTGGGTATGAGTCCAAACAATACTTTGAGCAAGAACTAGTAGTTCTGCTCGAGGTTAATCTGGTTCCAACCCTTCAGGAGCGTCTCGACAGCCGCTTCCAGCGGATGCCCGAGCTGATCGATCAGCAACGGCAACAGTTCCGTGAATACCAGCAGATTCTGGAGGAGCAGCAGAATTAGCAGATTCAGGATGTTTTGCCGAAGAGCTGTTTACAGCCTCCGGTGGCGCAGTGACGGAAGTTTATTTCTGATTTCTTTTAAAAGCCCGGTGTCGATTTCAGCATAGATCACACCGGGCTTTTTTTGTGCATCGGCCAGGACGGTGCCCCAGGGGTCGATGACCATAGAATGTCCGTGCGTGGTGCGTTTCTTGCCGTGCATGCCGGTCTGGGCCGGGGCGATGACGTAGCAGGTGTTTTCGATGGCGCGGGCACGGAGCAGGGTTTCCCAATGGGCCTCGCCGGTCGGACGTGTAAACGCCGACGGGATGCACAGCGCATCCGCTCCCTGCTCACTCAACCGCCGGTACAGCTCCGGAAAGCGAACATCGTAGCAGATGGAGATGCCCAGCCGCACAATCCTATTGTTCTCCCGGGTTGGGTCCGGAGGGACATTGTCCACTGAATTAGCTCCATCCATCTTCAGTTCGCAGACTACGGGCTCGACTTTTCCCGGGGCCACCAGCGAAGATTCCCGGTACTGCTCCTCGTCAGAAAGCGTGATGTCGAACAGGTGGATCTTGTCGTACTGCGCGATGATGCATCCAGCCGGATCAGCCACGATGGCGCGGTTGTATGTGCGGCTGCGCAGGTTGCCGGGCTCGGTCCGGACGGGAAACCCGCCGGCGAGCAGGTACACCCCGTATTCAAGGGCCAGCGCCGGGATCCGCTCCAGCACCACCTCCGCAATGCGATCCGCCTGCCGGTGCTTGCCCAGCTCGCTTCCCAGGTACGCGAAATTCTCGGGCAGCGCCACAAGTCGGGCCCCTTCGCGCGTGGCACGAGCCACATCCACCCCGACCTGATCCATATTGCGCTCAAGGTCGGGCTGACTGTTCATCTGTACGGCGGCGGCAAGGAAGGTTGTCATTCGGAACGTTGCGTCAATTATGCGTACCTTTATCCTCTGAATGTTAGCAAAAGACCCGGAGACAAACAAAAACAGGGTAGATTATCGTATCATGAGCCGACTCACCGCATGGAAGCAGCGCTGGCAGGAGCTGTCCGCCGATCCGCGCGCCAAAATGCTACAGAAACTGCTGCAGCGGGTGATCCTGCTGGCCATCCTGGGGCTGATCATCTACCGGCTTACGGATATCGGCTGGGGGGAGGTGCTGCAGTCGCTGCCGGTCAGCCCGTGGTTCTATGTGCTGTTCGGGGTGCTGTTCACCAGCCTGCCGATTGCCGAGATCTTCATCTACCGGCGGCTCTGGACGTTCGATGCGTGGCAGGGGTTCCGCGCGTTCCTCACAAAATGGGTATACAACCACGAGGTGGTGGGCTATTCGGGCGAGTTCTACCTGTTCCTGTGGGCGCGCAGGCGGGTGGGGCTGGGCGACCGGCAGATCTTCAAGCACATCCGCGACAACAGCATCATCTCGTCGGTCACATCCAACCTGGTGGCCATCACGCTGCTGAGCGTGCTGCTGTACACCGGCCAGCTGGACCTGACGCACGTGCTGGAGGACACCGCGCCTATCTATATCGGCGCGGGCATCCTGGTGCTGGCGGTGGTGACGGCGCTGGTGGTGCAGTTCCGGCGCTACATCTTCGACCTGCCGATGCGCACCGCCGCGGCCATCTTCGGCATCTACCTGACGCGGTTCCTGCTGCACCATGCCGGGCTGGTGCTCATGTGGATGGCGGCCATCCCGGGCACGCCGCTGCCGGTGTGGCTGACGTTCCTGGCCATGCTGATCGTCATCAACCGGATCCCGTTCATGCCGAGCAAGGACCTGGTCTTTATGTGGGCGGGGCTGGAGTACGCGCGCGGGCTGGATGTGACCATCGCCGCGGTGGCGGGCATGCTGCTGGTGTACAGCGCGCTGCACAAGGTGGTGAACCTGGCAC
>SL_3KL_010_SEDDRAFT_10002649_pt1 | contig 16336 bp, 15 predicted proteins | sample SodLakKL_010_SED_2_FD_10381 | JGI IMG/M metagenome (IMG submission 10381) | reverse complement strand
TCACTGTGATTCATTTCAGTAAAGGTTCTAGAGAAATCGTTTTGAACGGTGTAACATAACCAGTTAGAATTAGATAAGCAACCCTTTTCGAGATTTATCAAGGAGCCCGAATGGATCAAAATATACTAAGAACGGTTTTAGGCGATATTCCTATTAAAGAAATCGGCCTGATNCTGCCCCACGAACACCTGTTTACAGATTTGCGTGGCCCATCAGCTTTAGACTATGCGCAAGCCCCATTAAAATCTGTGATGCAAACCGTGCTTCCATATCTTTTTAACGCAGAAACAGTGGGTGTAACTGCATTGGTTGAATGTTCAACGGTTGGTGTCGGACGAAATATCGAGATATTGAGACACCTGGCAAACAACACCAGGATTCATATTGTTGCACCAACAGGTATTTACCGGGAAGCTTACACACCAAAGAAATTCTTTGATAGCTCAATTGAAGATTTAGTTGAGTTGTGGGTCAAAGAAATCACACAATCGATTGAACACACCGGTTCGAAAGCTGGTTTTATTAAAATAGCCGTTAGTGATGATGGCCCGACGAAATTGGAACAGAGAAATATCAGGGCAGCAGCCCAGGCAAGTTTGAGAACAGGTGCAGCCATTGCCAGCCATACGATTGGCGGAAATGCAGCGATCCTTCAATTAGAATTATTGGAGGCAGAGGGTCTCAGTCTTGAAAAGTTTGTCTGGGTGCATGCAGATAGTGAACCCGATCTTGCATATTTACATGAAGTTGCAAATAGAGGTGCAAATATTGAGTTTGATTTTATTGGACAACCTGGTGCAGATCCAATGGATCACATCATTAAAATCAAGGACCTGATTTCTGAAAACAAAAGTGAAAGAATTCTTTTGTCTCACGATGCGGGTTGGTACCAACCAGGGGAACCTACTGGCCAACCTGAAGGAGGGTTTCGGGGTTACTCATATATTTCAGAAGCGTTTCTTCCCTTATTACTGCGAGAAGGTCTAACAGATCATATGGTAAAGTTACTGACTGAAGAAAACCCCAAAAGGGTGTTTGGGATTCCAGAATCTGTTTCTGATTAATCGGCTGTCCGTGCAATTACCACCAGGTTTCCTGATTTATTCTTGTCAAAAGCAGCCCCCTGAAGATCACCATATAGCTCAAGCTCAACAAAACCTGACTTTTTCAGCGAGCTAATTAATTCTCGCTCTAATAGAGGTCGTAACCGTGTACTGATAACCTGTTGTTGATAATCCTCTTGATCTTGCTTTGAAAGAATCAGGATGTTGAAGGTGATCAAGCCATCAGGATCAAAATCATAAAATCGGACAAAAATCCAGGTTCTTCCGCCTTCTCGAAAGGATTGTGGTTCCATCCAGCGGTTTTTAGTTTTCATGACAAGATCAAAGTTACGGTTCTGGACAATCAGTATTCCCCCTGGCCGCATCACCGATCGAAAGTCGTTTAAGGTCTTTGTTAATGCTTGATCATCAAGACTATGCGGTAAGGAATTTCCCAAACACAGCAGACCATCGAATCTTTGTTCTCGGAAGGTTTTCGATAGCTGTCCAAACCCGGCTTGTTTGAAAGGAATGGTTAACCCAGCAGTTTGGGCATTATGCTGTGCAATTTCAACCATTTTGGAGCTGATATCAGCACCTGTAACATCAAANCCGTTTTCTTTAAGGGCGATTAAGTGATGCCCTGTCCCGCAAGCTGTATCGAGTATGGATGTTGGTTGACTGTCAATTTGATTTAAGCCTGTCAATTTGGAAACTAAAAATGGAAGCTCATGTGCCAATCGCTCCTCCCAATTAACAAATCGATCGTAAACAACACTGAATTGATCGTACATGACTTCGTTATTCATTTAATGGTCCTAAGTAGGTTTTGAATTTACCAAACTCGCGGTATTTAACAGCAATCAATGCTGCCAATCCTGTGGTAATGGGTACCGAAGCGAACAAACCCAATGATCCTACCAGTGTCCGAACAATTTCCTCAGCGATAAATTCCAAATTTATCGCCAAACCATAATCTACATTGCGCATCGAAAACAGCAGCAGCATTGGTAAAGCCGCCCCTGTATAGGCTAATACCAGGGTATTAACCGTGGCAGCAATGTGATCTCTGCCAATATTCATAGCCGATCCGAAGAGCCTTTGAAAATTTTGCTTTGGATTGTTGCGATACAGCTCCAATACGGCTGAAGCTTGAGAGATAACCAGATCATCCAATACCCCCAGTGTTCCAATCATTATACCAGCCAGTAGAAAATGGCGGACATTTAAAACGGTTTCGGATATTTGGGTAATATAAAACATGTTCTCATCACCGTAACCGGTTAAGTTTGTTTGCGCAACAAAAAAGTATGCCAAGAGCCCCGTAATTGTCAGGGAGAGTAATGATCCTAGGACGGCCGCATGAGTTTTGACATTCCAACCATAAATAATATATAGGCTATAAGAAACAAAGAAAAAAGAGCCAAAAATTGAGGTCAACAGCGGGTCTCGACCTTGCTGTATGCCTGGTAAGATAATCAATATGATCACAGCGAGGCTCAATCCAATACCGATAATCGAACGAACACCTTTCCACCCACTGACTAAAATGCTAAAAACTATAAATGTAATAAACAGGATCAACAAGGATCTGCCCCGAAAATAATCCGTGAAGTGGGCGGATAATGATCCATCGGGCATTGATGATACTGTGATCAGGATTTGATCCCCAACACCAAGCGGATAGGCGTCCGTTCGAATCTGCCGTGTCCCGTACTCAATTCTAAAAATTTCACCGGCATGTTTCCCTTCGGAAACAGATACTTCTACGATCTGGTAAGGTTGTGTGACCTCTCCAAGAGTGATCATTCCCTCTTCGATAATACTGCTCACAGTTCCCCGAACGGTATCGGTGCTGTAACCAATCATTACTTGTTCTCGCACAGGTCGAGAAAAGAAGTCAACGATCCTGGGTCCTAGGACAACAACCAGGATTATGAGCGCGAAAATACGAACAATCCATAAAAAAGTTTTTCGATTCATAGTTTATCATCCACTGCTTAAATACACCACTATTCTAAATATTTTGCATGATGTTGTTGATACACCGAATTGCATTCTAGCATTAATAGCTCTAGCGGGTCAATTTGTTAAACAGGAGGAAATAATCAGCCGGCAAAGAAATCAGGAAGATGTGTGCTGATTCCGTCTCCCATCCATTCCCAACCTCATCATTGTCTGTGATGCCTGAGTAGAGAAAAATTATGTCCTGGTGAAAGAAAGGCTGCTCCAAAATGGACGCAATTCTAAATACTTATCCGATTAAAATTGTCTTAGTTGGAGTCATGCTAAGTCCAAAGTAAGCTGTTTTAGGAAATGTTACCGTAATATCATGAGGCAACCAAAATGCTATACGAAGCTCTCGACTATTTTGGTGTCAAAACCTTAAGTCAGTTTCCTGTCTCTTACACCCATCAAAATCATGATGCCACATGCTGAAAAAACCAATGCCACTAAAAACATAACCTGGTAACTATACTGACCAACAATATAGCCGCCGATAAGTGGTGATACCAGGATAAAAAAGCCAGGCAACGTTCGCGCTAGACCGATATAAGCAGGTCTTTTGTCAATTGGCCCAAGTTCCATGGCAATAATCAATTCACCGATTATGTAGCCTGATTGGGCAAATCCTATGATCAAAAAAATGACATAAATTGACCAAAGACCTGGATTGATAAAGGCTAACAAAAGCGCAATGGCTTGTAAAACATCAGCCGAAAGCAAAACTTTTCGTGGGCCCAGGGAATCACCTATCAAACCGTAGACGGCAAAACCAATAGTTCCACTAAAAAACAAGATCCCGGTAAATACAGCAGCTTGTTCGTCCAACAACCCATATTCCTGGATGCCAAATACAGCCAGGAAGGCGATGGCCATGCTGCTCAATTGAAAAAGGATTCGACTGAAGAGAAACTTAACAAAATTTTTGTCTAATGTCAATATCTTTNTATAGGCTTGAAAATCATTCCAAATACTTTTATCACTTACCAGGCTTTTTTCTGACTCTGATCGATTAGCAGNAGGTTCAACAGTTCTTGAAAAGAAAACAAAAGATATCCAGATAAAAACTGCNCCGATTAGAAAGCTCAAAGCGTAATTGTTTGGATAAGTGCGTGAGGCAAGAATTAAACCAGTAATAACCGAGCCGATCACCCCCATCAATCTGCCAAATGTTCGGGAGATACCAAAAAATCGGCTACGCACAGGCATGGGAATCACTGTAGCGATCACTTCCTGCCATGGTAGTGCGATCATGCCAGAAGCCAAGCCACGCAATGTGATCACAATCATAAAGAGGATCAAAGCTGTTTGGGCTGGGATCCAATTTAACAGATAAGCGGTCAAAGGAAGCAGCATGTAGGGAAAACGTTCAATGAGAGCCATAAGCCTGGCAAAGGGCATCTTCCGAGATAAACGCTGGACGTACCCCGCCATTAGCAATTGTGGGATGAACCACCCCGCATGGATAAGTGCTGGAACCAGTCCAATGATCAAAGGAGAGTTGGTTAATGTGGCAGCGAAAACCGGAAGAATTGTATTTACAGAGACAAAACTCTCACCAAAAATCCAAAAAACGCCATCCAGTGAATTGTAAATGAAGTTTCGCTTGTAATATTTACGAACCTCTTGATCAATTTGTTGATCTAAAGGCAATCGTAGAAAATGCTTTAAAGGTTGGGTGATCCGCATTTATAACCTGTTAGAGGGAGCATGAAATGTTTATTATTGTTTTTTGTATCGAGACCACAAAGAATTGAGAACCATTTCAAGTCGTTGACCCAATGCTGGCCCTTTGGGCGTGGTGACATCGTCAGTATTATCAAGGACAGCATAAGGCACATCAGTACCCTTGATATTTATACATTCTGGTTGGTCACGGATAATCTTCATGCCAGTCTGTATCACGGTACATTTTTTTAAGCTTTTCATCAGGCAAACCGTGTTCTAAGATACTGTCAGGTCGATCGGGATTAAACCGCTCACGATTTTTTCTCAAAGATTCTTCCCAGGGAACATCAATATACATAATGGCTAGTTTTTTAAGTATGTCTTCAGAGAGGTGCTCAAAGGCACGTTGAAAACCGCCATGCTCCGACCCACGAGAGAACTCCAATATGACGGTATCACCTTTGAAATCCCGCATAAGTTTTTGATACTCCAGGCAAATGCGTTCGATTAATAAATCCCAAAGGTAGGTGAATTTAAAATACCCGTCCGGTGTGGTATGCAAGCGAGGATGCCCCATTTTCTCCAATAAAGCATCTTCTTCGAACCAGGTCCACAACATTGGGAAGTCATCAATTTCTTCAAAACTGCCAATGTGAAATCGCTTTATTCGCTCAGGGAGTGGAATTTCTTTTAAAAAATCAATCACTTCGCTTTTACCTGCTGCTGGTCTGGCAATAAGGAGCAATATGTCAAATTTATCCATTAATACCTGCCTTTTATCTATAGTAGAAATCTAAATATACTCGCGATTCATATTTATGTTATAATTCATAACTGAAAACCAAGGATAACCATTGTGTACTTCTATATTTTGCTGGGTGATAAATGGCAGTACGCATCATCACAATAATTCAAATTGAGTGTTTTCAAACAATGTTAATCTAAGTTAGCAATAAAGAGGAGGCCATATGGATTGTAAAAAAGATAAAAACTTAAAGAATTGTAACTGTTCTTATCCTTCCTGTTCAAGAAAAGGTATTTGCTGCGATTGTTTACGTTATCACCTAAGCATGCGGCAACTACCTGCTTGTGCCTTCCCAGACTCAGCAGAAGCAACCTATGATCGATCCTTTGAGCACTTCGCCCGCCTTGTTAACTCGGGAAACGCTTAGTTAAAAATACCAAAACACTTAATTATCTCAAAGCTGGTAATGTTGCTGTGAGGAATCTAAGACTAAGAAATTCTGATTAAGAATCGGTTAAGACTCCAGACTCTTCAAGAATCACATGTGCGATTTCTGGGAAAAGTCCCAACTCCCAAAAAAGATCCAAAATAGTATATCTTGAACGATAATGGGAACCATACAATAACGCCTGAATTGCATCCTCTGTTGTGCGTTTAACTGCATGCAGTTTTGTGTGTCCATGTGTAGATTCCATAACTTGCCTGATTTTAATCCCGGGCATTAAGTATGGCTGTAATTGCTCGATGATGTCATCCCAAGATTCAATAATTTTGCCTAGATAGTTTCGGAATTGATCATCTGGCACACGTTTTTGTTCCACCACCTGGTCAAAAACATTGTGGTATTCACCAAATATTCTGTGGTTGTCCTGATTAACTTCTTCTTTTGAAAGTCGATTATTTACAATGCGGTCAATATCCAGTTTCGATGGATCGATGCTTTGCAGCAGATCATATGCCGTACTCATAATGATGGTTCCAATGCCTACCTGTTCACCATGCAAGTTTTTAGGTTTTGCGAATAATTCATGTTGAAAATCAAAAAAATGGGATATTACATGTTCAGAGCCAGAGGAGGGTGATGTTTCACCATCCAGAATGGTCATTGAATAACCTGATACCAGGATTGCATCACTCAACTTTTCCATTGCGTCAAAATTATTCTCAGGCAGTTTATCCACTACTTGTAGAAGCTGATCCTGGAAAGCAGTCATCATTTTGAATGGAACCGGACAAAAATAGGTGCCGCGAATGAGATGGGAAAGCATCCAATCTGCATTAGCAACCTGCCTTGCCAACAAATCCCCCACCCCCGCACAAGTCATCTCATGTGGCGCTGAAGCAACCAAGGCAGAATCCATTAATACAGCTTTGGCTGGGGTAAGCCACCGGGTTGATTTGACATTATTTTCTGTCATCGTGCCCGTAATGGATGTGTAAGCGTTCATTGAAGCTGCAGTCCCCATGATCAGGTAAGGCAATTTTGATTTTGTCGCAATCCACTTGGTCAGATCGCAAATTACACCGGATCCAACACCAATTAGAAAATCAACGTGACCAGGCAATTCTTGAGCGGTTAGGTCACCTAATTCGGTAGATGCTTCGAGTAATAGCCCTTTCTCTCCTAAAGGCAGTCGGGTAAATGCATAACTGAGTTTATTAAATATTTTAAAAAAAAGATCATCAAGTTTATCTTCAATATGACGATCATAAACAACGCCAATATAAAGAGGGCTTTCACCATGGACTGATCTGATAATTTTTGGCAGCATGCTGATCAAGTCAGTACCTGCTTTAACCTGATTGAGGGGAATATGATGTTGACGTCCACACTCCGGACAGAGCAAGCTTGTATCAGCAAGGTCGGATACAGTCATACTGTAATATTTATCGATGTCGGTGATTTTTTTCATTTAAGTCCTTTTCAATTATTTAGGTTTACCCTTAAGCCCACTACCTGTTAATGGTAGAAGAACAATCGCATCCTCTTCGATTTTATCGATCAAATGTTGCAATCCAGCAATACATAGAGCACTTGTGGGCTCGACATAATATCCTTTATGAGCAAGGTGTTGTTGAGCGCTTAGAATTTCTTCTTCATCGATTGCCAATACTATCCCGTTTGTTTCAATCACTGCCTGCAGCAGCCGTTTGCCGCGTACAGGGTTGGATATCGACACGCCCTCAGCCAATGTTGGCCCCTTAGGTTGAATACCAGGCACATCTTTTAGACCTGACCGCCAGGCATCATAGATCGGTGCCACCTGAGCAGATTGAACTGCCACCAACCTTGGCAGGGACTTGATCAAGCCAGCTTTCAACAACCGATTAAAACCAAACCAGAAGCCCAGAAACTGCCCACCCTGGGCAACAGGGCAAATTATCCACTCAGGTGCCCTATGGCCCAATTGCTCCCAAACTTCAAACGCTACTGTTGTCTGACCAGCTAAATATGCCGGTTGATACGCATGAGATGCGTAGGTTTTATTTCTACCAATAGCCGCCTGGGCAGCAGATTCGGTATCTTTTCTTGTTCCAGCTACCTGGACAATCTCGACGCCATACAGGCTAATCTGGTGCTTTTTAAAGGGAGATGCATATTCCGGGATAAAAATTTGGGTTGGGACACCAAACCGTGCCCCATGTGCTGCTAAGGATGCACCTGCGTTGCCGGAGGAATCTTCCACCATCGTGTTGACATTCATTAGAGCCAACTGGTTAACCATGGTGTTGATCCCACGATCCTTAAATGACCCGGTAGGTAAAAGGTATTCTAGTTTCAAGAGAACTTGCCTGTTATATAATTGGACTGGAACGATTGGTGTCCAACCAACACCCATTCGCTTGAAAGGTTTTGTTACATCCAAGCCAAGTTGTGATCCATAGCGCCATATTGAATAATCATTAAGGACAATTTCTTCAGGGTCAAAGATTTCTTGGTTGGCTGGTTCCCATCCACCCTCACAAGAACATCGCCAATCCATAAGGGTGAAATTGGCTTGAGCACCACAATCGTAACACTTCACTTGCATAATTCAGTTATCCTGATTTATCGTCTTATTTAAAAATGTTTACTTCTCAGGCAGCGCTGCTGCTGAAAAGGAGGAGGGTCGTGTCCGGCTGCAGCGCTGCCTAACAAACCACCATTCCATATCTGACTAAAACATTTTACCATCATTGATACTTGGAAATTCTGGCAACAAATATTAATAACCCGATCCTTTTTGACAGTGCACGAATTTCAATAGGCGATTATAATAAGGCAAAAGGAAATGCTACTCATTATTCTGCTTAATAGGGAAAATACCACTCGTCACCTTATGCGAGGTTGAAAAGCAAAACAGCTTCTAAGGAAACAATATGGTCAAAGTTTGTGTTATTGGCGGCGGTTCAACCTATTCACCTGAATTGCTCAGTGGGTTTTTAAATTACAAAGATTCTTTCCCATTGGAAGAATTATGGTTAATGGATATCGATAAAGAGCGATTAAATGTGGTTGGAGGCTTTATTAAGCAGATTGCTGAAGCTCAAAACGCATCTTTTAGAATTGTCCTCAGCACCAATCAGCAAGAATCCATTCAGGATGCATCATATGTCATCACCCAGATGCGTGTGGGTAAAATGGAAGCCAGGCAAAAGGATGAATACCTGGGTCACCAGCATGGTTTGATAGGGCAAGAAACAACCGGGGTTGGTGGGATGGCCAAGGCATTGCGCACCATTCCTGTAATTTTAAACATCGCTGATGATATCGAACAACATGCACCAGGTGCACTATTGATTAATTTTGCCAACCCGGCCGGTTTGGTAACTGAAGCAGTTTTTCGTTCTGCCCCAAAAATCCACACGGTTGGTGTGTGCAATGCTGCAATCAGCACAAAAATGGAGATATTAGATCGACTGAATCAGTATCTGGGTACTGAGATCAATCCGATGGACGCTCACATTAAATGTTTGGGATTGAATCACCTTACCTGGTTTTATGGTTTGGAAGTCAACGGAATTGATTATTGGCCACAAGTCCTTTCAGGATTAATTCAGGAAGCAGAACAGCAAGATTCACCTTTGTTTGATGTTTCAACATTAACCGCTTTAATGATGCTCCCTAATTATTATCTAAAGTATTATTATTACCCCGACAAAATCCTGGATGAACAATCTCGTTGGCCGCCATCAAGAGCAGATGAGGTTGTGAGAATCGAGTCAGAGCTTCTAAACCAATACCAGGATAAAACTCGGGTGGAGCTTCCCGAGGACATGATGAAACGAGGGGGTGCATATTACTCGACCGTTGCCGCCCAATTATTAAATGCCCACTTCAATGACCTTCACCAAGAGCAGGTACTCAATGTCCGTCACAATGGAGCTGTTATGGGTTGGAAAGAGGATTGGGTCTTAGAAATGCCATGTGAAGTGTCATCAAAGGGGATTAAACCTCTTCCAACCACCCCATTGCCCCCAGTCTGTGAAGGATTGATTACCCAGGTAAAGGCTTACGAGGTCTTAACTGTCAAAGCAGCTGTGGAGGGTGACCGTGATGCNGCCTATCAAGCATTGTTAACGCATCCGCTTGGACCATCTGCTGATAAGATCGTCAATGTTCTCAATGATATGCTTGAAATAAACCGACCTTACTTACCTCAGTTCTTCCGATGATAAGTTCGAAAAAAGTGATGTCAGGTAAATCTCCAGGATATCTATTGGGAATTGATACCGGAACCAGCAAGACCCATGCGCTTGTTTCAACTTGTGCAGGAGAAGCCCTGGGATATGGTGTTTCCGGGTGTGGAAATTATGAGGTTGTTGGCATTGATCAATTCAAAAAAGTCATGATTGACGCTGCCAACAGTGCACTAGCTATGGCTGGAATCGAGAAAGACGAGATCATCTGCCTGGGATGCGGCATNTCGGGCTACGATTGGCCTTCAGAGGAACCAATCATGGTTGAAGCTATTCAAGCATTGGGGTTTAATTGTAAAATTTTCTTGGAAAACGACGTCACTATTGGTTTAATCGCAGGCTCAACCAATGGCTGGGGTGTGGCAGTTGATGCTGGTACGGGTAATAATGTGCGTGGACGTGACAGGTATGGAAATATCGGGCGGATCACAGGTAATAGCGTATGGCATGGCGAGATTGGCGGTGGTGGTGAAATGGTCTGGCTAGCAAAGGTAGCTGTTACCCATGCCTGGACGCAACGCGCACCAAAAACTAAACTTACGCAAGCCTTTATGGATTTTTCTGGCANCAAGACAGAATTTGAACTAATCGAAGGACTAGCCACCAATCAAATCCATTTACCGCCTATTTTGGCTGAAGAAATCTACCGTTTAGCTGCGAATGGTGACCAGGTTGCACTGCAAATTATCAATACATCTGCCCATGAACTGGCACAGAATGTGAATGCCGTGATTCGTCAATTAAATATACAAGGTGAATCGTTTGACCTTGTACTGATTGGGGGCATCTTTAAGGCTGGTGAGCCTTTCCTTGGAACATTTCAANAGTGTGTTAAAAAATATGCACCTAAGGCACAATTGGTGCACTTAACCCTTCCCCCGGTGGTTGGTGCCGTTCTTTTAGCAGCAAAATCTTTGAGTCTGGAGAATGAAAAATTCAAACAAGAATTAAGTACTTCGGTGAGGAATATTTGGGTCGAAAATGGGTCAAAAACAGACCCTAACTTTACCTTTTAGATATTTANNAGAGGTTTTACAAAACAATCCACATTTATTGTATACTGTATCTTGATGATGGCATGTAATCTAATAACATTATTTTAGTCAAAAAGGAGACTGATATGTGTGATTTAGCCGTGTTAGGTGGCGACCCAATACGGACTGAGCCGTTCCCACGATGGCCAATCTTTGATCAATCTGAAATTGATGCAGTTTCACAAACAGTTTTATCTGGGCGTTGGGGCGGTTTTCCATACCCTGGACCCAATATCGCTGAGTTTGCAGAAAAATTTTCAGAAATGCAGGGTGGTGGTGTTGCGGTGCCGATGATGAATGGCTCCATTACCATGGAGGTCGCGCTGCGAGCTGCAGGCATTGGTTGGGGGGATGAGGTGATTGTGCCTGCTTATACGTTTGCAGCGACAGCATCAGCCCCGATGGCTGCGGGAGCCATCCCGGTGATTGTCGATATCAGCCCGAGCAATTACTGCATGGANCCTGACGCTTTAGCGAGGGCAATAACGCCTAAAACCAAAGCGATTATACCTGTCCATATTGCTGCCCAAATGGCCGATATGGATGCAATCATGGCAATTGCAGAAAAGCATAATCTTATTGTGATCGAAGACAGTGCACATGCACACGGCGCCCAATGGCGTGGCATGGGTGCTGGCACGATTGGAGATTTTGGCTCATTCAGTTTGCAATCAGCAAAGATCATCACAACAGGAGAAGGTGGCGTATTGTTGTGTAAAGATGAAAAAATGGCTGAACGGGTTGCAAGCATCGTTGATTGTGGGCGGCCTAAGGATCCTGATATGAAGCATTATACATTTGGTATTAATTATCGCTGGTCAGAACTTCATGCAGCCATCGGATTGGTTGCCATCAGCCGTTTCCCACAGCAAATGGCACAACGGGCAGAAATGGCAGATTATTTTGAAGAATGCACCAGGGATTTACCTGGGATTCAATTGCTGGACCGTGATCCTCGCCATAATCGCCGAACACAATACCGGTATATTTTTAAGATTGACCCGGATTATTTTGGTTGTACGAATGATACTTTTTGCTATGCATTAACAGGGGAAGGCTTGCCGGTTGATACGGGTTATCCACCAATGCACCAATACGAGCTCTTTCAGCCCGGATTATCATGTTTGCCGGTACCCACAGCGTTTTCTGATTATTTCAAGTTTGATCAAATGTCGTTCCCAGTTACCGAAAGAGCCGCTCACATAGAATCAGTTTGGATAAAAGAAGCGGTATTTAGAGCTGGGAAAAGTGGCGTTGATGATTTCATTGCAGGTATCAGAAAGCTGGACAATAATAAAGAAAAACTAAAAAAACTTGCCATTAAGCATCATGATCTGATCGAAAATCACGAAAACGTCTCAAGGATGCTGAAGCGGCGATAATTTCCAGGTAAGTGCAGCTTAACCTGTCCATGCAAAAATTTTAGTTACCTATTGGCTACCAACCCATTGCACAACCATCCTTGCGTGGATCTGACCCGCCCATTAACACCCCGGTTTGGGGGTTTCTGTGGATTATCTGACCACCTCCAAATACACCACGTTCACTTCCATGTACCGGTGAGACATGATGGCCCAGTGACCTTAGGGCAGCCATCCGATCAAAACTGAAACCCNTTTCGATTAATAATTCCCCACCAGGATCAAGAGCGCCCACCCCTGTGCCCTTTTGGATATTCAAACACCACCTGGGCATATCCAAAGCCTGTTGGGGTAAATGTCCCAGGTCAACCATGTTTGACAGCACCTGCAAGTGACCTTGAGGTTGCATGAAACCGCCCATGACCCCAAAACTGGCATATAAATCATCCTCTTTAGTGATCATTCCTGGGATGATGGTTTGATAAGGTCGTTTTCCTCCTTCAAGTGCATTAGGATGTTCAGTGTCCAAACGAAATAAAGCTGCCCTATTCTGCAATAGCACACCCGTACCAGGCACAACCAATCCTGTTCCTCCACCCATAAACAAGCTATTGATGAATGAACAGGCATTCCCTTCACCATCCACCACACTCAGGTACACGGTATCATCACCTGAGGGTGGTACATCTGTGTTTAAACATCTAATTGATTCCTGTAGAGATAACAAATCCCGTTTTGATCTTATATGTTCATCAGAAAATAGCTGCTCGTAAGGTATTTTTTGAAACCGGGGGTCTGATACCCAACGTAAGGCCTCGTAAAAACCAAGCCGCATACATTCAATCAAAATGTGTGCACGTGTTTCTTGATCAATTTTTGCAAGATCAAAACCATCAGCAATTTTAGCAGCAATAATGGCTGCTAAACCTTGACCATTTGGAGGGCATTCATAAAGTCGAACCCCGTGGTAATCTGCAAAAATAGGCTCTACCCATTCAGGTTGATAGTCGGCGAGGTCTGAAGGTTCTAACCACCCACCATACTGCTGGACATAGTCACATAATTTTTTGGGAAATTCTCCCTTATAAAAAAAGTCTTTACCTTCTGATGACAGTCTTTGAAGCGTTTCTCCCAGGGTGAGCAGCTTAACCCGATCGCCGGCCCGAGGTGCCTGTCCATTGATCAAGAACTCATTGCCGCTTTGCTGCTCCGGACCAGGATGCTGTAAATGTTTGGGATAGCTGTGATCGGTTTCATTTCTTAATAAGTGTGTTACCATTTTTGACCAGCCGGCGGCAATCCATTCTGTTACTGGGTAGCCTTCCATGGCATACTTAATAGCCGGAACTAATGCATCACTCAGTGAATACTTTCCAAATCTTTTCAAGAGTGTGTCCCAAGCCCCGACCGATCCAGGTACGCTGACAGCATGTCCGGTAAAGTATGGGTATTGTTCAAAACCAGCGTGTTTTAGTACATCCACATTGGATGACTGCGCCGCAGGACCACTGCCATTTAATGCATAGACACGTTTACTGGAAGCATCCCAATACAGCGCAAAACAATCACCACCAATACCCGTTGAAAAGGGTTCAACAACATTCAACATAGCGGCGATTGTCACAGCGGCATCAGCAGCGGTACCGCCAGAACGAAGGATTTCTAAGCCTGCTAAGGATGCCAGAGGTTGGCTGGATGCGACCATACCATGTGTTGCCATTACATTGCTGCGTCGCGAGCGAAATTCAAAATCATAATGCATGGGTTACTCCCAATAGTTAAAAGCTTTTATCTAATTATTTGTTAAGAAGAAATTTTACCACAGGGGTCTATTTCCATTGGACTATGGAAAAGCTTGATCTATCGCAAGTTAACCGATAGGCCAACAACCCAACCAAGTTCAAACTTATGGTTACTGAGTCCTATCCATAATCAACACTTAACCAATCCCAGTAGGAATTCCCTCTTGCCATACTTTAGGTAGCCGGAAATTCTTACTTACTGATATGAATGATAAAGAGGCAAATCAATGACACAAGAGATTGTTACAATCACACTTAATCCTTCCTTAGATCAATTTAGCTCAATTGGACAGGTAACACCCAATATTAAACTTCGCTGCTCCACACCTACCTATCAGGCTGGTGGTGGGGGTATTAATGTCTCTCGGGCAATCCGTCGTCTCGGTGGTTCTAGTAAAGCAGTTTTTCCCTGCGGTGGTTCAAATGGTCAAATTCTTAAATCAATCATGGAAGAGAAATCCATCGATCACATTGGAATATCAATCCAGGGAACTACCCGTGAGAACATCACGATCTTTGAAGACAATGCTCAGCAAGCGTTCCGTTTTGTTTTTCCTGGACCAGAAATGAAAAAAGCTGAATGGGAAGCATTTTTAGAGGTGCTTTCGGGTGTTTCACCAACCCCTGCATATATTGTTGCTAGCGGAAGTTTGCCATCAGGTGTGCCTGAAGATTTTTATCAGCAAATCGCTGAAATAGCACATGAAATCGACAGCCGCTTAATCATTGATACGTCAGGTAAACCTTTGGAGCTTGCTGTCAATGAAGGCGCTTTTTTAATCAAACCGAATCTTCGTGAACTGGGAGAACTGGCTGGTGTAGAGATAAAAAACGAAGAACAAGAAATTGAAGTAGCACAATCATTAATCAGATCGGGTGGAGCAGAGGTAATGGTCGTTTCATTAGGCGCTGGCGGTGCTTTGCTGGTAACAAAGGATGATGTTGAACAATTTCGCTCACCAACAGTACCCATCCGCAGTAAACTTGGTGCAGGTGACAGCATGGTTGCTGGGATCGTTCTAAGTCTCGCCAAAGGTTGGGACTTGAGGCAGGCTGTTATGTATGGAAATGCAGCTGGTGCAGCAACTGTAATGACAGATGGCACGCAGCTCTGCACGAAGGAAGACACAGATCAACTCTTTAATGTCCTAAAAAGCGATTAGTTTTCAAGTTAACTCTCAGCCAATCCTGCTGGTGAAGATGTGGGGGGTTTGTGTGATTTGAAAAATAAGTTCGAAAAAGCCTTATTATGAGATGACGCATAGGAGTCAATAGTATAGGTTACACTATTGTTAGTTTCTAAGTTATGACAGGAGAAATCCATGACAGATAAATCAATATGTTTTCAACCCATCGGAATTATTCACACCCCATTCAAATCTCTTAGTGATATGCCCATTCAACCCAGCGGTGCATCCATGACGCGTGGACAATTGATTATGGATCCTCAATATTCTGCTGGATTAACAGACTTGGATGGTTTTTCCCATATTTACCTGATCTATCACTTTCATAAAGTTCAAAATTACAATTTGACTGTTACCCCGTTTCTGGACAAACAGCCTCGTGGCCTTTTTGCCACACGTGCACCGAAACGACCCAACCCGATTGGTTTGTCAATTGTTCAACTCATTTCGATCGAAAATAATGTTTTAAACTTGCTAAATGTTGATATATTAGATGGCACACCTGTTCTTGATATCAAACCTTATGTACCTGCTTTTGATCATCAGGAGGATGTCCGAGTAGGCTGGCTGAGGGATAAAGATAATGAAGTTAAAACAAAGCGCTCGGATGAGCGTTTTGTTTAAGGGATGCTCCTGCTTAATTACTAATTACAAACCGTTACTACTCAGGCAGCCCTGCTGCAGAAAATGAGAGGGGTTGTGTTGCGGCTCCGCCGCAACACAACCCCCCTGACTCCCTTGCAGGTTGAGTAGTTACTACAAACCTAAGACAAATAAGGTGAATAAGGGGGCAAAAATAACAGCCATTTTAC
>SL_3KL_010_SEDDRAFT_10002648_pt1 | contig 16337 bp, 17 predicted proteins | sample SodLakKL_010_SED_2_FD_10381 | JGI IMG/M metagenome (IMG submission 10381) | reverse complement strand
GTCATGGCGATCACGTCGACGCCGGCGCGCTTCATCTCGAGCGCCTTGGCGTTGAACGCCACGGTCGAGGAGGCCTTGAGAGCGTGGATGCGCTGCGAGAGACCGGTCATGCCTCACCTCACTCTGGGCGCTGGGCGCGGGCCCTGCGCGAAGCGCCTGGACCGCGCCGCCGCGCCCGCTGGCGCGCCGGCCCGGTCCCAGCGACGTGCTAGTCGAGCAGGCCGCCGTCGCCGAAGAACAGGGCGATCTCGCGCTCGGCCGTGGCAGGGGCGTCACTGCCGTGCACCACGTTGTGGTCGATGACCGTGGCGAGGTCGCCGCGGATGGTGCCGGCAGCGGCGTTGGCGGGGTCGGTGGCGCCCATCATGGCGCGCCAGCCCTTGATCGCGTCCTCGCCCTCCAGCACCATCGCGACCACGGGGCCGCTGGTGATGAAGGCGACGAGCGGCTCGAAGAAGGGCTTCCCGCGGTGCTCGCCGTAGTGGCGCTCGGCCATCTCCAGCGGGATCTGCAGCAGACGCATGCCGACGATGCGGTACCCCTTGGCTTCGATGCGGGCCACCACGTGGCCCACGAGGCCGCGCTGGACACCGTCGGGCTTGATCATCGCGAAGGTACGTTCGGTTGCCATGAGCCGTGTTCTACCACGCCGGGCACGGCACGCCGCCGGTCCGGGCGCGCCACCGGGCACGACACGCCGCCTGCCCGGACGCGCCACCGAGCACGGCGCATCACCGGGCACGCCTCGCAGCCAACCGAATCAGCCGCGCGCGACCGTCTCGAGCTGATCGAGGTGGTGCAGGTCGTGCCCGGCCAGGAAGCGGACCATCGTATCGACGCTCTCGAAACCGCGCTCGTGGTGGAACACCTCGGCGTTCCAGTCGTCCAGCGAGAAGCCGCTGAAGAGCGCGAGGTTCCATGCCCGCAGCGCGCGGAACGCCTCGAGCGTCAGGTACGGGTCGGCGCGGCTGCTGCGCGCCGCCCAGGCATCGTGGTCGAAGGGCTGCAGCGCGTGCGGCGGGTCGCCGGGCGGCACGGTGACGGCCTGCCGGAAGCGGAACCCGAGGCCCAGCTCGGTGTCGGCCAGATGTGCCAGCACCGTCCGGGCCGGCCACTTGCCGGGCGCGTGGCTGCGCTCCCAATCGCCCTCGCCGAAGCGTTCGGCGAGCTGCGCGAGGCGGACGGGCGTGGCGCCGAGCACGTCGATCGGGTCGAGCGGCCCCAAGTGGTCGAGGATGCTGCGCAGGTATGGGTCCACGCGCGCCACCGTACCAACGCGCCGGCGTAGCATGAGGTCCATGGACCGACACGTCGACATCCCCGAAGTGGACCCGCAGGAGGCGAAGGCCCGCATCGAGGCCGGCGCGTACCACGTGGACGTACGCGAGCGCGACGAGATCCGTGCCAAGCGCATCCCGGGCGGTACGCCGCTGCCGCTCTCGAGTTTCCTGGAGAAGTACGAGGTGGCGCTGCCGAACGACCGACCCATCGTGGTCAGCTGCCGTAGCGGCGCCCGCTCCGGCCAGGTGACCGCCTTCCTGATCGAGCGCGGCTACGACGCGGTCAACCTGGCCGGCGGCATCATCGCCTGGGAGAACGACGGCCTGCCGGTCGAGCAGGGTTGAGGGCACCGTCACGAGCGCGCGGCGCGTCCCGGCCGATGCGACGTCGCTCCCGGCTCGCATCCGTGCGCGAGCCGGGAGCGCCTCTGGACCCACCGGTGCCGGGCGTCAGCGCAAGGCCACGTACACCAGCAGGTTCTGCCCCTGCTCCAGCAGCGAGTACCACCAGCCCGGCAGCAGGCCGAGCAGCACCGTTCCGACCGCCGCGATGCCGATCGCGACACGCACCGCCGGTCCGTCGCGAACCTCTGGCGGCCGCGCCGCGCCGCCTTCTGGCTCGCGGAAGTACATCGCCACCACCACGCGCGCGTAGTAGACCACCGCGATGACGCTCGCGATGATCGCGACCACCGCCAGCACGCCCTGGCCAGCGGCGATGGCAGCCTGGATCACGAGCACCTTGCCGATGAAGCCTGCCAAGGGCGGGATGCCTGCCAGGCTCAGCAGGCACACGGCCATCGCAGCCGCCAGATACGGGCGGGTGCGCCCGAGGCCGGCGAACCGCTCGATGGTGTCGCCGCGGTCGTCATCGTCCATCAGCTGGGTGAGGACGGCGAAGGCGCCGCCGCTCATCAGCGTGTAGGCCGCCAGGTAGTAGCCCGCGGCAGCGATGCCGGCCTCACCTGCACCCAGCACCGCCAAGCCCAGGTAGCCGGCGTGCGCCACGGCCGAGTAGGCCAGCATGCGCTTCACGCCCGGCTGCAGGAGCGCACCCAGGTTGCCCACCAGCAAAGTCGCCGCGATCAGGACCGCCAGCACCCCCGGGAGCACCGCGCCCAGCGCCAACGTCTCGAGGCTGGCGAAGAGGGTCGAGGCGATGCGCAGCAGCGCGCCGAAGGCCGCGGCCTTCACCACCACCGCCATGAAGGCGGTCACGGGCGTGGGGGCACCGGTGTAGACGTCGGGCGCCCACTGGTGGAAGGGCACGAAGGCGACCTTGAAGCCGAGCCCGGCGAGGATCAGCACCGCGCCGAGCAAGGCGGTGACGTGCGCTTCGAAGCCGGGCGCGGCGAAGACCGCCATCAGGCTGGCGTAGTCGAACGCGCCGCCAGCACCGAAGGTGAGCGCGATGCCGTAGATGAACAGCGCTGAGCCGAAGGCGCCCAACAGGAAGTACTTGAGTCCCGCCTCCTGGCTGGCGCGCACGTCGGTGCGCCACGCCACCAGGGCGTAGGAGGCGAGCGACATGATCTCGAGCCCCAGCAGCAAGGTGATGAGGTCGCCGGCGGAGACCATCACCACCGCCCCGATGGCCGCGAGCAGCAGGAGCGGAAAGTACTCGGGTTGATCGAGCTTGAACCGTTGCAGCGTCCCCTGCCCCACCAGGATCGCCAGCGCGGTCCCGAGCAGGATCACCAGCGTGAAGGCGGTCGCGGGCACGTCGGCCAGGTAGCGCAGCCCGAAGCCGGCCTCGGCACTCCCGTGCCCGGCCTCCATCAGCAGGTGGAAGGCGAACACAGCGGCGCTGGCAACGCCGACCAGCGCCACCGCGCCGACGCCGCTGCGATCGCTCTGGAACACCGCCAGCAGCAGGCTGAGGAGCGCGAAGCCGAGCAGGATCAGGACCGGCGCCAGGACGCTCCATACGATGAAGCCCTCGGGCACGATCATCGACGCACCTCCCCGAGCGGCGCGAGCGGCACCGGCGGCACCACCTCGGCCTGCTGCAGGCGCGTGACCGTGACGTTCGCATCGGCCTCGAAGGTCCGCAGCTGCGGCGCGGGCGCCAGCCCNAGCCACAGCGTCCCNGCNAGGATGGGCGCCAGCACGACCACCTCCAGCGGGCGCAGGTCGCTCACGGGGTTCGCCTGCGGCCCTTGGTAGAGGCGCTGGTACAGGTTGACCCCGTACACGCCCGCGGCGATCACCGCCAGCACGGTCAGCACGCCGGCAGCGGCGCTGGCCTGGAAGGCGCCCAGCAGCGCCAGGAACTCACCCGGGAAGTTGGCCAGGCCCGGCACGCCGATGCTGGCGAACAGCACCAGCAGCGTCACCGCCGCCAGGGCCGGCGCCGAGGCCGCCAAACCGCCGTAGGAGCCGGCGTCGACGCTCCCGCGGCGCGCGTGCAGCATGCCGACCAGCAGGAACAGGCCGCCGGTGGTGACCATCTGNGCCGCCAGCAGGTACATCGCGCCGGAGAGCCCCGCCAGGTGGAGCCCGAAGAGGCCGACCGCCACGATGCCCATGTGCGAGAGCGAGGCGTAGGCCAGCAGCCGCCTGAGGTGGTGCTGACGGGTGGCGATCATGGCCGCGTAGACGGCGCTGAACGCGCCCAACCCCAGCAGCAGCGGCGCCAGCTGGCGCGCCCCCTCGGGGAGGAGCGGCAGGGCCCAGGCGAAGAACCCGAAGCCGCCCACCTTGTAGAGCGTACCGGCGACGTCGGCCGCGCCGGAGGGGTGGTTCTGCTCGTGGAAGTCGATCAACCAGTGGTGCAGCGGGAACATCGGCAGCTTGACCGCGAAGGCCAGCGTGAAGCCCGCGAACAGCCAGGTCTGGGTGANCACGTCCAGGCGCCCGGCGGCCGCGAGCAGGTCGACGAAGAGGTAGCTCTCGGCGCCGCTGAGGGGCCGGATGGCGGCCACGCTCAGGAGCATCGCGAAGGAGCCGACCACGGCGTAGACGATGTACTTGAGCATGGCCTGGCGGCGCTGCTGCCCGCCCCAACCGCCCAGCATCACCAACGAGGGCAGCAGCGTGGCCTCCCAGAAGACGTAGAACAGCACCAGGTCGCGCGCCAGGAACAGGCCCATGAGGCTGCCCCACATCGCGAACAACGCGGCCAGGAACCGCCCCGGCTGGTGCTCGACGCGAAGCGACGCCCACAGCACGGTGGGCACCATCACCAGGCTGGCGACCAGCGCCAGCACGCCACCGGCGTGGCTCGGGTCGAAGGCGATGAAGGCGCCGAAGCCCGGGATCCAGGGGGTCACCAGGGGCGCAGCGTCGCGCACGAGCGTTGCCAGCACGAAGGTGGCGATGGCACCGGGCAGCGCAACGGCGCGCGCGGTTCGGGCGCTGCGCGTGAACGCCAGCACGACCGCCACCACCAGCGGCAGCAGGATCAGCCACACCGACATCATGCGCGCACCCCCACCAGGACCACCACGAGGATCAGGATCACCGCGCCGGCCATCATCGCCAGCGCGTAGTTGCGGACGTACCCGCTCTGCCACAGCATCACCAGGCGCGCCAACCAGCCGGTGGTGGTGACGCTGGCGGCCAGGCCGCGGTCGAGCACGTCACGGTCCAGGAGCGCCAGGCCGGACGACACCCCCTCGGCTGGGCCGACGGCGGCCCGCTGGTAGAGCGTGTCGAAGCCCGCGCCGGCGCGCAGGAAGCCCGCGAACGCCCCCGACCCCACGCGGGTGACGGGCACGCCACGCTGCACCATGTAGACCCACCAGGCCAGCGCCAGACCGACGGCGGCGGCCAACACGGCGACGCCGATGAGCAACCACTCGGCCCAGAGCGGCGGGTAGTCGAAGGGCACGGTCGCGGTGGCGGGCAGCAACCACGGCTCGATCCAGTTCGGGAAGGCGAAGGAAGGCAACCCCACGTACCCGACCAGCACCGAGGCCACCGCCAGCAGCGCGAGCGGCACGGTCATCACGCGCGGCGACTCGTGCACGCGCTCGCGCGCTTCGGCGCTCAGGCGCGGCTCGCCCTCGAACACCAGCAGGTACCAGCGGCCCATGTAGGCCGCGGTGAGCGTGGCCGAGAACAGCAGCAGCGCGTACAGCACGAGCGCGCCGTGATCGGCCAGCAGGGTCGACGAGAAGGTGGCCAGCAGGATCGCGTCCTTGCTGAAGAAGCCCGCCAGCAGCGGCACGCCCGCGATCGCCAGCGTGCCGATCAGCGCGGTGCCCGCGGTCAGCGGCATGAAGCGTCGCAGGCCGCCCATGCGGCGCACGTCCTGCTCGCCGCCCAGGCCGTGGATCACGCTCCCCGAGGCGAGGAACAGCAGGCCCTTGAAGCAGGCGTGCGTCAGCACGTGGAAGATGCCGACCCAGTACGCGCCGACGCCCACCGCGACGAACATGAAGCCGAGCTGGCTGATGGTGGAGTAGGCCAGGATCCGCTTGATGTCGGTCTGGGCGAAGGCCACCGCCGCGGCGAGCAGCGCGGTGAGAGCGCCCACCCAGGCCACCACCGCCGAGGCGTCGGGGCTCTGGGCGAAGAGCGGCGCGCTGCGGGCGATCAGGTACACGCCCGCGGTGACCATGGTGGCGGCGTGGATGAGCGCCGAGACCGGGGTNGGGCCGGCCATGGCGTCGGGCAGCCAGACGTGCAGGGGCAGCTGCGCGCTCTTGCCCGCAGCGGCCACCATCAGCAGCACGCCGATGGCGGTGAGCGCTGCCGCGCCGAAGGCGAAGCCACCGACGGCCTCGTTCACCTCGGCGATGGTGAGGGTGCCGAAGGTGCGGTAGATCAGGAACATCGCCACCAGGAAGCCGGCGTCGCCGATGCGGTTGACGATGAAGGCCTTGCGCGCCGCGTCGGGGTTCTGCTTCTGGCGGTACCAGAAGCCGATCAGCAGGAACGAGCAGACGCCCACGCCCTCCCAACCGACGAACAGCAGCGGGAAGGAGTCGGCCATCACCAGCACCAGCATCGCGGCGATGAACAGGTTGAGCGCCGCGAAGTAGCGCGCGTAGCCCTCGTCGCCGTGCATGTAGCCGATGGAGTACACGTGGATGGCGGTCCCCACGCCGGTGACGATCAGCATCATGAGCAGCGACAGCTGATCGAGCTGGAAGCCGACCACCAGGTCGAGCCCGGCCACCGGCATGAAGTCCCACAGCAGCACGTGCACGCCGGCGTCGCGTTCGCCGAAGGTCAGGAAGGCGACCAGCGACAGCACGAAGGCGGCTGCCACGACGGCGCTGGCGACGATGCCGGGCAGGGGCTCGCGCAGGCGGGCGCCGAAGAGGCCGTTGACCAGCGCCCCGAAGAGCGCCAGGAAGGGCGCAAGCGCCGCCCAGGAGACCGGATCGCCCGTCACAGCCGCACCTCCGCGAGGGCGTCGACGTCGGTACTGGCGCGGTTCCGGAAGATCGCGACCAGGATGCCGAGGCCGACGGCGACCTCGGCCGCGGCGACCGACAGGATGATGAACACCGCCGTCTGACCGCTGATGCCCGCCAGCATGCCCGCCTCGGCCCACTGGTAGGCGTAGGTCACCAGCGCCAGGTTGGCGGAGTTGAGCATGAGCTCGACGCTGAGGAAGATCATGATGGCGCTTCGGCGCGTCAGGACCCCCACCGCACCGATGCTGAACATGACGCCCGAGAGCGCGACGTAGGCTTCGGTCGGTACCACGTCAACGACCCCCCGCCTCGAGCGCGTCCGGGGGCCGGCCCCCGCTGCGCTGGCCCGCGGCATCGGCGCGCGCGGCATCGGCACGTGTGGCATCGGCGCGTGTGGCATCGGCACGTGTGGCGCCGCCCGGCGGCGGCCCGCGCTGCACGAGCGCGACGGCGCCCACGAGGCCGGTGAGCAGCAGCACCGAAACGAGCTGGAAGGCCAGCATGAACTCGCCGAAGAGCACCTCGGCGATCAGCTCGGCGTTCCCGCCTTGCAGCGTCTCGCGCACCACCGCCGCGTCCGGCGCTTGGCGCGGGTCGAGCAGTGCCCCGGCGATCAGCCCGGCCGCCGCGACCAGCCCCAGCGCGTAGGCTGCCCAGCGCAGGGCGGGCATGACCGGCCTACGCTGCTCCTCGATGTTGAGCAGCATGATCACGAACAGGAACAGCACCATGATGGCGCCGGCGTAGACGATCACCTGGATGGCGGCCAGGAAGTGCGCCTGCAGAGTCACGAACAGGACCGCGACGGAGAGCAGCGTGCCTACGAGCGACAGCGCCGCGTGGATCGGCTGGCGCAGCAGGATCACCCCGAGCGCGCCGACGACGCTGAACACGGCCATGATCACGAACGTGACCATCAGTAGTCCACGCCCTCGAGTTCCGGACGGCCGGGCGCCTCCAGGGCCACGCGCACCTCGGTCCCCTTCGCGGCCGCCTCGCGCCGCTGCCACTTGCTGCCCTTGACCCCCACCAGCATGTCCTCCTTGCCGTACACGAAGTCCTGGTAGCGGAAGTCCGCCAGCTCGAACTCGTGCCCGAGCACCACCGCGCCCGTCGGGCAGGCTTCCTCGCAGAAGCCGCAGAAGATGCAGCGCAGCATGTTGATCTCGTAGATGGAGGCGTAGCGCTCACCAGCCGAGGTCGGGTTCTCGGGGTCGTTCTCGGCCGCCTCGACGTAGATGGCGTAGGCGGGGCAGGCCGCAGCGCAGAGGCTGCAGCCGATGCACTTCTCGAGGCCCGTGTCGGGATGGCGCAGCAGGTGATGGCGGCCGCGGAAGCGGGCCTTGATCTGCACGGGCTCGTCCGGGTACCGCACGGTCACGGGCTTCTTGAACAGGTGAGAGAGCGTGACGCCCATCCCCTTGGCGATGTCCAGGACGCTCATGGTCGGCCTCCTCGATGGTCCTTGGGGCGCGTCTCAGAGCACAAAGGCGATCACCGCCCCCGTCAGCAGCGTCGCGCCGAGCGCCACCTCGAAGAGGTAGAGCCAGCCGAAGCGCATGAGTTGGTCGTAGCGCAGCCGCGGCAGCGTCGCGCGCAGCCAGATGAACAGGAACATGAAGATCGCCATCTTGGCGACCAGCCAGATGATCGGCCACTCGCTGATGCCCGGGATCCAGGGCTCCAGGAAGGTGGGGCCCCGGTANCCGCCCAGGAAGAGCGTGCTGATGAACGCCGAGACGGTCATCATGTTCACGTACTCCGCCATCTGGTACAGCGCCCACTTGATGCTGGAGTACTCGGTCATGTACCCCGCGACGATCTCCTGCTCCGCTTCGGGCAAGTCGAAGGGGGTGCGGTTCACCTCCGCGATGGCCGACACCACGAAGGCGCCGAACGCCACCAGCAGCGGCAACCACAGCCAGGGGCTCACGGACCAGACGTTCACCTCGACGATCTCGCGCAGGTTGAGTGTACCGGCGATCATGATGACCGATAGCACCGACAAGCCCAAGCCGAGCTCGTACGAGATGATCTGGGCCGAGGAGCGCATCGAGCCGAGCAGCGCGTACTTGCTGTTCGACGCCCAGCCGCCCAGGAAGATGCCGTACACGCCCACCGACGTGACCGCGAGGATGTAGAGCACGCCGATCTCGAGGTCGATGATCCAGGGATCGAGGCCGAAGAGGCTGCCGGCCGGACCGCCGGGGATGGCGCCGAAGGCGGAGAGCGCGAAGATGATCGAGATCATGGGCGCCACGACGTAGATCACCTTGTCGGCGTTGGTGACGGTGATGTCTTCCTTGAAGACCGACTTGAGCGCGTCCGCGATCGGCTGCAGGAGCCCCAGCGGGCCGGTGCGGTTGGGCCCGTAGCGGTGCTGCATGCGGCCCAGGATGCGACGCTCGATGAGCGTCATGTAGGCGAAGGCGCCGAGCAACACCAGGCACAGCACCAAGGCCTTGAGGAACGTCACCCACAGCGGTTCCATCTACGCGACCTCGAGCGCGCGCCGCTCGTGCACGAGGTCGTCGAGCGCCACCGCGGCCGGCCCGGCCGGGGCCTCGGGCGTCGCGGGCACGAGGCTGACGCCCCGCGGCACCGCGTCACTCACGCGCACCTCGAGGCGCCGCGGCACGCCATCGACCGGCACCACCACCTCGTCACCGGTGCGGAGACCCCGCGCGGCGGCGTCCTCCGGGTGAAGACGCAGGGCCGGCCCGCCGAGCGCGGCCCGCAGGTGCGCATTTCGCCCGAGGTACTCGGGCCGCGCCAGCGAGGGCACGCGCAGCGAGTCACCGACGACCGTCTCGCGCACGTTGAGGCTCACGATGGCGCGCCGCCGCGGCAGCTCCCGCAGCAGCCCCAGCCGATGCAACTCGGTCGGATCGAAGCCCAGCTCCTTGCGCAGCACGCGCCTGGCGGAGCGGACGCTGCGACCCTCCAAGCGTTGGCCGAAGGCCTCGCCCAGCGCCTTGACCACGCCGGTCAGGTCGCGCGCCTCACCGGCGTCCACCGGCGCGGCGCGAACCGGCAGGAAGCGGCCCTCCAGGCTGACCATGGTGCCGTCCTTCTCGTAACCGCTCGTGCCTGGCAGCACCACGTGCGCCAGGCGAGCGGTCTCGGTCAAGAACAGGTCGTGCACCACCAGCAGCTCGCACGAGCGGAGGCGCTCGGCCACTGCCGGGTCGACCGCCGGGTTCAGGTTGGAGAGCACGAGCGCCTTGGCGCTGCCGCCGAGCATGCCCTGGTAGTCGTAGCGGGCGTGGCTGGGGAGCACCTGGGTGATCTCCAGGCCCACGCCGTTGGCCATGGGCGGCACCAGCACCTGCCGGAACCCGACCGCCTTGGCCAGCGAGGCGGCCGCCTCCGTTGCGGCCTCGCTGGCGAGCACGAAGCCGCCGACGATCATGATCGGCTTCTGCGCCTCGCGCCAGGCGCGCACAAGCGACTCGGCCTCGGCTCGAGGCATGCCGAGCACCGCTTCGTCGGCCGGCTGGGCGTGCGCGACGGCGGCCATCGCCTGCAGCCAGGCGGCTTCGCCGGCCACCGGCACCTGCACGGCTGCGCCGGCGTACTTCATCAGGTCGACGCGGTACGGCGCCACCACCGCCAGGCGCTCGCTGGCGCGCGGCATGCGCTCCTTGAGCCGCAGGTCGGCGATCGGCACACCGTGCGCAAAGAGCTCGGGTGGGGAGACACCCTTGAGCGCGTCCTTGATGCGCAGGTCGAGCGCCGGCAGTTCCTCGGTCACGTCGCCGAGCACCAGGAGCGCGTCGGCGGTGGCAACGTCGAGCACGGTGGCGCCGTGCAGCGGCACCAGCGAGGGACCGTGGCGCGGCGCGTGATCGAGCTGTCCGGTGCCTACGTGCTGGGCCAGGGCACGCGCCGCGACGCCCTCCTCGAGCGTGGCGTCGGCTCGAATGGCGACGCCGACGTCCTTCCCCGAGAACCCCGCGAGGCGCTCCGCGACGAAGGCGGCGGCCTCCTCCCAGCTGACCTCCTCGAAGCCCTCGCCCCTGCGCAGCAGCGGCCGCTTCAGCCGCTCGGGATCGTCGGCGTACTCGTGCCCGAAGCGGATCCCGTCGTCGATCCAGCTCTTGTTGACCTCGGGGTTGAGGCCGCTCTTGATGCGCTCGATGCGGCCGGTGCGGGCGTCGACCACGATGGCCGAACCCGAGGCGTCGTCCAGGCTGGTGGTGAAGGTGTGGTCGTACTCCCAGTTGCGGCCGCGGAAGCGGCTGGTGGCGTCGAGCAAGGCCCCGACCGGGCAGATGTCGGTGATGTTGCCGGTGAAGTTGCTGGGCAGGCCGTCCTCGAGGGTACCGATGTAGGTGTGGCCGCCGCGCTCGATGAAGTCGAGCACCTCATCGCCGGGGACCTCCTCGAAGTAGCGCACGCAGCGCTTGCAGTGGATGCAGCGCTCGCGGTCCAGGGTGATGAGGGCGGAGAGCGGGTGGTGCTTCTCCTGGTGGCGCTTGTCGAAGACGAAGCGCGAGCGCCCCGTGCCGTACTCGTAGGCGCGGTCCTGCAGCTCGCAGGCGCCGCCCTTGTCGCACACCGGGCAGTCGAGCGGGTGGTTGATGAGGGTGAACTCCACCATCGCGTTCTGGGCGTCCTTGACGTCCTTCGAGAGGGTGTCGATCACCATCCCCTCCATGATCGCGGTGGTGCAGGTGGCCATCATGGCGGGGAAGTAGAAGACCTTCGGCTCGCCGCTCGACTCGTCGAGGATCCAGCTGCCGTCGCGCTCCTTGCGCGGCGCGCCGATGCGCGCCAGGCACATGCGGCACGCGCCGATGGGCGACATGTACGGCTGCGAGCAGAAGTACGGGACGTCGAACCCGGCGGCGAACACCGCGTCGATGGCGGAGGTGCCGGGGTCCAGCTCGAGGACGGTGCCGTTGACGGTGACCTTCATGCGGCCCACTCCCGCCGGCGCGGGTACAGCGACTCGCCCTGGTCGACGAGGTGCTCGTACTCGTGCCGGAAGTGCTCGAAGCTGGCCTGCACCGGCATGGCGCAGGCGTCGGCCAAGGGACAGAAGGCGGTGCCGCGCATGTGCTTGACCATGTCCTCCATGAGCGCGAGGTCCTCGTGCGTCCCCTGCCCCGCGAGCAGCTTCTGGTACATCTTCGGCAGCCAGGTCGCGATCCCCTCGCGGCAGGGCGTGCACTTGCCGCAGGACTCGTGGGCGTAGAAGCGCACCACGTTGTAGTAGGCGTCGACGATGCACTTGCGCTCGGGGATCACGATCACCCCGCCGGTGCCGAGCATGCTGCGGTGCTTGGCCATGGTGCCGTAGTCCATCGGCAGGTCGAGCGTGGCGTCGCTCCAGGGCAGCAGCGGCGTGGACGAGCCGCCAGGGATGATGGCCTTGGCGGGCTCGCTGGGGCCGCCGGCCAGCTCCATGATGAGCTCACGGAACGTTGCTCCCATCGGCACCTCGTACACGCCCGGCCGGGCGACCGGGCCCGACACCTGGTAGAGCTTCATGCCCTTGCTGTCGTCGGTGCCCATGGCGGCGTGCCACGCCGCGCCGCGCGCGACGATGTGCACGGCGGCACAGAAGCTCTCGACGTTGTTGATGGTACTGGGCAGGCCGTAGACACCCGCTTGCGCCGGGAAGGGCGGCTTCAGCCGCGGGTTGGCGCGCAGCCCCTCGAACGAGTTCATGAGCGCCGTCTCCTCGCCGCAGATGTAGGCACCGGCGCCGCGGTGCAGGATCAGATCGAAGTCGAACTCGCTGCCGAGGACGCCCCGGCCCAGGATGCCGGCCGCGCGCGCCTCGTCGATCGCCGCGGCGAGGCGCCCGTAGGCGTGGTAGTACTCGCCTCGGACGTACACCACGCCGATGGTGGCCTGGATCGCCCAGCCGGCGATCAGCATGCCCTCGATCAGCTGGTGGGGGTCGTCCTCGAGCAGGTAGCGGTCCTTGAAGCTGCCGGGCTCGGACTCGTCGGCGTTGCAGACGATGAAGCGCTGCCGGCCGTCGACCGGCGGCATGAACGACCACTTGACGCCGGTGGGGAAACCGGCGCCGCCGCGGCCGCGCAGCCCCGAGGCCTTCACCTCGTCGACGACGGCCTTGGGCTCCAGCCCCAGCGCCTTGCTCGCCGCCTCGTAGCCGCCGTGCGAGCGGTAGTAGCTCAGGGTGTGGCTGCCCGGCACACCGACGTGGGCGTAGAGGGTGGGCTCGAAACGCGGGTCGAAGCGGCTGGTGATCGGCTTCGGCGCGCTGCTCGCGGTGTCGCTCACGCGGCACCCCCTTCCTGGTCCGGGGCGTTGGGCTCGTTGTCGCCGCCGCGCTCGAGCGTCGGCTCGGGCAAGGTGTCGCGCCGCATGGCGTCGAGCAACGCGCGGCAGCGCGAGCGCGAGACCCGTTCGAAGTAGGTGTCGTTCACCTGCAGCACCGGTGCCGTGCCGCACGAGCCGAGGCACTCGACGTACTGAAGCGAGAATCGCCCCTCCGGGTCGGTCTCGCCGTTCACCAGATCGAGTTCATCCTCGAGGAAGTCGGCCAACGTGTCGGCGCCGGCGAGCGAGCACGACAGGGTGCGGCAGACCTGCAGGTGATACCGGCCCACCGGGTGCTCGTGGTAGGTGCCGTAGAAGCTCATCACGCCCTTGACCTCGGTGGCGTGCAGACCCAGGATCTCGGCGATCTCCTCGACCCGCGCCTCGGAGACGTGGCGCTCGGCGCGCTGGACCTCCCACAGCAGCGGCATGAGCGCACTACGGCGGCCGTACTCGGGATAGCGAGCGAGGATCTCGCTCAGCCGCTCCTGCTTGTCGGCGAAGAACGGCGTGACGGTCGGGAGCGGTTGGCGGCTGCTCACTTGTCGACGTCTCCCATGACCGGGTCCATGGTGGCGATGTTGACCACCATGTCGGCGAACAGCCCGCCCACGCAGGCGGCCTCGAGCGATTGCAGGTTGACCAGGCTTGGCACGCGGACCTTCACGCGGTACGGCATCGAGCCACCGTCGCTGACGACGTAGTAGCCGAGCTCGCCGCGGGCGGACTCGGTGGGCACGTACGCGGCGCCACGCGGCGGGTGGAAGCCTTCGGTCACCAGCTTGAAGTGGAAGATCACCGCCTCCATCGATGTCTCGAGCTCGCTGCGGGGCGGCAGGCTGATGCGGCGGTCGGGGTCCTGCACCGGACCGGGTTCGAGGCGGTCGAGCGCCTGCTCGACGATCCGCAGGCTCTGCTCCATCTCGAGCATGCGCATCTCGAAGCGCGCGCTGGCATCGCCGACGGTGCTGGTCGGCACGTCGAAGGCGTAGTCCTCGTAGCCCGAGTAGGGCTCCGCCTTGCGGAAGTCGAGCGGCACGCCGCTGGCGCGCAGGCTGGGGCCGGTCAAGCCGTGCTCGAGCGCCTGCTCGCGCGAGAGCACCCCGACGCCCTTGGTGCGGCTGACGAAGATGTCGTTCTTCGCGAACATCGCGGCGTACTGGTCCATCATCTTCGGAAAGGAGGCCAGGAACGCGCGGACGTCGTGCTCGAAGCCCTCGGGGACGTCGCACGCGAGCCCACCCACGCGGAAGTAGCCGTAGTTCATGCGCACGCCGCTGACCGACTCGAAGATGTCGAGCAGCTGTTCGCGTTCGCGCATCGTGTAGAAGAAGGGCGTGAGGGCACCCATGTCGAGGATGCCGGTCCCGAAGAAGATCAGGTGGCTGGCGATACGGTTGAGCTCGGTCAGGATCACCCGGATCCGCTGGGCGCGCTCGGGCACGCAGGCGTCCATCAGCTTCTCGACGCTGAGCACGTAGGCCAGGTCGTGCCCGAAACCGTGCACGTAGTCCATGCGGTTGGAGTACGTGACCCCCTGTTGGTACGTGCGGTGCTCGAAGGTCTTCTCGAAGCCCGTGTGGAGGTAGCCGATGACCGGGCTGATGCGCGCGATGACCTCGCCGTCGAGGTCGACGACCAGCCTCAGCACCCCGTGGGTGCTGGGGTGTTGCGGCCCGACGTTGATGCGCATGAGCTTGGTCTCGAAGTCGCCGCTCTGCTCCTCGGCCACGGTCATGGCCTGGTAGCCGGAGGCTCGCATGCTCATCGCTCGTCCTCCCCGTCGCCCGCCGACCCGCCTGGGGTGGCGCCGCCGCTGGCGCTGGGCTCGGGCCGCTGTTCGGACACGACGCCCTTGCGAGCGCCGCCGACCCAGCCGGTCAGCCCCTGGCTGGCGCCGATCATGCCGGCGCGGAACGCAGCAGGATCGAGGAAGCGGCCCTCGTTGAAGAGCGTGGGCGTCTCGCCGAGCGGGAAGTCCTTGCGCAGCGGGTGGCCCTCGAGGTCTTCCGGCGTGAGGATCTTGCGCAGGTTCGGATGGCCTCCGAACTCGATGCCGAAGAAGTCGTACACCTCGCGCTCCATGAAGTTCGCGGCCTGCCACACCGGGGTGATGCTGGGCACGGGCTCGTCCTCGTCGAGGTCGACCCGCAAGAAGAGCCGCTCGCCGGCATCGATCGCGTAGAGGTTATACAGGATCGAGAAGCGAGCGCCCTGATGGCCGGGGTAGCGCAGCCAGTCGATGCCGAAGACGTCGGAGAGCAGGTCGAAGCCCGCCTCGCGCGCGCGCGTCACCGCCTCGACGATCGTGTTGAGCGGGAGACGGAGCGTCACCTGGTCCAGGAAGCGCTCCATCCGCCCGCCGCTGCTTTCGAGCGCGTCGGCCACGCGCCGCGTGAGCGGCCCTGCCTCGCGTGCCGCGGCATCATGGGGCGGAGCACCCTCCGGACTCACCGGGTCCACCCTTCGACCATCGGCAGTTCGACGCCGCGCTCGTCGAAGGTCTCGCCGCGCACCTTCTTCTGGAGCTGCAGGACGGCGTAGACGAGCGCCTCGGGACGCGGCGGGCAGCCCGGCACGAAGACGTCGACCGGCACCACCGAATCGACGTTCTGAACGAGCGCGTAGTTGTTGAACATGCCGCCCGAGCTGGCGCAGGCACCCATGCTGATCACCCACTTCGGGTCGGGCATCTGCTCGTACACGCGGCGCATNACCGGCGCCATCTTCTTCGAGCAGCGCCCGGCCACGATCATCACATCGGCCTGCCGCGGGCTGGCGCGGAAGACCTCCGAACCGAAGCGCGCCATGTCGTTGCGGGCGTTGGTCGACTGCATCATCTCGATGGCGCAACAGGCGAGCCCGAAGGTGGCCGGCCAGAGGCTGTTGCTCCTGCCCCAGGCNACGAGCTTGCCGAGCGTGGTGAACAGGATGCCGTCGCGCTCGAGTTCCTGGACGTCCTTCTCGAAGAGGTCCTTGAGCCCCATGNTCACTTCCAGTTCAGCACGCCCTTGCGGAGCACGTACACGTACCCGACCGCAAGGATCACGATGAAGATGATGGCCTGCGCGAACAGGAACTGCGGGGCGACGCCGAACTTGACCGCCCACGGGAAGAGGAAGGCGGCCTCGACGTCGAACAGGATGAACAACATGGCCACGAGGTAGAAGTGGACCGGGAAGCGTTCGCGCGCGCTGCCCGAGGCGGGCACGCCCGANTCGTANGCNGNGAGCTTNTCNGGCGTCGGCCGCTTCGGNCCCAGCAGGGCGCTGACGACGATCGCGGCNNCNGCGATGAAGCCCGCGGCGAGGAACATCATGAGCACGCTCTCGTACACGACGGTGACCCTCTCGCTTTCTCGCTCGCGATGACCACGGGCGTCGCCACCGGC
>SL_3KL_010_SEDDRAFT_10002647_pt1 | contig 16339 bp, 15 predicted proteins | sample SodLakKL_010_SED_2_FD_10381 | JGI IMG/M metagenome (IMG submission 10381) | reverse complement strand
TTGTTGTCGCCGGGATAATCTATTGGCGCACCGTTATTGTAGGATGTGGTTTTAAGGTTCTCAGCCATCCACTCCTGTTCTCCAATGATAACAGTTGAATAAATGTTTCCGTCAATGTCGGTTACAGGTTCACCGTGTATGACAGATTCCCGGATTGCGGTGGATGCTCTTTCTCCATTTTGTTGTTCTCTGTCAGAAGCACAAGAAACGGCTATGACGCCTGTCAATAAAAAAATAATAATTAAACGATAGTCTTTCATAGGTTTAAAGTGTTGTTTGGTTTATTGTTTATAGTTTATAGTTTATTTTTCTTTATTATCCATATGTCTTGCTGGGGTCTCCCATTTTTGACTTCGCCGGTTATATGTTCCAATATCTCATTCTCATCAATTAATTCTTTAATAAATTTGGTTGGATGATATGCAGCAAATGTCCGATGCCCCTCTTTGGTATTTGATTTTACAACCAAATCCCCCTTATCGAACTTTTCCTTTTCTGTTTCAGTTAATTGTAATTTAAAAGCATCACCATGCATGGTTAAAAAAAGAATGGCATTCGGTTTAACAATCCTCATTAATTCATTAAACCATTTATAATGCATCTCTTCCGATAAATGGGTAAAAATTGAAATTCCATAAACAATATCAAAAAAATCATCTTCATAAGCCATTGGTGGATCTAACTGGTTCTGGCCAAATGAAATATCAGGAATATTCGCCCTGCACCATTCAATATACTTTTTATTGTAATCAGTTGCATACAATCTGCAGGAACTGTCAAAAAGTGAAGGCAAATGCCTGACAATCCGCCCTGGGCCGCATCCCCAGTCCAGAACATTCAGGTTTTTAAGTGTCTTGTGTTTTTCAAAGAAACTTACCAGCCATTTAGCGGTATCGATGCTGTTGTTATAAAAAGAGAAATAATTCAGTTTAAATGTTTCATAAATAAAATAGGCAGGTGGTAATATTACCCCGGGATTCTTTTTAAAAAATCTTCTTCTTGGCCTGTAAGTTCTCAAATACTGAATATAAAACCTCGATTTATCGCTCAATCTGATTAATCCAAGTTTTCTTATAAGTGCTGAAATGTAATACTTATTCATTTTCTATAAATGATTTGACTGCCAGCATTAAAGATATTAGTCGGCTTTAATCTTCTTTGTCTAGTTCAATTTGTTTTGCCTTTGAAAGTCCTGAAACCACTAAATCGTAGGATTTTCTTATCCATTCTTTTAACAGCCTGTCGGAGATGCTTCCATGTGGACTTATGCTGTTCCAGTGTTTTTTATTCATATGATAACCAGGAGTTACCTCGGCGTATTGCTCTCTTAAAACAATGGCTTCTTCGGGATTGCACTTCACGTTAATAAAGTCAAATGTAGTGATATCTGTTAAACAAAACATTTTTTCTTTGACATAGAAAACCAAAGTGCTTTCATCAAAGGGCGTTTTCTCATAAGCACCCTTCAGCGACAAGCAATAATCTCTAAATTCTTCAATATTCATGTTTTCAGCTATTCTTTTGTCTGTAAAATGATGCCAATTTTCATGTTTGTGTATGATTTTTAAACTGTTTCCATTATTTTAATTTGCACATCTGCTAATTTGCAATATTTTGACCCGTCCTGAATTTTGTTTACACTTTTCGGGGTTAATAACTATGTTTTTAGTGAGCATCTTACTTTACATTTTGGACAGCTCAAGCGCTGTCCCTACGACTTATCACGGGTGAAAAACATGCAGGCCGGCCAAGTCCGGCCTATACAATCTACACATCTGCTAATCTGCACATCTGCTAATTTGCACATCTGCTAATCTGCACATCTGCTAATCTGCACATCTGCTAATCTGCACATCTTCGAGCTTCGAGCTTTTATTACTTTTCACTTTTCACCCAGCTCCCAGCTCTCGGCTCCCAGCTCCCAGTTCTGTGCTCGCGGCCTGCTTGCCAATGCCCCTGCTATTGAAGATGCCTTGATTTTGAACGCAGATCCATCGTAGGCGGAAACAGATTCAGAAATATTTCGATGCACCGCCCAGTTGGCGCGCATTTGAAATACGTGCTAACCGTGCAGGAAAGCAGAGTCATACTTGGGACTGAGACACCTCTGGGGCTGAGACGCGCCGGGGGCGCGTCTCTACAGGCCGAACTGGTAGAAAGCACAAACGCGCCACAGGGCGCGTTTATACTGCTAACAATTAATCCAATCAACGATTAAACAAATCATCCAATGAACAAATCAACGATTCAGCATATTTAGGTTTGACAGCTCAAGCGCTGTGTGTGACAGGTCAAGCCCTGTGCCTGCTGGTGGAGTAATCCCAACCTCCAACGTCCGTTTACCTTTTACGCCATAAATCAAAAAAATATTTAACAAATATTAAATAGCCCAATGGGGTAATTATGCATTTTATTGCGTATTTTTGTTCTGCAAACAGACATATATACGTCACAAATCGGTGTAAAAGATAAATAAATATTGTTAAAAAAATAAAAAATATTTGGATCAAGGTTTTTTTTGTTTAAATTTGTTATAGTTTTATTAAACAACCATAAAAACCCATTGACTCATGACAGCACTGGAATTTAATTATAAGCTTATGGGATTGCAAAACAACCTGAAGTATTTTGCATATACCCTTACATCAAACTATGAAGATGCCCAGGACCTGGTGCAGGAAACATTTCTGAAGGCACTTACCAACAGAGACAAGTTTGCAGACAACACAAACCTGAAGGCGTGGACATTCACCATTATGAAAAATACATTCATTAATAATTACAGGCAAAATGTGCGAAACAACACCATTGTTGATAAAACCGATGACCTGTACTTCCTGAATCTGACTAAGGAAAGCAGTCTTGGATTACCTGATTCTGACTACTCGGTCAAAGAGATACAGAAAGTGATCTCCGGAATTACACCCGAACAGAGAAAGCCTTTTGAAATGTACAACCAGGGATTCAAATACAAAGAGATCGCAGATAGACTAAATTTGTCTATCGGTACAGTTAAGAGCAGGATTTTCTTTACCCGTAAAAAATTAATGGAAGCCCTTAAGGAACAACAATAAACCTGTCGTAAAGCAAATCAACACTATTATATATTTCCCTTTTTTGACGCAGCATCCGCTCGGATCGCTGCGTCTCTTTTGTGTGCCCTTCCTTCATAAATGCATCACTCTTCGATGGTTTTTTTTGAATGAAAAAATTTGATGTACTTTTGCATCAAATATCCTGCAAAACTTTTATTATGCATGTATTCAAGTTCGGTGGTGCTTCTGTTAAAGATGCTGCTTCGGTTAAAAATGTTGCCCGAATTATCAGGGAGCATCACGGGAACACGCCTCTGGTACTGGTTGTTTCAGCAATGGGAAAAACAACGAATGCACTGGAGCAGCTTTGCAGCCATTTTATGGAAGGACGGCGCGATGAAATGCTCCAATTGTTTGAGCGGGTCAAATCAACGCATATAGAAATTGCAAAAAGCTTGTTTGAAGAACAGACAGATCCCATCTACAATGTTCTTGAGCAGTCATTTTATCAACTCTACTATTACATCAGCGAGTCTCCGGGTCAGAATTACAATTACGAATACGATCGGATCGTATCTACCGGCGAGATCGTTTCAACCCAAATCGTGAGTGCTTACCTGCAGAAAAGCGGACTTGTAAACCGGCTTTTTCCTGCCCGGAAACTGGTCATCACCGATGCGCATTTTCGTGATGCCCGGGTTGACTGGATCCTCTCCGCACGTGCCATACAGGAGCAACTGATTCCTTACTTGCAGCAAAAGCAAGATACTGAGCACCCACCTCTGGTGATTACCCAGGGCTTTCTCGGTGGCACACCGCAAGGTTTCACAACAACGCTGGGAAGAGAGGGGTCTGACTTTACAGCAGCCATTATCGCTTATGTTCTTCAGGCAAGGGAGGTTGTTATCTGGAAGGATGTTCCCGGACTGCTGAATGCAGATCCAAAAATATTTGACAATACATTGTTGCTCGAGAATATTTCATATCAGGAAGCAATCGAGCTTGCCTATTATGGGGCTACCGTTATTCATCCCAAAACACTAAAACCGCTGCTCAGCAAAAACATTCCGCTGAAGGTCAAATCGTTTTTCAGTCCGGACAAGCCGGGATCGTTGATCAATGATATTGGGGCGATGGATAAGCATATGCCCTCTTATATTTTTAAGTTTAAACAGGTGCTGGCTTCCATATTTCCGAAAGATTTCAGTTTTATTGCAGAACAAAACATGGCGCGCATTTTCGCGGACTTTGCGAAACACAATGTAAAGATCAACCTGATGCAAAATTCTGCACTCAGCTTTTCAGTTTGTTTTGACATGGACCGGGTCAAAACGCCTGCGCTGCTGCGCGACCTGAAAAAAAACTTCAACGTCAAGCATAATACTGACATGGAACTGATCACAGTAAGGCATTATGAACAAGCAGGTATTGAAGACCTGCTAAAGGGCCGGGAAGTGGTTTTGGAACAAAAAAGTCGCACCACCCTGCAGATGGTTGTCAGATCGGAATAAAGATTCAACCTCCTTACGCCACTGCTGTCCGATCACTGCCCCAGGCGATCTTCAAAAGCCTCCAAAAAATTGCGGTCGACATTCCGGCATCCGTCACCCACCTTATCTGCCGTAAACTCATTATAATAATTGGGATTCAGTTGCGCATCTCCTGAGTAACGAACGGGAATCTGCAATCTTTGGCCGGCAATCAGGCTACCTTGACTTCCGAAACGTCCGGTGTTGGGCGGGTGATTGATAACAAACCAGGAGCAAACCATAAACTGAGAATATACCCTTCCCCAGGTATCACCGCTCCTGACCGTATAGGTTATGTCATCCGGAAGGGCAGCCGGCAAATCTGCATCGGCGACCTCTTCAGCAACTTCTTCAGGTATGTTGATGGTTTCATCCGGTCCCGCTTCGGGTTGCGGAACTTCAATGCTTACAGGTGGATGCGGATCATAGATAAAAAGATCATATACAAAATAGGCTATGGCAAGAAAGCCCAATATCCATAATATCAGACCCAACATACTTACGGGCATTTTCTTCTGAGCTGTTTTCGTTTTCTTTCCTGCCATATCATCTTTTTTTTCAGGTTGCACGGAAGTTTGCATCTTTGCATCCGCGGAAATGATCCGTTCTTTATTGCTTATCGCGTGAAACCGCAATATGATCAGTGCACCCGATTGCTGTGCCCGATCGTGGTCAGCATGGCGCAAAATCCTGTTAACCTTGGTCTGCAGAGGCATCGAATCCTTCAGTATCCTTTTTGTCTCTTTTGTATGGATGCATTTGCCAACGGTACCTGATACGAGAATTAGTTTATCGCCATTTACCGGTTTTAGTGGTGCATCACAATTGGATGCGGGCTCAATGATCGTCTGTTGTCCTAGCAAAACCTGTTTCTGCGCTTCTTCACTGTTGCCGGCAGTGCTACCGGAGTTTCTCTGATCCATCCACGACAACCAGTGCATCCGTTTGCCGGTAAAAAGATACAAGCCCACATCACCAACCCATGAATAATGGATTTGGTCATCTCCATATAAAACACAAAGGCAACTCAGGCCTTTTCCGGGCTTTGGCGCATCTTTGTTGTAATGTTGATAAATATAACCGCTGGTATAGATCAGTGCATTTGTAGTGATTTCCTCCCTGATCTCTTCGGCGTCGTGGTTCATATAATAACGAATGCGTTCCAGGGCGATCTCACAAAGCTCTGAACTGCCATCTTCCGCGTGATGATCTGCAACAAGCACGAAAGCGTGACCCAGGGGAGTTTCAAAAACATCCTGATAATGGACACCCGCGATACCTGCCTTACCCGGGTCAGCAAGTGCAGCATACTCAAACTTATTGAACTTTTTGGTGGTCATATACACAAAATTTCGTTCCACAACAAATATACACGAACTTTTTCTATTTAAAATGATACACAGACCAGGAAATAGTAATGCTGTCTGTATGCGGGTACCTGGGCATCATTACAAACCCGAATGGCGGGTGATCTCCACGAACGCAGGCACGTCCAGTTGTTCAGGGCGTTCACCTGCAAGATGTCCCGGCAATCCCTGCCAGTCTACGTTCATCCCCTTCAGAGAGTTGCGCAATGTTTTTCGCCTCTGGTTGAACGCGGTTTTCACTACAGTGAAAAACATTTTTTCATCGCACTCCAAAGATATATCAGCCTTGCGCAAACAACGGATGACGGATGACTTGACCTTCGGGGGTGGGATAAAAACATGCGGTTCTACATCAAATAGCAACTTTACGTCATAAAAAGCCTGCATCAAAACGCTGAGGATGCCGTATTCCTTGTTGCCGGGAGGCGCGGCAATCCGTCGGGCCACTTCCTTCTGAAACATTCCCACAACCTCAGGCACCTGCTGGCGTCTGCTCAATACCCGAAACAGGATCTGGCTTGATATGTTATAAGGAAAATTCCCGATTACTGCATATGGCGATGTTCCGAAGCAGGTTTCAGGATCAAATTTCAGGAAATCACCGAGAATGATGCGATCCTTTGTCTCCGGGTAAGTTTCTTGCAAATACGCTACGGAATCACGATCCAGCTCTATGCCATACCAGTTTATTTCCGGTTGCTCCAGCAGAAACCGGGTCAGCATACCGGTGCCGGGACCGATTTCCAGAACGTATTTGAATTCGGCTCCGGCTGTCAGGCTATGGGCAATCTTTGATGCAATATTCGGGTCAGCAAGAAAATGCTGTCCCAACGATTTTTTTGCCTGTATGTAATTTGCCACGATTAATTTCTTAATTGATCACATCTCCCCGCAGGGTCCGGAAACGGTTGCGAGCGGTAATAACGTGGACGCTGCCCGGATAATTGAGCATCAGGTCCTGATAGAGGGCCATTGCCTTGTCATTTTGCTTGAAATGGTTCTGTTGCAGTTCGGCCCTTATGAAAAGCGCTTCATCTGCCAGGACTCCCCCGGGATAAGCTTCCACGAGCCGGGCCAGTAAGCTGTCTGCTCCAATGAAGTTATTTGTCTGAATCATAATTTCTGCATTGACAAATAGGACATCGTCCTGGATTGAATGCCCCGGAAAACGTTGCACCAGCGAGTCCAGTGTTGCCACAGCATCATCAAACCGGTTCATAAAAACGTGTTGTTCGGCACGGGCAAAAATCTTCAGCGGTTTTGTATTATCGTCCTGTCCGATGTTATCCTGTATTCGCAACGACAAGCGCATTGCATCGTTAGCGATCAGGCGCGATGTGCCGGCTTTCAGGATATCGAGTTGTGCCTTTGCCCAGTCAAATTCGCCAATAAAATAAGACAGTCTGGCGTTTTTGTATTTCGCTTCGTGGGCCAGCGGGTCATCCCGAAACATGCGGTCAACCTGGGCATAGAGCAGGGTGGCATCCCAAACTTCTCCGGTATACAAGAGGATGTCAGCCAGTTCAACCATACAGGCACCTTTTACCCGATTGGACAAACCGCGCATATCGATGATATCCTGGAGCAGTTCTGTGGCTTCATCCGTTTTACCAAGATAGAAAGCCTGAAGATTGGCCAAATTTCTCACCAACTGCACGGTATTGGCCCGGATGCCAATCTCATCAATCGCCTGAAAATATTCCTGTTCGATAGCCAGCAGGTCATCCATTTCATAAGCATAATCTTCCGTAACGGAGAGAAACCGTACATTCAAATAGCCTACCAGTGCATTCATATAATGGCGATTGTCGCTACCCATATCCAGGATGTACTGATAGGCATCTGCTGCAATACTGTAGTTCCTGTTGCGCGCACTCAGCTCAGCCACTTCAAGAACCTGTTTCCCTTCCTGACGGAAGCGACGGTCCAGTGCCCTGGCCTGCATGAAGGCAATACGGAAATCCTGCTGCTGAATTGACAACCAAAGCAGCATTTCAGCATACATTACGTTATCAGGATTGTTCTGAGTACGCATGAGCAACAGCCGGCGCAACGCCTCATTGCGATCGTAACCGGGGTCATTGGCCAGGGCGTCTTGCAGCATCCCTCTGATGCGTGCCACTTCATCGGGCCGGTCATTCATATAATCCAGGTATTCGCGCATCATCGCTTCATAGTTGCCTTGCCTTTCGTGAATTTCGGCAATGCGCAGATGCAAGGGATACCTATCTCCAAGCAACTCCCTGCCACGAAGATAGGTTTCAAGTGCCCTGTCGGTATAGCCACGTGTTTCATACGCAAGGGCAAGGTCAATGACCTGTTGCCGGTTGGCTTCCAGATCGTTGATCAGGGCATCCATTTGCCGGCGTTCACGACGTGAATTGCCTGCTCTGCCATGAACATATCCCAGATCAACCTGAAAGCGAATTTCCCGCGGATGCGCCTCTATCTGTTGATTCACCAGACGCTCTGCACGCCTGAAGGATTCCGTGCGAAGCAAACTCTCGAGATAGTTGTTGTAAATTACCGGTGATTGATTATCCTGGAAGATCTCTTCATATAAGGCCAGCGCCTGTTCGTATTGTCCATTACGGAAATACTGGTTCGCGAGCATTTCGTCCGTATTGCCGGCCATCGTGACTGACAGCATGGCTGCTGAAAGCAGGATACCGGCAAACAGTTTCCTTAAACGTAAAAGATGATGTAAGCCCTTTCTTTTCATTGTTTGAAGAACGTATAATGCTTGCATTTTGTTTTACTCGCAGGATCGAAAGCCAGGTTGCCCTGTCCGGTGATGTACAGCTTTACTGAATGTAGCGAAAACCTGTATACGCCTGTAAAGCTTTGGGGATCAGAATTCCCTCTTCGCTTTGGTTGTTCTCAAGCAGTGCAGCCATGATACGTGGCAGGGCCAGGGCACTGCCGTTGAGTGTATGGGCCAGACGGTTTTTGCCATCGGCAGTTTTATATCGTAGCTTCAGGCGGTTTGACTGATAGGACTCAAAGTTTGAAACAGAGCTGACTTCAAGCCACCGGCCCTGGGCTGCCGACCAAACCTCCATGTCATAAGTGAGTGCTGCAGCAAAGCCGAGGTCGCCGCCACACAGGCGCGTGGTTCTGAAAGGAAGCTCCAGCTTTTTTAATACACCGGAAACGTGTGTCACCATCTCATCCAGTGCCTTGTAGCTGTTTTCCGGCCTGGTAATTTGAACAATTTCCACCTTGTCAAACTGGTGCAAACGGTTCAGGCCCCGCACATCTTTGCCGTAAGAACCTGCTTCACGGCGAAAACAGACAGAATAGGCCGTGCATTTTACCGGCAATTCATCTTCCTGCAGAATGGTATCACGAAACAGATTTGTTACAGGAACTTCCGAAGTGGGTATCAGGTAAAGGTTGTCAGATGGTACATGATACATCTGGCCATCCTTGTCGGGAAGCTGACCCGTGCCAAAGGCACTGTCTTCATTCACTAGCAGTGGTGGCTGGTATTCGGTATATCCGGCGATCAGGGCTTCATCCAGGAAAAAGGTGATCAGTGCACGTTGCAGTCTGGCGCCCAATCCTTTATAGACAGGAAAGCCGGCACCAGTAATTTTTGTTCCCCGTTCAAAGTCGATAATGTCATACTTTTTCGCGAGGTCCCAATGGGGAAGTGCATCCGGGGCCGCTGGTATCACCTTGCCTGTTTTCTGGATCACTAAATTGTCAGCATCTGATTTGCCGGCAGGTACAGAAGGGTGTGGCAGGTTTGGTAAGCGAACAATCAGTTCCTGAAATTTGGCGTTGGCTTCATCGAGTTGCTCCTGCAAGTCTTTCGCCTGTTTTTTAAGAGCTGCTGATTTCTCCTTAAGCGGTTCAGCTTCTGCCCCCTTTCCGGTTTTGAAAAGCACCCCAATCTCTTTGGCAAGCGCATTTATTTCAGCCAGGGTGTCGTCAAGCTGTTTTTGAAGCTGCCGTTTGCTTTGGTCCACTTCTTTCAGGCCGTTAACAAGGTCACCGGCATCCATATTTCTAACCTTAAGGCGTTGGATCACTTCATCGCTGTGATCGCGTATTTGTTGTATGTCAATCATATTATCAATTCGGGTTTATCAAAAAAAACAGACATCAAAAATAATAAGAATGAAACAAAAAATCCTGCCTGAGGCAGGATTATAAGATAATGACACATGCCGTATATTACCTGCAACTATGCTTCAGCTGGAGCTTCGGTTGAATCGGATGCTTCTGTTTTCACGTCGGCAACTTCTTCAGTTTTTTCAACTGCTTTTTCTGGTGCTTTGGCCGTTGGTGCAGCTTTTTGGGGTTGTTCCGGTTGTGCCTCTGTTTTTGATGTTTCTTCAACGAGGGGCTCAATGGAGACATATGATTTATTTCCAAACCTTTTTCTGAATACGACTTCGCCGTCGCACAGGGCAAAAAGGGTATGATCTTTCCCCATTCCTACATTTACTCCCGGATAATGTTGTGTGCCACGTTGTCTGACGATAATATTTCCGGCAATGGCTGTCGAGCCGCCGAATATTTTTACACCAAGTCGTTTGCTATGCGACTCGCGTCCGTTACGTGAACTACCAACTCCTTTCTTATGTGCCATGATCGTTTATTTTTTGCTGTTAAAAATTCGTTTATGCAGTGATTTCTTCAATTTGGATTTGGGTCATAGGCTGACGGTGGCCGTTAAGTTTTTGATAGCCTTTTCTTCTTTTCTTTTTGAAAACAATAATTTTGTCGGCTTTAACGTGTTCCAGCACCTTGGCTTTTACTTTCACGCCTTCCACGACCGGTGCACCCACCTTGATCTCTTCTCCATCGGCAAGCAGGAACACCTGATCAAACTCCAGTTCACTACCCGCTTCATTTTCCATCCTGTTCACAAATAATTTCTGGTCTTTTTCAATCTTGTATTGATGACCGGCTATTTCAACGATTGCGTACATTTCTGTCTGGTATTAAATATCTTACTCATTAATTGGGGTGCAAAGATAAATAAAATTAATGAAGGTGCAAGAAATTGAAGAAAAAGATTTAGAACAAGGATGGAAGATCATCTCATAGTTTGTTATTATCCACAAATTCACACAAAACATAAATAATGGATCTGTTCGCTGATCATTATCGCTCAAGGCCCTCAAGTCCCTCAGCTCCCGGTTACCGTTTTTTATTTGCCAGATAGACGCCGATGAGGGTGAGACAGATCCACAAGATATAGATGAACAGGAAGTTTTCGTTGTCGGCAACACCCCACATAATTGAAACGGCAGGCATCATATAAGTTACAGTAGATGTAAACAATGCAGAAGTTTGTTTGATCAGCCAGTTATGAATGATCATAGCAACAGCTGTTCCCAATATGGCCAGAATGGCAATGTATCCAAGGTTTTTCCACGCTTCGGGATCTGTTTTTACTATGACAAGAAAGTCTGATCCGGCGAAAAGGTATATCAACGATGGAATTCCAATAAACGTAAATACAACACTGGTGATGGTCAGGGCCCCAAATTGTGACAAAAAGTTTTTGATCAGGTTCATATTGATGGCATAGCAGAGAGCCGCAGCAATGGCGAACAGTCCGTACCAGATATTATTCATCTGGGCACCATTTGCAGCGGCAAGCAATCCGATTGCACCACTTAAACCAATAAAAACACCCAGAACATTGATCCAGCGTGTCTTTGTGCCGAAAAACAGCACACCGACCAACAGCGTAAAAAGTGGTGTAAGTGAATTCAGGACACCGGCCATAAAACTGTCAATTACCGTTTGTGCCTTTGCAAACAGAAAAGGAGGCAAACCATTGCCGATCACTCCGGCAAGCAAAAAGTAGATCAGCTTATTGCGAGGCACCTTCCGGATATGCTTCCATGCCATTGGCGACAGAACAAGGAATGAAATGGCGATCCGTAAGGCACCTGTCTCGGTGCTGGAAAAGCTTACCAGACCGCGCTTGATCAGGATAAAGGAACTGCCCCAAACGATCACCAGCAGCAGCATGGCCATCCAGTGTATGAGTCGCGGTTTCTGATCATGGCTCATTTGTCGGAATATTATTGAGGAGCAAAAGTACAGGATTTTTTTTCATAAGTTTGATTTGCTTATTAAAATTGGAGACAGACCTTTTTTCTGAGTGTGCGCTAAAACTTATTTGATTAATTTAGCAGATTAATAGTCAGGTAATGGTAAACTGAATTGCGATGACAAGGTTAACGTGTTGATGCTGTTCATTAAACATACTGAAAAGAGATGACATCCGTGATATTGATCGTAAAACTGCTTCGGGAAAGCGTATGGTTTGCAATAAACTCTGTAATTGCTAATAAATTACGTACGGTATTGACTTTATTGGGTATTACAATCGGGATATTTGCCATCATCTCTGTTTTTTCTATTGTTGATTCTCTGGAGCGGCAGATTCGTAACAGCATANCAGCCCTGGGAGACCAGGTTGTTTATGTTCAGAAGTGGCCATGGGGCGGTTTTGACGGACAATATCGCTGGTGGGATTATATGGGCAGGCCTGTGCCGCATATCCGCGAACTTGAAGAGGTACAGCGCCGGACTGTTAGTGTGGACGCCGCGGCATTTGTTGCATCCCTTTCGCGTCGGGTGGAATATCTCAATACCAGCATCGAGAATGTTACCATTATGGGGGTTACTGAAGATTATGACCAGGTGAGAAACTTTGATATGGAAGGGGGTCGCTTTTTTTCTGCTTTAGAGTCAGCAACCGGAAGAAATGTCGTGGTGCTGGGTTTCGATCTTGCAGAGAATTTGTTCCCTAACGTTGACCCGATCGGAAGAAATGTGAAGATATTTGGACAGAATGCGATTGTGATAGGAATTTTCGAAAAAGAAGGGATGGGTGGTTTTGGCGACAGCCACGACGATGTCCTGGTAATGCCCCTCAGCTATCTTAACCAGTTCATTGATGTGAACCAGGAACGGTTCAATCCTTTCATTATGGCTAAGGGAAAGCCTGGCATCAGCAACCAGCAATTGATTGATGAACTTACCGGCGTGATGCGGGCTGTAAGGCGCCTGCCACCTATGGCCGACAACAATTTTGCCCTCAATGAAACCAGTCTGCTGTCGGAAGGGTTTGACGGGCTGTTTGCCATTATTAAAATGGCGGGTTGGATCATCGGAGGCTTTTCCATTCTGGTGGGCGGTTTCGGGATCGCCAATATTATGTTCGTTTCGGTAAGGGAGCGCACCAGCATTATCGGTATACAGAAGGCACTTGGTGCCAAGAACTATTTCATCCTATGGCAGTTTCTGTTTGAATCCATTATGCTGAGCCTGATGGGAGGGATTGTTGGCTTGCTGCTGGTTTTTACAGGAACAACCATTGTGGCAAGGGTGTTTGAAATAGATTTCTTGCTGAGCACATCAAATATTCTGCTTGGTATCAACGTTTCCGCTATTATCGGCCTGGTGTCAGGATTTATTCCGGCCTGGAGTGCTGCACGCCTTGACCCCGTTGAGGCAATCAGGAGTACCGGCTAACGTTGTTAAACCGGAGTGATTATAATTAGAAAACTATTTTTATGTCAAATATATTAGCACTGGTAGGTCGTCCGAACGTCGGCAAATCCACACTGTTCAACAGGTTAACAAAACGCCGGATGGCAATCGTGGATCCCACCGCCGGTGTTACGCGTGACCGTCACTACGGCAAGTCAGACTGGAACGGTATTGCCTTTTCCGTGATTGACACGGGAGGCTATATGACGGACTCTGATGATGTCTTTGAACTCCAGATACGCGAACAGGTTGAAATAGCACTCGAAGAAGCCGACGTCATCCTGTTTATGGTTGATGCAGTGGAAGGGATCACTCCGATGGACGAGGTGATGGCTGACCTGTTGCGGCGCAAGGGAAAGCCCTATCTGTTGGTTGCCAATAAAGCGGATAACCACCGTTTGCTCAATGATTCTTCCGTTTTTTATGCCCTGGGCGTTGAACAGGTATTTCCTGTGTCATCCATAAGCGGGAGCGGTACAGGAGATCTGCTGGACGCTGCGGTTGCAAAATTCCAGAAAAAGGAAGAGGAGGAAACCGAGCCCGATATTCCGAGATTTGCCGTTGTGGGCAGACCCAATGTTGGGAAATCGAGTCTGGTAAATGCTTTACTCGGAAAAGAACGAAATATCGTAACCGATATTCCAGGCACTACGAGGGATTCCATCTACACACGATACAATCAGTTTGGACTTGATTTTTACCTGGTCGACACGGCCGGACTAAGAAAAAAGGGGAAGGTGCAGGAGAATATTGAGTTCTATTCTGTAATGCGTTCCGTTCGCGCCATTGAACTGGCAGATGTATGCATTTTGCTTGTGGATGCAACCACGCTCTTTGAGTCGCAAGACCTCAACATCTTTACACTTGCTGCCAGAAACAACAAAGGGGTCTTGATCCTGGTAAACAAATGGGACCTTCTGAAAGACAAGGATCACAACGCATCCAGACGTTATGAAGAGCAGATCAGGGAGCGCATTGCCCCTTTTTCCGACGTACCGGTAATCTTCACCTCAGTTCCGCAAAAGCAAAGGATATTTAAAGCGATTGAAACTGCTGTTACCGTATTTCACAACAGAAGAAAAAAAATTCCCACAGCAAAGCTTAATGATGTGATGCTTCCTGTAATTGCGAAGAATCCACCCCCGGCCACAAAAGGGAAATACATTAAAATCAAATACATTACCCAGCTGCCTACGCATTATCCCGCTTTTGCTTTCTTTTGCAACCTGCCACAATATGTAAAGGAGCCTTACATGCGTTTTCTGGAGAATCAGATCCGGTTAAACTGGGATTTTTCAGGCGTTCCCATCAAAGTTTATTGCAGAAAAAAATAAGGTTTGCCGATGGGTCAGGAATCGTTACCACGAATTGATAAATGGCTATGGGCTGTAAGGGTTTACAAAACCCGGAGTCAGGCCGCACAGGCCTGTCGTGCCGGCAGGGTTAAGGTGGATGGACAAGTTGCCAAGCCTTCCCGCGAGGTGCATCCGGGAATGGTTATTTCTCTGCACTGGGGACCGATAGATCGCATCATCAAGGTAAAAGCCTTGTTAAACAACCGGGTGGGTGCCAAACTGGTAGATCAGTATCTTGAAGATCTTACGCCCGAAGAAGACTATAAAACCCTGGAGGTGATCCGAAAACGAACAGGCCTCCGCCCTCATGGCACAGGCCGTCCTACCAAAAAAGAACGCCGCGATTTGGATCAATGGTTCGATAACCGGTGAGGGTTTTTGAGGCAGGACAGTCCTATGAATAATAAAAAAAAAGGCTATCGGGTATTTGACAGCCTTTTTTTTGGGTTCAGGAGTTGGTTAACGTATTCCGGCCACTTCTCCACGCAATGTGGAGTAGTTCACCCTGAGGGCGTTTACCATACGCAACTCCTGTTTTACGTCAGTTACGATACCCATACGTGTTTCGCTGTCCACTTTTAAAGAGGTGGTCATCAGTGGCCTTTCAGCTTCTGCCGTGGCCTGTCTTTCCGATTCAACGAAAGCAGCAATGTCATCAACTGATGCAAAGGAATCATAAAGCTGTATCCTTGGCTCCGTTCCGAACACCTGCGATTGCATGGGTGGTCCGATATAAATGAAACTCACGAGCGATCTGCGTTCCAGTTGCTGGATCTCAGTAGCGGAAGGCAGTTGTGTACGTACGTACAATGTGGTTTCACGCATCACGGTTGTCACCATGAAGAAGAAAAGCAACATAAAGATAATATCAGGCAGTGAGGCTGTATTAATCTTTGGGGTTTTCTTTACGGTATCTTTTTTGAATCTTCCCATATTACCTTCCTCCTATATCTTTAGGTTCAGCTTCAGAAATGGCCATGGGCACGGCTCGGCGCACTGCATTCACCAGGTCTTCATCGGTGAGCTCGGAAAACCGCCGACCGAAGAATTCCCTTGAGACCTCATCGCGTAATTCCCGCACTGCGGCGGCAAGTTCGTTCTGAACCGCGATATACATCTCATAGGAAGTACCCCTGTCGTTCTGAAGTGAGATAACGCCCCTCGATACATCAAACTCGCCGATATAATCTATATCAAGAGTTTCTTTAACGGGTAATGATGGGTCGTTATCGGGGTTCAACAAAAAATGTTTTGCTTGCTCTCTCAAGCGATCAATGCGGCCCGGCTCGCCCTCAACAAGCAGCCTGTCTTGGGCATCCACAAGGACTACGAACACATTTCGCTCGCGGACAGGTGGGGGTTCCGGTGCATTGGGGTCAATGGGCGGCGGCAACATCCTGTTGATCCCGGTATCCACATCCATTGTAGTGGTTACCAGGAAGAAAATCAGCAGGAGAAACGCAATATCGGCCATTGAACCGGCATTGATCTCAGGACTCATTCTAGCCATAGAAAGATCTCCTTTT
>SL_3KL_010_SEDDRAFT_10002646_pt1 | contig 16343 bp, 16 predicted proteins | sample SodLakKL_010_SED_2_FD_10381 | JGI IMG/M metagenome (IMG submission 10381) | reverse complement strand
CACCTGCGCCACAAGGGCCACACCTACACCTGGTACAACCCCGACGACAGCAGCAATGGTGGAGATGCCGGTGTCCAGGACGGTGGAAACTGCACCGGAAGCTCCTGCGACACTACCGGCTTCGTGCAAGCGATCAATAACGCCGAGCTCTGTGGCGCTGACGACTGGCGCATGCCTTCCCGCAATGAATTGCGCTCCATTGTCGTCTACGGTCGAACAGGCCCGACCATCGACCTGGACTATTTCCCGAACGACGAAATCACTTTTCTTTGGTCAAGCACGCCCGACGCTTTTGACGATGATCGGGCGCGGGTGATCGGCTTCGCAACCGGCAATGACTACGTAGCAGGCAAGGGCGTCGACACTCAGGTCCGGTTGATGCGCGCCGGACAGTGAGGTCGTTTCTCATGCAGCTTCGAAACCGAACGGAGGTTCCGCAATGAATGTCGCCAATCGAATTCTGAAGAGGGCCCGGTTGGCTCCGGTGGCCTTGACCCTGTTACTGATGATGAAGATCGCCTGCGCCGACGGTATCCCGGATGATACCTGCAGCAATGAACAGATCACCCCGAGCACGCCATCGACAGACTTCACCGTGGTCGGGGACGGCGTTGTCCGTCATGAATCCACCGGATTGGAGTGGCGGCGATGCCCCGAAGGGATGACGTGGAACGAAACCGATGGCAGCTGTGATGGCGAGGCCGACCAGTTGGACTGGCAGGCAGCGCTGCAACATGCCGACGGCATTGACGGCTGGCGCCTGCCCAACATCAAGGAGTTGGCCAGCATCCACGAGCTTTGCCGTATAGGGCCTTCCATCAACCGACAGGTCTTCCCTGGCATTGGTTCGCAACCACACTGGTCGGCCTCGCCCTATCATGACGACCCGGACAAGGCGCGGCGTGTCGAATACAGTAACAGCGGGGTTTGGCAGGGGAGCAAGAGCAATGAGCATTTGGTTCGATTGGTTCGCGTCGCACAGTAGCCGAGACTGCGGAACCGGTAACGCGGCCCTGGCCTGGTCGAACACTCCTGGTCACAGCGCATCGAATTGGACTATTCGATCGGGAGTGGCCTGAAAGCTTCCCTGCATGAGATCGACACTCGCACCGGGGCTGTTCGGACTCTTCGCAGAACGCCAGCGATTGCGCCAGCAGTTCTCGGCCGCGTTACAGTAGGAACAGGCCTCGACAAAAGGCGTTATGACCCATGAGTGAAGTGCCTTCACCACAATCGACATCCCGCCCCAAACCCGATGGCTTGCTCGCAGCCATTGCCGATTACACCTGCAATGCCCGCATCGAATCGGAGCAGGCGTGGCAAACGGCCCACTGGTGTCTGAAGGACTCGCTGGCCTGCGCCTTGCTGGCGCTGAAGTTTCCCGAGTGTGTCAAGTTGCTTGGGCCACTGGTGACTGGGCTGGACCTGGAGCACGGGGCGCGGGTGCCGGGCACCCCTTATCGGCTGGATCCAGCCCAGGCGGCTTTCAATATCGGCACCCTGATTCGCTACCTGGATTTCAACGACACCTGGCTGGCGGCCGAGTGGGGTCATCCATCCGACAATATCGGTGCGATTCTGGCGGTGGCCGACTGGCGCTCGCGCGTCGATCGCGCGGCCGGTCGCTCACCAATGACCATGGACAACGTGCTAGAAGCCATGATCAAGGCGCACGAGATCCAGGGCGTGCTGGCATTGAAGAATGCCTTCAATCGGGTCGGACTGGACCATGTGCTGCTGGTGCGGGTGGCTTCCACGGCGGTGGTCACACGCATGCTCGGTGGTAGTCGCGAGGACGTCATCAATGCGCTCAGCCAGGCGTGGATTGATGGGGGCGCCCTGAGAACCTATCGGCACGCGCCCAATACCGGCCCGCGCAAGAGCTGGGCGGCCGGGGATGCCTGCCGGCGGGCCGTGCAGCTTGCCCTGCTCACACTCAAGGGTGAGATCGGCTACCCGACGGCGCTTTCGGCCAGACCTTGGGGTTTTCAGGATGTACTGTTCGGTGGCAGGGCAGTGGTGCTGGAGCGCGAGCTGGACAGTTACGTGATGGAGAATATCCTGTTCAAGATTGCCTTCCCGGCCGAGTTCCATGCACAGACCGCGGTCGAATGCGCGCTTCAACTGCATTCCGAGGTGGCTGATCGAATCGACCGGATCGAGCAGGTCGAGATCGAGACCCAGGAAGCCGGGGCGCGCATCATCGACAAGACCGGGCCACTGAACAACTACGCCGATCGCGACCATTGCCTGCAGTACATGGTCGCGATCGGCCTGATCTTCGGCGAGCTGAGCGCCGAGTCCTACTCGGATCAGACCGCCGCCGACCCGCGCATCGACGCCTTGCGTGAAAAGATGACGGTCAGGGAAAATCCACGCTTTACCGAGGAATACTTCGATCCGGACAAACGCGCGATCGGCAACTCGGTACAGGTGTTCTTTACCGACGGGTCAAGCACCGAGAAGGTATCTATCGACTACCCGGTCGGCCATCGGCGCCGCCGCGAAGAAGGAATTCCGCTGCTTGAAAACAAGTTCAAGCGCGCCGTCAGCGGCCATTTCTCGGTCCGCCAGGCCGGTCTTATAGTCAAGAATTGCGGCGACCCCGAGTTGCTGAAAACACTTTCAGTCCCCGAATTCACCAGCCTGTGGACACAGCGGTGATGGGTTAACCGTTTCCTGATTAGCGTCGTGTCTCAATGCGCGGGCTTGGTTACGGTCAAAGCCGTCCTCGGGCGGTGAATTCCGCTTCAGTTCGACGCGGTGGCGAGGCCTTCAGCGAAATCCACCACCCGAGGACGGCTTACAGCATTGACGTCCATCGATACTGCCAATGCCTGCTGAGACACGACGCGAATCAGGAACCGTTTAGGTTAACCATTTGATTGTTGCCAGCCAATCGGCTGACCGGCGCGCAATGGCACGATGGTGTCTTCAGCAGCCGTGATTTCCCGCTCCATAACCCAGGAGTGCTTTTCCAGCTCGATGAAGTCTTCATTGACCGGCAGGCCGTAAAAGGCCGGGCCATTGAGGCTGGCGAAGGCTTCCAGTTTGTCCAGCGCGCCGGCTGCTTCGAATACCTCCGTGTACAGTTCGATGGCCGCCGGCGCCGAGTAGATCCCGGCGCAGCCGCAATCGCTTTCCTTGGCGTGTTTCGGGTGCGGGGCGCTGTCGGTGCCCAGGAAAAACCGCTCGTTGCCGCTGGTAACCGCGTTGATCAGTGCCTGGCGGTGGCGTTCGCGCTTGATCAGGGGCAGGCAGTATTGGTGGGGTCTCAGCCCGCCCTCGAACAGGGCATTGCGGTTGTAGAGCAGGTGATGGACCGTGATGGTTGCGGCGATCGGACCGGGTGCGGCTTGCACGTATTCGATCGCATCCTGAGTTGTGGCGTGTTCCAGCACCATCTTCAGATCCGGAAAGGTGGTGCGTAATGAATCCAGGTGGCGCTCGATGAACACCGCCTCCCGGTCGAACACATCAATGTCGGCATCGGTGACTTCGCCGTGCATCAGCAAGGGCAGGCCCTGTTGCTCAAGTACTTCGATGACCGGATAGACGCGCTCCAGCTTGCGGACGCCGGAATCGGAATTGGTGGTGGCGCCGGCCGGGTAGTACTTGACCGCATGCACAAAGTCGCTCCTGGCTGCCTGACGAATATCATCGGCCGTGGTGGTTTCGGTCAAATACAGGGTCATCAGCGGCTCGAAATCGCTTCCGGTGGGCCGGGCCGCCAGGATACGCTCACGGTAAGCTTGCGCCTCCGCGACGGTTCGTACGGGCGGCTTGAGGTTGGGCATGACGATGGCACGCCCGAAGCTGCGCGCCGTGGCCGGCACCACGGTTTTGAGCATTGCGCCATCACGCAGGTGCAGGTGCCAGTCATCGGGACGGCGGATCCGGATTCGGTTCACGGTGCAGCCTTTGAGTTGGATCAACTGCCTATTGTAGCGGCGGCTGTCCGACGGGGATTCGTTCGGTTGCATTGCCGGTTCCTTCGAGCAGCCCCTGACTTTCGCCACATGACAGTGAATGATGGGCGGGGCATACTTGATCTTGATGGGCACTCGACAATCAATCCCTGACCGCTGGGTCGAGCGCTGGCGCATGGCCGGTGTCGTGCTGTGGCGGGGCGGGTTGGCGTTTGTCGTTGCCTATGCTTTTTACCTGGGCACCTGGCAACTGATCGCCCAACTGGACTGGCCACGCCAGATCACGACCGGTCTGGCCCTGGCGCTGGCCGGCCTTGGGCTGGTCATGCTGTCTTTGATCCTGGAGCGACGGGAAATGGCGCGCAAGGAGGGCGATTTGCTTAATGATTAGATTGTTGCGCATCGTCGGTTTTCTGCTGATCGGCGCCGGCTTGATACTGGCTGGTAGCTGGTTCATCGAACCGTTGCGGCACCTCTGGCCCCTGTTGCTGGCTCTGCCAATGCCGATTCGGATCGGACTGGTCGTGGCCGGCATCGGCTTGCTGATCGTGCTCGCCACCGTGGTCAATGACCGACTGACAGCCGATACAAGCACCTTGAGAGAAGACCTTGGAGGAGATCCATGATACTGACAACAACCGAACAGATCCCGGGCCGCACCATTGAAAAAAGCCTGGGCCTGGTGCGCGGCAATACCGTACGCGCCAAACACATCGGACGCGACATCGTCGCCGCCCTGCGCAACCTTGTGGGCGGTGAAGTCACCGAATACAGCGAGATGATGATCGAGGCACGCAACGAGGCGATCAATCGCATGAGCGAGCAGGCACGTGGCCTGGAGGCCGATGCCGTGGTCGGGGTGCGCCTGGTCACCTCGCAGGTCGCCAGCGGGGCGGCGGAATTGCTGGCCTACGGGACCGCGGTACGGTTGCAGTCGGAATCACCAGCATCGAGTTGAATTTGAGAACTTGCTGAGGACTTTTTCAAGACTTTTCGGCGCTCCGGCCGGATGATGGCACTGGACTCGAAAAAGGAGTACTTCCGATGACCAACAAACTTGAACGAGCCTACCTGCTGCTGGGTCTGGCCTACGGCGCCCTGGGCATGGGGCTGGGTATTGTCATGGCCGCCAGCCACAATCATGGCCAGGCGGTCACCCACGCCCACCTCTTGCTGGTTGGGTTCCTGCTGTCAGTGATCTATGCCCTGATCCACCGACTGTGGCTGCCATCACCCTCGGTGTGGATGTCGCGTGTTCAGTTTGGTGCTCACCATCTGGGGGTGATTCTGATGGTGATCGGGCTGTTCCTGCTGTACGGCGGATACGTACCGGGAGAACGAATCGAGCCGGTGCTGTCGAGTTCCTCGATCCTGGTTTTGACCGCACTGGTGCTGATGATGGTGCTGTTGCTGAAAAAGCCGCGATCAACTGTTCCAGATACGGTCTGATTGCTGGATTTCGCCTCCAACAGGCGTCCAAAGAACCCTTCAGAGAAACTTTTGATGAAGTTTTGATGTTTTTCACAAGCACTCGGGGCCCGGTCAGCCGATCCTCTTTCCGGATTTTCGGTTCTTCGATCCGCATCCGGATCCTTTGCAGGGAGTGCTTGTCCCCATGTTTCGAGTTGCTTTGTTCTTTCTCATTTTTCTTCCGCTGGCCTCGAGTGGCTCCGAGCCGCCGCCTTCCATCGTTCCACTGCAACAGGTGATTCTCTACGACTTCGAGCATCTGCCGCTCGGACAAATCGGCACCGGCGGTCCTGGTCAGGGCCAACCCACGGAGCTGGGCTGGGCCGCCGCCGGCCATGCGCACGTGATTGACGGCAGTATTGATGGTCGGGGTCTTGAGATCACCAAGCCGGCAAGTGGGTCGCCATCAGTGTGGTTCGAGTTGCCCGGTCACCCGACCCTGAAATCCGGCCAGGTGCGCTTCAGGCTCCAGATTCGGCCATCCGAAGTCGATACATACAACATCATGTTTCGCACGGCCGGTTCAGCCGCAGAAAACTACGGCAATATCGGCCTGTTTCCGTCGGGCAACATCGCCGCCTCCGATGGTGCCGGTTCGGTGACTTTCGGAAATTATGGCGCTGATCAGCTGCTGGAGTTTACCGTTGATTTCGATCTGGACCAGTGGACCTGGAATGTCTGGTTCAACGATTCGCTAGTCGTCGAGAATCGTGCAATCAACCAGGACAAGGACGATCCCGGGCTGGCCGGGCTGGGTCGAATCGGCGTTACTACGCCGTCATCGGCGACCACGGGCATAACCCTGGAAGTCGACAATATCGAGATCCTGCGCAACGCGCCGGCCGTGACCCTGCTCGATGCCGACTTCAACGATAAGACCACGGGCGAGCCAATCGGCACCGGCGGCGCCGAAGACGGAGAGCCGGTTGCCGTCAGCGAGTTGCTCGAGACCTGGATCGGCGATGCGGATGCGGGCGGAAAGGCCCTGTACCTGATGAAGGAGGACGCCGCAGCTTTCAGCAACGGCTACACCGAGTGGCGTTTTCTCTCGGACGCCAGCGTGCAAACCGGTTGGCTGGATGCACGATTCGATATGCTGCTGGATGATCTTTCCAACAACGATTTCATCCTCGCCGGCGGCGAAGATGAGTTGATTCGCGTCTCCAGTACGATGAGTGGGGATCTGCAGGTACGATTTCCTGACCAGACCACCGGCGACGTGGTCGGCGACTACGAGATCGGAGAAACTATTCATGTGCGTATCGTCTGCCAGATGGACGAGCGCTTCTGCAGCGTGGCGATGGACGGCGAGTGGATGGTCAGCAAGCGCGACTTCGCCGAAGACACGCCTTCGGATCTGGCCGTTGATCGCTTCCATGCCGGCATCGCAGGCGAGAGCAGCTCTTTTGCGTTGGTCGGCATGGACAATCTGCATATCAGCGCCACGACGCCGTCTGCCTTTCCGGTGTCGGCCGAGTTCATACAGCAACCAACCGACACGGTCTGCCGCGAGGCCTTCGATCCGTCGCTGACCGTGATGGTCAGAGACGGCAACGGTGAGCCGGTCGTTGGCGAGTGGACCCTGCTGTTGAGCGAATACACCAGCGTGCTGGGCTGGAATCCGCTTGAGTTTGATGAGAATCCGGTCACGTTCGACGGTTTGGCCGAGTTCATCGATGTCACGCTCAGACAAACCGGCGAAGGTGCCCGGCTGCAGGCCGTGGTGGGGGGTTACTCTCCGGCCGTGATGGCCATCAGCGAGCCCTTCGATGGTTTGCCGGGCCCGCTGGTCAATGCCGATTACGAAGGCGACGATGACGACGGCCCTTTCTTTGCCGGATTGCCGCAAAGTCTGTGGATTGCCGTCTACGACGACTGCATCAACGCTGCTCCGATGGGCACCGAGGGCACCGTGGTCATTCACAGCGGGCCGGAAGGCGCCAGCCTGAGCGGCAATGTCGGCATTGTGAGCACTGAGTGGGGTGAAATCGAGCTGGAGGAACTGGTCTTCAGCCTGCCCGGTGAGTATGTGCTGGACCTGGAGATCGATGGCGTCCGCCTGGAAAGCCTGAGCAGTCCGATCGAGGTCAAGGGTGACGTCATTTTCAACGATCGTTTCGATTGACCTGGTCTTTCAGCGTCTGCATCTGGCGCATCTGGCCGGCTCCGTGGAACACGGCCAACTCAGGGGACCTTCAGTGCCGCATCACCGTCAGTCCCTCCGGCAACTCGAACAGACTGGCTTCGACTGCTCCGCGTTGGATATTGGTCAGCTCGGTCACCCCGCGGATGATTTCCTCACCCATGGTGCCTTCGGTTTCAGACCTGAGCAGGATCCCGTCCCGGGTCATCCAGACTGTGCCCCTGGCAAAGCCCAACGGGGTTTCGCCTTCAATGGCAAAACGCAGGGCCACCTCGCCGCGGATGTTTTCGCGACCTTCGAAAACAGGATTCATGGCCAGATAGGTCTCGTGAGTCACGATCATTTCCGGAGAGAAGTCGATGGCAAGCGCCGTGGACTCTCCCTCGCTGAACATGTAGATCGTTCCGGTATCCTCATGGGCCAGGACAATGGTTTCGTCACCGTCCATGGTCATTTGCATGCGGTGACGCTTGCCGTCTACCCAGATTCTGCCGACCACCTCGAAATCTCCGGTGGTCTGGTGAATCTCGGCGGAATAAGCCGTCGTTAGCTCAGGTAAGGCCTCGGCCAGCAAACTTGTTGGCCAGGCAATCAGAGAAAACAGCAATACCAGCAAAGCTTTCATTTCGATCTCTCCTCCAGTCGGAAGCCATATCCCCGTGCCGCCGCTTCCCTGCCGTGAGGCGTCGAGGATTTGATCATACGCCAGCGGATACCTGCCGACAATCAGCAGATTCCCATTCGATATGATGCGGCGCTACCGGCGGCTTCCATGCGAGACCAGGATGGTGGTGCAAGCGCAGGTCATGTGCGCTGAGTCAGGCCGCGGAGTTAGTTCATTCCTTTTGGGCAACTTGCCGGGAAGAACCATCAAGTTGGGGCAGACACGCACCCATGTATAGGGGTACTATGCAGTGGCTATGCGTCCTGGTCCAACTGGAGATGATCATGAGTAGAAGAGTCCGAATCCCCGGAATTCACCTTGCCTTGGCTGTGTTGTTGTTTAGCCTTTCATTTACCGCTTTCGGTTTGCCGGCCTATGATCGCTGGGTCGGTGAGCTGGACGGCACCGAGCCAACCTTCACTTCGCCCTTTTGCAATGTTGGCCCGGCAAACTATGCGATAGTGACCGTCACCGCGACGGTGTCCGGCGATTACTACTTTCAAGACATTTCGCGAGGCTATGATCTGGATATCCAGATTGATGTCTACGAGAATTCCTTCGATCCCAACGACCCGCTGGAAAATCTGGTGGGTTCGGGGGATGATTATGGTGAAACCTTCACGTTCGCGGCGGGTACCACCTATCACATCGTGGTTTCGAGGCTCTGTGATACTTCGGGAAATACCGCTGGGACCTGGGATTTCGGGTTTGCCGGTCCCGGCAGTCTGGGCAGCCCCGATTTCGCTTTTGGCTTTGAAGGTGTTTTCAGCGGTACTGAACCCAGCTTCGTCCACCCAGGGTGCGGAAGCGAAACCAGCTACCAGGTCATCGGGCCCGTGACCCCGACAGCCTCGGGTGACTATGTCTACGGAGATATTTCGATCAGCTACGACGTAGACATGGAACTCGCAATCTATATCGATGCATTCGATCCTGATAGTCCGAACACAAACCTGGTCGCCGATTTCGATGATCGCGGTCTATTTCAATTGGTCAGCGGCGAACCCTATTTCCTTGTTGTTTCCCCGTTGTGCGGGCCTGTCGGGGAGACCGGTACTTGGGACTTCCTGATTGCCGGGCCCGGAACCCTCGAGGACTGGCCCCTGCAAGAAGCGATGCCGGCGCCGCTGCCCGTGCCATTCCTGAATGGCTGGGTCATGTTCTTGCTTGGGCTGCTGGTACTGGTCGTGGCGGCTGTTCGCCTGCGACCCTACTAAGACAACATTGATCTAACGCTTCGGGCCCCGGTGCACAGCCGGGGCCCATCATCCATATCCGCGCAGCCGAATTGTCATCCCACCACAGCAGGCCTCCGGCCGTGGTCAACGCACAGGAATGGCGATCTTCGGCGCCTCGCGCAGACCTCAGGCAGCTTTGGCAAAGTAGCTGGTCATCAGGTTGCGGTAATTGGGGATGTGGTTGGAGAACAATTCGCCCAATCCCTCGATATCGTTGCGCCAGTCACGATGCAACTCGCAGGCCATGGCGAACCAGCCCATCAATTGCACGCCGGCCGCTTCCATGCGCGACCACGCCGAGTCGCGGGTGGTCTTGTTGAAGGTGCCGGATGCATCGGTGATGACAAACACTTCGAAGTCTTCTTCGATGGCCGACAGGGCGGGAAAAGCCACACAGACTTCGGTGACCACGCCGGCAATGATGAGTTGTTTCTTGCCGGTAGCCTTGACCGCAGCGAGAAACTCGTCATTGTCCCAGGCGTTGATATTGCCGGGGCGCGCGATATAGGGCGCCTTGGGAAACATCTCCTTGAGTTCGGGAACGAGCGGGCCGTTGGGGCCGTCCTCGAAGCTGGTGGTGAGTATGGTCGGCAGCTTGAAATAGGCGCCGCAGGCGGCGGTGGCCAGTACGTTGTTCTTGAACTCACTGGGTTCGAAGTCCTGAACCAGCGAGATCAGGCCGGACTGGTGATCGACCAGCAGCATGGCTGCATCGTTCTTGTCCAGGCGTCGATAGGTGTAGTGGTTGCTCATGTCATGCTCCTTGTAGATCGAATGGTTGGTTGGGTTTGAAGCCGCGGCGCGCGGGCGCCGCGACGGATGGGATCAGACCGTTGCCGGAATGCGGCCAAAGCGGCCCTGGCTGTAGTCGCGGATGGCCTGGTGGATTTCCTGTTCGGTGTTCATCACGAACGGGCCATGACCGACCAGGGGCTCCTCAATGGGCTCGCCGGACAGCACCAGCACAACGGCGTCGTTGTTGGCCTCGATGAACACGCCTTCACGTTCGGCGTCGAGTACCACGAGTTGGCTCTCACGCGCGATCTCGTCGCCGTTGACCTGCACCGTGCCGTGCAGTACGACCAGCAAACTGTTCCAGCCATTGGGCAGGTCCAGGCGGGTGGCGCCGGACTGAATCAGGCGCAGATCCCAGACATGCATGGGCGTGAAGGTGCGAGCCGGACCGCGTTGACCGTCGTACTCACCGGCGATGACCCGTACCGTTCCGGCGCTATCCGGCAACTCGATTGCCGGGATCTCGGCATCGAGCAGTGTCTGATAGGACGGGTCGGTCATCTTGTGCTCGGCCGGCAAATTGACCCACAGTTGCACCATCTCCAGCCTGCCGCCGGTGCGGGTGAACGCGTGCGAGTGAAACTCCTCGTGCACAATGCCGGCGCCGGCGGTCATCCACTGCACATCGCCCGGTCCGATGCGACCGCCGGCGCCGGTGGAATCCTTGTGCTCGACCTCGCCTTCGTAGACGATGGTGACCGTCTCGAATCCGCGGTGTGGGTGCTCGCCCACGCCGCGCGGGCGAGTGGCCGGTTCAAACTCCATCGGGCCGGCATGGTCGAGCAGCAAAAACGGGCTGACGTGTTGACCATGGCTGTTGTAGGAAAACATCGAGCGGACCGGAAAGCCGTCACCAACCCAGTGACGCGGCGGGGCGTTGTAGACACCAAGAATCTTTTTCATAACGATCTCCTAGACGATTGATGAGAGATAGTTTGAATGCAGAACGCTGGCATCGGTAGTAGGCAAAACTTATACTCACCGTTCTACTGATGGAACGATGGCAATGCAGGACCTCAACGATCTCTACTATTTCGCCCAGGTCGTCGATCATGGTGGCTTTGCACCGGCCGGTCGGGCGCTGGGCGAGCCCAAGTCCAAGCTCAGCCGCCGAATTGCGGCACTGGAAGAGCGCCTGGATGTGCGCCTGCTCAATCGTTCCACCCGACAGGTCAGCGTGACCAGAATCGGTCGCATCTACTACAACCACTGCAAGGCCATGCTTGTTCAGGCCGCGGCCGCTCAGGATGCCATCGACAGCCTGCGCTCCGAACCCTGCGGCACAGTCCGTGTCAGTTGTCCGGTTGCGCTGCTGGATGCGCGCGTGGCCGACATGCTGGCCGATTACCAGATGCTCAATCCGCAGGTCGAGCTGCACTTGGACGCGACCAATAGACGTGTCGATGTCATCGAAGAAGGTTTCGACATCGCCATACGCGTGCGTCCACCCCCGCTGGAAGACAGTGACCTGGTGCTGCGCACCTTCACTGACCGCGGCCAGTGCCTGGTCGCCAGTCCGGACCTACTGAAAAGACATGGCCGACCTGAGGTTCCCGCCGACCTGACCGGCCTGCCGAGCCTGGCGCTGGCCCGACCACAACACAAGCACCAGTGGCGCCTGATCGGACCCGATGGTTCCGAAGCGCTGATCAATCACCATCCACGCCTGGTGACACGCAGCATGAACTTGCTGCGCACCGCCGCCGTCGCCGGGGTCGGGGTTTGCCAGTTACCGATCATGATGATGATCGGAGAACTGGCCGACGGCCGCCTGGAAAGGGTGCTCGCAGGCTGGGCGCCACCGCGTGAAATTGTTCATGCCGTGTTCCCTTCACGTCGCGGCCTGTTGCCGGCGGTGCGTGGTTTGATCGATTATCTGGCCGAACGCTTCAATGCCCTTGAAGAGGACTGACCTCTCATGATCGTCACCCGAAAAATTTCACTGGGCAAGTTGCTTGCCTTTACCTGGCCCCGATTGCTGGTGCTGATTGCCTTTACCGCGCTGGCCTGCCTGGTCATGGAACAACTGCCGCGCGAGTTGCTGCAGGCGCTGTCGTATGCCGCCGGCTTCCTGGGCACCGCGCTTGCCTTTCTGATCGGCTTTCGAAACAACTCCGCCTACGGTCGCTGGTGGGAGGGTCATCGCGTCTGGTCGCAGCTCAAGAAGGACTCGAGAAGCTTTGCCTTGCTGGTCAATGGACTGATCGGCGGTGGGGAAGGCACCAACAGTGCGCGCATGGCACTGATCCATCGCCAGATTGCGTTTGTCTGGTGGCTCAACCGTTATCTGCGCAAGATCGATCCCGGCGACGAGCTCGGCGGGCTGCTGACAGCCGATGAGCGCAGCGCAGCCGCCAGGCGCCAGACGCCGCCGCTGGCCCTGCTGGAAAAGCAGAGTGCAGCACTTCGCAAACTGGTCGACGATGATCATCTGGATGCCTACAGGCACGTGCGCTTCACCGAACTGATCCAGGACTTCAACGAGTCCTTAAGCAGTTGCGAGCGCCTGAAGAAAACTCCGTTTCCCATGCAATACACCTGGTTCGTGTACTACACCCTGGTGGTGTTCCTGTTCGTGCTGCCGCTCAGTCTGGCTGGACACCTGGGCTACTGGGCCATCCCCTTTGCACTGGTTATTGGCTATGCCTACATCATGCTGGAGTATGTGGGCCGCCATATTGAAAACCCGTTCGAAAATGCAGTCAACGATGTGCCCATGGATTACATTGCCCGCACCATAGAGATCGACCTGCGAGAACTTCTCGGAGAAGAGGACTTGCCCGATCCAGTGAAACCACTGGGGTTGGGCTACTTGTACTGAATGAAAAACCCCGGCTCGCCTCAGGGCGAGCCGGGGTGGTATCACTCAGTCAGATTGACTGTTGTTCGCTTTTAGCCGAGATCGAATCGATCGGCGTTCATCACCTTGGTCCAGGCGGCAACGAAGTCCTTGACGAACTTCTCCTGACTGTCATCCTGGGCATACAGTTCGGCGTAGGAGCGCAGGATGGAGTTGGAGCCGAACACCAGGTCGACACGGGTGGCCGTCCACTTGGTCTGGCCGCTGCTGCGATCCTGGATTTCGTACAGATTGTTGCCCTTGGGGACCCACTTGTAGGCCATGTCGGTCAGGTTGACGAAAAAGTCATTGGTCAACTGACCCTCACGGTCGGTGAAAACCCCATGCTTGCTGCCGCCGTGATTGGCGCCCAGTGCCCGCATGCCACCGATCAATACCGTCATTTCCGGAGCGGTCAGCCCCATCAACTGGGTACGATCGAGCAGCATTTCCTCGGGAGAAACCGCGTAATCCTTCTTCTGCCAGTTGCGATAGCCATCGGCCAGCGGCTCCAGAAATTCGAAGGATTCGACATCGGTCTGGTCCTGAGTGGCATCGCCACGACCGGGGGCAAACGGAACGCTGATGTCGTGGCCGGCTGCCTTGGCCGCCTGCTCGATTCCCAGGTTGCCGCCCAGGACAATCACGTCGGCAATGCTGGCGCCGGTTTCGGCCGCGATCTTTTCGTAGACCGCCAGGACCTTGGCCAGCCGCTCGGGTTCGTTACCCTCCCAGTCTTTCTGGGGGGCCAGGCGGATACGAGCGCCGTTGGCGCCCCCGCGGAAGTCGGAACCACGGAAAGTCCTGGCACTGTCCCAGGCGGTGCTGACCAGCTCATTGATCGTCAGGCCGGCATCGGCAATCTTCGCCTTGACTGCGTTGACGTCGTAGTCGCTCTTCCCGGCGGGGATCGGATCCTGCCAAATCAGGTCTTCGGCCGGAACTTCCGGGCCAATATATCGTGACTTCGGACCCATGTCTCGGTGGGTCAGCTTGAACCAGGCGCGCGCGAAGACTTCGTCGAAGTACTCCGGATCGTCGCGGAAGCGTTCGGAAATCTTGCGGTACTCCGGATCCACCTTCAGCGCCATGTCGGCATCAGTCATTACGGGCATGGTGCGGATTGATGGATCCTCGACATCAACCGGCATGTCTTCTTCCTTGATGTCGACCGGCTTGTACTGCCAGGCGCCGGCCGGGCTCTTGGTCAGTTCCCATTCGTGGTTGAACAGCATGTCGAAATAGCCGTAATCCCACTTTGTGGCGTGGGTGGTCCAGGCGCCTTCGATTCCACTGGTTACGGTGTCGCGACCAATACCGCGACCAACCTTGTTATTCCAACCAAGGCCCTGTTCTTCGACATCGGCGCCTTCCGGCTCAGGCCCCAGATTGTCGGCATTGCCGTTGCCGTGCGCCTTGCCGACGGTATGGCCACCGGCAGTCAGGGCGACGGTTTCCTCGTCGTTCATGGCCATGCGCGAGAACGTGACTCGCATGTCCTTGGCCGTCTTGAGCGGATCAGGATTGCCATCGACGCCTTCGGGGTTGACATAGATCAGACCCATCATTACCGCGGCCAGCGGATTCTCAAGCGAATCGCGGTCGCCCGGATAGCGGGTGTCAGGATTGTCGCTGGGCGCCAGCCACTCCTTTTCCGCACCCCAGTAAATGTCCTTTTCCGGGTGCCAGATATCTTCACGGCCGAATGAAAAGCCGAAAGTCTTGAAGCCCATGGACTCATAGGCCACGTTGCCGGCCAGGATGAACAGGTCGGCCCAGGACAGCTTGTTGCCGTATTTCTTCTTGATCGGCCACAACAGGCGACGGGCCTTGTCCAGGTTGCCGTTGTCGGGCCAGCTGTTGAGTGGGGCAAAGCGCTGGTTGCCGGTGCCGGCGCCACCGCGGCCATCGGCCACGCGGTAGGTTCCGGCTACGTGCCAGGCCATGCGGATCATCAGGCCGCCGTAGTGACCCCAGTCCGCCGGCCACCACTCCTGAGAGTCCGTCATCAGATCGGTGAGGTCCTTCTTGAGGGCATCGACGTCCAGATCCTTGAGTGCTTCTCGATAGTTGAAGCCTTCACCCAAAGGATCGGTCTTCGAGTCATGCTGATGCAGAATGTCGAGATTGAGGTTGTTCGGCCACCATTCCTTGCTGGTGTCAGCGGTGGTATTGGCGCCATGGACTACCGGGCATTTACCTTCAGTGGTCATGTCATTTCCTCCAATTGTGGGTTCAGTCAAGCAGGCAGGGATGAATGGGTTACCCCGCCCCGAAATTTGCCGTATTCAGCCAGTATAGAATGTTCCAGGCATTCACGATATGAATTGTTTGCATTAGATCGATAGGCAAAATCAATCAATAGAATGAGTGGAGCCGGATCGGTGATGATTGCGCTATACAACAGTCACGCAGCCATGGGCGTTGAGGACTTTTGGTCGCGAAACGGCGGGTCTGTTTCGGACACAATCTGACGATACAATGCCATCGCTCATCATGTTCATTCCACCCATCAATCTGACGCCGCAACTGGATTGCCCGCACTGCGGCAAGCGAACGCCGAAACGCAAGCCCGAATGTGTACATTGTCAACGGCACATCCCGGAAAACTTTCGCCTGCGCGAAAAGGCTGCCGGAAAGGTGCGCAGACGTCAGGCCATGATTGCAGCAGCCGTGCTTGTTCCGGCATTGCTGATCGCCCTGACCTGGATATTTCATCGTTTCGGCCCGTGACCCGGGTCGTTGACCCAAGTAGAGGATCGCTCATGAAAATGAAACTTTCGTTGTGGATATGGCTTATGACCTTGTCTGTGCTGGCCAGCTTCCATGCCCAGGCAGATGACGAAAGTCTGGTTTACCTTCGTGCAGGCACCTTGATCGACCCCGCTGCCGGACAGGCTTTGTCTGATCAGCTGATCACCATTCGCGCTGGGCTCATTGAGTCAGTCGGTGCTTTCGATGATGCCGCCATCCCGGACGGCGCCGAACTGATCGATCTTTCCGATGATACGGTGCTGCCGGGTCTGATCGACCTGCATGTTCACCTGACCTCGGATGCCGGCCTGCACGGTTACAGTCGACTGGGGCGCTCGGCCATGCGCTCGGCCCTTTACGGTGCACATGCGGCTCGCACCACACTGGAAGCCGGATTCACGACAGTGCGCAATGTCGGGGCAGCGGGTTTTGGCGATGTTGCATTGCGCGATGCGATCAATGATGGCGATGTGGTTGGGCCGCGCATGCGGGTCTCGGGGCCCTCCGTGGG
>SL_3KL_010_SEDDRAFT_10002645_pt1 | contig 16346 bp, 7 predicted proteins | sample SodLakKL_010_SED_2_FD_10381 | JGI IMG/M metagenome (IMG submission 10381) | reverse complement strand
TGGTGCCCAGGGGGAGACTCGAACTCCCACATCCTATTGGATACTAGCACCTGAAGCTAGCGCGTCTACCAATTCCGCCACCTGGGCAGGTGTGCGTACAGGCCGGCAATTATAATGCCGCTGGGGCTGCCTGTCAGCCTGTTGGGCCAAAAAAACCGGCCGGACTCAGCTGAGCCCGGCCGGGTTTCGGTAAAAAGTGTGGCCGAGGCAAGGGGGGAACCTCGGCCACGAACCGGATAGGGGAAGGGGGAACCCCACTCCGGAAACCTGATTGTAAACTCGGTGAAGCTACTGTCAAGGGTGAATTGATGTTTTTGTGATGAATTTCCCGAAAAAAGCCGCGTTTGATCCTGCAACGGTCTGTCGGAGGACTTTGATCACGCCTGCGCGGTTATACTTTGGGGTCAATGCTATCACCTTGAAAACCACGCCGAATCTCGGCGCTAACAGAGGAAAATTCTGCGCATATGGACTTTCAACTGACCGAAGAACAGGAAATGATTCAGGCTACGGCGCGCGACTTCGCGCGTAGTGAGATTGTACCGGTGGCGGCCGCTCATGATGAGTCAGGAGAGTTTCCCCTGGACACCATTCGAAAGATGGGCGAGTTGGGTCTGATGGGGATCGAGGTGCCGGATGAGTACGGTGGAGCCGGGCTGGATACCATCGGGTATGTGCTGGCCATGATCGAGATCAGCGCAGCGGATGCCGCCCATGGCACCATCATGTCGGTCAACAATTCCCTGTTCTGCAATGGCATTCTCAAGTATGGCAGTGAGGAACAAAAGCAGAAGTACGTGCGTGAAATTGCGACCGGCGAGCAAATTGGTGCTTATGCGCTCACCGAGCCGCAGTCGGGCTCGGATGCATCACGCATGCGCTCACGGGCGGTGCTTAGTGACGATGGCAGTCATTACGTGATCAACGCGCGCAAGTCGTGGATCACATCTGGTCCGGTGGCTCGCTATATGGTGCTTTTTGCTGCTACCGACCCGGATGCGGGTGGCCGCGGTATCACGGCGTTCCTGGTCGACAGTGAACGGGAAGGTTTGAGTCTGGGCAAGACCGAACCCAAGATGGGCATCCGGGCCTCGGCCACCTGCGAGGTCGAGCTCAATGACTACCGCTGTCCGGTGGAGGACCGGCTCGGTAAGGAAGGCGAAGGTTTCAAGATCGCAATGAGCGTGCTCGATGCCGGGCGCATCGGCATCGCGGCCCAGGCCGTCGGGATCGCTCAGGCGGCCTACGAGGCCAGCCTGGAATATGCCCGTGATCGCAAGGCTTTCGGCAAGGAAATCGGCAGTTTCCAGATGATTCAGGCCAAAATTGCCGACATGAAGTGCCGGCTGGAAGCGGCTCGTTTGCTCACTTTGCGCGCGGCATGGACGAAGATGCAGGCCAGTCAGACTGGCGCCCGATTTACTGCCGAGGGGTCGATGGCCAAGCTGGTGGCGTCTGAAGCGGCGATGTGGATTGCCTATCAGGCGGTGCAAATCCACGGTGGCATGGGCTACAGCAAGGAGATGCCGGTGGAACGTTACTTCAGGGATGCCAAGATTACTGAAATCTATGAGGGCACCAGTGAAATCCAGCGCATGGTGATTGCACGTTCGGAGACCGGTTTACGTTAGCTGAAGATTCGGTTGATAAATCGTGGGCGGTCATTCTGAGTCGGGAGTCAGGGCCAAGGCATGAGCAACAGCGAAAAAAAACAAAAAAAACAGGATCATCTGGACGCGGTTGCGTCCCTGATTCGCGGCAAACAGGGTAGTGAACAGGTCGTAGCCTTTTCCCGCGAGTTGTTTCGCCGGGTTCCGACCGATGAGCTGGTCGATGCCGATTTCGAAACCAATGCCAATCTGGCACTGGACTTTTTCGAATTCGCCCGCCAGCGCATGCCAGGCGACGTCAAGTTGAGGATTGTCAATCCCACCCCGGATGATCATGGTTGGGAATGTCAGCACACTGTGCTGGAAATCATCAACGACGACATGCCATTCCTGGTGGACTCTGTGGTTCTGGCCCTCTCCGAGCTGGGTGTTTCCGTTCACTTGATCATCCATCCGGTGATGCGCGTGCAGCGCGACCAGGGAGGGCACTGGCTGAGCCTTTGTCAGGGTGAAGGTGAGGACGGTCAAAGTGAATCACTGATGCATGTGCAGATTGATCGTCAGACTTTCCCAGAGAATCTGGCACGCATCGAGCAACGCGTTCGAGCTGGCCTGGCCGATGTTCGTCGAGCAGTCAGCGACTGGCGGGAGATGGCAGCGAAAGCCAGGCAAATCGCCGATAAACTTCCCGAAACTCATGCGCCGATGGATTCCGAGGCACTGACCGAGGCGCAGGATTTTTTTCGCTGGCTGGCTGATGACCACTTCACGTTTCTGGGTTATCGCGAATATGCGATTGAGCCGGGCAAGGATGGTCGACTGCTCAAGCCAGTCGGTGGCAGTGGCCTGGGCATCATGCATGACGAGCATCGCAAGGCGCCGGTCAGACGGGTGGCTGACCTGTCTGGAAGTGGCGCCGCGCAAGGTGTTGAAGATCCCATCATCATCACCAAGACCAATGCCCAATCCGTGGTGCACCGCGGGGGCTACATGGATTACATCTCGGTGCTCTACTTTGACGATCAGGGCAAGGTGATCGGCGAAAAGCGTCTGATTGGTCTGTTCACTTCGGGCGCGTATATCCGGCGCTGCCAGGATACGCCACTGGTTCGCCGCAAGGTCGAAGAGGTGGTCGAGCGTTCCGGACTCAAGCCCGGCAGCCATGCCGGCAAGGCGCTGCTGCACATTCTGGAGACCTTGCCGCGCGACGAGCTGTTCCAGGCATCTGCGGAAGAATTACTGGAGTTGGCGACCGGCATTCTAGACTTGCAGGAACGTAGCCAGACCCGCCTGTTCATTCGTCGCGAACGATTCGGCAGGTTCTTCTCTTGTCTGGTTTTCATACCGCGAGACCGGTTCAATACCGAAAACCGTGAACGCATTCAGGCCATTCTCAAGCGCTCGCTCAAGGGCCAGAAGCTTGATTTTGCCATTCAGGTGGGTGGGTTCAAGCTGGCTCGCGTGCAAGTGGTCGTTAGACCGCGCAAGGATGCCGGCGCCATCAACTATGACATCCGTGAGATCGAAAAGAAGATCATCAAGGCGATCCGTTCCTGGCCGGACGAATTGACTGAAATCCTGGTCCGTGAACACGGTGAGGAGAAGGGACTGGAGCTCAGCCGGCGATTCAGCAAGGCGTTTCCGGCCTCTTACACCGAAGAGGTTTCACCGCATGTGGCCAGCTTCGATGTGGTCAATGTGTCGCGCCTGAAGGATCTGGATGATCTGCGCATGAGCCTGTACAAGCCCCGCCAGTCCGGGCGCGGCATCATCCGATTCAAGCTGTTCAAGCATGAGCGCCCCATCCCCTTGAGCGATGTGTTGCCGATGCTCGAGAACCTCGGGATGCGCATTGTTTCGGAGCGTCCCTATGAGCTCAAACTGGCCGATGGTCATTGTGTCTGGATCCAGGATTTTGACATGAGTCCACCGACTGGCGATGAGCTGCGCCTGGATCTCATCCGCGACAATTTCCAGCAAGCCTTCGAAAAGACGTGGCGCAAACAGGTCGAAAATGATGGCTTCAATCGATTAGTGATACTGGCCCATCTCGATTGGCGCCAGGTCAATCTGCTGCGTGCCTGTTGCAAGTATCTGCTGCAAACCGGCATGCCATTTTCGCAGACCTACATGGAACAGACTCTGGCGGCCTGGCCACTGGTGGCGCGCTTGCTGGTCGAGTATTTCGAATGTCGATTCGACCCGGGTCGAGAAGCGCAAAGCGCTTCACAACGTGTAGCGGTGCGCAAGTCCCTGGAGGCCCAGAGCCGAGACCTGCTGGAGCGTTTCGAGGATGATGTGCTGGTCGAGTTGCTGGGCGAAGCTCTGGCCGAACGTGAAAAGGATTTCGGGACGTTCGAGGACATGCCTGTCCGCAAGACCATTCTGCGGGCGATTGATAGTGTTTCCTCGGCGGACCAGGATCGCATCCTGCGCGCTTTCTACGATCTGATCCGGGCCATGCTGCGGACCAACTTCTACCAACGGGATGCGCGCGGCGAATTTCACGAGTACTACAGTTTCAAGTTGGACTCGGCAGTTGTGGCGAATCTTCCGCGACCGCGCCCCTATCGCGAAATCTGGGTCTACTCGCCTCGGGTCGAGGGCATTCATCTGCGCGGGGGAAAGGTTGCCCGTGGCGGGTTGCGCTGGTCGGATCGACGTGAGGACTTCCGTACCGAGGTATTGGGTCTGATGCGCGCCCAGAATGTCAAGAACACCATGATCGTGCCGGTCGGGGCCAAGGGTGGATTTGTCGTTAAGCAACCACCGGGCGATGATGACCGTGATCAAATGATGGCCGAGGTGGTGTACTGCTATCGCAGCTTCATTCATGGCCTGCTGGATATTACCGACAATCTCGATGGTGAGCAGGTCGTGCCGCCTCGCGAGGTTGTTCGCGCTGACGACGATGATCCTTACATGGTCGTGGCTGCGGACAAGGGCACGGCGACGTTTTCCGACATTGCCAATGCCATTTCGGCCGAGCATGGTTTCTGGCTGGGTGATGCATTTGCCTCGGGGGGATCCAATGGCTACGACCACAAGAAGATGGGCATTACCGCCAAGGGCGCCTGGGAATCGGTCAAGCGTCACTTCCGCGAAATGGCTGTCGATGTCCAGAACGAGGCGTTCAGTGTGGTTGGCATTGGTGACATGGGGGGGGACGTGTTCGGTAACGGCATGCTGTTGTCAAAACACATTCGCCTCAAGGCGGCCTTCAACCACATGCATATTTTTCTCGATCCCGACCCGGATACGGCGGCCAGTCATGCCGAACGTCTGCGGCTGTTCGAGAAGGAGCGTTCAACGTGGGCCGATTACGACGCGAGCTTGATCTCCGAAGGTGGCGGCATCTACTCTCGCCAGGCCAAGTCCATCCGCATTTCGCCGCAAGTACGCGAGTGGCTGGGGATCGATGCCAAGGAACTCGCACCTCATGAACTGATCCGCGCCCTGCTGACCGCAGAAGTGGATTTGTTGTGGAATGGCGGTATTGGCACTTACGTCAAGGCGACCAGCGAGGCGCACGGTGATGTCGGTGACCTTGCCAACAACCTGGTTCGTGTCAACGGCCGGGACCTTCGCTGCAAGGTGGTTGGCGAAGGGGGCAACCTGGGTATGACCCAACGCGGGCGCATCGAATTTGCCCTCGCCGGTGGTCGGGTCAACACTGATTTCATCGATAATTCGGCCGGAGTCGATTGTTCTGACCATGAGGTCAACATCAAGATCCTGCTCAACCTGGCTGTGGATCGCGGGTTGCTCAATCATGAACAGCGCAATGAGTTGCTGCGTGAAATGACTGACGAGGTCTCTGATCTGGTATTGCGTAGCAACTACCTGCAGACTCAGGCGCTGAGCATGATGGAAAGCCTGACCAGCGATCGCCTGGGCGCCGAGGCGCATTTCATCGCCATGCTGGAGCACCAGGGCGTGATTGACCGTGACCTGGAGCAATTGCCCGATGAAGAAGAGTTGCGCGAACGCGTGGCGCGTGGACGTGGCCTGACCCGGCCTGAGTTGTCGTTGCTTCTTTCGTACGGCAAGATTACCCTGTACAAGGAACTGCTGGCCTCGGATGTGCCGGAAGATCCCTACCTGTCCCGCGAACTTGAGGATTATTTTCCCACTCCATTGCGCGAACGTTTCAAGGATCTGATGCCCGAGCATCGCCTGTGGCGCGAAATCATTGCCACCCGGGTGACCAATTCCATTGTCAATCGCATGGGCGCCCAGTTTCCGATGCGCATTCGCGAGGATACCGGCGCCAACTCGGCGACCATGGCCAAGGCCTACACCGTAGCCCGTGAAATCTTCCTGGCGCGTGATTACTGGGGCCAGGTTGAATCTCTGGACAACCAGGTGCCGGCCAGCGCCCAGAACAAGGCCATGCTGGAGATGTGGAACCTGCTGCGCCAGATGACCCGAAGGTTGATTTCGCTTCCGGGTGGTTACGGAATCGATATCTCCAGCAAGGTCAATCGCTTTGCACCGGGCATCAAGGCCTATTCCGAGTGTCTGGAAAGCGTTCTCGATGATGATTTGCTGGACCAGTTCAGGGCGCGTCGAAATGAACTGGCTGAAATCGGTTTTCCGGATGAGTTCGCCCGCCGCATCGCCAGTCTACGCTTTATGCATTCGGCGCTGGACATTGTCGACGAGGCCGGGGTGAGAAAACTGGATGTTGAGCAAGTGGCGCGCATCTATTTCCGATTGCTGGATCGGTTGCACCTGAAATGGCTGCGAAGCCAGATCGAAGTCCTGCCGGTCGAGCAACCCTGGCATGCCCATGCGCGTGGCAATCTGCGTGATGAGTTGTATGCTAGTCATCGCAATCTCACTCGTCGCATTATCGAGGAGGCCGGTGACGAAGACGATCCGGTCGAGGCCTGGTTCGACCGTCATGGCGTTCAGGTGGCTCGTCTTTCGGTCATGCTTGATGAGATGCACAGCATCGGTGCCAGTGACTATCCCTCCATGCAGGTGGCGATCAAGGGTCTGGGTCAGCTGCTCAACGCGACTTCCTGATGTGAGCCCGCCTTATTCACCACCCCTCCTACTGCGACGTCGCCATGCACCGCGTCTGCGCCGTTTCGCTCGGTCGCACGTGCGGACGGCCGCCGCCAGAGCGCTTCTTGCCTACGGCAAACCGCACTCCGGCTCTGGCCTGCACTTCCTCACCGTACAGGCGAGTACGTTTCCGGTGCGCTCGGTCGCGAAACGCCCCAGCCACGGTGCATGGCGACGTCTCGCTACGGAGGGGTGGTGAATAAGGCGGGGCCAGACTCGCTGGCCATGGCCTTCCTTGCCAGCGAGCATCCCGGCTCCCGTGAAGCGGTTGCCGAACTGACCCGTGCTTACGGATGTGTATCTCCGCGCGAGGCCGATGTATTGGTGGTGCTTGGTGGTGACGGTTTCATGCTGCATACCCTGCATGAGCACGTCGACCTGGGTCTGCCGGTGTTCGGTATGCGCCTGGGCGAAGTGGGTTTTCTGATGAATCGCTATGCACCCGAGCATTTGCCGGAACGCATAGCCCAGGCGCGCCAGGTGGAGCTGACCCCACTGGCGATGCAGGCCAGCGATATCAATGGACGAAAGCATCGGGCCGTGGCGATCAATGAAGTCTCATTGTTGCGACAGACCAACCAGGCCGCACATCTGAAAATCCTGGTCAACGAGCGCGAGCGCGTGCCGCGGCTGGTGGCCGATGGCGTGCTGGTGGCGACCGCCGCCGGCTCCACCGCTTACAACCTTTCGGCCCATGGACCCATCATCCCTCTGGGCACGGAGGCCATCGTGCTGACGCCGATCAGCCCGTTCAGACCGCGCCGCTGGCAGGGCGCAATTTTGCCTGCTTCGGCGCAGGTGCGATTCGAAGTACTCAATCCCCAGCGTCGCCCCGTGAGTGCGACCGCTGACTATGACGAATTCCGCGATGTGGCCTGGGTGGAGGTTGGCCAGGCTGCCGATATTCGCCACCGCTTGCTGTTCGATCCGGAGCATTCGCTGGAGGAGCGGATTCTGAATGAGCAGTTCATGGGGTGACGGGAGACGGAAGACGGAAGACGGAAGACGAGTAGACTGAACCCTTTGCTGCATGAGCAATTCATACGACAATCCAGGACCCTTGACGATCGGCATCTCCTCGCGGGCGCTGTTTGATCTTGACGCCAGTCATACGGTGTTCGAGGAGGGTGGTCTCGAGGCCTACATGGAATTCCAGCGCTGCCGCGAAGACGACATTCTGCAGCCCGGTGTGGCATTCAGGTTGGTTGAAAAGTTGCTGGCGCTGAACGAGGATGGACTGGACCATCCCGGGGTCGAGGTCATTTTGCTGTCACGTAACAGTGCCGACACGGGACTCAGAATTTTCAATTCCATCGAACACCATGGCCTGAGCATCGAGCGTGCCGTGTTCACCAACGGGGCCAGTCCCTCGCAATACATCGAACCGGCCGGTGTGCAACTGTTCCTGTCAGCCAATGACGATGATGTCCGAAGGGTGCTCACGGCCGGCTATGCCGCCGCCACCATTCTGCCTTCGGCGACCCGCGAAAATCGCTCCTCGCAGCTGCGCCTGGCATTTGACGGCGATGCGGTAATCTTTTCCGATGAGGCTGAGCGGGTCTACAAGGAACAGGGCCTGGAGGCCTTTTCCGACAGCGAGCGCCGCGCTGCGGACAAGCCCCTGGCCGCCGGACCGTTCAAGCCGGTACTCGAGGCCATTCATCGCATCCAGGCAGCCTACCCGGTCGAGGAAAATCCGATTCGCACCGCACTGATCACGGCGCGCTCGGCACCGGCCCACAAGCGGGTCATTCTGACCCTGCGTGCCTGGGGCATCCGGATTGATGAGTCGCTGTTTCTTGGCGGGCGTGACAAGGGACCATTTCTGCGCGCTTTCGGCGCCGATATTTTCTTCGACGATCAGCAAGTACACTGCGCCAGTGCCAGTGGCGAGGTCGCCACCGGCCACGTGCCGCACGGGGTAGCCAACGAGCCGTCAAAACTTGACTGAAGTTTACCGTCGGTTCGCATTACAATGGCCGTTTGACCTGATTCTCAAGACCCCTATTCGATGAAGACACTCAAGCGTTTGTTGCTGGCCTCCGTTGTAATCTGGTTGACCATCCCGGCCCTGGCCGAGGAGAAAAACAACGCCGAAAACGGCAATGACAATGACAACGGCAAGGTGTGGTCGGTCAACGAACCGCCCGGTGAATGGCGCTCGATCGAGATCGACACCGAGACCTTTACCTGGTCGGATGTCGATATCAGCCCCGACGGTCAGATCTTGGTCTTCCACATGCTGGGTGATATCTACCGGGTCTCCATTGATGGTGGTCAGGCCGAGGCCCTGACCGACGACATCGCCTGGAACTTCCAGCCGCGATTCAGCCCGGATGGTCGCTCCATTGCGTTCATTTCCGATCGTGACGGGGCCGAGAACATCTGGATCATGGATGTTGACGGTAACAACCTCGAACAGGTCAGCTCGGAGCGTGATCACCTGCTGCACAACCCGGCCTGGTCGCCGGATGGCGATTACATTGCCGCGCGCAAGGGTTATGTCTCGCAACGCTCGATTCCAGCCGGCAGCATCTGGATGTATCACCGTGCGGGCGGCTCGGGGGTCGAGCTGGTCGAGCGCCTGCACGGCCAGCAATCGCAGAAGAATGTTGCCGAGCCGAATTTCTCACCAGACGGGCGCTACCTGTATTTCAGCCAGGACGTGACGCCGGGGCGGGTCTGGGAATATAACCGAGACGCCAATACCGGGATTTTCGCCATTCGCCGGCTGGACCTGGAAACCGGTGAGGTCGAGACCGTCACCGGTGGGCCTGGGGGAGCGATTCGGCCTGTGGTCTCGCCCGATGGCAAGCAATTGGCGTTCGTCCGCCGCAACCCGACCGAACTGAGTTCGCGCCTGATGGTGCGCGATCTGGACTCGGGCATCGAGCGCACCGTGATGGAGCGTATCGAACGCGACAAGCAGGAAACGTCAGGTGATATGGGCAACTACCCCAATTTTGCCTGGAATCCGGACGGACAATCGATGGTACTCTGGGCCCATGGCCAGTTTCACCGGGTTGGCCTTGACGGTGGCCATGAGCCGATCGAGGTTCGAGTCAATGCCGAGCGCAAGATATCTCCGGCGCTCCGGCGCGAAGTGGAAGTTTCGCCGGATACCTTCCCGGTCCGCATGGCGCGCTGGACACAGATGAGTCCCGATGGACGCCTGGCCATTTACCAGGCCATGGGCTATCTGTGGTTGCATGACCTCGAGCGCGACTCCCATCGACGCCTGACTTCGCAGACCGACCACTGGGAGTTCCACCCCTCGTTTTCACCCGATAGTCGCCGGGTGGTCTACACCACGTTCGATGATGAAGAACTGGGCACGGTGCGCATCCATCCGGTCGGGCGTGGCCGTGGTCGTACATTGACCACTGAGCCGGGGCACTATGTCGAACCGTCGTTCTCGCCTGATGGCGGGCAGGTGGTTTTCCGCAAGATCAGCGGCGGTTTCATTTCTTCGCCGGCCTGGTCGGAACGCACCGGCATCTACCGGGTCCCGGCTGATGGTGGTGAGCCGGTGCGCGTGCGGGATCGTGGCAGCAATCCGCAGTTTTCGGCCGACGGTCGGCGTATTCTGTTCAGTGATCGCGGCGAGAACTTCTCGCTGACCTTGAATAGCGTCAATCTCGATGGTCACGATCAACGTCAGCATCTGTCCGGAAACTGGATTACCGAGTTCCGGGTTTCACCCGATGGACGCTGGGTGGCTTTTGCTGAACACTACAATGTCTATCTCGCCCCGTTCTTTGCCGCTGGGAAGCCGGTTGACCTGAGTGCCGACACCCGTGCCTTCCCGGTCCGGCAGGTTTCGGCTCGAGGCGGTGAGAACCTGCACTTTTCAGCCAACAGCCGGACCCTGGCCTGGTCACATGGTGCGACTTTGTATAGTCGGGAATTGACCGACGCCTTTGCCTTCCTGGCAGGGTCTCCGGAGGAATTGCCGGAGCCGGTCACCGAGGGCCGCAATCTGTCCATCGAGTTCGACTCCGACCGTCATGATGGCCGAATTGCCCTGGTGGGAGGCCGTATCGTCACCATGCGCGATGCTTACTCCGGCCAGGAGGTGATTGAAGACGGTGTGGTTCTGGTCGAAGGGCATCGCATATCAGCGGTGGGCAGCCGTGATGATGTCGAGATTCCGCGTGGCTTCGAAGTGATTGATGTGGCTGGAAAGACCGTGTTGCCGGGCCTGGTGGACGCCCATGCCCACGGGCCCAAATCCAACCAGCAACTGACTCCCCAGCAGAACTGGACCCAGGTCGCCAATCTGGCCTTTGGTGTGACCACCATCCACGACCCGTCCAATGACAACGCCGGAATTTTCTCCATGGCGGAATTGCAGCGTGCCGGCAAGGTGCTGGCGCCGCGCATCTTCTCGACCGGCCGTATTCTCTACGGCGCGATCATGCCGGGCGCCACTGCTCGAATCAATGATTACGAAGATGCCGAGTTCCACGTCCGTCGCCAGAAGGAAGTTGGCGCGATCTCGGTCAAGAGCTATAACTACCTGCGTCGGGACCAACGCCAGCAGGTACTCGAGGCGGGCCGCAAGCTCGATATCATGGTGGTTCCCGAGGGTGGTATGCGCTTCGAGCAGAACATGAACCAGATTGTCGACGGCCACACCGGCATCGAACACAGTCTCTCCATCCACCGTGCTTACGATGATCTCAACCAGCTCTGGGGTCAAACCGATGTGGTCTGGTCACCGACTTTCGGTGTGGCCTACGGTGGCATGATGGGGGAAGAGTACTGGTACGACAAGACCGAGGTCTGGAAAAACGAACGGCTGCTGAACTTCGTGCCGCGCTTTATCGTGTATCCGCGCTCGATACGTCGCCCTACTGCACCGGAAGAACTCTATAACCACATTGCCGTGGCCGAAAAAGCGAAACAGATGAACGATCTGGGCGTGCCCGTGGTCATCGGCGCCCATGGCCAGCTCGCCGGTCTGGCTGCACACTGGGAAATGTGGATGATGGAGCAGGGCGGCTTCACACCCTGGGAGGCATTGCGCGGCGCCACCATTGACGGGGCGCGCTACTTCGGCATGGATGCCGATATCGGTTCCATCGAAGCGGGCAAACTGGCTGATCTGTTCGTGGTTGACGGCAACGTGCTCGAAGACATTCGTACCAGCGAAAACGTGGTCTACACCATGCTCAATGGCCGTCTGTACGATGCTACCAACATGAATCAGCTTGCTCCCGACCAGGTTGAGCGGCCACCGTTCTTTTTTGAACGTGAAGGCGGCGATGCCTGGCAATCAGAAACCATGGAGTACTTCCACCAGATGGGCCACGACCTGGGCTGGCATTGCCGGCATTGATCGGGGAATCGTTCCCCGATCATGGTGAACCGCTGAAGCGATCGGCAAAGGTTCGGTCGCCGCGACACTGGCTAGCGCGTTGTCCGTTAAAGACAATGTTGAAGCGACTGCCCAGCGGCATGTCCGAGCTTGAGCGAATTGCCCAACGCTGACGGTCGCGAAGAAATTCGACCTCGAAGTCCCGATCCCCGAAGTCGCCGACGCGAGGGGTGACCTGAAGCAAAGGGCAGGGTGTGCTGTTGAGGTTGTAGTGATTAATGATGGTGACATTGCCGTCAGTATTGTGGACATTGGCCGTGTGGACGAGTGCGGCCGGTCCGGCCGGGCGCGAGAACACATTGAAGGCTGCATTGTTGGGGATGGAATCTCCCGAGGTGTTGACGATACGCCAGCCGGTCGTGCCATCGCCGGCAATGGCGATGCGACTGTCGTTGTAAACCCCGGAAGCGCCGTCTGGATTCCAGTTCTGGGTCACGACGATGACCACGTCGTCCTGCCCGGCAACCGATGGATTGGTCAGCAGGGTCTCGGGTTCGATGCCGCCGCTGTGTACATGCAGGAAGTTGCCGAACCCACTGGCAGGGACAAAGTAGTTGTAGACGACGTCAAGCGCGATCGGCGCAAAATTCTGATTGAATAGGGACCATTGCGAAAGACCGGATGAATACCAGACGCCGAATGGGTGGTGATTGCTCGAGGTGCCGGCCTGACGGTGCGGTGTGGCCAGCACGCGGGCGTCGTTGATGCCGTTCAGGGTATGGTGGTTAAGATAGTAGACATTGAAACTGGTGTTGCCCGAGTCGGAACGAGCGCGAAACCAGTCCCCGCCAGACTCGTAAGCGCCGATATCCAGACTGCTCTCCTTGACCCGGCGGTGGCCCGCGATGTCGGTTAACGGCAGCCAGGTCGAGACCGGCCCGGCCACGCCGGTGTCGATGGCGGCCGAGGCGGCTTGCGGTATGGGATGGTTTCGGCTGAGCAGCACCGGGTCGGACATGATCGAGTTGCCGGCCAGTGTCGGTGGGGTACTGCCACCGGTATTGGAATTGTTATCCCAGAACAGGTTGGCCTGGTTGCTCAAAACCTGACCGGGCGGTGAAATAGACAGAGCGGTATTGTTCTCTGTCAGCAGGTTGTTGACAATCTGTCCAGCCAGCGGTTCCGGATCGTCCGGCGGGTCGCTCCACCAGCGATTGATTGCGCTGATGGCGACCCAGTAGCCTAGTATGGTGTTGTTGTTGATCTGGACGAAGTAGCCACGTTCCCCGCCAAAGGCGCGAATGCCGGTGCCGGAATTCTGCGCCTGGCTGATCAGCACGTTACCCTGAATGCGCACACTGCCGGCCCAATCGGTGTGTTCGGTGGGTATGGGCAAAACGACAATCGCTCCACGACTAAAAGAGGCGTGAATACGGTTATTGTCAATCGACAGGTCCAGCGTGCCGGTTTCGGCGGCGGTTGCCTGAATGCCGTCAGTCGATGTGGTGCTGTCGGGAACGTGAATCTCGTTTTCCCGCACCAGACCCCTGATCTGTCCCGCCTCCGAGCGGATTCGGACCGGACTGGCTGAGCCGCCTATCTTCAGGTATCGATTGCCACGCACGTCAATATCGGTCGTGCCCTCGCCATTGTTCTCGACCCGAATTTGTCCGGTTCCGTCCGGATCGATCACGATATCTAAATCTCTGACTACGAACTGGCTGGTGCCGGAGGCATGTTGTGATATCAGCTGCACGCCGCGATTTCTCAGGCCAATGCCCTCGACATGAATCTCGACCGGGTTGCTGAATACGCCACCGAACCCGATTCCGGAAGGCAGAATCGGCTGATGGGCCGAGCCGGAGCGCAGGTGAACGCTCTTGGTGAGACCCACAAAGTTGGATGTCGCAGCGCCCACCTCGGCCGTCGAAAGCTCACCGTCGGCGATGATGGTGATGAAACTGTAAGTCGGGACATTATTGAGACAGGCTTGCAGCGTACTCGCGCAGGGACCGCTGTCTGCGGGCCACTCGTAAGACTGGGCCTGAACAAGGGCAGGAAGTGCCAGCAGCAAGGCCAGGCAATGAACTTTGCAGATAGAACGTTTTCCAAGGAACATGCGAAATGATGAGCTTTTTGGGCTTACTTGGTCATTCGCAACCAGACCGCCAAATCTGCCACGCTGGGTTTCAACCGGAGCAAAGTTACATACCTGCCGCGTCAATAATTTGAGAAACCATCGAACTATCGAAAGCCGATTGGCAGGGTAGGAAGGTGAGGAGGGGCATCGGGTGGTATCCGACCGCGACCGGCCTGACCGGGCAAGACGACTCGTCGCCCCGCCCCCATAAACACCAGCCTGAATCCGGCTAGAAACGGAAAATCAAACCCAAGGGTGTTATCGGCGGTTTCCCTTCTTTCAGCTTGCCGGCCGGGCAAACAGATCGTGTTGGTCGGCGCCGGTGATCTCGACATCGATAAATTCTCCGACCGTCGCATGGCCGGCATTTTCGACAATGACCTGGCCGTCGATTTCCGGGGCATCGCCGTAGGAGCGGGCGATGGCGGTGTTGTCTTCAAGGCGGTCGATGATGACCGGTTCGATCTGGCCGATGCGGCGCTGAAGGCGCCGGGCGCTGATATCGGCCTGACAGGCCATGAAGCGATGCCAGCGTTCTTCCTTGAGGGCGTCGGGTACCGGGTCGGCCAGTGCGTTGGCGGCGGCCCCTTCGACGGGTGAATACTGGAAACAACCGACCCGGTCGAGTTCGGCGGCCTCCAGCCATTCCAGTAGTTGCTCGAAATCGGCCTCGGTTTCACCGGGAAAGCCGACAATGAAAGTCGAGCGGATGACCAGGTGGGGACATTGCTCGCGCCAGCGCCGGACACGTTCCAGGGTATTCTCGGCCGCGGCCGGACGTTTCATGGCCTTGAGAATGCGATGGCTGGCGTGCTGGAAGGGGATATCCAGGTAGGGCAGGATCAAACCCTCGTTCATCAGCGGAATCAGTCGGTCGACATGGGGGTAGGGGTAGACATAATGCAGGCGCACCCAGGCCTCCAGCTCGCCCAGTGCCCGGGCCAGGTCGTGGATGCGGGTCTCCCATTCGCGCTCGCGCCAGTAATCGGTCTGGTATTTCACATCCACGCCGTAGGCGCTGGTGTCCTGGGAAATCACCAGCAGCTCGGAAACACCGCGCTCGACAAGGCTTTCGGCTTCACGCATGACCATCCCCAGCGGTCGGCTGCGCAGTTTGCCGCGCATGTCCGGGATGATGCAGAAGCTGCACTTGTGATTGCAACCTTCCGAGATTTTCAGGTATGCATGGTGGCCGGGGGTCAGCTTCAGGCCCCCGGGTGGGACCAGGTCGATGCGTGGGTCATGCGGCCGGGGCAGATGCTGATGGATTGAGGCCAGCACCGCATCGGCCTGGTGAGGGCCGCTGACCCCAAGCACTTTCGGATGGATACGGGTGATGTCCTCCGGCTTGGCGCCCATGCAGCCGGTGACCAGCACCTTGCCGTTTTCGGCCAGCGCCTCGCCGATGGTTTCCAGCGATTCGGCCTTGGCCGAATCGATGAAACCACAGGTGTTGACCACCACCAGGTCGGCCTGCTCGTAGCGCGGCACCATTCGGTAGCCCTCGGAGCGCAGGCGCGTAACGATCTGCTCCGAATCAACCAGGGCCTTGGGGCAGCCCAGCGAGACCAGCCCGACAGTGGGAGATTCGGTATCCGGGGCGTTCAGGCCGGACTTTGCGTCCTGATCAGGATGCATCCTTCCACCGTCTGATCACGCCGAACACGGCTTCGGGCTTCTCACCGGTACCGGGCTCGCGCCGGTTGGCGGCCTCGACAACGGCCGTCTCGCGGGTACGGAGAAATGGATTGGCGGCACGCTCCTCACCCAAGGTGGAGGGCAGGGTAATCTTGTCTTCCTGACGTAACCCGGCAGCCTGTTCAGCGCGCGTTTTCAGGGCCGGGTTGTCGGGTTCGACCTGCAAGGCAAATCGGCAGTTGTCCAGCGTGTATTCATGGGCACAGTAGATTTTCATATGTCCAGGCAGATCGGACAACTTGTCCAGCGAGCGCTGCATCTGTTCGGGCGTGCCTTCGAACAAGCGTCCGCAACCGATCGAAAACAAGGTGTCACCAGCCAGCAGGATGTCATCGTCGTGAAAAACGATATGGGTGATGGTGTGTCCGGGCGTTTCCAGGACCTGCAAATCCAGCGCCAGTTCCGGCACCACCGCCCGGTCGCCTTCGCTGACCTGCTCGGTGACCTGGGGAATGCGCGGGTCCTTGGGCCCCCACACCGGCACGGGGTGATTGCGCAGGATTTC
>SL_3KL_010_SEDDRAFT_10002644_pt1 | contig 16351 bp, 16 predicted proteins | sample SodLakKL_010_SED_2_FD_10381 | JGI IMG/M metagenome (IMG submission 10381) | reverse complement strand
GGCTTTTGTGCCGGCGCCTATTACGCTGCCGATATTTTTAACTGGCAGGGCAGCGAATATGATTACCCCCTGGAAATATTTTCCGGTAGCAGTATCGGCCCGCTCAGCGGCCAGGTCGGTTGGGGGGAAAAAGCCCTCTTAAAACTTAACCAGGATCACCCTGCCAACGAAAATTTTGAACATGAACTTGATATTTACTACTTTGACGGCCCTTATTTTATACCGCACGATAGTGATGAAATTTATGCCGGTACAATCGAAATACTGGCCCACTACGATGTAAATAATCAACCTGCTGTAATAGCCGGTCGTTTTGGGGATGGCGGATACCTTCTATTCGGACCCCACCCGGAGATGGACGGGTACGGCAAAGATGAAGGTGCTAACTGGCCATGGCTATACTCCTCCCTCCTCTGGTTTTCAAACTGGTGAGCATAACCATAATGATGATATAATTAAACTATTAACTAACACAGGATGGTGAACTTGATGCGACGCATACTTTATAACACTTTTAATCGTAATGGTAACAGCATCTTTTTTTGTTGGAATAACAGCAGGAATCAGCTACCCTCCCGACCAGGTTAAAGATATCAGCATCAACGCGTTGCTTAANTTTACCGGTTCTCCAGACAGCCCCGCCGGAGAGGAAGAAGTTGCAGTGGAACAGNATGAAGGGCCTGAAGAAGAACCGGAGCCTGAACCTGAACCTGAACCCGACTTACGTTCTCTGAAGATGGTGGTAACCGGCAATATTATGGCCCACATTCCACAAATTGAGCAGGCTAAAGTGGAAGAAGACAAGTATGATTTCAGTCCCAGCTTTGAAGTTATCGCCCCCTATCTCCAGGCCGGGGACATTACAGTTGCTGACCTGGAAGGCATGCAGGCCGGCCCTGATATAGTTTCAGCCGGATGGGGTGTCAGCGGTTACACCGGTTTTCCCGAATTCAACGCTCCCGGCGAATTATCCGAAGCCCTTTATGAAGCCGGGGTTAATGTTTTTACCTTCGCCAACAACCATGCTCTCGACCGGGGTTACGACGGCTTGATGGCTACAATAGATCATGTCCGCGATCTCGGCGCGGAAACCATAGGAACCTATAAAAGCTGGGAAGAACGAAATACACCGCTGATCCTTGACAAAAATGGCATCAAGGTAGCCCTGATCGGTTATACCTACGGAACTAACGGTATACCTGTACCTGATGGTCATGAGTACTGCGTTAACCTTGTTCCTGACTTCTACGACATTGATCCTATAATTGAGGATATTAACACAGCCCGTGATAATGGTGCAGATTTGGTTGCAGTTTTTCCTCACTGGGGTGGTGAGCACCACCATGAACCACAACCACAGCGACTGCGCCAGGTTGCAGAAGAGCTGGCAGCAGCCGGGGCAGACCTGGTTATTGGCGGCCACCCCAAGTATGTTCAGCCGATCGAATGGTTTTTCCATGAAGAAAACGGTAATGAAAGGCCTACACTGGCTATTTACTCGCAGGGCAACTTTATTTCAAACCAGAGCGAAGCGGCAAACAACACTCCCTTCGTGGAATATGGACTGCTCCTTGATGTGGAATTAACAAAAAATTATGACACTGGAGAAGCCTGGATTAGCGATATAGGCTATGAAATTACCTGGGTACACCGTGAATGGCGGCACCGGGTTTTACCCCTGTCAGATGTTTTTGCCGCATCTCCTGAAAATTACAACCTGTCTGAAGCCCAGGTAGAGCGCATGAAAGGCATATACGATACAACAGTAGAAGTAGTTGAAAGGTATGGCCACCCGGAAGGTAAAGCAAGAGCTATGGCTATTGCCGAAGAACTCTATAACAAGGCATACGAGGAGGGTTTTTAGGTGAAAATAGGGGTATTTACAGATAGCTTTCGCCCTTATACCAGCGGAGTAGTCAGGTCAATTGAACTTTTTTCAAGGGAATTCAGCAACCTCGGTCACGAAGTTTATATATTCGGTCCCGATTATCCCATGCTCCACCCGCCCAAAGAAGAAGGGGTCTTTCGCTTTATTTCAGTGCCCTGGCCAACTATGCCAGATTTTTCCCTGCCTATACCTTTTTCTACGCAGCTTGGTTCTACTATCCGTAAAATTGGTTTGGATATCATTCACTCCCATTCACCTTTCCTGCTCGGGCGCCTGGGAGCAAGGGCTGCGCGACGTTACCGTCTACCTCTTGTCTTTACTTTTCATACACTCTACGACCAATATGTTCATTACTTTCCCTTTGCCGAAAAGACCTCAAAACATGTCGTTCAGTCCATTGCCCGTAATTTCTCAAACCGCTGCAACATGGTTGTAGCACCTTCCCAGCTTGTAGTAAATTATCTTCGCCGTATCGGGGTAGAATCTCCGGTTGTTAATATTCCGACCGGCGTCGATCTTGAAGAGTTCAAAGACTGCAATAAAAACTGGTTTAAGGATAACTATGGCGTAAAGCCTGATGAAAAAGTCCTGCTTTTCGTTGGCCGCCTGGGCCAGGAAAAAAACGTTACTTTCCTCTTAAAAGCTTTTCAAACTGTCCAGGAAAAGTTTCCTGAAACCCACCTGGCAATGGTTGGCAAGGGGCCACAGGAGGAAATACTCCGCAAAATGGCAAAACAAATGTCCATAGAAGACAGGGTTATTTTTACCGGGGTTCTGCCCCGCCAGGAAATAGTTCACTGTTATGCCAGCGCAGACCTTTTTGTATTTCCTTCAGTGACGGAAACCCAGGGACTGGTTATAGGTGAAGCTAAAGCTACCGGCCTTCCTGTCGTTGCGATCCGTGCTTTCGGTCCTGCAGAAATGGTATACCATAACGATGATGGTATTTTAACCGATCCTTCCCTCCCTGCTTTTACAGAAGCAATTATTACCCTGCTCAGCGACCGTAAGCTTTATGAAAGTATGAGCAAGAAAGCCCTGGAAAATGCAGCCCACGTTTCTTCCAGGCGCTGTGCCGAGCAAATGCTGCAGGTCTACCAGGATTTAATTGATGATAAAGCTTATGCAATAAGAAAGAAAAGGCCTTACCGAAGAAAACGTTCTGCGAATTACAGCCGCAGTAATCAGGTTTAAGCTTGTCAGGTAGCAATGTTTTCAGTATAATTATTCTAAATTGCAGCAGAAAGCCCGCTGCCTGCAGCAGTGGGCTTAAAGTTTATTAATGGGAGGCTTATTAATGTTTCAACTAATTTCAGGACTTGTCCTAATTGCCGTTTTCTTTGTTCTCGTTTTCATGCTAAAGCGCGGTTACGATGAAAAGGAAGAAAAGAAAAAGAATGAAAAATAGTGCCTGTGTTAGTAAATCTACGTTAATCCATTCCTGATTCAATATAGCTGATTGCTTTATCAATCCTTGCCAGGGTTTTCTCCTTGCCAAGCAGACTAATTATTTCAAACAGGCCAGGCCCTCCCATTCTACCGGTCAGGGCAAGGCGTGTCGGCTGGATAAGCCGGCCAAAAGAAAGACCTGTTTTATCGCTTATTTCATTAAATAGCTCTTCAGTTTTCTCTTCACTGAAATCATCCAGCGCACTCAGTTCCTGCCTGATAGAACGCAGTACATATGCTGCGCCTTCCTTTTGAAAAGCTTTTTTAATGCCCTTCTGATCATATTCAAAATCATCAAGGTAAAAGTATTCTGCTGCCTCGGCCAGCTCTACCAGGGTCCTGGCTCTTTCTCTGACAGCTTTAAGAACCCTTTTGAAGAAATCAAGCTCATCGCCGGATAGCTCCCCTTTAAGCAAACCATGTTTTTCAAAAAATGGTCTGGCAGCTTCGGTTAACCGATCAGGTTCAGACTCGCGGATATAATGGCCGTTCATCCAGGCCAGCTTGTTGACGTCGTAAATAGCTGCGGTTTTGTTAACTTTTTCCAGGTTAAATGCTTCTACCATATCATCAAGGCTTAATAATTCCCGGTCTTCTCCAGGCGACCAGCCCAGTAAAGCCATATAGTTTACCAGAGCTTCCGGCAGGTAACCCTCATTCTGGAATTCTTCAACTGAGGTAGCCCCGTGTCTTTTGCTTAATTTACTGCGGTCAGGAGCCAGGATCATCGGAACATGAGCAAATGCGGGCAGATCATAACCAAGGGCTATTGCACAGAGCTGCTGGCGGGGGGTATTCGATAAATGCTCCTCTGCCCTGATTACATGTGTAATAGCCAGCTGCAGGTCGTCTACAACACTGGCAAAGTTATAAGTTGGCTGGCCGTTTGACTTAAGTATTATAAAATCATCAAGCATTTCATTATCAAAATGAACTTTACCCCTGATCAGATCATCTACAACTGTTTCGCCGCTATCCGGTGTCCTCAGCCTGATAACAGCATTCCGCCCTTCACTGCGGCATTTTTCTTCCATCTCGGGTGATAAATTTCTGCAGGTTCCGGGGTAAAGGAAAGCCCTGTTCTCTTTTTTGGCTTCTTCACGTCCCTTTGCCAGCTCTTCTGTAGTACAGTAGCAGCGGTAACCTTTATTGTCTGTAAGCAATCGTTCTGCCTCAGCAGTATACTGATCCTGCCTCCTGGACTGGTAATACGGTCCTTCATCCCAGTCAAGCCCTAACCAGCGCAGCGAAGCAAATAACTTTTCAACATAATCTTCCCTGGAACGTTCAAGGTCTGTATCATCGATGCGCAGGACAAGAGTCCCGTTTTTTGCCCTTGCATAAAGCAGGTTAAACAGGGCCGTCCTCGCTCCACCGATATGCAGCTCGCCGGTCGGGCTGGGTGCAAATCTAACCCTTATATTTGACACAAAAACACCTCTTCCTTACAGTAAAATGGATAACAGTATACCTGCTGCAACCGCTGAACCGATAACTCCGGCTACATTAGGTCCCATAGCATGCATCAACAGGTAGTTGTTTGGGTTCTCTTCTTTTCCAACAGACTGGGAAACACGAGCAGCCATAGGCACTGCTGATACCCCGGCAGAGCCGATCAGCGGGTTAATTTTACCGCCGGTCATAGCATATAAAAGTTTACCCATCAACACCCCCGTGGCAGTACCAAAGGCAAAGGCTACCAGGCCAAGCCCAATAATCTTCAAGGTGTCAGGAGTAAGAAAATAGACAGCTGTTGCTTTTGCACCCACGGTCAAACCTAAAAAAATGACAATAATATTATTTAACTCATTCTGGGCCCCCTTGCTTAACCGCTCGGTAACCCCGCTTTCACGAAGCAGGTTACCAAACATCAGCATACCGAGAAGCGGCAGTGCTGCAGGAAGCAGGAGTCCTGTCAAAATAATAACCACAATCGGAAACAAAATCTTTTCCAGCTTGGATACAGGGCGCAGCTGCTCCATAACAACCAGGCGTTCTTTTTTAGTGGTAAGCAATCGCATGATTGGAGGTTGAATTATCGGCACAAGGGCCATGTATGAATAGGCAGCAATGGCTATAGAACCGAGCAGTTCCGGGGCCAATCGGCTGGCCAGGAATATTGCCGTAGGACCGTCAGCACCGCCAATGATACCGATCGCACCTGCCTCCTGGGGAGAAAAACCGAATAATGTTGCTCCGATGAAGGTTAAAAAGATGCCAAATTGGGCTGCGGCGCCCAGTAGAATAGTAATTGGGTTGGCGATGAGCGGACCAAAATCAGTCATTGCTCCTACCCCAAGGAAAATCAGGGGCGGGTAAATACCCAGTTCCAATCCCAGGGAGAGGTAGTAAAGCAGCCCTCCGATATTTTGGCCTGCTTCCGGTTGCATCAGTCCGCCGAGCGGAAGATTAACCAGAAGCATCCCAAAACTGATCGGGACCAGTAGTAAAGGTTCATATTTTTTTGCTATACCAAGATAAAGCAATATACAGGCAACAACTATCATAATTATGTTGCCTGCCTGAAGATTATAATAACCGGTTCCCCGGATAAATTCAAATAGCATATCAAGCAATTCAGCCCAACCCCTTTCATGCCGTCTCTGGTTTCAAATGATTATAACAACAAATTAAGATAGAACAACAAGGGGATCTCCGCTGTTTACAGTATCACCTTTTTTCACCAGCACTTCGCTTACTGTACCTGCCTGAGATGCTGTTAATTCATTCTCCATTTTCATTGCTTCCAATACCAGCAGAACGTCTCCTTCACTTACTTCGTCACCGGCACTTACTTTTACTTCGAGAACAGATCCAGGCATTGGCGCTTTCACGGTTTTTCCGCCTGGTCCGCCGGTCGGNGCTGGCTTATCCTGGGCACTTTTCTCAGTTTGATCTGCTGCAGGCTCTGCTTTCANCTGTNCGGNCGGTTTTTTATTTTCCCGGGGCTTTTCTTTTGCAGGTGCTGATTTTGCCTCGCTGACCGGAACAGATGCAGTACCGGAACTGCCTGCAGAGGATTTTTCAATTTCTTCAACCTGTACTGTATAAGATTGCCCGTCAACTGTTACCTTGAATGTTTTCACGCTGCTTCATCCTCCTAATTCTTTCTAATTCCATTCTATTTTCCATTAGCGCTTTTCTTCCGGTTATATGCCATCCACCTGTAGTACTGCTGGAACCGGCAGGTTGAACAGCAATTGAAATTCTGCTTCCTTCCTTGATTTCATTATTTAACTGTAGATAACGGTAAACTGCTGCAAATATTGCCGCGGTTTTTCGGCTTTCCTGATCTGGTTTAGTTGGCTCCGCTTTGCTTGTAACCTGTGATTCCTTTTCAGGAAGGGTGCTTTTTGGACTGCCTTTTTCATAAAATATTCTGGCGAAAACTAACAGCAAAAAGTATAGTCCGACCAGGGTTACAATTACCACAGAAAAACCGAGAACCATAACCTGGATTGCAAAGTTAATCTCATTCATTATTGATTATATCCTCCTGAAAAACATATAATAAATTCTATCACTTTCTGCCATAATTGCAAAGCTAGACAACCACAAAAATTATGACCGCCCGATCCCATCTTTCATTGCCTGCAAGTATTCATAGCTGACAGCATATTTCTGCTGATAACCGGGGTTGTTAAGACTCTGTCCGTGGAAGTCAGAACCCCCGGTAATTAAAAGCTTCTTAGCATCGGCATATTCCTTATAATAACGGACCAGTCCCCTGCAGTGATCGGGTGGTAAACTTCTATACCCTGCAGACCACCTGCTGCAAGCTCATCAAGAACTTCTTTGCCTGCATCTCCGGGATGGGCATAAACCGATACAGCTCCTACCTGGTGCAGTAAACTTAAAACTTCTGCAGCAGACATGCTTTCCCTTGATATAAATGCGGGCTTGCCCCGATTCAGATATGTCTTAAAAGCTTCATTTATAGTATGAACATATTTTTTCTTCAGTAGTAACCTGGCCAGGTGCAGCCTGCCCGGGGCCGCATCTCCTGCTTCCGATAGCACTTCTTCCGGCTCTATCTTGAAACCGAGTTTTTTTAAATTGTCCACTATGAGCTCCATGCGTCTAAACCTTTTGCTGCGAATATCTTCCAGGGCAGAGCTCAATACATTTAATTTTTGCGGGTAATAACCCAGCAGGTGAATCTCACGGTTATTCTCATAAATGCTGATTTCCACACCTGGAATTAGTTCCATACCCAGTTCAAATGCAGTTTCCTCAGCTTCACATAAACCCTTGACTGTATCATGATCCGTCAAACCGGCAGCCCTTAAACCGGCTGTTGCGGTAATTTCCATCACCTGGCGCGGAGTGAACAGGCCGTCTGATGCAGAACTATGCAAGTGAAAATCTACTTTTGACAAAAAAACACCCCCTACAATATATGTAACCAGAGGGCGAATAAAGCGTATTAGTTGTCGGCTTCAGGTTACCTAGCGAGGTTCAATGATCAGCTTGATTGCCGTTCTTTCCTCACCATCAATCTCAATATCCGTAAAGGCTGGAATACAGATTAAATCAATACCACCTGGAGCGACAAAACCTCTCGCTATTGCTACTGCTTTTACTGCCTGGTTTAGAGCACCTGCTCCAATTGTCTGGATTTCTGCTCCTCCTCTTTCTCTTAGAACCCCTGCCAGGGCTCCTGCTACAGAATTTGGGTTGGATTTTGCTGAGACCTTTAATACTTCCATTATTGCGTGCCTCCTTTGCGGATTTTTTTTATATATTCTCCCTGGTCCGCCAAAATCCTGCCTGAATTATATGAATTTATCTTAACTTTAGACTTATATTATTCTGTAGATTCGCTCAATAGCAACAGCTTTGCCACTTTTTTCGTCCAATTCAACTATTACAGCGTTAAATACTTTTTTACCTTCAGATATTGACAGTTTGTGAGGCATCTGGGTCAGAAACCTTTTTAACGGTCCCTCCTTATCCACCCCAAGGATTGAATCGTATAAGCCGGCCATACCCACATCTGTAATATAAGCAGTTCCTTCCGGCAAAATCCGTTCATCAGCGGTTTGGACATGACTGTGAGTGCCGAGAACTGCACTGACCCGGCCATCCAGATACCAGCCCAGGGCTTCTTTTTCAGAAGTTGCCTCTGCGTGAAAGTCAACCACAATAAAATCAGCTTTACCTTTTAGCTGCTCAATCTCCCTGTCAGCAGAACGAAAGGGGCAATCAACATGACGCATAAAAACCCTGCCGATTAAATTTAGGACTGCAACCCTGGGGCCGCCATTTGAAGGTTCAATAATTACTGAACCATCACCAGGGGTAGTATCGGGCGGATAGTTTGCCGGGCGGATCAAGCATGGTTCATGATCTATGAAATTAAGGATATCTTTTTGATCCCAGCTGTGATTTCCGCCGGTTACAACATCAACACCCATGTTGCGCAGTTCTACGTAAACCTGGTGAGTGATCCCGGCTCCACCTGCTGCATTTTCTCCGTTGGCAACAGTCAAATCAATCTTTTCTTTACTATAAATATCGGGAAGACATTTCATTAGACTGTTCCTGCCGGTTTTCCCTACTACATCTCCAACAAAAAGCAGGCGCATCTTCACATCCCCCTTCCGCTTGTCTTTAGAAAATAAGAAAGTGCTCAGTAATGAGCACTTTCCTGTCAGGTTTAAAGTGTTTATAGAAGTACTATTACTTGGCGTAATCTACCGCCCTGGTTTCACGAATAACAGTAACCTTGATTTGACCGGGATATTCCAGTTCGCCTTCAATTTTTTTGACAATATCCCGTGCCACCTGGATTGACGTATAGTCATCGATTCGGTCCGGTTTAACCATGATCCTGATTTCCCGACCAGCATGAATAGCGTATGACTTTTCAACTCCTTCAAATGAGTCAGCAATGTTTTCCAGGTTTTCAAGACGCTTAATATATGCTTCTAAAGTTTCTCGTCTTGCTCCAGGCCTTACTGCTGATATAGCATCGGCCGACTGGATTAAAACTGCTTCAAGGGTTTGAAAATCTACGTCACCATGGTGCGCTTCGATAGCATTGACAATGTTTCCTGACTCCTTGTATCTCTTGGCCACTTCAGCTCCAATCTGCACGTGAGAGCCTTCTGTTTCATGGTCTATGGCTTTGCCAATATCATGCAGCAGGCCTGCCCTCTTGGCAAAATTAACATCCAGCCCCAACTCTGAAGCCATCATAGCGGCCAGGTGAGCTACTTCAATCGAGTGCTGCAGCACATTCTGACCATAGCTGGTCCTAAATTTTAATTTACCCAGCAGCATAACCATATCAGGATGAAGTCCGTGTACTCTTGACTCAAATGTAGCCCTTTCCCCTTCTTCTTTAATCTGGGCATCAACTTCTTTTCGAGTTTTCTCGACAATTTCCTCAATTCTTGCCGGATGTATCCTTCCGTCACTAACCAGTTTTTCCAGGGCCAGGCGGGCTACTTCACGCCTGATCGGGTCAAAACCGGAAATAATCACTGCTTCGGGAGTATCATCAATAATCAAATCTATTCCGGTTAATGTTTCCAGGGCCCTGATATTTCGTCCCTCTCGGCCAATAATACGTCCCTTCATTTCATCGTTGGGTAAAGATACTACTGAAACTGTAGATTCAGAAACATGGTCAGCTGCATAACGTTGTATAGCAAGGGTCACTATTTCCCGGGCTTTCTTTTCACCCTCCGCCTGAGCCTGGCTTTCCATATCCTTAACCATGGCAATCATGTCATGCTCTATTTCGTTCCTGACTCTTTGCAAAAGCACATCTTTTGCTTCATCAGAGGTCATACCCGAGATTCTTTCTAATTCAGTAAGCTGTTTTTGTTCCAGCTTTTCAAGTTCTTCCCTGAATTTATTGCTCTCTACTTCCTTTAGCCTTAATTCCTCTTCCTTTTTCTCAACGTTATTTAACTTGCGATCAAGGCTCTCTTCTTTTTGATCAAGTCGTCTCTCCAGGCGCTGCAGTTCAGAACGCCTTTCCTTAACCTCTTTATCCAGTTCGCTTCGCATACGATGGGCCTCTTCTTTGGCCTCAAGTTGACTTTCCCTTTTCAGGGAATTTGCTTCCTGGTTAGCTTCATCCAGTATCTTTTTAGCTGCCGCTTCTGCTGATGAAATCTTGGCTTCAGCAATCATCTTTCGAATAAAATAACCGACCCCGAGGCCTATCGCCAGGGCAGCTGCTATCATAAGAATAATTTGCAACATGCATTTCACCTCTCTTTCAATGTCGTTGTCTCAGATTATTAGTTTCTTAAATAAAATAAGCTGTGTCCAGGACACAGCTTATAAGAGAAAAGTCTGATAAAGGGTACAGTTACCCCCCTAATCATTTAGAAAGATTTTGATATGAACTTTTAATCTATCCTCAGTGCCTTTAGGCACTACAGACTTTTCCTCGTCAGTTATGAACTGAACATCTATTAAATAAATAAACTTTTACATATTAATTTTAGCCTTTACAAAATATTATGTCAAGGTAAGATTACTCGGAAAGATTATAATCTTTAATTGCTTCTAATATAAGGTTATCCTGGAAACCCCGCCTTTTTAAAAAAGCTGCCTGCCTGTTAATCCAGCGCTGATCTATTTCTCCGCTCAGGGGCTCTCTTTTACTCAGAATTTCTCTTATTTTTTCAAGATCTTCTTCCCGATCATACTTTTCGTCTATCAGCTCATCTGTAATTTGCCGACTTATCCCTTTTTGCCGCAGTTCATAACGGACCCTTAGCAGACCGTGACCGCCGGATTTGCGATAACTGATAAAGTTTGCAGCAAATCTGCGGTCATCCAGGTAGCCATAACCGACCATTTCTTCAATAACTGTATTTTTGATATCTTCCGGATAACTTTTCCTGTCAAGGTATTCTTTTACTTCACTAACACTGCGATCCCGGTATGTTAGCTGTCTAAGAACACCGCTTCGCGCCTTTCTTAACAAAGCTTCTTGATCCAAACCAGATCAGCCCCATCATATTGCTGCTACTTATCTTTCACCTGTTTTCCCTGGTTCTTTTCATTGACTTCCTTTTCCCCTGCATCAGCAGTGCTTTCATTTAACGGCAATCCGGCTGCTTCACGCACTTTATTTTCAATTTCATACCGCATATCCAGGTTCCCGAGTAAATATTCTCTGACATTTTCACGGCCCTGTCCAAGTCTCTCTTCACCATATGAATACCAGGCCCCGCTTTTGCTTATAACATTATGCTCCAATCCAAGATCAATCAGTGAACCTTCAAAAGAAACACCTTTTCCATAAAGTATATCAAACTCTGCCATTTTAAAAGGCGGCGCTACTTTATTCTTGACCACTTTTACCCTGGTTCTGTTACCAATAATCTGATCTGAACCTGCTTTTAAAGATTCAATCCTGCGAACATCCATCCGCACGGAAGAATAAAATTTGAGAGCCCGTCCACCTGGAGTTACCTCAGGATTACCAAACATTACACCGACTTTTTCCCTGATCTGGTTAATAAATACTGCACTTGTTTTAGATTTACTGATCACTCCTGATAATTTCCGCAGGGCCTGTGACATTAACCGTGCCTGAAGACCGACATGCGAATCACCCATCTCCCCTTCAATTTCCGCGCGGGGCACGAGGGCTGCCACGGAGTCGATTACCAGGACATCAATAGCGTTGCTGCGCACCAGTGCTTCAGCAATCTCGAGGGCCTGCTCACCAGTATCGGGTTGCGAAACTAAAAGTTCATCAAGGTTAACACCAAGGTTAGTGGCATACTGCGGATCGAGGGCATGTTCTGCATCAATAAATGCTGCAAAACCGCCTCGTTTTTGCGCTTCAGCTATAATGTGCAGGGCAACAGTGGTCTTACCCGAGGATTCAGGCCCAAATATTTCTATAACCCTGCCCCTGGGTACACCACCTACACCGAGGGCCACATCAAGCGTCAGGCTGCCTGTCGGTATTGCCGGCACGTTGACAACCGCATCCTGACCTAATTTCATAACCGAACCCTTACCAAATTGTTTTTCGATATGAACCAGTGCTGCTTCTAGTGCTTTTTCTTTTTCCATTAACAATTCCTCCTCTATTAAGGGGTTCACTTAACTTTTAATTCTCTTTTCTGTCATCTTTTCCTGCCGCTAAAATCATAAAAGCTCTTTTCCGTATAGAGGTCTGTATATAGCTCCGCTCCGGGTAAGGCTGCTTTCAAATAATATAACTTTTTTGATGATAACATCCGAACTGACAAAGCTTTTCCCTTCAGATAAGAATTTTTTAATGTTAATCTCCGGTGTCGCTTGCCTGAGCCTGCCAATGGTCAGATGCGGGTGAAAAGAACGCTTTTCTTTTTTGTATCCCAGGCCGGCCATTTCTTCTTCAATTTTTCCTGCAAGGTTGCAAACGCTGTCATATCCTTCTTGTATACCTACCCAGAGCACCCTGGCTTTTCGTTCGGAAGGAAATACTCCAGACTCACCGTAACGTATTGTAAAAGGCTTAAAACCAGGGCAAACTTCATCAATGGCCTCTTTTATTGGTTCAACTTTATCTGCTTCTGTTTCCCCTAGAAACTTCAGGGTGAGATGAATATTATCAGGTTTCACCCAGCGTGCATTGTCCAGATGCCTTTTAACATTTTTCTGAAATTCACCAACTTCTTTTTTTTGAAGCTTGGATAGTTCCAGTGCAATAAAAAGCCTGACCATTTTTACTCACCCCCTTGAAATTGCCTTTCTGATCATGTCGAGGGCAATTTGTGCCGCTCTCTCTTTAATAGCCTTTCTCGCTCCACCCAGGTTTAACTGCCGCAGTTCAGATTTAGCCGGGCCCCTGAGAGCAATATAAACCAAGCCGGGTGGATTACCGGCAGCGTCGCTGCCCGGTCCTGCTACACCGGTTATCCCGATAGCAAAGTCCGATTTAAATATTCGTTTTGCTCCGTCAGCCATTGCTTCAGCTACAGCCGGGCTTACTTCTCCCTCTTTTTCAAGCAGTCCTTTATCCACACCTAGCAGGTCTCTTTTCGCTTCGCCGCTGTAAGCCACGATTCCACCACGATAAAAGCAGGAGCTTCCGGGAATGTCGGTAATCAGGTCGGAAAGCAGCCCTCCGCTGCATGATTCAGCCAGGGCAAGGGTCATACTGTTATTAACCAGCAAAGATGCTGCCACACCTGCCAGGGTTTCATCATCACAACCATAAATAGCATCACCCAGGGCATCCCGCAGTTTCTTTTCAGCTTGATTTACTGCAGCAGCAGCTTCCTGTTGATCACCACAGCCTTTAATCTGCAGGTTAACCTCGTAACCCCTGGCCACATAAGATATGGGCGGCAGATTCCACTTGCCCAGGTCTTTTATTTTTTGCTCCAGCATTGACTCGCCGATACCTATACACTTCAGGGTTTTGACTGTTGATAAAAGACCCCCATTTTGCTTAACAACTTTCGGCAATACCTGCTCATCAAAGATCTGCTGCATTTCATAGGGCGGTCCTGGCAGCAGGACAACCAGCTTGCCCTCTATCTGCAGCATTGCACCCGGCGCTGTTCCCCGTTTGTTCTCAAGAAGCGTGCTGCCCTCTATTACCATTGCCTGCTTGCGGTTATTGAAAGGCATTTTAAGACCGCGCTGCCTGAAAAACCCTTCCATCCGCTCAAGCCAATCGCGATCAAGATTTAGCTCCAGCCCAAAGATAGATGCAACAGCTTCCCTGGTCAGGTCATCTTCTGTTGGTCCGAGGCCACCGGTTAGAATCACCAGTTCACTTTCCTGCAAAGCCCTTATAAGAGCCTCTCGGATGGATTTTTCATCATCAGCCACTACAACTGCTTCACGAACCGGTATTCCTTTAGACCATAGCCGTCTGGCCAGGAAACCGGCATTACTATTTTCTATTAAACCGGTAAGAAGTTCATTGCCCACACAAATTAAATCTGCCTGCAAGATCAGTTCACCCCTGGTCGGGCGTATTTTGGAACCAGCGCCAGCAAATTGTATGGAGAAGCGGCAAATATCCTGCCTTTTATCAACTGCCCCGGGTAAAGCTGCTCTTTTGAGTGAAAATAGATACCGCCATCCACTTCCGGGGCCTGAAAGCAGCTGCGTCCGTAATACCAGCCTGCCTTACCAGCTGGCTGGTCGACCATTATTGAAAAGACCCTGCCGCACAGTTTCATGTTTTCTTTCAAAGCTACCTCTTGCTGGGTCAGCATTAGTTTCTGCAGGCGCTTTTTGCTAACACGCTTTGGAACTTGCCCGCTTAGTGTGTAAGCAGCAGTTCCTTCCTGGGCTGAATAACTAAAAGCTCCTAACTTTTCCAGGCGGTTACTTGAAATAAAGTCAATCAGCTCTTTAAAATCAGAAATGCTTTCACCCGGATAACCAACCATACATGTTGTTCTTACGACAAGATCCGGGATCCTGCTGCGTAATTTATGAAACAGAAGATTGAGATCCCTGCGGCGGTAAGATCTGCCCATCGCCTCTAATACCCGGTCTGATGCATGCTGGATTGGGATATCCAGGTAGCTGCAAATCCTTTTTTCTTCTGTGATTAGATTTATTAATCCATCAGTAATCCGTGAGGGATAAGTGTACATGATTCGCAGCCAAAAATGCTGCTCCACCTCAGTCATGATCCTTCTAATTAAGCCTTCAAGATCCGGAAAATCTTCTTTATCTTTACCGTATGAAGTAGTATCCTGGGCTATCAGGCAAATCTCCCTGGTTCCTTTTTGAACAAGACTCTTTACTTCGTTGATGATTGCTTCGGGTGACCTGCTGCGATAGGGACCTCTTATTTTAGGGATAAGACAATAACAGCAGCGATTGCTGCAGCCTTCGGCAATTTTAACATTAACGCTGTGAGGAGACTCTGTAAGAACTCGCTGAGCCAGCTCTTCGTAATCATGACCCGGCCTGTCCATGATACATATACGTTTTTTATTGATCAGCGAATCCATCAAGCGGTCCAGGTTCTTATAACTGTGAACTCCGATCGCTGCGTTTATTTCCGGCATTGTTTCCAAAAGTTTATCTCCAAACACCTCGACCAGGCAGCCGGCGGCAACAATTTTTTGATCATTTTTGCCCGAAGCAGCTGTTTCCAGCAGGGTATCGATCGATTCCTGCTGGGCATCCTCAATAAAACCGCAGGTGTTAACCACTACAATATCTGCCATACTGCAGTCCTCGATCAACTGGCAGCCCCATTCTGCCAACCGGCCGAGCACTTCTTCAGTATCAACCCTGTTTTTTGAGCAACCCAAAGAAACAGCGGCTACTTTCACCCCGCTGTAACCTCTTTTTTCCTGCTTGCCCTTTAGATTATTTAGTGACAAACAATCAGTCCTATTCAGTATCTGTTTGATTAAAATCTTCGCAGATTTTTGCCGCCTGTTCCTGAGTAACCAGGACCTCGCGCGGTTTGCTTCCTTCAAAAGGACCAACGATGCCCCGTCTTTCCAGGTCATCAATTAAACGTGCCGCCCTGGTATAACCAATCCTGAAGCGTCTCTGCAGCAGTGATATGGAAGCACTTCCTGTCCTTACTACCAGGTCAACTGCTTCTGCAAAAAGGGCGTCGCTCTCTTCCTCTTCATTATCTTCCGGTGTTTCAAGAAAGGCGCTGCCTTCCTTGTAATCAACCAGGCCCTGTTCCTTAATAAAATCGGTAATTTTTTTTACCTCAGCTTCGCTGACATATGCGCCCTGGACCCGGTAAGGTTTAACTGCACCAACCGGGTAAAATAGCATATCACCGCGTCCCAGTAGTTTTTCTGCACCGGCCATGTCCAGGATGGTACGTGAATCAAATTGTGATGAAACTGTAAAAGCTATCCTTGAAGTAATATTTGCCTTAATAATACCGGTTAAAACATCAACCGAGGGGCGCTGGGTAGCAACAACCAGATGGATGCCGGCAGCCCTTGACATCTGGGCCAACCTGGCGATGGAATCTTCAACCTCACCGGGGGAAACCAGCATCAGGTCTGCCAGTTCGTCTATGATTACCACTATAAATGGCAG
>SL_3KL_010_SEDDRAFT_10002643_pt1 | contig 16355 bp, 16 predicted proteins | sample SodLakKL_010_SED_2_FD_10381 | JGI IMG/M metagenome (IMG submission 10381) | reverse complement strand
CTTCTCGCGGTAAAGGAAAGGTTTACATCATTTATAGAAAGAGCGACACAGTTTTAATCTATCAAGTCCAGGATTTATTTCATGGTTGTTATGCGAAAAAACGAGAAAAGTTGGCTCCGTGGATATGATTTAGATTCTCGATCGGATGGAAAACAGCAACCGCTCCTCCTTACGAAAAACAATCAACAAAAAAGAGCCTACCAACATGGCAAGCTCTTTGGAAAAATAAATTTACACTTTCTTTGGTTTGATAATGTGCCTTTTATATCTTTTATTTTTGCAAAGCCCTCCACTCAGAAAACATCCGGGAACTTATTTTCCAGTGACTATCTTTTCCAGTAAGTGAACATTTGTGGTGCTCGTACAGTGTTTCACAATTAGGACATCCGTAAAGCCACACTCCCGAACTCCACTCAGACATCCCACAAAAGAAAACTTCCTTTCCACATTTTGGGCAGAATTTTATTACCATTACCCTTTTTCCCTCCTTTCAGACGATTAAGTTTAATATCTTTCGATAAAAAAGAACTTTCAGGTACCCTCCTTTCAACATTCTGTGGCATAGAAAATCTGCTCGCAAATTTATCAAGAAAAAACTCCTTGTGAGAAGGTTAAGTACCCACAAAGATTAGTTGTTGACACACATTTTTTGCTTTTTCTTTGTTTTTTTGTTTGTTCCTTCAAAGACGATTTCACCGTCCTTCGCTTTTACCGTCACTCTTCCTCCTTTTTCCACTTCTCCGGAGATGATTTCCAGCGCCAAAGGATTAAGTATCTTTTTTTGAATTATCCTTTTCATCGGACGAGCTCCTTTTTCTCTGTCAAAACCTTCTTTTGCAAGTAAGTCTTTGGCAGATTTTTGAAAAGTGACCGTTATATCATTATTCTCCTTCATTCTCTTGACTACTTTTTGCAACTCTAAGTCAACGATTTTGTTGATATCTTCCGTGGTCAGGTGATTAAAGACAATAATATCATCTATTCTGTTGATAAATTCGGGGCGAAAGGTGTTTTTCAGTGCCTCGGTAACCTTTTCTTTCAACGATTCTCTTACATTGTCTTCTTTCTTTTCTTCAAAACCGATTGCTTCTATTTCCGTAATATACTCCGACCCCACATTAGAAGTCATGATAATAATCGTATTTTTAAAGGAAACTTTTCTTCCTTTTGAGTCACTGAGGATCCCGTCTTCGAGCACTTGAAGCAAGATGTTAAACACATCCGGATGAGCTTTTTCAATTTCATCGATAAGAATTACGCTGTAAGGTCTTCTTCGTACCGCTTCGCTTAGCTGCCCTGAATCTTCATGACCGATATATCCAGGGGGAGCTCCGATCATCTTGGAAACAGCGTGCTTTTCCATATACTCGGACATATCTACACGGATAAGAGAGTCTTCACTGCTAAAGAGAAACTCTGCCAATGCGCGAGCGGTTTCCGTTTTTCCTACCCCTGTCGGACCAAGAAAAAGAAAAGAACCAAGTGGTTTTGCTTCATCGGAAACTCCTGCACGAGAACGGCGAATAGCGTGGGAGATGGCCGATATTGCTTCTCCTTGCCCGATAACACGGCCGGAAACAATACTTTCCATCTTTTTTAGCTTTTTCGCCTCTTCTTCCAACAAGTTAGTTACCGGTATCCCCGTCCATCGAGAAACAACATTAGCCACATCTTCTCTGGCAACCGTCTCTTTGACAACTGCTTTTTTCTTCTGCAGGTTTTTGAGTTTTTTCTCTTCTGACTTCAATTCCTTTGTAAGTTCCGGTATCTTTCCGTATTTTATCTCCGCTACTCTTTGTAAATCGGCTTCTTGTCCGGCTCTCTCCGATTCGTATCGAAGGGCATCTATCTCGTTCTTGATTTTCTTTATGCTCAAAATAGTTTCCTTTTCCGCACTCCATCTTGCTTCAAGCTCCTCCGCTTTTTCTTTTAAATCGGCAAGTTGTCTTGAAATAACTCTCTTTCTCTTTTCCGACTCTTCCGTGCTACTACTCTTTAAAGATTCCATCTCTATTTCAAAGTCCTGAATTTCTTTCTTCAAGTCTTCCAATTTCGTCGGTTGTGATTCCACTTCTAGTCGCAAAGAACTCATCGCTTCATCCATCAGATCCACCGCTTTGTCGGGAAGAAAACGATCGGTAATGTATCTTGCCGAAAGTTCAACAGAAGCTTTAATTGCCGAGTCCTCAATTTTCACTCCGTGGTGCATCTCGTACTTTTCTTTGATCCCTCTCAATATCATTGTCGTTTCTTCTTCGGTCGGCTCTGAAACGGTAATCGGTTGAAACCTTCTTTCAAGTGCAGGATCTCTTTCGATATACTTTTGGTACTCTTTAAGCGTAGTTGCCCCAATAGCACGAAGCTCTCCTCTGGCAAGGTCCGGTTTCAGGAGGTTAGAGGCGTCAATAGAGCCTTCCGCCGCTCCCGCACCGATAATGGTGTGTAGTTCATCGATAAAAAGGATGTACTTCCCCTCTTTGCCCTTTATTTCTTTAAGAAGGGCTTTTATCCTGTTTTCAAACTCTCCCCTGTACCTCGTTCCGGCGACAAGAGATCCGATATCCAAACTTATTACTTCCTTGTCTTTCAAGCTTTCGGGAACATCCTTTTTGGCAATTCTTTGTGCAAGTCCTTCAATTACCGCTGTTTTTCCCGTTCCTGCTTCTCCGATAAGCACCGGATTGTTTTTTGTTCGCCTTGAAAGGACCTGCATTAAGCGCCTCATCTCTTTTTTTCTTCCGATAACGGGGTCTATTTTCCCTTGACGGGCCATTTCGGTAAGATTGTTCGTGTACTTCTCGATAACTTGTATTTTTGACTCCGGGTGAGGGTCGGTAATCTTTTGATTTCCACGGATATCACTAAGCACAATCTTTGCTTTTTCGTAATCCAGCTTATCGACATCCATCGGGTCGGGACCTCCTTTTCCGGGAGGAAGAAAACTGGCCGTCTCGAGTATATCCCTTGCTCGTGCATCAATCTGGAGAAGAGAAAGGAAAAGATGCTCTACTGAAATAAACTTGTCTCCCATTTTCTTTGCCTCATCATCTGCAAACTGAAGTGCTTTTGCTATCTCTTGTGAAAGATAAAACTGACCTCCCTTTGGAGAATCAACATCGGGTACTTTTGGGAGTGCTTTCATAGAACGCTCTGTTCTTTTTTTCAACATCTCAACATTAACTCCTATTCTCTTTAAGAGGCTTAAAACAATGCTTTCTTCCTGAATCAGAAGAGCAAACAAAAGATGGAGAGGATCTATCTGCTGATTCCTTTTTCTGTGCGCAATCTTCTGCGAATTAACAATCGCCTGCTGGGCTTTGTGTGTAAAATTTGCACCTGGTACTGTTGGCATAATTATAGAATTTACCTTTAAATAATCTTTTCTCAGATTATCATCATATCAGTTTTTCTTTTGGAAATCAAGAACGGCCGAAAAACGGCCGAAAAAAAGAGGGGAACAAGATAAAAGGAGTGTTAAGCATTAGCGAGGTGCTTTAACAAAACTCGATCCCCCCTAGACAGTGCTCTGTCTTTATTGTTCTTCCTCGCTGAATCGCTGAGGAAAACTAGTGTGCAAAACCAACTTCTGCCTTATTTATATCTTATTTTATAATTTTTGTCAATAGTAACCGTCAGCGGATCACTCTATTTCTCCAAGAGTTGCTTTTACGTTCATCTCTCTTTCTCCTCGTAAAATTTTAAGTTCTACCTCGTCTTGTGGGTTGTAACGGGTAATAATCCTCGCCAAAGAGTTTTCCACGGTAATTTTTTCTCCTTCAAGCTCCAAAATAATATCTCCTTCCTTTATTCCTGCCCTTTCCGCCGCTGAATCGGGTACAACCGCGCCCTCCCCCTCCACTCCGGAAGAAACCATTGCTCCGTAGTCTACAGGCAAGTTTTCTTTTTTTTGTATCTCCTCGTTAACAATCAAGTAATGGACACCCAAAAAGGGATAGACAATTCTACCGTTTTCCATCGCACCTTTGATAGCTCTCTCTGCTCTGTTGATCGGAATAGCAAAACCGATTCCTTCGGCATACATCATCGTCGCCGTGTTAATCCCGATAACCTCTCCTTTAATGTTTAACAAAGGGCCTCCAGAGTTTCCAAAGTTAATTGCAGCATCAGTCTGAAGGACATCATCGAGAACTTCCACCGTATACCCCCCTCTCGCCACTATTCTTCTTCCCGTTCCGGAGATAACTCCCGTAGAAACGGTATTTTGAAACTCCCCTAACGCGTTCCCGATAGCAATCGCCGTTTGCCCGAGACGAACCGTATCGGAGTCTCCTATTCTTACAGTGGGAAATTCGTCTCCTTCTATTTTTAAAACCGCTATATCCTGCATCGGATCTCTGGCCAAAACCTCCGCTTCAAACTTTTCTCCACCGGAAAGAAAAACAGTATAATCCGCATTCTCGTCTTTTACTACGTGTTTGTTGGTTAGAATAAGGCCGTCTTCAGAGATGATAAACCCTGTTCCCTCTTCTGTTTCCTCTCTTTCGCGTGTTTCCGGCTCCCCTTCAAAAAAGAAAAGACCGCCGCGAGGAAATTCCAGATACTCAACATGCTTAGAGACAACGACGTTCACCACTGCAGGAATATTCTCTTCAACGACTTCTATAACCCTTTTTTCGTGCTCGAGAAAAGGTTCATATACTTCTTTCTCTTTTTCCACTTCTTCTCCGCTTTTTTGAAAAAAGGCAAAATCATCACCACCGATAAACATTCCGACAAACAAAAAAGCCAGAAGAACGAAAAATGTTATTAAAGCACTTAAAATATTTTTTAACATAGTGATTTCTTTTTATCAAAAAAAAGAGATTCTTTCAAGGAGAAGAAGAATGTATGGTAAAATAATAATTACCGCCAAAATCACCGCGCCGATACTTGCGGTGAGCACCGCTCCCGCAGAGATGTCTTTCATTTTTCTCACTTCTTCGTTGTAATCGGGTCTTAAAATATCCAAAATACGTTCGATCTGAGAGTTTATCAGCTCCAAAGATAACACCAAAACAACAACGAGCACGAGAACGGCCCTTTCTAACGACTCAAATGGAAAGTAAAAAAGACAAAAAGTAACAAAGAGAGCAACAACAAACAAAATACGAAAAGATTGCTCGATAAAGGCCTCTTTGATTCCCCTGAAAGCATTTCTAAATGCTCTAAATAATTTTCTAAGCATATTTATTCATATCGTAAAGCGTCTACCGGTTCCATTTTTGCTGCCTGCTTTGCTGGGAAAAAACCAGAAAAACAGCCAACAAGGAAAGAAAACGCCAATCCAAACAAAACAAGCCAAATTGAAATGTATGCTTCCAAATAAAACATTGTATCTGCTCCTGAAAGAACTGCTTCGGCCAAAAGAGCTAAAGCAATTCCTGACAAAACACCACCTATTCCACCGATAAGACCGATAATTCCTGCTTCAAATAGAAAGATAGAAATTATGTGTTTCCTTTTCGCACCAACCGCCTTTAAGATACCGATCTCTTTGGTTCTTTCTTTCACCGAAGTATACATGGTGTTCATAATCCCGATACCTCCCACAATTATGGCAATGCTAGCAAAAGCAATTACTGCGGCCTGAAGCACGCCCATAATACTCTCCACCATATCGGTTACTGTTTCACTGGTCATTACGGTAAAAGAGGCTTTTTCTTCATCCCTTCTTCTTATTGCCGAATCTTCAAGCTCAAACTCGATGTTTGCGACTACGCTATCGGGATCGTAACCATCTTTTATTTTTACCAGCGCAACCGGTGTTCCCTCTCTTTTTCCCGTAATACTTCTGTAATCTTCCAAATCCATGGCAAAGGCTAAGTCGTCTTCTCTGTTTCCCAAGGAACGTAAAACTCCGGTAACTGTAAACTTTTTCCCTTTTATTGTAACACTGTCTCCAGGGAAAAGTTCTGGAAAAACATTTCGCGGAACCAGATTACCAACCATTATTTCTCTTCTCCCGGATCTTGGATAATCTCCATCAATAACCTCCCAACCCATATCATACCTCAAAACATTAAGCCCTTGATTAAAATCAAGTCCGTAAATCATAACCGTTTCTGTTTGCTGGAAGTGCCTGGCGATTGCAACTGAAAAAGGCATCTCTATTACCATATCAACTCCTTCTGCTCTTTTTATTGCTTCAATATCTCGGTTATCCAGTTCCGCCCCCCCCATCATCGATGTCACCATATCAGAAACATCTCCAGGAACAACTACAATCATATCTCCTCCCATCATCTGTAGTTCGTTCATCACGGATTGCTTAAGACCCTCGCTCAAGGAAAGCAGGGTAATCACCAAAAAAATCCCAATCACGATACCTAAAATCGTCAGCCAGCTCCGCAAAGAGCGAGATCTAAGATTTTTTAAAGCTATTTTAAAATACTCACTGGTCATTTATCTCTCCATCTTTTATTTTTATAACCCTGTTAGAAAACTTTTGAAGATCTGTGTCGTGCGTAACAACAATCACTGTCCTCCCTTCTTTGTTCAAATCAGTTAGAATATCCATAATCACCTTACCGGTTTTTGAATCAACATTTCCAGTTGGTTCATCGGCAACAATTATTTCCGGGTGATTGACCAAACTACGTGCAATAGCAACTCTTTGTCTTTCTCCTCCCGAAAGCTCTGCTGGACGATGATGCATCCTTTTTTCAAGACCAACAGAGGATAAAAGATCCTTTGCTCTTTTTTCTCTCGTTTCTTTGTCTACTCCTTGAAAAATAGTAGGAAGAATAACGTTTTCTAACGCTGATAGATGAGTTAAAAGATTAAACTGCTGAAAAACGAATCCTATCTTTTTCCCTCTCACCGCGGCAAGTTGGTCTTCCGAAAAATTAGAAATATCTTTTCCTTCAAGAATAATCTTTCCTTTGCTTGGTATATCTAAACAACTCACCATGTTTAAAAGAGTGGATTTTCCAGAGCCACTGGGCCCAAGAATAAGAGTAAAATCTTTTTTTAATATCTCTAGATTAATTCCTTTCAAGACTTCCAGCTTTATCTCTCCCAAGAAATACGTTTTCCAGACGTTTTGAAGTTCAATAATTTTTTTCATTTTTTAATCAGTAACAACTTTTTCTCCTTCCTCTACTCCAGAAATAATCTCTATCATCCTCCCCTCACCGGTAATTCCTGTTTCTACTTCTTTCTCTACAATCTCTCCGTTTTCAAGTACGTTTACGAAATGCTTACCCTCTCTTCTTCTGACGGCTCTGTCCGGAAGAAAGAGTACGTTTTCTTTTTCATCTGTTTTTATGGTCACGTCCACCGTCATCTGTGGGAGAGTGTTTTCCGGGTACTCGTCGAGCATGATCTTTATTGAGTAGTAAACAACTCCGTCCATAATCTTGCCGGTAGGATTAACAAAAACAACTTCTCCTACAAACTCTCTGCTGGGAAAGGCAACAAAAGAAGCTGTTACCTCATCTCCCACACTTATCTTGGAGATGTCTCCTTCGTAAATATCTACCGCTATCTGGATGTCTTCTTCGGGAGTGACAACGGCAATCGGTGCCCCCGCTGATACCACCTCTCCGCTTCTTGCAAAAACATCGGAAACAGTTCCGGAAACAGGACTTCTTAGTGTCGCATCGCTTATTCTGTTTAATAAAAGCTCTACCTTTGCTTTTGCCTGATCAACCGTTGCTTCTCTGATGCGCACATCTGCCGGTTCCGCGCCCGCCCGAACTCTTTCAAGCTCTCTTTTTGCTTGGTCAAGGTTTTTTTCCGCAGAAGAAACACTGTTTCTTGCAGATGTTATCTTCGTTCTTTCGGCCGTATCAGCCGAAGATATGCTTCCGATAAGAGAGGTTATCTCTCCCAAGGTCCCGTTTACCGCTGTCCTGTATTCACGAAGCAACTTTTTGTGTGCATCCGTAACCCTGTCTTCATAAAAATCGGAGTCGGCAACACTGATGATGTTATCTATTTCACGCACTATAGCTCTCAACTCTTCTTTTGTTTTCTCTAACGCCTCATCTTTCTCGGAAAAAGTAATCTCGCTCTTTATCGCCATATCCTTATGCTCCTCAATCCTTTCTGTGCTTCTCCTTATCGCATCCCGACTTCTTCTTCCGGAGGTGGTTTCGGAAACCACTAATCCGGTAAAGTACGTCGACGCGATATCATCAACCCCCAACTTTACTTCTCTAACGGTGGAAAAAACTTCTCCCAGAGCGGTAGGAACGCCTTGATAGACGGTTCTTAGCGCCTCTTGTGTGTTCTTTTTTTGATCTTCGAGGGCGTCTTCTGCAGAAGAAAGAGCGGTTTCTGCCGATCTTACCGCCGCCTCGGCAACCTCAACCTCTTCTTTTGTTGCTCCCGTAACCGTTCTTTCCAAAGATGCCTCCGCAGAAGAGAGGGCCGCCCGAGCTTCCCTTAAAGATAATTCTAAATCCCGCTTGTTCAGTGTGGCGATTACATCGCCCCTCTGCACAATCTCTCCTTCACTCTTTAAGATGTTTTCAATCCTTCCTCCTTCTTTAAAACTTACCTGTACGTCGTCTCCTTTTTCCGTAGAACCAGTTTCAAAAATCTCTTGCACCAAGTCTCCTCGCTCCACTTCTATGTAATCGTGCTCCTGCTCACTGTTTCTAAAAAGCAGAAAGACTGTCACCGCCAAAACGGCAGTTCCGACAATAATGTAGTGACTCTTCTTCATTTTCATTTTCATTTTCATTTTTTTATTTTTTACCTCCTTTCATTATATATTTTTACACCGAAAAAACAACTACCCACTTTTCTTGAAACTGCTTATTTTATAAAACAACCAGACATAAAAAAGAAAAACAAGAAAAGAGGAAACTCCACCGATGTGAACTGCAGAAAAAGGGAGAAGATAAACAGTATCAATCACAAAAAGGACAAAAGAGAGAAGCAGATAAACAGGAAAAGCAAAGCCGACAAAACCGGTAATCGCCGTCAGAAACCCCAGTGGTATGATAAATGGCAGAAGAGGAACAATAAGAACATTTGCCGGAACGGAAAAAAGAGAAATGTGCCCGAAGTTGTACAAAACGAGAGGAAAGACAAAGATTTGTGCCGAAAGAGTAACCGCTACCAGATCGGCAATCCATCCGTTTTTTCTGAAAAACAACCTCGTCTTTTCTGCAGGCCATAGAGAAATGGGTGAGGAAACCTCCAAAAAAGTCGTGATTTTGTTTTTAATAGGGTTGTGGAGAGTGAGAATTCCAAAAACGGCAAGAAAAGACATCTGAAAGCCCAAATCATAATGCAAAAGAAGAGGATTAAAGGCAAGCATCACTGCGGCGGCGACAACCACCAGGCGAAAAGAGTTTGTTTGCCGGTAAGCGGTGTAGGATAAAAGAAGAGCACCTCCCATGATTCCCGCACGGACAGCGGAAGCGGGAGCTCCGACAAAAACGATAAAAAGTATCATAAAAAAAAGAGAAAGAATCCCCGCCCACTTTTTTTTAATTCCCATAAACAGGAAAAAGAAAAAGAGAATCCCGGAGATAATAACGATGTGCATTCCGGAAATCGCCGTAATGTGACGTGTTCCGGAAATACTCAGTTTTTCCCCGAACTTTTCGGTAAAAGAGTCCCTCTCTCCCAAAATCATCGCTTCCAAGAAAAAAACTTGCGGAACGGGAACACTTTTTCTGATGTTCTCCCGTGCTTTTTCTTTAAGAGAAAAGATTGTTTTAAGAAAAAAAGAGCCCTTGTTTCCCTTCTTTTCTATTTCCGGATAAAAGGAGGTGTGGTAAACACCTTCTTTTCTTAAATAATTTGCATAATCTTCAATCTCGGGCTCATTAAACTCTCCTTTTACCTTTAAAAAGTCTCCGTACTTGTAGTCCGCATAACGGTCAACATACAAAAGAGCTCGCCCCTTTTCGTGTTCTAATATAATTCTCTGAAAATCTCCCCTGACGGATGGCTCCTCTGCAACCTTTCCGTAAACGGAAGATTCGATTTTAGAAGGAATGCTGTAAAAAGCGTGGTGAAAAGAAAAAGCTCCGATGATAAAAAAAAGAAGGCAAAAAACAACAAGGAGGCGGTTTTTCAAGAAAATATAAGTAAAGAGTGTTAAGAAAAGACCGACCATGATACTGATCGGTGCAAAAAATATTCCTGTGATAAACGACAGACAAAAAAAGAAAGTTGTTTTTGATAAACTCACCGTATCTTGCACTTTTTCACAAAAGGTTCCGCCACTTTTTTAAAATCTTCAAGTTCTTTTTTAGTAAACGGTTTTCTTGCGAGAAAACTTTCTTCAAGCGTTTTTTCCGGAAAAAAGTTTTGCAGAAAATAAATTTCCGCTCCTTTTATCGCTTCCGCCATCAGAGAAACATCCTTCTTCTTGTGAATTTCGGGAACAAGAGTGGTGCGAAACTCGTAATCGACTCCGCTTCCCATTACAACCTCTATGCTTTCCTTTATCTTTTCTGCTTCTCCTTTCTTTCTAGAAATCTCTTGATACCTGTTCAGCGGAACTTTCAAGTCCATTGCGATATAGTCTAATAGTTTTCCTTTTAAAAGAGCTTTTAACATTTCCGGTCTTGACCCGTTAGTGTCTACCTTAACGGAAAAACCTTTCTCCTTTATCTTTTTTGCAAACTGCAGAAGATCTTCGTTTATCAGCGGCTCTCCTCCACAGATAACAACACCTTCAATCTTTCCCTTTCTCTTTTCTAAAAAATCAAAGAAAACATCTCTTTTAACTTCCGGTTGCCCTTCAATTTTTTCGGGAAGAACAAGTTCCGGAGAGTAACACCACGAACACCTGAAGTTACACCCGGACAAGAAAACGGTACAAGCCAGTTTTCCGGGGTAATCGATAAGAGTAAGTTTTTGCAATCCCCCGATTTTCACAGTAAATCTTTTTATTTTTCCGCTATTTCATACTCTTTCCTTTCCCGATACTCTTGTGTCTTCCCTTTGTTCCACTGTTGTACCGGTCTGAGATATCCCACTATTCTTGAGTAAACTTCGCACTGTTTGTAGTCTTCAATTCCTCTGTCTTTGGCAAAACAACTATCACATTTGAAAACAAAGACATTGCTTCCGTTATCTTCGTAGGAGAGGAGGTTACCGTTTTGAATTTCATCTCCTTCTAATTCTATCTTTGTTCCACAGTCAAAACAGCTTGCGTTTTGATCTTCCTTGCATGCCTTTTTTGCTTTTTTTTCGTCTCGAAATATTTGTTTTTGTGGAAATCTTTCTGCAATCATAATTTTCGGGCACACACCTTATTGGGGTCTATGTCCTTTTAAACTTTTTAATAACTTCTCTGGGTTTTTTAACTCTGCAGTTAGGGCAGTAAGGAACTTCTCCTTTAATATAACCACAGTTTGAACAGATTGAAAACGTCGGAGTAAGAGTGATGTAGGGAAGATGGTAGTTCTCAAACACTTTACGAACAAAATCTTTTGCCATTTGAGGGTCCTCAAGTTTTTCTCCCAAAAAGAGATGCACCACAGTGCCGCCGGTAAACGCTTTCTGTAAATCATCTTGCAAATCTAACGATTCGAAAGGATCATCAGTGTAATTAACAGGAAGATGAACAGAGTTGGTGTAATACGGTGCATTTTCCGTTCCGGCAGTGATAATGTCCGGATACTTTTCTCTGTCTATTCGTGCTTGCCTGAAAGATGCGCCCTCACCGGGAGTCGCCTCCAGGTTGTAAAGATTGCTGGTTTCCTCTTGATAATCTACAAGTCTGTCTCTCATAAACTGTAAAACATCCAAAGCAAAACTTCTTCCTTTCTCCGTAGCAACGCCTTCTCCCATAAAATTGAGCAGTGCTTCGTTCATTCCGATAAGGCCGATAGTGGAAAAGTGGTTTCCGTAGTAAGAGCCACGAAGCCTTTTTACCGATTCAAGATAATATCGAGAGTAAGGATAAAGTCCTTTTTCGATAAAGTTATCTAAAACCTTTCTTTTTAATTCCAAGCTGTCTCTTGCCAAATCCATCATCTCCCCAAGTCTCTCGTAAAACTCTTCTTTTGTCTTTGACAAATAACCTATTCTCGGCAAATTAATCGTGACAACTCCAATACTCCCGGTAAGCGGTTGTGAACCGAAAAGCCCACCTCCGCGTTTGACAAGCTCTTTGTTATCTAAGCGCAATCGGCAACACATCGAGCGGAAGTCTTCCGGATTCATATCCGATTGAACAAAATTACTGAAATAATTGATCCCGTACTTTGCCGTTGCCTCCCACATTTTATCTAAATTCTCGTTGTCCCAGTTAAAGTTTTTAGCGATAGAAATGGTAGGAATCGGGAAAGTAAAAGGTCTCCCTTTCGCGTCACCTTGCATCAAGACCTCATAAAACGCTTGATTAAAGATATCCATCTCTTTCTGAAAATCCCCGTATGTTTCTTTCTGGACCTCTCCTCCGATAATTATCGGTTGTTTCTTTAAAAACTCGGGCACGGTAACGTCCAAGGAAACATTTAAAAAGGGTGTCTGGAAACCAACACGAGTTGGAACCATGCAGTTAAACAAAAACTCCTGCATCGCCTGCTTAACCTGCTTGTAATCCATGTTATCCTTTCTTATAAAAGGCGCTAGAAACGTATCGAAATTACTCATTGCGTTAGCACCTGCACACTCTCCTTGAAGGGTGTAGAAAAAGTTTACTACCTGCCCCAATGCCGGACGGAGGTGTTTTGGTGGTTTGGATTCCACCTTAGAGGAAACTCCCCCGAATCCCCGCATGAGAATATCCTGCAAGTCCCATCCAGAGCAGTAAGTGGCCAAGAGATTAAGATCGTGAATATGAAAATCTTGATTTTTCGCTGCGTTGCGTATTTTTTCCGGATAAATCTTGTTTAGCCAGTACTTTTTGGAAATGTGAGAGGTCGCGTACTGGTTTAAACCCTGAAGAGAATAAGTCATGTTCGCGTTTTCTTTAACCTCCCAATCAAGCTCGTCAATATACTTTTCAATGATCTTTGTTGATTCATCAAACTCAGCAGAAGTCTCTCTTATCTCTCTTCTTTTTTCCCGGTAAAGAATGTAACTTCGGGCGGTTTCGGTAAGGTCTCCCATAATAAGTACTTCTTCGACAGTGTTTTGAATCTCTTCCACGTGAGGAACCTCTTCCCTGCTAAATCTTCGCATCAACAACTCCATTACCTTTTCGGAAAGCTCTCTTGCTTCGTTTTCTCCTCCTTCTTTGGTAAAAGTCAACGCTTTGTAGATTGCTTCTTCTATTTTTTGGACATCAAAATCTACTACTTTTCCGTTTCTCTTTTCAACTTTAGAAATCATTTTTCAGGTAATTTATGAAATTTACAAAAAATAATATGCCTGGACGACCAAACATATATAAAGAGGATTGAGCTACAAAACGTTTTAGAACCCAGTAGCGATTATCGTCACCTTGATTTCACCCTCTTTCAAATCTTTATCTTCTACCGCCCCGAAAATAATACTGGCATTAGAAGACACTCTCTTTTTAATTACTTCTGCTATTTCGTTAACCTCGGAAAGACTTAAGTCTTCCCCTCCGTTAACATTAAAAAGAACTCCTTTTGCATTTTCACAAGAAAGATCAACCAGCGGGAGATTCAACGCACTAAGCGCGGCTTCTTCTGCACGACGCTTCCCTTTGGCAACTCCTTTCCCAAAAAGAGCGGATCCCGAATTCTCCATAATTGCTTTTACATCGGCAAAATCGATATTGATAATCCCTGGAAGAGTTACCAGATCGGAAATACCCTGGACCGCTTGACGAAGTATCTCGTCACAAACCCAAAAAGCTTCCGTTAAAGTAGCATTCGGACCAAGTGTGGAAAGAAGTCTGTCGTTAGAGATTGGAATAAGGGTGTCTACCTTGTCTTGTATCATTTTCAGCCCCCTTCTTGCCACTCTGCCACGCTCCTTTCCCTCAAAGGAAAAAGGAGTGGTTACCACAGCGATAGTAAGTGCCCCCGCCTCTTTTGCAATCGCCGCAACTTCGGGGATTGCTCCCGTTCCCGTTCCTCCTCCAAGTCCACAGGTTAAAAACACCATGTCAGAATCCTTAAGAGTTTTTGCGATCTCTTCTCTGTTTTCCTCTATTGCTTTTTCTCCCAGTTCCGGATTCATTCCCGTCCCAAGTCCCTCGGTGAGTTTTTTCCCGATTCGAATCTTAACATCGGCTCCGGAAGATTTAAGATCTTGAAAATCTGTATTTATTGCAACAAGCTCTACTCCTTTTATTCCACAGTCGGCCATCCTCGAGATCACGTTTCCTCCCGCTCCGCCGATACCAACAACTTTTATTTTCGGTAAATTTTTAGCCATAATATTAAGGGATAAAGACCCGGAAAAACTTTTTTATTTTCGAGAAAAAACCTTTAAAATTAACTCCTCCCAAGTCTCCTTCTTCCAAATCCATTCCACAAAGAACAAGTCCGCAAAGAGTGGAAAGTGCAGGGTCATCTTCCAATGGGAAAAACCTCCTGGGCACCCCTAGTCGAGAAGGAAGTCCAAGTTTTTCTCTGGCAAACTCGGTCAAATTGGGAGTTTTCGCTCCTCCACCGGTTAAAACCACTCCTGCCGGAAGAAGCCTGTTTCGTGAAATCTTTTTTAATTCTTTTTCTATTTCATCGAAAATCTCCACAATTCTCGGTTCGGCTATTTTCTTTAACTCTTTTCTTTCAAAAGAAAACTCTTCTCCCGATGTAAGCTTTAACTTTTCTTTTTTTGTCGTTTTTCCTCCTAAAATAGATTCTCCAAACTTGTTTTTGATAAATTCGGCAGTTTCGATATCAACCCGAAGCCCGATAGCGATATCGTTGCGGATGTTGTTCGTCCCTACCGGTAAAACGGAAGTATACAAAAGATTCCCCTCTTCATAAACCGAAATTCCCGTCGTTCCCGCGCCAAAGTCAACAACAAGAACGCCGAGCTCTTTTTCCTGAGGGGTCAAAACAGCACGTGCAGAGGCCGTAGGACCTAAAACAAGATCACTTACCTGCAAATCGGCATTTAAAATCGCTTGACTTAAATTTTTCGTATAAGAGATAAATCCTCCGACAGCTACTATTTCTGTTTCCAGTCTCACTCCGTGGAGCCCGACCGGGTTTTTTATTCCCTTCTCCCGATCAATAATGAACTCGCGAGGAAATATTTCCAATATCTCCTTGTTAACAGGAAGTGAAAACGTTTTTGCAGCTTCAATAACGCGTTCCACGTCTTCTTGCGCTATCTCCTGGTCTGCTCGTGAAACAGAAATAAGCCCTTTCGATGAGAGACAGAAAATATGTACTCCGTTAATATTGGCATAAACTTCGTCTACTTCCGTTCCCGCTTCTCTTTGAGCTTCTTCCACTACCGATCCAATAATTTTTCCAACTTTTTCCGGATCGGCAACCACCCCTTTGCGCATCCCCGAAGAGATGTGTTCGGCCCTCCCTAAAACCTTAAAGCCCGTTTCTTCGGGTTGTTTTTGAACAATAATCACCTTAATGGTGCCCGTTCCTACGTCGATAGCCGCGATTATCGGAGTCTTACTCATTACTTTATTGTAATCTTTTATAAAATATTTTCAAATATTAGCCAAAAAGCTTTTGTAGGCATTTTTTCTTTTTCTTTTCCATCAACTCTTCTTCTTTGTCGTTTTTGTGATCGTATCCTAAGAGGTGTAAAGCTCCATGAATAGTAACACGACAGATTTCTTTTGTAAAATCTCTTCCTTCACCACCGATTCTTGCAGGACAAAGAATTAATTCTCCCAAGAAATCTCCTTCATTGTAGGAAAAGGAAAGAACATCTGTTGGTAAATCTTTTCCTCGATAAATCCTGTTCAGCTTCTTTATTTCTTCTTCACTGACAACGGCAATCGATATCTCTTTTTCTTTCTCTTTTTCTTCCTCTAAAACGGTCTTTATCGCTCTACAGAGCAACTTTTCATCGACAAGTGTCTCTGTTTTATTGTTTATCTCCATCTCCTCTTACTTTTTAAGTTCTCCTATCTTCCACTTTCTGTCGTACTCTGCTTTTGCTCGTACTTTCCTTAAAGCAGAACGTTTCTTGGCTGTTTTACTAAGCGGTCTTACGCGAAAACGCCTTGACCGTGCTTCTTTGATAATTCCACTCTGAATCACCGAACGGGTGAAGCGGTGGACCAAACTGCTGTTGTTTTCTTTTTCTTTTCTTTTTACTTCTAAGGCCATATTATTTTAATTTTAAACTTTATTTTTCCAACCTCCCATTAAGTGGACATGAAGATGAAAAACCTCCTGCCCTCCTCCTTCTCCCGTGTGGACTGCCAGCTTGTATCCATCATCCTTTATCCCCAACTTCTCGGCAGCCTCTCGAGCCGTAAGCATCAACTCCCCTAAAAGCTCTTTTTCTTCTTTTTTTACTTCATTTAAAGATGTGTTTTT
>SL_3KL_010_SEDDRAFT_10002642_pt1 | contig 16355 bp, 15 predicted proteins | sample SodLakKL_010_SED_2_FD_10381 | JGI IMG/M metagenome (IMG submission 10381) | reverse complement strand
GAAATAGCCGTCATGGCCCTGGATGCCGGGCTGATCCCTTACGGCGAAGAGATCATCTCCGTGGCGGGTAGCGGTCGAGGTGCCGATACGGCATGCGTGATCGTGCCCGCCCATTCCAACACCTTTTTTGAGACCTCGGTGAAAGAAATCATTTGTATGCCCCGGGAACGTTAAACCAGGAGGAAAAGAAGCCCCTGGCCAGCCGCTGATAAAGGATATTTCTTGTTTATGTAGAAACTATACCTTGAAGTCTTGCGCTGAGATGCAGCACGTCGATTCTTCCTGAAAAGTAAGAAGGAGCCTGGAATCATGTCTACGAATTTAAACACCATCAAGTTAAAGAAGAAGGGCATCCTGCTGCACTACTACGGGCAAATTCAAGCCGACCGGCTCCACATCCTCTTTGTGCACGGGGCCTCGGGAAACGGAACACTGTGGCAGCACCAGCTCCAGGGCCTTTCCGCGGATTATGCACCCCTGGCCGTTGACCTGCCCGGCCACGGGCATTCAGGGGGAAAAGCGCAAAACCGCATTCCGGCCTACCGGGAGGACTTGAAAGATTTTAAAGACAGCGCCGGGATCCCCAAGTTCGTGCTCTGCGGACATTCCATGGGGGGAGCGGTTGCCCTAGATTATGCGCTGAACCACCCGGAAGATCTCAAAGCCCTGATCCTGATCAGCACCGGCGGAAAGCTGCGGGTCGCTCCGCAGCTCCTGGAAACATACCGCTCAGGCCAAAAAAACCCTTCCCTGGTAAAGCATCTCTACGGCCCCCAAGCACCCGAGGAGTTGGTTCGTGCCGGAGCAGCCCTGCTGGAGCAAGTCCCCGCCGAGGTATCGTACGCGGATTTTTTAGCCTGCGATCATTTCGACGTCCAAGACCGCCTTAATGTTATTGACCTCCCCGTGCTCATCCTGTGTGGGGAACAAGACGTGATGACCCCGCCGAAATACAGCCGCTTTTTGGCGGAAACTATTCCAGGGGGGCGGTTGGAAGTCTTCCCCGAAAGCGGGCACATGCTGATGCAAGAACAAGGAGACCGGGTCAATCAGAGTCTGAAAAAGTTCCTGCAAGAAATCCAATTCGGTTAAATCGGCAGCGTCGGGCTGCCACGAATGGGAACGAGGAAGATCATCATGACGGCAGATACGGTAGCGATCGTTCCAGCATACAATGAAGCGCCCCGGATAGCCCGGGTTTTACAGGTAATTCTATCCAGTCCGCACATAGAGCATGTCGTTGTGGTAGATGACGGGTCAAGCGATCAAACAGGGGAAGCTGCCGAGGGATTCCCCGTAACCCTGCTGCAGTGGAAACAAAACAAGGGCAAAGGCGCTGCCCTGCAGGCGGGCTTGGATCATGTTCGTGATGCCAGGCGCTATCTTTTTCTGGATGCTGACCTGGTTAACTTGCGCCACGAACACATCGAGGCCCTGCTGGCCCCCCTGGAGGATCCTGCTGTCGCCATGGCCATCGGCGTTTTCCGTGCCGGCAGCAAAGGCCACGTTAACCTAGCCCAGCGTTATTTTTCTCTCCTGAACGGGCAAAGGGCATTAAGCCGGGGGTTCGTTGAAAAGCTGCCAGACCTGAGCTGGTCTCGTTTTGGGGTTGAAATCCTTTTAACCCGGTTTGCCCAGCTGACCCAGCAAACCGTGGTATATCCAGAACTGCAGGGGATTACCCATGTCACCAAAGAGGAAAAACTGGGGATAGTACGGGGGTTCTGTTACCGACTGCAGATGTACCGCGAATGCCTCTACTCCTTGTTCTTCCATAAAAAAATGATCAGGATCCATCCGGGGAAGATCCCCGAAGATTTTTTGCAGACGTTTTAAAACCGAAAAAGGTCTCTTCATTATAGACGTTGATGCCGTAAGCCCGGAGCAGGGCTGCGGTGACGCCGGAGCCCGGTCGCTTAACCCCGTTAAAGGAACCGTCATAGATGCTGTAGCAGCCACAAGATGGACTGCCGTCTTTTAAGAAGGCCCCTTTGACTTCATAGAGCAGGGCCAGGTAAAGGGTTTCCCGGGCACCCTTTAAAAAAGAGCGCGTCACATTTTCGCCTTGCGAGTTAATCACGACGGCCTTACCTGCCAGGACATCTTCACCCCGACCTCCCTGGATTTCTGCAGGGTGACGCGGTGTAGGCAAGCCTCCCAGCTGTTCCGGACAAACGGGGATCAAATTTTCCAGGGGAATAACAGGCGCATCTTGAGAAAAGCGGCTTTCACCATCGAAGCGTGTTTTTAAGCCCAGCAAGCAAGCGCTAACCAGGTACATGTCTGTAACCCCCGCAGGATGATTTACTAATTTTATTTTACCCCTTTCCAGCTGAGAACGCAATGCAGCGATTATCCATTTGAGAGGAGGAAATCACCATGAACAAGCAAGACGGTCCAGCAAAAAGGGAAAAATACAACCTGGGTGTAACCCTGGAAAAAGGGATCCGGGATCTTTCGCGACTGGAACCCCGGGTTGTCTGCTTGAACAGCAGCGTTATCTTTAACCGGGAAAAAGAAAGTTACGTCGTCCCCTATTTGAACCGTAAATACCTGGTAAACCACCACACGGGGGCTGCAATAAACCTGGAAGACGGTCAAAAAGCCCCGCTTCACCTGCAAATCATGATCTTGCATTACCTGGTAACGGCTGATGGCAGCCCCCTGACCGGGGAGTGGATCACCTTCAAAGAACTGCCGGGAGGGCAGATCTACGTGGAACCCTACCAGGGCCGGGCGATCAAGCCTTTGCTCAAGCATTTTGGAAACAATCCAGAACAGTTCCAGGAGATGGCCCTGGGGTTGAACGGTCATGTGGAGTCTTTCGGCGATGTCAGTGTGATTTTGCGGCCTTTTCCCAAGGTCCCCGTGGGCTTTGTCTTCTGGAAGGGGGATGAAGAATTCCCGCCTTCGGCCAATATTATTTACGATGCCTCGGCGCCTCACTACCTGCCGACAGAAGATTATGCCCTGCTGCCGGGATTGATCATCTGGGAGCTGGCTGCTCAAAAACCCAAGTAACCACCCGGATCTATGAAAGAATTTTACACCCTCAAGGGCTTTTTCTTAGAGCATAAACAACGTTATTACTGGGGCATTGCCTGGCTGCTGGTAACAGACTCCCTGCAGTTGGTCACGCCTCGCCTGCTGGGGCTGTTTACCGATTCCCTGTTGGCCCCCCAGCCCGACATCTTTTTGCTGCGCACCTATATCGCGGTGATCCTGGCCGTGGCATTGGGCATCGCTTCCGGTCGCTACCTCTGGCGGATTTACGTCATTGGGGCCTCCCGCCTGCTGGAAAAATACCTGCGAGACAAACTTTTCCTCCACTTGCAGCACCTCTCTCCCCGGTTCTTCCTGCAACACCGCACAGGAGAATTAATGGCCCACCTGACCAACGACATCACCGCGGTCCGCACATCCCTGGGCCTGAGCATCGTTTTGATCATCGATGCCATTTTTTTGACCGTGGTGGCCTTCCTCTTTATGCTTTTCACCGTGGATATCCGGCTAACCCTGTTGGCCCTCATCCCCATGCCTTTCCTGGCCCTGGCTTCCCAACGGCTGGGGCTTAAAGTATATGCCCACTTCTTAAAGGTGCAAGAAAAATTTGGACACCTGACCACGGTGGCCCAGGAAAATATCTCCGCCATGCGCGTTATCCAATCCTATGCCCTGGAGAAGGTGGAAAAAAAGCGCTTCCAGAATTCATCCAGGGATTACATGGAGCGGAACTTTTCCCTGTACAGGTACTGGGGTCTGTATGATCCGCTCATTTATATCTGCAGTATCTTGAGTTTTGTGATCGTGATCATCTACGGGGGAAGACTGGTCATCCAGGGCGATATCTCCACGGGCGATTTCGTGGCCTTTAACGGTTACCTGGGCCTGCTCACCTGGCCCATGCTGGCCCTGGGTTGGGTGGTGAACATTACCCAGCGAGGCCGGGCTTCCATGCAGCGCATTAACCGCCTCCTGGAAACCCGTTCTGAAATCCAGGATTTCCAGGAGGGGGACAAGGATCCACAGACGCCTTTTCATGCCGCTGGTCCCGTGGGCGGAGAGGTCTGCTTCCAGCAGGTCACTTTTCGTTACCGGGAAGAGCAAAAGCCTGTCCTGGACCGGGTGACTTTATCCTTTCCTCACCGCTCCATGACCGCCATAGCCGGGCGAACAGGCAGTGGGAAAACCACGCTGCTGGCCCTGCTGCTGCGCTTTTTCGACCCGGAAGAAGGAGATATTTACGTCGGCACGGAGAACCTGCGAAACATCCCCCTTAATCACTGGAGGCGGCAGGTTGGATACGTTCCCCAGGATAACTTTATTTTTTCCACCACCATTGCAGAAAATATTTCCTTTGCCAAGCCCCATGCGACCATGAAGGAAATTCACCAGGCCGCCTCCCTGGCCGCCATGGAGGACGAGATCGCGCAATTTCCGCTGGGTTATGACACGACCGTGGGTGAACGGGGCGTTACTCTCTCGGGGGGACAACAGCAGCGACTTTCGCTGGCCCGGGCGCTGCTGGCCGAGCCCGCGTTCCTCATCCTGGACGATGCCCTTTCCTCGGTGGACATTTCCACGGAAAAAAGAATTTTGGACGGCCTGCTAGATACAACGCGACGGTCCACCTTGATCGTGGTTTCTCACCGCTTAAGCGTATTCGAAGCCGCACAGAAGATTGTTGTTCTGGATGAAGGAAAAGTACAGGAAGAAGGAACCCACCGGGAATTGTTTCGTAAGAAAGGCCTTTATTATCGCTTATGCGAAGATCAGTACTGGGACGAGATGATGCGTAAAAAGGGGGATAATTAATGCATCGCCACGGGCACTTTCATGAGGAACAGGAAGTCCGTTACGACCCCAGGCTTTTCATGCGCATGCTGGGCTATGCCCGGCCCTATGTGCCTTCACTGCTGGGTGCCCTGGCGATTGTTTTGCTGGTCACCGCCGTGCAGCTGGCTCAACCATACGTCTTAAAAATCGCTATCGATGATTATATCCTGGGACCCGGTTCTGCGCAGGGGCTCCAAACCCTGGCCCTCTTCTTTTTGCTGCTCTACACCATGGCCATGGTTTTGCATTACCTGCAGTTTAACCTGCTCATGGGCACGGGTCAGCGTATCATCAACGATATTCGGAATAGCGTCTTTGCCCACATGCAGACTCTTTCCATTCCTTTTTTTGACCGCAACCCGGCAGGGCGGTTGGTCACCCGGGTGACCAACGACGCGGAAACACTGAACGAGATGTATACCAGCTTTTTGATCAACCTTTTCAAAGACCTTTTCATGTTAATCGGCATCGTGATTATCATGCTGCGCATGCATGTTACCCTGGCCCTGTTGACCTTCACCATTATTCCACCGGTTCTCCTGGCAGTAGCCCTCTACCGTAAAAAAGCCCGCCAGGCTTACCGTGAGTTAAGGCGCCAGCTGGCTCGCATCAACGCGGCTGCAGCGGAAAATATCGAGGGTATCCGGGTGATCCAGGCTTTTTTACAGGAAAAACGCCGGGGTGAGCTTTTTATGGGGATCAACCAGGATCATTACAGGGCCAGCTTACAGGAACTGCAGGTTTTTGCCGTCTTCCGGCCGGTGATGGACCTGTTTCGATCCCTGGCTTTGGCCGTGCTCCTCTGGTTCGGGATGGGGCCGGTGATCCAGGGGACCATTCCTTTCGGGGTGCTCTTCGCCTTCATTACCTACGTGGATCATTTTTTCCGACCGCTGAATGACCTCAGTGACAAGTATAATATCCTGCAAGCGGCCATGGCCTCCGCAGAACGGCTCTTTGAGCTCCTGGACGAGAAAGCGGAGATCGCCAGCCCCTTGGAACCTGTGCGCCTTACCCGGGTCCAGGGCAGGGTTTCTTTCGAACAAGTCTGGTTTGCCTATCGAGATGCAAATTGGGTCTTACGAGACGTGAACTTTTCCGTGCAGCCGGGTGAGACGGTCGCGGTTATCGGTCCCACCGGGGCAGGGAAAAGTTCGCTGATCAACTTGATCAATCGCTTTTACGATGTGCAAAAAGGAGCCGTTTCGATTGATGGGCACAACGTAAAAACCTTTGACCTGGAGAAACTGCGCCGCCAGGTGGGGGTGGTTCAGCAGGATGTCTTTCTTTTCAGTGGAACCATCCGGGAAAACATCACCCTCAACCGCCTCTCTCTTTCCAACCAGCAGTTGGAAACGATCGCCCGCCAGGCCAATGCTTTCGAATTTATCTCCAAGCTCCCCCTGCAGTGGGAAACACCGTTAGGAGAACGGGGGGCTTCTCTCTCCACCGGGCAGCGCCAGCTGCTGGCGTTTGCCCGCATCCTGGCGTTCCAACCCTCCATCTTCATCCTGGACGAAGCCACGGCCCATATCGACACCTACACGGAGAAACTGCTGCAGGATTCCCTGCAGCAGGCCATCCGGGGGCGCACGTCGTTTATCATCGCCCACCGCCTCTCTACCGTGCGGCAGGCCCAACGGATTTTCTTCGTCAAGGAAGGCCGGCTCACGGAAATCGAGAGTTTTCAACAACTGGTTGAAGACTTGCAGGATTATTTCGGTCCCGGCCTGCAAGCCAAAAAAATTTAAAGCCATTTTTACAGGACTATCGGTCTGCAAAAACGGCTTTGCCAGCGGCCGGCAACCCGGTTCTCTCACTGCTCCGCTTCTTCCCGAAAGGTCAGGTTTAGCAGGTACACCCCGGCATCTCGTTCTTTCTGTATCTCAAATCCCATGCGCTCGAAAAGCTGAAAAATAGCCGGGTTGCCGTGCAGCGTTTCCCCGGTGAAGCCATGTAAGCCCTGCCTTTTGGCCAGGTAGGTGAGGTACGATAAAAGTTCGAAGCCCACACCCTGGTCCTGGTAATCATCCCGCACTACCAGGGCGATTTCCGCCGTCAACTGGCCCGGGTTGGTAGCATACTGGCCGATCCCCACAATAAATTCAATACTTTCCTGCTGCACCACGGCCAGGATAACCATTTCCTCCTGGTAATCCACGGCCATAAAGTTTTTTTGTACCATCTCATGGGAAATTTGCCTGCGCAGGGAGATAAAGCGCCTATACATGCTTTTGTCGGAAAGGGCATAGAAAAAGTCCTTGATCAAGGGCTCATCGCTTAGTTTCACCGGCCGCATCAAGATACGCAGGCCCTTCTTGGTGGTCCTGAAACTCTCCAGCTCCTCCGGGTATTCCCCTTTGTGCCCCGGCACGAACACCTGGTCCTTGTAAATGAGGTTGTGTTTTTTGGCTTCCTCGATCAACCAGGCCCGAAAGCGGGGGTGGGCAATTGCGATTAGCGACATGGCGCGCTCCCGGATGTTCTTCCCGTGCAGGTAAGCTATACCGTATTCCGTGACCACATAGTGAACATCGCCCCGGGTTAATGTTACCCCCGTGCCTTCCCTTAAAGAGGGTACGATCCGGGAAATTTCTCCTTCTTCTGTGGTCGACTGCAAAGTGAGGATGGTTTTTCCACCCGGAGCCAGCACGGCCCCCCGCATAAAATCCGCCTGTCCCCCTACACCCCCGTAAAAAAATGGCCCCAAAGATTCCGCGGTGGACTGTCCGGTTAGATCAATTTCCAGGGCGCTGTTGATCGCCACCATGTTCTGCTGACGCGCAATGTTCAAAGGATTATTGGTATAATCGATGGGTCGAAACTCGAAGACAGGGTTGTCGTGAATGTACTGGTAGGTATCTGTTTTTCCCATGCAAAAAGCGGCCACGGCCTTCCCCCGGTTGACGGTTTTTTTCGTGTTGTTGATCACGCCCGCCTGGATCAGCTCGATAATCCCGTCGCTGAGCAGCTCGGTATGCAGCCCCAGGTTTTTTTTCTCAAAGAGGTTACCCAGGACCGCGTTGGGCAGCCTGCCGTAGCCCACCTGGAGGGTATCCCCGTCCTGGATAATCCGGGCCACGTACTTGCCGACCCGTTGGGCCATATCTCCCGGCATTACCTGTTCAAATTCCAGCAGCGGTTCTTCAAAGGGTACGATATAATCGATGGTGCTGGCATGTAAAAAGGTTTCCCCGTGTACCCGGGGCATGTTGGAGTTCACCTGGGCGATCACCACCGAAGCGCTTTCTACCGCCGCTTTCACGATATCCACGCTGACCCCCAGGCTCAGGTTCCCGTGATCATCGGGCAACGAGGTCTGGATGAGGGCCACATCGACGGGCACGTGTTTCCGGCGAAACAGGCCAGGCACTTCCGAGAGAAAAATCGGTGTATAATCCGCCATCCCCTGGTTCACCGCATCCCGGGCATGATCGCTGATATAGAAGGAATTAAAGCGGAAGTTGTTCTGCAGCCTTTCATCGGCGTAAGGAGCCACCCCCAGGGTCCAGACCTGCAAAATTTGCGCGTCAAAAAAAGCCTTGGGGTTCGATTTCACGTACTCCACCAGGGAGTTCACCAAGTGTTGAGGCTCCCCACAGGCCGTGCCGATAAATATCCGGTCACCGGGACGGATAGCTTCAAAAGCGCGTTCCCCCGTAAGGAATTTCTCCGGGTGGGCCTGTTTCAGCTGCTCCAGGTTGGTCAATCGTTTTGTCCTCTTTTTCCGGTACATCACATACACACCTCGTTTCTAAGCCCTCCCGCTGTGCTTCTCCCAGAGAGGGAGTCCCGTTTCTTGATCAAGCCCCCGCTGGAGCTGGAGGCCGAGGAGTTCCTGCAAATAAAATTCTCCCGCAAAAACAACGGTTCCCCGGACCAGGTGCCCGCCGTAGATGCGTCCCCGGCTGTCCCCAAGGGTAATGTGCAGGTGAGCAACCGGACGTCCCTGGCGTAAGCTTAGATTCCCCATGCAGCTCACAATTTCCAGTTCCTGGTCAAACTCCAGGTGATCGTACTGCTTCTTTTCTTGATCATAGAAGCCGATTACCGCTTTTTCCACCGCGCCAATAACGTTTATCCATCCGGCATCAACTTGCTTCGCTGCTGCAAATGCTTCCAGGGATTCCAGGAGATCTCCCTGGAAGGGCAAGCGTCCAACCCAACGGCGTCCCGGCTTTGCCTCTTGCGCCCACATCATGATGACCTCCTTTTTCGCGCACTAAATCTTCATGACCTGCAGGTTAAGCTTGAATGACTTGCCTGCCTTCTGCCCCCAGGGTTGATCAAAGAACTCAAAAACCCCCGCATCAAAAAGCCGGATGCCGTGGGCGGATCAGTTCTGGCGGGAATAAACACCCCTTTTCTTCACTCTTTTTTTTCTTCCCTCTGTCGGTTTATTACCCGGTAGATCAAGAGCACGATAAAAATTACCAGGGCCAGGTAAAGCAGCGGGGACATGATCAGAAAAGCGGGGGCAAAAATGAACATGACTGAGAGAAGGCCCAAGCCCAAAAACCCCAGGATATAATAACGAACATTTCCCAGGCGGGGCCAAAATATAAACAAAAGAATAATCAGTCCTGTAATAATTAAATCCAAGCCCATCACCTGCTCCATCAAGTTGGCTCCAGCCCTTGCGGAACCGCTATAAAGCCGTCTTCGCTGCGGGAAAAGGCCCCTGCCGCCAACCGAAAGGCGGCGGTCCGGGATCCCGGAAGTTCATTTTGCAGCGAAACATGACGCGGACTTGGGCTGGACTACCGGCCCCACAACCACGCCTGCGGGAACTTTCGCGCTTTTCACAACCTTGGGACCTTCCCTGAAAACCAGTGAAAGTTCGCAGGAAACTGCTGCTCGTTGTCTGCTGTGGTGGTGCTGTCTTTTATTATCCCATTATCCTAAAAGCCTGTCAACGAAACAGTCCCTTTCCGTTGGGCAAGCCAGGGTTGACAAACATCAGGGAAACCAATATATTAACATAAGTAATAGTTGCATGTGTCAAGTTTTTTCTGCTTTTGATCGCAGCATCCTAACGCGTTCGCCAGAGGAAGGAGTGAGCCTAACCGGCTGGCTGCTGCCTGCCGCCGGATCACCATGGAACATCAAAAACCAGATCTGCGCCCTTTTATCCAGCCACAATCCATCGCTATCCTGGGGGCCTCAAAACATCTCGGCAAACCAAACGGCATCCCCCTCTTTATGCTCCTGGAGATTGGTTATCCAGGGAAGATCTATCCGGTCAACCCTTCTTACCAGGAAATTGCCGGGTATCCATGCTATCCCGACATCGAGAGCATCCCCGGGGAAGTTGACCTGGCCGTGGTCGGCGTTTCCGCCGATCAAACCCTTGCCGTGCTGGAAGCATGTGCCCGCAAGGGCGTCAAGGGTGCCGTAGTTTTTACCTCGGGTTTTGCCGAAGCGGGGGAGCAGGGAATCGACCTCCAGGAGACCATCCATCGCCTGGCCCAGGAGAGCGGCATGCGGATCGTCGGCCCCAACTGTGTCGGGATCGTGCACCGGCAAAACAAAATTTGGGCTTCCTTCGCCCCGCCGCTCCTTTATCGCAAAGCCTATTTTAACAAAAATTTCCATTTTATTTCTCAAAGCGGTTTCTTTGGCATCCTCACCTACCAGATGGCCGCGCGGGAAGGGTTATTTTTCGACCAGTTCTACAGCGTCGGCAACGAAGCAGACCTGGGTCTTCCCCACTTTTTGGATTGCCTGGCAACTGACAACCATGACAGAACGGATCTGATCGCCTGCTACATTGAAGGCATCAAGGATAAAGACGGAGAACTTTTTAAATCCGCCGCTGAAGAAGCGCTGCTGAGGGATAAGCTCATTGCCGTCATCAAAGTTGGGCAGACTGCCGCCGGAACCAGGGCGGCCTCTTCTCATACCGCTGCCCTTACGGGGGCCGACCGGGTTTACGATGCGTTTTTCAGACAGAAAAGGATGATCCGGGCGCCCGGCATTGAACAGCTTATCCCCCTGTTAAAAATCTGCGGTGCCGGGAAGTACCCGGCAGGTAAGCGCACTGCCGTGATCTCCGATTCCGGCGGGGGAGCCGTCATGCTGGCCGACAAGTGCCAGCTTTACGGCTTAGACCTGGTCCGCTTCCAGGAAGAAACAGAGCGGCAGCTCAAAGAAATTCTTCCCTTTTTTGCGGCAACCGGAAACCCGGTAGATTTAACCGCCCAGGTCATGACGGAACCGGAACTTTTATTCAAAAGTATTTCTATCGTCGAAAAAGACCCTAACATTGATAACCTGGTCCTCAACTTTGGGATTGGCCCTGCCAATGCCCCCGCCGTGATCCAGAGCCTGAAAGAATTATACTTGAACAGTGACAAACCAATGATCGCTGTTTGTTGGCCCTGGGCAGAAGAAGAAGCCGCCCGGCCTTACATCGACGAGATCCGGGCGTTCGGGCTTCCCGTTTTCCACGAGCTGGACGACTGCATCTGGGCCCTGGGCACCCTGGCCGACCGCATGGAAAAAGTGAGGAAATACAAACCACCCCGGCGCTTCGCTCCCGGGAAGGAGCAAAGAAATGCCCAATTCCACCTCGAAGCCTATTGGCGCTCCCTAGGGCTCCCCCGGCCATCTGAAGCACGAGAAGTTTCCGCTCAAAGCGGATATAACAATATGAGCGAATACGCCATGAAGCAAATCCTTTCCTGTTATGGCATCCCGGTGACGAGAGAATTTTTGGTTCATTCTGAAGCAGAGGCGGCCCGCGCAGCGGAAACCCTGGGAGAGAACTTGGCTGTAAAAGCCGTTTCCCGGGAAGTCGCGCATAAAACGGAAATCGGGGGCGTTTTGTTGCATCGAAAGGGTCGCGAAGAAGTGAAACAGGCCTATGCAGAGCTGGTAAAAACCATCGGCGCCCTGGAACATCCGCCTCATCTGGAGGGAATCCTGGTGCAGGAAATGCTTCCCCCCGCCACGGAGCTCATTGTCGGCGTCAAGCGAGATCCTGTTTTCGGTCCCGTTGTCCTCTGTGGCCTGGGGGGCATCTTCGTGGAAATCCTGGAAGACATCTCGCTGCGCGTGGCTCCTCTGTCCCGGCAAGATGCTGAAGAAATGCTCCAGGAACTGAAGAGCTACAAGGTCTTTCAGGGGGCGCGCAGGCAGGAACCGGCGGATCTGGAGGCGGTGATTGAGATTCTTTTAAGCGTCTCCAGGCTTGCCCTGGAAATGGACAACCTGCTCGAGTTGGATCTGAACCCGTTGATGGTTTATCCCCGGGGCCAAGGAGCTGTGGTGGTCGATGCCTGGGGAAGATGGCAGGAGGACAAAAACGAAGAAACATGAACTGGAAAGAATAAAGGGCGTGTCTGGCATTCAGGCGAAAAGAGAAAACTCCTCTAAAGAAGAAAGAAACGTCATATACTTGACGTTTCCCTCCACCCATGAAGCCCTGGCCTTCGAAAAATCTTGCCGGAAGCTGGAACTGAATATGGCGCTAATTCCTGTTCCGCGCATGATCAGCTCCAGCTGCGGGCTGGCAGCCCGTTTTTCCTTATCCGATCTGCCGCCGGTTCTCTCCATGCTGGATGACGGAAAACCGCACGTGGAGAGCTTCTATTTGCTTGGAGAAAAATAGACCAGTTCCAGCAGGTTTTTTTTCATTGCCGGCGAGAGGTTTAGCCTGTATCCTCCCCGGTAACCTCCCGAGCGGGAGGTAATCTGAAACCCCATGCGGTTAAGCTGCTTGATGTACCGCTGCACGCTGCGTAGAGAAACATCCAACTGCCTGGAAAGCTGCTCGCCCGACATGTTGCCGTTTAAAAGCAGCAGGTAAATGACTTTTAACATCCGATTGATTTTTGTGTCGTCCAATCCCTTCTCCTCCCACATTTACGATTCGCCAAACCGGCCCTGGGGAAAATACATTTTAAGTATTCGCTGCCGGCAGCGATAATCCTGCTGAGAAGATAAAATACTTCGAAAATTTTAATCCATTTCTGCCCCACAGCAAGCTATGCTTTTCCTGCGTTCAAGGGGTCAAGATTTCTTGAAAAAGCTCCCACACTTCCTTACTTTCAAAACCTCTCCGCCAGGCCGCCACCCCGGCCAGGTTATATTTCTCCACGAGCTGCAGCCTGCGGGAGAGAGAATCCACATCTTCAATCCAGACCCTGTATTCCTTTTCTTCCGATTCGTAGCGGGCAAAATTTTGCTTTGTCTCCGGGCAGAAGGTGATCTCGGCACCCTGTTCAGCCAAAATGGCCTGGAGGGCATCCATACCCAGCGCCCGCGATGAGACCTGTTCCTCGCCGTTTTCCAGCAACTCAATTTCCCAAAGCCTGGTGTAAAAGGGCACCCCCAGCAGCAGCTTTTCCGGCGGTACTTCTTCCAAAACCCCCTGCAGTCCTCGCTCTACCCAGGGAAGAGAGGCCACCGAACCGGCCACGGGGCTCGAACCCCAGTGTTCATCGTAAGCCATGAGCATGACATAATCAACAGTTTCGGCCAGGGCCCTGCGCTGGTAAATCATGGACCAGTGAACGCTGCTGGAGATGATCGTCACATCCACGGAAAGAACCAGTCCCTGTTCCCGGGCCAGGGGTGCCAGTTCCCGCATGAACTGGGTAAAATAATCTCCGTCCTCCAGGTACATATTTTCAAAGTCCACATTAATCCCGTCCAAGTTATACAGCGCGGAAAAAGCCAGCAGCTGATCGATCACCTTTTCTCTTTTGCGGCTGTCCCGTAACACAGAGGCTGACAGATCCCGGTCAAAACTGTTGCTTACCAGGGCCCAGACCTGGTACCCCTGTTCGTGGGCCCACTGAACATAGGTTGGACAGGCTTTGTTATGTAGGTTTCCTTCTTCGTCTCGCAGGCTGAACCAGGTCGGTGAAAGGACATTTACCCCCGGTAAGGGTTCCAGGCTGTCCGGCGAAGGGTTCTCCCGCACAACATGCTCCCAAACCAGGTTGACCCGCTCACCCTTGGGCCTGCGGGGCCATTTGCGAGGCGCTGAGCTGTCCGGTCCCTGCACCACCTCTGCACCGGTTATCCGTAAAAACACTTTATGCGCGTAACCCATTCTCCCGTCTGAGGTGCGCAGATGGTACCAACCGCCATCCTCCCGAAAAACACGCACCTTTTCCCCCGGCTCCAGGACCGCAACCCGGGGAGTGCGCAGTGATGGTCCCGTGCGCAGGGTTACCCGCCTCTCCACGGCAGCCTCCATGTACGGAGTTTCCAGGAAATCAATAACCACCGTACGGGTATCCTCGAAGATCTGCAGGTCTATCCCGTAAAAATCTTGCAAGTAGACCAGGGGCAAATAAGGAGTCCCGTCCACGCTTCTCACCGGCAGGTTCAGCTGTACTTCCTGCCTGTTCATGTAAGCCGTCAGCTCATCTGTATTCATCTGGAGCACCCTGTCCCCGGTCGTGATCGTCAGGCGGCCTTCACGGGGTTCCCAGAACAACGACGAATCCAGGTATTTTTGCACGGCACCCACCGGGACCAGCACCTCTTCGTCCTGGACAAAGATGCTGTCATCCAGGTGTTGCGCGCCCAGCACCAATTGGTAATCAGTGTGCATCTCCACTGTAGCAAATCCGGGCGAAAGATAAGCATAGAGCCAGCCGCCGACCCCGGCGAAAATGGAAAAAACAACCAGGGCGATCCACAAGAATCTTGAACGGAACCGGTTGTCTCGGGAAGCGATGGGCCTTCACCTCCGTTCTGATCAGGGAAAGATGGCATCCGCAGCTGTCAACGGCACCAGCATTTTGCCCCATCAGAAGGATGCGTTCACGCAGCTGCCCCAGGTGCTGGCTCCTTTCTTCTTTTCGCAACTGGGGAACCGTGCATTCCTACCTGCAGCGCTTGTTCCATGGCACTTCTTCGGGCAAAGGACGACCGGGCTTCCCTGTCAACTGCATCATGACTATCCGCCCGGCCAGAACTATTTTTTTCTTAATCTTTTTTCCGCTCTCTCAACACAAATCACTCCAAATCACAATCTCACGCACTTGGCGGCATCGCGAATATTCTCTACAATATTATACATGTTGGTCGTCGTGCCAACAGCCACTCGATCCTTCATCCCGTAGTAATCCAGGCAGGTGCCACAAGCCGTGATTTCCACACCGCCGGCTTCCATTTTCTTTAGCTGTGCCAGGATCGGGCTGTCATCCCTAACTAAATCTACACCGCTGTTTAAAAAGATGAGTTTCCCCGGAAGGGTGCACGTTTCCAGCATAGCCGTGAATAAACTCCGGGTGAGCATGCTCCCCAGCTCAGCGCTGCCTTCTCCCAACGTGTTGGACGTAACCAGGAATAGGGTCGTCCCTTCTTCATCGCTCACCTGGCAGGGACTATGCTGGTCTTCGTCGTAGAGAATCAAGATGTGAAAGTCACTGTCCCGCCTTTCCACTTCCACCTGGTAGCCTGCCCTGCGGGCAAACCGGGCAATATGCTCAGCCGATTCTTCGTTATCCACGATCGAAACCAGCGTGAAATGCTTGACCTGCTCTTCGATTAGTTCTTCCAGGGCCTGCTTGGTTTGTATGACCGGTTCAGGGCACTTCATTCTGCGGTTATCCAATTCCCGATATTTAGGCATCTTGAAACTCCTTTATGGCGCTTTATGACTATTTTTCTGCCGCACGGATACGGGTCAGTGCCCGCTGGAGCGCGATGCTGGCCCGTTTTTCATCGATTCCTTCTTCGCCTTTTCTGGCCAACCGTTCTTCGGCCCTTTTTTTCGCGGCATAAGCCCTTTCCAGGTCGATCTCATCGGGAAGTTCTGCTGTATCGGCCAGCACGGTAATCAGCTGGGGTTGAACTTCCAGGAACCCGCCCCCGCTAATGGCAACGGGATAAAAAACATTATTCTTTTTGATCTTCAGGATGCTCACCTGCAAAGGGGTAACCATGGGCATGTGATCGTAAAGGATTCCCAGTTCACCTTCAACTCCCCGGGCAACGACCATGTCCACGCTATCATCGTACACGACCCGCTCGGGGGTTACGATTTTCAGGCGAACAGCAGTCCCCATATTATCTCGCTCCTCGCTTACAGTTTCCTAAGTTTCCTATACTTTGATCTTATCGGCCTTGGCCACCGCTTCTTCAATGGTCCCTACCATGTAAAAAGCTTCTTCAGGCAGTTCGTCATATTTCCCTTCCAGGATTTCTTTGAAGCCCTGGACGGTATCCTTGATATTCACGTAAGCCCCCGGGATGCCCGTAAATTGCTCGGCCACGAAGAAAGGTTGGGAAAGAAAGCGCTGGATCCGCCGTGCTCGAGCCACGGTAATTTTATCATCCTCGGAAAGCTCTTCCATGCCCAGGATGGCGATGATATCCTGCAGTTCCCGGTAGCGCTGCAGCACCTGCTGGACATCCCGGGCGACGTTAAAGTGCTCCGGTCCAATCAGGTTGGGGTCCAGCAGCCGGGAGTCAGAGGACAGGGGGTCAACGGCGGGGTAGATGGCCATTTCGGCAATGGCCCGATCCAGCACCACGCTGGCGTCCAGGTGGGCAAA
>SL_3KL_010_SEDDRAFT_10002641_pt1 | contig 16360 bp, 16 predicted proteins | sample SodLakKL_010_SED_2_FD_10381 | JGI IMG/M metagenome (IMG submission 10381) | reverse complement strand
GACAGAAACTGGAGTTCCGAGGGGTTGCCCTCCGGATCCGGGTGACCACCGATGCCCAGGTGGCCCTGGACGACGCCTTCCCCTCCGACCCGGGGATCCTCCTGGCAGCTGGTACCGGCTCCATCGCCCTGGCTCGGACTCCCAGAGGCAAGATCCTCAGGGCCGGAGGCTGGGGACCCCTCCTGGGGGATGAAGGAAGTGGCTACAGCCTCGCTCTCAAAGCCCTTCGATCCGTGGTCCGGGGTATGGAGGGGCGAGGCCCTGCCACCGCCCTCACCCCCCGTCTCCTGGAGGCAATGGGAGCCGCCAGTCCGGAGGGCCTCTTGAGCTGGATCCAGGCTGCCGAGAAGGGAGAGGTAGCGGTTCTGGCACCCCTGGTGGTGGAGGTGGCCAGGGAAGGGGACCCAGCGGCCGCCAGGCGGGTGGAGGAGGCCGTGACCGCCCTGGAGTCTCATGTTCAGGCCCTTCAGCGGCGGCTCCGGGAAGAGTTGTCGAAGGATGGCGACCCCCCTGACCAGGAGGTACAGGAGGTACCCGTGGCCCTGGCCGGTGGACTCATCGGACCAGGCGGGAGTCTTCGCGACCTCCTTCTCCAGCATCTGGAAGGGGCGGGTATTCCTCTCCATCCTGAGGCGGTGGATGGGGTCCGAGGCGCCATCCGTTCGGCCGTGGCGCTTCTCTGACCGCACGGCCGTTTGACCTCTGCCACCCTGTCCAATCCGGACTGGAGTCCGTCACTCTGACAGACTCACAAAGTCTCCAAGTCCCTGAGGTCAGACGAATTGACAGGGATCAAGCCCTCGGGGCTGGCACGTCCCCTGCAACCTGAAAGGGGCGAGTCGCAGCGCCATCCCCGGCAAGCCGGAGGAGCTGGGGAGCCGGCCGAGAAGGAAACCTCCGGAGCGCGATCCAACGAGGATCAAGGAGGGTTCGCATTATGGCTATTACACGGTATCGCACGCGAAACTGGCCATCGCCCTGGCAGGAGCTGGAGGAGATGTCCAGTCGGCTCAGCCGGGCTTTCAACGATGGCGGCACCGCCGAGTCGGGAGGACCGGGTTGGGTTCCAGCCGTGAATGTGGAGGAGACGAAGGACGAGCTGGTCCTGACAGCCGAACTCCCGGGGATGAAGCAGGAGGACGTGGAGATCGAACTGGAGAACAACGTCCTGACCATTCGGGGGAGTAAGGAGCACACCCGGGAGGAGAAGGACGAGGAGCGGCGCTACCACCTCTGGGAGCGTCGATGGGGCAGCTTCCAGCGGTCCTTCACGCTCCCCCGGTCGGTGAGTCCCGACCGGATCGGCGCAAGCTTCGAGAACGGAGTCCTGACGGTCCACATGCCCAAGGTGGCGGAGGCCCGGAGCCGCCGGATCGAGATCGGTGAGGGCAGCGCCAACACCCGGGAGGTCACGTCTGGAGAAGGTGACTGAGGCCGGGGACGAGGACTGAGCCGGGAAGGAGGGCTGCGCACCCTCTTGCGGAGCTGAGCCCGCTGTTCCGGCTCCGGCGTTGACCACCGTTTTCCGGATTCGCCCTCCTGGCCCCCACCGGGTCAGGGGGGCGCTTCCGTTTCTCCACCTGAAGCAAGGCGAATCCGAAGCTCCTCCTGGAGCCGAGGGGAGTTGGCGGCCAGAACGCTTCCCTTGTGGAGGAGGTCCATACCCGGAGCCTCGATCCGACGGAAGCACCCGCCGGCCTCCTGCAAGATGATGAGTCCCGCCGCAATGTCCCAGGGGCTCAGCTCCAGCTCCCAGAAGGCATCCAGGGAGCCCTGTGCCAGGTAGCAGAGATCCAGCGCAGCCGAGCCTCCTCGCCGGACCCCGGAAGTGGTCTCCAGGACCTGTCCGAACTGCTGGAGATACCGGGGAAGTTGGTCCAGGGCCTTGAAGGGGAATCCGGTACCCACCAGGGCGTGCTGGAGCCGATCGGTCCGGGAGACCCGGATCCGGTCCCCATTGCGGAACGACCCCAGGCCGCGAGCCGCCCACCACCGTTCCCGGGTGGCTGCAGCCACCACGGCGCCGGCCAGTGGCTCATCACCTACCACCACCCCCACCGAACTGGCATAGGCCGGGTGACCGTGAAGAAAGTTGGTGGTCCCGTCCAGGGGGTCCACGACCCAGGTGGGCCGGCCCGTGTCCGTCCGGTCCACCACTCGCCCTTCTCCGTCCTCCTCCTCGGCCAGGATCTGATGATCGGGGAACGCGGCCCGGATTCTGGAGAGGGCGGCCTCCTGGGCCTCCAGGTCCACCTGGCTCACGAAGTCCGAGTTCGTCGTCTTCTCCGCCGCCTCTTCGGTCCGGATCCGTCCGGCCCATCGGCCATGGACCTGGGCGGCAGCATCTGCGGCAGCCAGGGCAGTCTCCAGGAGGTGGCGCATGGGAACCTCTTCATTCCAGGGTAGGGGCGGGCTAAGTTAGCCACTTCCACAGACGTTGACCACGAAGTCCAGGCGCTCCCGGTCCAGGTGGCGCCCGAGGGGAAGGCCATGTCGGAGAAGTCGGAGCAGACAGGGGATGGAGGCGCAGCCAACCGCCGGATCTTCAGCGGAATGCAGCCGTCAGGGGAGGCCCACCTGGGCAACTATCTGGGGGCTCTTCGCCAGTGGGTGAAGCTCCAGGACGATCACGAATGCTTCTTCTGTGTGGTGGACCAGCACGCCATCACCGGTGATTTCAGCCCGGATGAGCTGCCGGCCCGGATCCTGGACCTGGCAGTGAGCTTCCTGGCTGTGGGACTGGATCCGGAAGAGAGCACCATCTTCGTCCAATCGGACGTTCCGGAGCACACGGAGCTGGCCTGGCTTCTCAACGCCGTGACCCCGGTGGGCAACCTGGAGCGCATGACCCAGTACAAGGACAAGTCGGCCAACATGGAGTCCATCCCGGCCGGCCTCCTGAACTACCCCATCCTCCAGGCCGCCGACATCCTCCTCTACCGAGCCGGAGCCGTCCCCGTAGGCGAGGACCAGCTCCAGCACCTGGAGCTCACCCGGGAGATTGCCCGGAAGTGGAACAGCCGCTTCGGTGACCTCTTTCCCGAGCCCCAGGCCATCCGGGGCGGGGCAGGCCGGATCCTGGGGCTGGACGGGAAGGCCAAGATGAGCAAGTCCCTGGGGAACACGGTGGGCATTCTGGCTGAACCGCCGGAGATCTGGGATCGGGTCCGGACCGCCGTCACCGACCCCCAACGGGTTCGAAGGGACGATCCAGGCCGCCCGGAGGTCTGCAACGTCTTCACCCTCCACAAGCACTTCACCGATCCCGAGCTCATCCCGGACATCGAGAGCCAGTGCAGGGGCGGGACCCGGGGGTGCGTGGACTGCAAGCGGATCCTGGCCGACTCCATCGATGAGCACTTCCAGGAAGCCAGGGAGCGGGCCGCCGACCTCCACGCCCGGCCCGGACGGATTCAGGAGATCCTGGAGGCCGGCGCCCAGCGGGCCCGGGCCGAGGCCCGTGAGACCATGAAACAGGTTCGAGAGCGGATGGGGATGACATGGCGTGCCGCCGTGGGGTCCGGTGGGTCGGCGGCCACCTGAGTGATCGCAGTGGCGCCTGCAGGGGAGCCCTTCCTATCTTCCCCTTTCCCAAGCCCCCTGTGTTCCCATCACGTTCTCATGAGGAAGTGAGTCCTCCATGACGGAGATCTTCAAGGCTGCCATTCAGCGCGGCGCCAGCGACATCCACCTGAAGGCCGGGGATGTGGTCCGCGCCCGGATTCATGGCCAGCTCGTGCCCCTGACCCAGCAGCGGATGAGTCAGGATCAGGTTCGATCNCTGGCGNTGAAGCTCATCCCNCGGGAGTCGGATCGGGAGCGGATCGACGACCTGACGGACTACGACTGTTCCTGGGGAATGGCGGGCCTGGGACGCTTCCGGGTGAACATCCTCCGGCAGCGGGGCTCCCTGATGATCGTCATGCGGGTGATCCCCTTCGAGGTCCCCACCTTCGAGGAGCTTCGCCTCCCCGAGGTCCTGAAGAAGATCTCGGCCCACGAGCGAGGACTGATTCTGGTCACCGGTGTCACCGGGTCGGGGAAGAGCTCCACCATGGCGGCCATGGTCCAGCACATCAATGAGAAATGGGCCCGGCACGTGGTCACGCTGGAAAACCCCATCGAGTTCCTGCACCGGGACCGGAAGAGCTCCATCACCCAGCGGGACGTGGGCACCGACACCATGAACTTCAACGATGGTCTCCGGGCCGCCCTCCGACAGGACCCGGATGTGATCCTCATCGGAGAGATGCGGGACACCGAGACCATCGACATCGCCCTGAAGGCGGCGGAGACGGGCCACCTGGTCATCTCCACCGTCCATACGCAGGATGCGGTCCAGACCATCTCCCGCCTCATCGCCGTCTTCGATCGGAGCGAGCAGGAGATGGTCCGGATCCGGCTCTCCGAGACCCTGCAGGCCATCATCTCCCAGCGACTCCTCCCCATGGCAGACCGGAGCGGTCGGGTGGTGGCGTGCGAGGTCATGGTGGTGACCGGAACGATTCGAGACTGCATCCGGGATCCGGACCGGGTTCCGGAGATCGTGGACCTCATTGCCGAGGGGCGGGACCACTACCAGTCCCAGACCTTCGATCAACATCTGGCCGAGCTGGTGAAGGCCGAGATGGTCCAGTTCGGAGTGGCCAAGGCCGCCGCCAGCAACCCCTCTGATTTCGATCTGAAGATGAACTTCCTGGGTGACAGCCCGGAGCCGGGCTCCGGGAGCGCCGACATCTCCGAGCACATCTCAGGCGACCCTTCCTTCACACGAGACGGCTGAACCCATGAGCCACCGCTCCATTGATCTGGACGGGATCCTCATCCCCGGCGCCACTCCCTTCGATCCCGAGACAGGTGATGTGGACGTGGTGGCGCTTCGAGCCAACGTCCGACGGTGGATGGCCACCCCTGTGCGAGGGGTCGTCATCGGAGGCTCCACAGGCGAAGCCGTCCTCCTGGATCGGGACGAGCGCCAGAAGTCCCTGGACGCCGCTCGAGGGGTAGTTCCGGAGGACCGGCTCCTGGTGGCCGGCACCGGGGCCGAGTCCACCCGCATGACCCTGGCCCTGACCCGGGACGCCGCCCAGCGAGGGGCGGACGCGGTCCTGGTCCAGCCGCCGGCCTTCTACAAGGGGGCCATGACACCGGAGGTCCTTCGGGAGCACTACCTGGCTCTGGCCGATGACAGCCCGGTCCCGGTCATCCTCTACCAGGTTCCCCTGCGCTTCAGCACGCTGGAGCTGCCCTCTGGTCTCATCGGCGAGCTCTCCGAGCATCCGAATGTGGTGGGAGTGAAGGATTCCCGGGGCGACCTGGGGAAGTTGGCCGAGTACGTGACCGGGAGTCGGGACGATTTCCAGGTCCTGGTTGGTAGTGGCTCGGCCCTCTACGCCTCCCTGGAAGTAGGGGCCACCGGGGGAATTCTGGGGGTGGCCAACCTGGTTCCGGGATGGACGGCGGAGCTGCACCAGGCCTTCCGGTCCGGAGATCAGAGCCGAGCCGGTGCCCTCCAGGAGAAGGTGGCTCCGCTCCACAACGGGATCATCGGAGCAATGGGCGTGCCGGGTGTGAAGTTCGCCCTGGATCGGTTGGGCTATCATGGAGGCGAGCCTCGCCGGCCCCTCCGCTCCCTGGCCGCACCGGGGCAGCAGAAGGTGGAGGAACTCCTGACGGCGGCGGAGCTCCTGGGTCAGGACTGATCCACAGGCATGGGGCCAGGGGCTTCCCCAGGGCGACCCCTTCGAATCCACCCTTCCTTGACACCCCTGCCACCCCCGGGTAGCTTCAACCCAAGGATCCAGCGGCGATCCTGTGTTCAGCCCAGCCCTCCCCCCGGGAAGGGCTTTTTTCATGTACAGCAGGAGCATAATGAAGGTGCACGTACCAGCCGGATCGAGCCAGTGTGCCGTCGTCGTCGGTTGTCAGTGGGGCGACGAGGGAAAGGGGAAGATCGTGGACGTCCTGGCCGAACGGATGGACGTGGTGGCCCGTTATCAGGGGGGTGCCAATGCCGGCCACACCGTCCACGTAGGGGACCGGGAGTTCATCCTCCACCAGATCCCTTCGGGGATCCTTCACCCGGAGAAACGGTGTCTCCTGGGCAATGGTGTGGTTCTGGACATGATCCAGTTCTTCCAGGAGTACGATGCCCTCCTGGAACGGGGGGTGGATGTGGCGGATCGGGTGGGAGTCAGCCTCCGTGCCCACCTCCTCCTGCCCTATCATCGGATCCTGGATCGAGCAGTGGAGGATCGGGCTGAGGAGAAGATCGGGACCACGGGACGGGGCATTGGCCCGGCCTACGAGGACAAAGCCGGACGTCGGGGCCTCCGGGTGGCCGACCTCCGGAACGAAGATCGATTCCGGGAGCTCATGGATCGGGGGATCCAGCGGGCACGGGCCCGTCTCCAGGCTCTTGGAATGGAAGGGGATCACGGGTTGGAGGAGGCGCTGGAGACAGTCCTGGCGTTGAGAGGCCGCCTCCTGGAGTTGGCCACGGACACGGGTATCGAGGTTGAGGAGGCCCTGGCCCAGGGCAAGCAGGTCCTCCTGGAAGGAGCCCAGGGGACGGCGTTGGACCTGGACCACGGAACCTATCCCTTCGTCACCTCCTCCAATACGACGGCAGCGGCTGCCGCCACCGGGGTTGGCGTGGGGCCCACCCGGATCCAATCCGTCCTGGGCGTGGTGAAAGCCTACACCACCCGGGTGGGGAATGGCCCCCTGCCCACCGAGTTCGATCCGGAGATGGACGACCGCATGCGGACCCTGGGCGGAGAGTTCGGGGCCACCACCGGGCGCCCCCGTCGGTGTGGATGGTTCGATGCCGTGCTGGCCCGGCACGCGGCTCGGGTCAATGGTCTCACCGGGCTGGCTGTCACCAAGCTGGACGTGCTGGACTCCCTCCCCCAGATCTCGGTGGCCACCGGATACCGGACCCCGGAGGGAGAGGTGGAGGAGTTCCCGGCCGATACGGCGGGGCTGGAGGCGGCGGAACCCATTCTGGAGACCCTTCCCGGCTGGGAGGCGTCCACCGGAGAGGCCCGTTCCCTGGACGACCTTCCCACCAACGCCCGGAAGTACCTGGATCGGGTGGAGGAGCTCACCGGGGCCCCCATCGAGATGGTCTCCGTCGGGACCCGGCGCAGTCAGATCATCCGGGTGGCCTGAGCTGTCGATGTCAGGTGACCCGGACTCCAGGCCTCCCGTCCTCTTCGCCCGGCGTGACCTTCACACACGCAGAGGGGATGATTAACTTGAAAAGCTCTGCGTCCGATTGGATGGACCGGACCGTGAATACCACGTCAGGGGACCCATTGGTCAATGTTCGATGAATTGAGCGAAAAGCTGGACTCCGCCCTGGGGCGGCTGCGCCAGCGTGGTGTGCTCAACGAGTCCATGATCAAGGAGGGGCTCCGGGAAGTCCGAAGGGTCCTCCTGGAAGCCGATGTGAACTACCGGGTCACCCGGGAGTTCCTGAAGCGGGTGGAAGAGCGGGCCCTGGGCGAGGCGGTCCTCAAGTCCGTCTCTCCGGGACAGCAGATCGTCAAGATCGTTCACGACGAACTGGCCGAGCTCCTGGGCGAAGGCCGGCCCACCATGGCGTGGGCGTCCTCTCCACCCACTGTGGTCCTGGTGGTGGGACTCCAGGGATCCGGGAAGACCACCACGGCCGGAAAATTGGCTCGGCGGTTCATCCGGGAGGGACGGGAGCCCATGCTGGCCGCCTGCGATCTGGTCCGGCCGGCGGCGGTGGAGCAGCTCACGACCCTGGCCAATCGCCTGAAGGTGCCCATCCACGCCGGTGACGCCGGTGGGGACCCGGTGGCCACGGCCCGGGAAGCGCTGGAGGCGGCTCGGAAGAAGAACCGGGCCGTCCTCATCGTGGATACGGCCGGACGGCTCCAGATCGACGAGCCCCTCATGGACGAACTGGGGCGGATCCGAGACGCCGTGTCGCCCGACGAGATCCTCTTCGTGGCGGATGCCATGACGGGGCAGGAGGCGGTGAAGATCGCCCAGGGCTTCGACGATGTCCTGGATGTGACCGGCATCATCCTGACGAAGATGGATGGTGATGCCCGGGGCGGTGCCGCCCTCTCCATCCGGAGTGTGGTGGGGAAGCCCATCAAGTACATTGGTGTGGGCGAAGGGCTGGACGACCTGGACGAGGCCGATCCCCAGCGTCTGGCGGGACGGATCCTCCAGAAGGGGGATGTGGTAGGTCTGGTGGAGCGGGCGCAGCGGGCGGTGGACGAGGATGCCTCGGCCCAGCTCGAGCAGAAGATGATGGGGAAGGGGAAGTTCACCCTGGAGGACTTCCTCCTGGCCATGCGCCAGGTCCAGAAGATGGGTCCCCTGGATCAGTTGGTGAAGCTCATCCCAGGGTTGGGAAAGAAGCTCCCCATCGGGGACATCGACCCCAAGAGGATGAGGCACACTGAAGCCATCATCCTCTCCATGACCCCGGAAGAGCGTCAGAAGCCGGAGATCATCAACCGGTCCCGCCGCGTCCGGATCGCCAGGGGAAGTGGTCGGTCCGTAGCCGAGGTCAATCGTCTCCTGAAGCAGTTCAAGGAGATGCGGAAGATGATGAAGAAGATGAAGGGGATGCAGGGGGGAATGCCGGGAATGGGAATGCTGTCCCGCTGAACCCCCCATCCATTTCGATCCCCGCCCGCAGTGGGCGGGTCCCTGTGCCCGTCGCACGGACGGGCCGGAACGCAGTGTAGAGCGAGAAGACACATATGGCCGTTCGTATCCGTCTCCGGCGTATGGGCCGGAAGAAGAAGCCCCACTACCGCGTCGTAGTGGCCGATCGAAAGAAGTCCCGAGATGGGGGCTTCGTCGAGAACCTGGGCTACTACCAGCCCCTCACCGACCCGGCCCGCGTGGTCCTGGACATGGAGCGGGTGGACTACTGGCTTGAGCAAGGTGCCATCCCCTCCCACACCGTCCGGAACCTGGTTACCAAGGTCCGGAAGGGTGGGGACGACAGCCTGGTCGTCGGTCCGGTGGACCAGGAGGAGGAGAAGGCGCGGAAGGCCGAGGAGCTGGCTGCCAAGCGGAAGGTCGAGAAGGAAACCAAGGCCGCCGAGGAGAAGGCTGCCAAGGAGGCTGAGGCCGAAGCTGCTGCCAAAGCCAAAGCCGAGGCGGAAGCTGCCGCCAAGGCCAAGGCCGACGCCGAAGCTGCTGCCGAGGCCGAGTCTGCCGGTGATGCCGATGAGGCCGAGGCTGACAGCGGCGACGAGAGCGAGGAGAAGAAGGAGGGCTGAGCCCCTCTCTCTTCTCTGAACAGATCTCGCTGGAGAACAGGGTCTCGCCGTGACCAAAGGCGCTGATCCCCCCTTCGTCGTTGTGGGGCACCTGAACAAGCCCCATGGGACGGAGGGGGAGTTTTTCGTATGGTCCCTCACGGACCGGCCTCATGAGGTGTTCCGGCCGGATCGGGAACTCCGCATCTCCGATTCGGACGGCCGGTTGCCCGACGAGTTCTTCCCTCCCATCCGGATTGCCGAGACCCGGCCCTACAAGAAGGGTTTTCTGGTCCGGTTCCACGGCGTGGAAGATCGGAATCGGGCCGAGTTCCTCCGGGACCGGTATCTCCTCCTTCCCTTCGCCGAGGTGGAGGAGCTGGAGGAAGGCGAGATCTTCTACCACCAGCTCCTGGGCATGGAGGTCCGGACGGTGGAGGGGCGTCTCCTGGGGACTGTGCGAGAGGTCTACACCGTGGATCCGGCCGACCTGCTCCAGGTCTCCGACGGCCAGGAGGAGTATCTCATCCCCTTTACTGAAGCCATCGTGGTGGAGGTAGATCGGGACGAAGGCACCGTGACGGTGGACCCACCGCCCGGGTTGCTGGACCTCTGACGCCAGGCCGTCCGCCGGATGCCAGGCCGTCTGCCGGTTTTCGAGGCGGGTCTTGGCGGGCCCGGGACCCGGCCTCGCTCATCGCCATCCAGGGCTCCGGCCTCGCTCATCGCGATCCTTCCCACCCCGATGGGAACGTCCCATGCAGATCAATATCGTCTCCATCTTTCCGGACTTCTTCCGCGGGCCGCTGGCCACCAGCATTCCTGGTCGGGCCCGGGAGGCGGGACTGGTGGAGTACAGGGTGGTGGATCTTCGGGACCATACCCATGATCGCCACCGGACCGTAGATGACCTTCCCTATGGGGGAGGTGCCGGGATGGTCATGAAACCGGAGCCCTTCTTCGAGGCCGTGGANGCGCTGGACCCGGANGGGCCTGTGGTCCTCCTCTCGCCTCGAGGCCGGGTCTTCACCCATGACGATGCCGTCCGCTTCTCGGTGGAGCCGGGGCTCACCCTCCTCTGCGGCCACTACAAGGACGTGGATCAGCGGGTGGCCCAGGAGCTGGCTACAGACGAGATCTCCCTGGGCGACTTCGTTCTTTCGGGGGGAGAGGTGGCGGCCCTGGCCGTCACCGACGCCGTGGTCCGGCTCCTCCCCGGCGCCCTGGGGGACCACGATTCGGCCGCGTCCGATTCCTTCTACGAAGGTCCCCTCCTGAGCCCGCCCTCCTGGACCCGCCCTGCCGAGTACCGGGGGATGGACGTTCCGGAGGTCCTCCGGAGTGGGGATCACGCACGGATCCAGACCTTCCGGGAGGAACTTGCGAGGAAGCTCACCCGGGAACGACGTCCGGACCTGTGGGCACGGGCGCGGACGCTGGGATTGGTGGAGGACGAGTAACGCGGGGATGAGGGAACCATCCCTCCGAGACGAGGAAAGAGAAGGGCCCCAGCCCCCTTCCTCCAACCACACATTTTAATTATTCTTGACGTCTGCGTTTGTCCCGCGAGGGGGCAGACGAGCGAAGGCGTATGCACGAGGAACACCATCATGACCGATCTGCTTCGGGAACTGGACAAAGAACAGCTGAAGGACGACATCCCCGCGTTTTCACCGGGTGACACGGTCCGGGTTCTCTACCGGGTCCGGGAGGGTGAGAAGGAGCGGATCCAGGCCTTCGAGGGCGTGTGCATCAGCCGTCGGGGGACCGGGATGGGTGAGACCTTCATGGTCCGTAAGATCTCTTCGGGGATCGGCGTGGAGCGGGTGTTCCCCCTCCATTCGCCCTTCATCAAGGGAATCGAGGTCGTCCGCCACGGGCGGGTCCGCCGGGCCAAGCTCTACTACCTGCGGGGCCTCCGCGGGAAGGCAGCCCGGATCCAGGAGCGTCGCCAGCGCTGACCGGGAAGCCCGGCCCATGGCCCAGGACCCTGCGTCCCAACGGCTCCAGAATCCCCTCCATTACGAGGAACGGCTCTGGAGCCGTGGTCTTTCCAGGGTGGCAGGGGTGGACGAGGTCGGTCGGGGACCCCTTGCCGGTCCGGTGGTAGCCGCCGCCGTAGTCCTCCCTCCCGGCTGCCAGGTAGAAGGGGCCTGCGATTCCAAGAAGCTCTCCGGAATCCGCCGAGAATCCCTCTCCCGGCAGATCCTGGAAGTAGCCCAGGGGGTGGGCATCGGAGCTGCCTCGGTCCGGGAAATCGACCGGGAGCGGATCGCCGCCGCCACGGCCCTGGCCATGTCTCGGGCTCTGGCGTCCCTTCCAGAGGCACCGGACCATGTGGTGGTGGATGGGCTTCCCGTCTCACGGTTGAACTGGGAGCACGATGCAGTGGTGGGTGGCGATGACCGAATCCACTCCATCGCCTGCGCCTCCATCGTCGCCAAGGTCTGCCGGGACCGCCTCATGCGACACCTCCATCAGCGCTACCCGGCCTACGGCTGGGTCACCAACGTGGGCTACGGCACAGCGGCTCACCTGAAAGCGCTGCAGGAGTTTGGCCCCTCGCCCCACCATCGGAAGAGCTTCGCCCCCGTCCAGATGGAGCTGGGGCTGGAGGAACCGGGACAAGAGGGCTAATGTAGGGCCCGACGGGACCGATCTCCCGGGTGAAGGAGCGGACGGGAGTGGGTTCCCATGATGGTGGCAGCGGCACCACAAATGAGCCGGTAGCTCAGCTGGTAGAGCAACGGACTTTTAATCCGTAGGTCCTGGGTTCGATCCCCAGCCGGCTCACTGCAGGACAATGGTTCGCGGCCTCTCGGGCAGTTGCCCGGGGGGCCGTTTTCCTTTGGCGGCCCCGATCCTGCCGACGGAGCGCCCGGAAGGGTATGTGATTTCATTATAATCACCCCTCTGNCCGTCCAGGATCGTCTGGGAAGTGCCCTGGGATATGTGATTTTATTATATCGCCCTCCCCGCACCATCGCTCTTTCCGCACCATCGTCCTCCCGGTCCCGATGATCAGCTCGGCACGCCTGAGCGAAGATGGGGCCCACGACTTGCGTAGAGAGGGTGGATGCGGGGCAGGGTGAAGGGGGGCGGCGCCTGGGGAATCCACGCACCCGGGGTGCTGGCACCGGCCCGATGGCGAACGTCCGAGGCCAGGGCTTTGGACCTCACCTGGGCTCACAGGTGAACGCAGGTGGACCCTCAGTTGAACGGAGGTGGCGGGCATGGGTTGCTCAGGCGGAATCGGGAGTGGACGAGAGCTCGCGTCGGGGTGGTCCGGGTGGTTTTCCCACCCGCTGGTCCGGCTGTTCGCTCTCCATTCCCCCATCCTCTCTGGCCGGATCCTCCNTTTGCGGATCCTCCCTTTGCAGATCCTCCCNGGCCGGATCCTCCATCCCCTGATCCTCCTCCCCCTCCTCCTCCTGGGGACCCTGCTCCCTGCAGGAGGACAGGCCCAGACCCTCTCCCTTCCTCCCATCCCCGATGACGGGTTCTTCGTCCAGGATCTGGCCCACGTACTGGATGGTCGGGCCCGCTACGAGCTGGGCCTGATCCAGGAAGAGGCGTTCCAGGCACATCACACCCCCATCATCGTGGTGACCATCCCACGCCGGGCGGAATTCGGGGGTGGCGGCATGTCCATGGAGGAGTTCGCCACGGGCTGGTTCGATCACTGGGAGATCGGTGCCCGAGGGCCCGACGGGGCACTGCGCAACCAGGGGATCCTCCTCCTCATCAGTGTGGGAGACCGGGAGGCCCGCATCGAGCTCGGTGCTGACTGGGGCCGGCGATGGGATGCCCATGCCGGAAGGATCATGGATGAGCGAATGGTCCCCGCCTTCCAGGAGGGCGACTACGACAAGGGGGCTGTTGAAGGGGCCTGGGCTCTCCTGGCCATGGCCGAACTGGGCCCGGATGCCGCCCCACCCCGGGACCCCCGCCGATGGGTCCGGAGCCTGGGAGACAGCCCCCTGGACTCCACCCCCCTGCCCCTCTGGGGAACGGGGATCCTCATGGTCACCGGGCTGGTCCTCATCGGCCTTTCCTTTCGGATACCGGAGCACCGGACGGTCCTCCTGGTGGCCGGCGTCGTCCTGATCATCGGGGCCCTCTTCATCTGGTTCCTCCTGGCCATCCTGGCGGCGCTGATCGGACGTCGGTTCGATAGCGGCGGCGGATCGGCCGGCGGGGGATTCCGGAGTTCAGGTGGGTTTGGGGGTGGAGGGTTTTCCGGAGGAGGAGGCGCCACGGGCCGGTGGTAGGCGCGAAGGCGCCCGAAGCCCAGGAGGCGCCAGGCGGATCAGTCCCCCAGCACCCTCCGGAGAGCGTTCCGGACCCGAGCCATGACGGGGCCGGCCATGGGCGGGCCGGCATCTGAACCGGTCGGGTCTCCCGTCACCCTCGCCTCCGGATCTCCCGTCACCCCCACCGGGAGGGCCTCCAACTCCCGGACCGTGACCACCGCGTGAGGGTCGAAGTCCCCTTCGCCTCCAGCCTCCCTCAGGAACCGGTTCACCTGTCCGGTGGCGTGGGCCATGTCTCCGCCGACGAAGAGGGTCATGTGGGCCAGGATGAAGCCCTTGCCCACCGGGTGGCCGGGAATCCCTCCCTTCCAGCGCTGGCTGGTGCCGGCCACCTTCCGGCCCTGGGCCACCAGATTGAACCGCCCGTCGCAAAAGGAGTTGGGAACCACACCGTACCCAGCCTCCACCCCCAGCAGGGCCAGGGCTTCCCGGACAGGCTCGCAGAGGAAGGTGTAGACCCGATCCGTTCCTGGTTCATCCCCCTGGATCCGGGGGAGCAGGAGGCTCAGGTGGAGGCTCTCCCGCAGGTGGGGAATGGTGGTGCCGCCAGAATCCCGGACAAAGACAGGCCATCCCCGGGCCCGGGCGGCCTGGGCTGCCGCTTCGAACCTGGGAAGGCGGGCCTCCCGACGGGTCGTGACCAGGCAGGGTTCATTCACCCAGATGCGAAAGAGGGGAGAGGGAAGCGATGGGCTCCGGGCTGACTGGCCTGCCACCTCCAGGGCCAGCTTGCCGGCCAGCTCCACGTCCCTGCGGATCCGGGCGCCGGCCCGCTCCTCGGCCTCCCATTCCTCCTCGGAGGGGGCCAGAGCACCCTGACCCTCCACACTCTGCCTCGCAACCGACGTACCCTGGCCCTCCGGTAGCTCCGCAGTGTCGTCCACCACCTGCCACGGGCTGTAGAATCGGCTGAACTCTTCCCGCCACTCACTCATGCCACTGGAAGGCTGTTCTTCAACAGCCTTCTGATGGGACCGTCGTATGTGTGACCTTCGCATGCGTGAGCATCATCGGTTCAGGATTCATCGATTCATCCCTCCAGGTACCAGGGCTCAACGGGGGCAGGACCCTGAGCCCTACCCCGAAGAGGCTCCTTCCGTCAACAGCCCTCGGAGTCCGCCGCCTCCTGCCCACTCACTCCAATGTCCCGATGACGGTGCCAGGGGTGACGGCTTCCTCGACCGCCACCTTGATGGAGAGTGTCCCGGACGCCGGGGCCGGGATGTCGTACTCCGTCTTCTCGGCCATGACGGTAGCCACTGAACTCCCCTCGGTCACCTCCTCCCCGTCCTCGAAGAGCCAACTGCTGACCGCACCCTCCGGGACCTTCTCCGTGTCCCAGAGGTCGTCAGGGATCCGGATCTCCGTCATGTCCCTGCTCCTGCCCGTGCCCCGGCCCCTTCCGTAGCGGCCCCGGCCATGGTCTTCCGGGCGGCTTCGGCGATCTTCTCTCCGTCTGGGAGGGCGAACTTCTCCATGGGTGGGGTGAAGGGGATTGGAATGTCGGGGTACGCCACCCGGCGCGGAGGACTGGTCAGCGACACTCCGGCTTCCACCACTGACGTGATGATCTCCGCCGTCATCCCGTAGCTGGAGTAGTCCTCGTCGGCTACCACCAGTCGCCCTGTCTTCTCCACCGACTTCCGGACCCCCTCCCGGTCCAGCGGCACCAGGGTCCTGAGGTCGACGACCTCGGCTTCGATCCCCTCCTGGGCCAGGGTCTCGGCCGCTTCCAGCGCCCGGTGGACCATGAGTCCCAATCCCACGATGGTCACGTCCGATCCCTCCCGGCGGACAGCCACCTCACCGAAGGGGACCGTATACGACTCCTCCGGCACGTGGGTGGTGGCACCCTTCACATTCCACATCCAGCCCAGGCCCTGCAGCCCCTTGTGGAACATGTAGACGACGGGATTGTCGTCCCGGATGGCCTGGATCATCATTCCCTTGGCGTCGTAGGCGGTGGACGGATGGACCACCTTCATCCCCGGCAGGTGGGCGAAGGTGGCGTGGAGGCACTGGGAGTGCTGCCCCGCATCCCCGTAGCCGCCCCCGGTAGCAGTCATGAGGACCATGGGGACCTTGGATCGTCCCCCTGAAAAATAGGTGTTTTTCGCCATCAGGTTGTAGATGGCGTCCATGCAGACCCCGAAGAAGTCCACGAACATGAGCTCCACGATGGGACGGGAGCCGGCCATGGCCGCTCCCACTCCGGCGCCGATGAACGCCGTCTCCGAGATGGGCGTGTCCCGGATCCGCTCCGGTCCAAATTCGTCCAGGAGCCCCTGGGTTGAGTCGAAGATCCCTCCATAGGGGCCCACGTCCTCCCCCATGACGAAGACGTTGGGGTCTTCCCGCATCTCCTGGGCGATCCCTTCCACCATGGCCTTGGCCATGGTCATTCTGCGCTGCGACATATCGATTCTCCTCCTGGAAAGTTCTGGGTAGCTGGCCATGCTCCACACAGCCCCTTCCCCTGGATGGGACGGGGAGCAGGGGGACGGGGAGCAGGTAGGGGCATCAGACGAAGACCTTCTCCAGCGCCTCTTCCGGCTCGGGGAAGGGGCTGGAGCGAGCGAACTCCACGGCCTCGTCCACCGCCTCCCGGCCTTCCTTCTCCAGCGCCTCGGCCTCCTCTGCGGTCATGTGCCCCTCCTCCAGGAGGTAGTCCCGGAACCGGGGGATGGCATCCTTCTCCTTCAGCTCCTCCACCTCGCCTTCTGGGCGGTAGACCTCGGCATCGCCCTGGAAGTGGCCCATGAAGCGGTATGTTTCCACCTCGATGAGGGT